>Ga0256868_10001543_pt1 | contig 12450 bp, 9 predicted proteins | sample RVTome_13_FD_187341 | JGI IMG/M metagenome (GOLD analysis project Ga0256868, IMG submission 187341) | Soil microbial communities from uranium-contaminated site in the Upper Colorado River Basin, Wyoming, United States - RVT92D227 HiSeq ... | reverse complement strand
CTTTTCCTTTAAATCCTTACCCACCTTTGGACCGACAACCTCTGCCCTTCGGATCTCGAGCGCTTTATCTTTGAAACGCTGTTGGAGGGAAGCCTGCATCGTTTTTGACATCTCCTCCAAATCTCCAGATGCCTTCTCCACCCGGATCAAGAACTCACTCTCTCCTCCAAATTTTTGAACCATTGCATCTTTGGAACCCATGGCTTCTATGGCATTTCGAACTTCGGAGATATCCACGGATTGGGAAAACTTAATCTGGATCAGTATCCCTCCTGCAAAGTCGACCCCATACCTCAACCCACCATGAAGAAAGATCGAGGTAAGGCTGATCAAAATGGCCGCCGATGAAATCCAGAGCGTATATTTCCTCTTCCCTATAAAATCGAAACGGGTATTAGGTCGAATCAATTCCATAAAACAGGATACCCTCAGCCGTTAAATACTCAGCTTTTTGACCCCCATTTTAAGCGTAAGAAAATCGAAGATCCACCTTGTAATATAAACAGCCGTGAAGATGTTGGCCAAGATCCCAATACACAACGTCACCGCGAAACCCCTTACGGGGCCGGTTCCAAATTGATAGAGGAGAACCCCTGCGATCAAAGTCGTCACGTTAGAGTCGATGATGGTAACGAAGGCCCTGTGATAGCCTTGATCAATCGCTGCACGAGGGGTCTTCCCCCACCTCAACTCCTCTTTGATCCTCTCGTTGACCAGGATATTGGCGTCAACCGCCATTCCGACTGAAAGGACAAGACCAGCAATACCTGGAAGCGTGAGGGTTGCCCGGAAAAGAGCAAGCGTGGCTAATGTCAACACAATATTCATGATGAGGGCTACATCAGCGATGACCCCTGAGGCTCGGTAGTAGAAGATCATAAAAAGGACGATTAAAGCTGCACTGATCAACGTGGAAATGATTCCTTTGTGGATCGAGTCCTGTCCAAGAGAGGGCCCTACGGTTCTGTCTTCGATGATCTTCACGGGCGCTGGTAAGGCACCTGCCCTGAGAACGATGGCCAAGTCGCTCGCTTCTTTCGTATCAAAACGGCCGGTGATCTGAGCCCTTCCCCCGGCAATCCTCTCTTGAATAACAGGGGCTGAATAGACATTGTTATCCAAAATGATGGCTAGCCTCTTCTTCACATTCGCCCCTGTAATCTGCTCGAAAAGTTTGGCCCCAATATCATCAAACTCTAAAGCGACATAAGGTTCGTTAAATTGTGAATCGAGGGATACACGTGCATCCTTCAAAACCTCCCCCGTCATCAATGTCTTCTCTTTTAATAGATAGGGAATCTTTTTGACTCCTCCTGTATTGGGATCAACAGATCGCTGATAAAGAATAATATCCCCCTCGGGAATATTCCCCCTTAACGCTGCCTCAAGGTCTCCTTCCTCATCCAACAGTTTGAATTCCAAGAGAGCAGTCCGGCCGATCAGATCGATGGCTCTTTGGGGATCCTTGATTCCAGGGAGTTGAATCAAAATACGATCTGTCCCTTGAAGTGTGATCTCTGGTTCTAACACCCCAAATTGATCGATCCGGTTCCGGATGGTCTCCAAGGCTTGGTCAATGGCATTCTTCTTTATATGATCAGCTTGTCTGCTGTCCAGAACAAGTAAGATTCTCCATATTCCTCCGCCAATCTCCGAGGAAGAGAGTTCTTGCATGATGGAGTAACGCTCACTTAGGAGTTTTTCCCACTTCCCCTTCTCTCCGGAAACCTCCAGAAGTATCTGATTCGCTTTCTCCCGTTCCACCTTTCCAGCTGGAATGCCCTTATCTCTTAGGTCGTCTTTTAAATTGTTCTTGATTCGTTCGACATAGCTTTCGACAGCCTTCTCTGCTTCCACTTCGAGAATGAGATGCATCCCTCCCTGGAGATCGAGACCCAGGTGGATCTTGTCTGTTGGAATGACCTTCATAAACCACGAGGGCAACTGAGAAGTGAACGTCGGCAGAAGAAGGAGAATGGCGAATACCGTGATCGCTGCATAAAAGATGAATCTCCATTTTAAACTTCTTGACATACAAAGTCCCTCTTGATGAGCCTAACAAAATGAAACCAAGGGCCTTCTTGCTCCCTTGGAAGTTATTAACATAGCTTATTGAAAACTATTTTGCAAGAAAAAACTTAAGAAAAAGGCCCAAGGGTCATTCACCTGGGCCTTCGCAAATTATCTTGAAGGAAGGCTACTTCACATCACTCCATTTTCCATATCTCTCCCTTAGAATACGATGGAGGATCTTCCCGGTGGGGGTCATGGGCATTTCTTCATCCTTAATGAAATCGACTGATTTCGGAATCTTATATCCTGCGATCTTCCCTCTGCAATGGTCGATGAGTTCTTTCTCGGTGGCTGTCTTTCCTTGATGCAGGGTTACCACAGCCTTCACCGACTCACCCCATTTTTCATGGGGGATTCCAATCACTGCCACATATTTGACGGCAGGATGGGACCCCAATACATTTTCAATCTCTGAGGGAAAGACATTTTCACCTCCGGTGATGATCATGTTCGCTTTTCGATCCACTAAAACAAAATATCCATCTTCATCCTGATAAGCCATATCCCCTGCCGAGAACCATTCTCCCCGGAAAACTGATTTCGTCTTTTCGGGATCTTTCCAGTACTCCTTAAAAACGGATGCTGTCCGTGAGTAAAGCTCTCCGACCTGACCTCTCGGCACTTCATTTCCGTCTTCGCCCAAAATCTTGATCCGGTCCGTTCCCCAGATCTCTCTCCCGATGGATCCCAATTTTTTAAATTGTTCTTCTGGTCTGAGCAATGTTACGAGTCCTGCTTCTGTTGAACCATAGGCCTCCCAGAGTTCTGCATTTTTGAAATATTCCATGATGGCCGACTTGGTATCCTTCCGGGCGGGTGCGGAAGAGATTAAGAGTTGTCGAATTGAACTGACATTGATGTTCTTCTTAATCTCATCGGGGAGGGAAAGCATCATTATATAGTGCGTGGGAACGAGGGAGGTAAAGGTAATCTTCTCTTTTTCAATCGTTTTCAGCAGATCCTCCGGATCAAAGCTGACCATGTTATAGACGAAGCACTTTGCACTTACGTAGGTATAAGCAAAAGAATAAAAAATTGAGTTGACGTGACACATAGGCATGACGAGCATAACGCAATCACTGGGCCTGACGCCCATACAGAGATCGCTCAACAGGTACTGACCGAGGTTGCTTTCGTGGGTTCGAACCACCCCTTTGGGTTTACCAGTGGTTCCTGAGGTGTACATAAAAGTCCAGATATCTTCTCCGTCTACAACAACATCTGGTTCGTTAGGGGATGCTTTGGCGATGATGGATTCGTAGTGCTGATATCCTTCTGGTGTTTTATCATCTCCCCAATAGATAAAATTTTCTTTCGGAATGGTGGTAAGTTTTCCACGAATGGTATTGGCCGTCTGAACAAAATCCTTTGCAACAAGAAAGGCCTTGCATTCTGCATGGTTGATCACATATTCCATTTCGGGAGGAGCAAGACGAAACATAATCGGCACACAGATTTGACCCCCTTTTGCAGCGGCCGCATAGATCTCTAACCACTCGATACAATTATAGGCCAATATAGCAAAGCGATCACCCTTTTGAACCCCTAATTTATTCAGTGCATTGGCTAAACGACAGCTCCTCTCATTCCACTGCTTGAACGTCAACCTCCGAGATTTGTCCGCTGCCCCTTCCTTATCCGGGTAATGCATCGCCATCATTTTAAGGACTGTTCCTACCGTCATCCACTTACTAATTGTCATAGGAATCTCCTCCTTTCAAATTGAGGCTCTTTGTCTGCTTTTTGCTACATTTATTATCACCAATTTTAGAACTGTGTCAAGAAAAAGGTTATTAAAATGACTTGTTATTCGATCGGTTTTATAGTACATAGCATAATAAATCAGAAAGGAGTTGGTAGCATGGAAATCGAAGGATACCTTTTCCCGGACGACTTATACTACCATAAAGAGCATTTTTGGGCCAGAGTTGAAGGGAATATTGTCGTCATGGGTACAAATGATTTTGCTCAAAAATTGGCAGGACAGATCGTCTACGTCGAAATGCCTTCTGTAAACAAGGAGGTCGAACAGGGAAAGCCTTGTGGCTCTATGGAGTCTGGCAAATGGGTCGGGAGGATCTATGCTCCGCTCTCTGGAAAAGTGCAATCAGCTAATCAGGACCTTGAGGAAAACCCTGAGCTGATCAATGAGAGCCCCTACGAAAAGGGATGGATATGTAGGATCAGCCCTTCCAACCTTCAGGAGGAACTTAAAAACTTGTTAAGAGGCGAAAGCCTTGTGGACCATATAAAGGCTGAAATCGACCGCGTTAAAAAAATGAAAAAATAATTTATCATTCAACTATCGTACCTGAAGGCCCGGGTTTGTTAGCCCTTAGGATTTCGAAATCAAACGTCTCGCCTGAATCCTCGACCTCTCTCCCCTTTGAAGCTTGTTATTTCAACCGACTCTTTCAGCCCTATCCGTAAAAGAGGTAAACTTTTAAAAAATTGCAAATCCAAATTCTGAAAAAAATAATAATTACAATGACTTATTTAATCTGTTAGTCAATTTTTCCACTACTTAAAGATTTTATTTAAAAAATCTTGACAAAGGAACCCATATTTTTTAAAATATGTGAAAAAATGAACAGCACCCACGATCAGTAAGCGTTACCGTGAACACAACTTGTTCTTATTAACTAATTGTGTTCGGGTTAATTTTCGAGTCGGGAATATGTTACACACACTGACAACCTGTACTTTCTGTGGCGTTGGGTGCGGAATCTATTTGGAAACATCGGGTAATAAAATCATCGGTACTTACCTGTCCTAACTACCAGATCATGAGACGGGAAAAGGCGTAAAAAGAAGTATTGTAAAATGAACAAGCTCATGTTATACGCCAATTAGTTTGTAAACGAATATGCAAACTCTTTTCTTGAATACACTGCTCAGGCCTTTATAAAATTCTTGGGGTAGAAGCAATGAAAAACAAGGTTAGGTCGGGATCAAAGGAAAAGGAGCAAAACGGGTTCAAGTTAAAGATGGACAGAAGGAAATTTCTTAAGTGGTCGGCTTTTACCGGCGCAGCAGTGGGAGCCAGTAAGATCATCGGTCAGTTGGATACCCCTGCGGCCTCCCCTCTTCAAAAAAATATTCAGAAGACCTTTGAAGAGAAATGGATAGCCACCTCTTGTTTGAATTGTCCGGCTCGTTGTGCCACCCGGGTAAGGGTGGTAAATGGCAAAGCAGTAAAGATAACCGGAAATCCCCTTTCGCAAGTTTCTGAAGGAAAGATCTGCCCCCGCGCACACATTGGTCTTCAGGTATTATATGATTCGGAACGGATCAATACCCCTTTAAAAAGAACAAGCAACAAAAAGGGTAAAGGGGTCGATCCAAAATGGATTCCTATCTCCTGGGATCAAGCGTTGAATGAAGTGACAAACCGATTAAGAAAACTGAGAGAGAATGGCGAACCCCATAAACTTCTCCTCTTTAACGGATTAAATACGGTCAGCAGTGAAGAGTTAATTTTCCGATTTGCAGACGCCTTTGGAACACCCAATCTTATTTCGGGAGACGGACTTGACAGCGAGACGGAGAAATCGGGTAACTGGATGGCCGACGGACACTATGCCCATACGGCTTATGATCTTGATCACACCAATTATATCCTTGCCTTTGGCGCCGATATGCTCGAATCCTCCAAGCCTTTGTCTCGATTTTTGAGAAAGTGGGGAAAATTCCGGCGTGAAAAACCAAATCGCACCAAAGTGGTGGTAATTAATCCGAGGTACTCTGTTACAGCCGCTAAAGCAGATGAGTGGATACCCATCAACCCAGGCACAGACGGTGCCCTGGCAATGGCCATTGCCCATGTCATCATCAGCGAAGAACTTTATGATAAAACGTTTGTCAAAGGCTGGACCGTGGGATTCGATTCCTACAAGAATCTGGTGCTCAGTCAATATGCGCCAAAAGAGGTATCAAAAATAACTGGCATTGAACCCGAAGCCATTCAAAGAATAGCAAGAGAATTTGCCCAAACCCAACCCGCCCTTGCCCTGCGAGGCAAGGAATCGATTAACTGGCCTGAAGGGTCATTCACCAGCTATGCCATATTCTGCCTGAATGCCTTAGTGGGCAGCATCGACGTACCAGGAGGGGTCATCTACCAGGAGAGTCCTCAATATAATGAAATGCCCCGATGGGTGGAGGATGAGACAACAAAAAAAGGCAAGGCGAAGCCAAGCCTCGATTTTCGCGGAACCGATAAATTTCCTGCGGCCAAGGTCGTAACAAATCAAATCCCTGAATCCTTGTTAGAGAATGCCCCCTACCCCATTGAGATGGCCATCGGCTTCAATACCAACTTCAACATGTCTTCCCCCGGACCGGATCGATGGGATCAGGCTTTGACGAAATTACCTTATTATGTCCATCTCTCTCCCTTTATCAGTGAGATGGCCCTCTACGCTGACCTGGTTTTGCCCTCCACCACTTTCTTGGAGGAATGGGGTTACGATCATTCCCCTCCAGGATCAGGTTTTGCCGAAGTTAAAATTAAACAGCCAGCCGTCTCCCCCCACGGCAGTGCGCGCCCTATTATAGATATCCTTTTTCATATAGCGCGAGGACTTAAAGGAGGAGTAGCCCAATCCTTTGCCAATATAGGGGATCATGCCGAAGGGTTTGTTAAAATCCGTACTGAAAAACTGATCCCCTGGAAAGATTTTCTAAGAAAGGGAGTCTGGATGGAGAAAGATTATGAATATAGGAAGTATGACCGTATTTTCCACACCCCCTCCAAAAAATTTGAATTTTCCTCGGGAAACCTCAAAGTCTTACTTGCCAAGACGAAAAAGGGGAAAGGTGAAGGTTCAGACTACCTGCCCCACTACAGAGAGCCAAAATTCTTAGGGGATAAAGAAAAATTTCCCTTTGTATTGCTTCCTTATCAACCTCTCATGACCATAGAAAACGGAAGTCAAAATTATCCCTGGGCCCAGGAAATATTTCTGCCCATGGATGGAGTGGGCTGGGAAACCCTGGTGGAGATAAATAGCGAAACCGCAAAAAAACTTCGGCTGAAGGATGGCCAAGTGGTATGGGTAGAATCTCCGTTCCAAAAAATTAGGGCAAAGGTTAAGTTTTCTGAAGGGGTTCATCCAGGGGTGGTAGCGATACCCTCTGGACAAGGACATACCTCCTATGGGAAATGGCAAAAGGGAATCGGCGTGAATCCCCATGACATCATCGGTGTGGATTATGACACCATCAGCGGGCAAGCTGCCTTTTTTAATACCAGAGTAAAAGTTTATAAAGCCTAAAAGAGGTGAATAATGCCAAGATGGGGAATGGTGATTGATCTGGATAAATGTGTCGGCTGCCAGGCATGCTCAACAGCTTGCAAGAACGAGAACAACGTTCCATATGGTTCACCGGACGACCAGAGAATGAGAAGAGATATTTTCTGGAACAAGGTCATTGCCGTGACCAACGGGAAATATCCTCGGGTGAATACGGAACTCATCTCTATGCCGTGTATGCATTGCGATCATGCTCCATGCGTCACCGTCTGTCCGGCCAAGGCCACTTATCGTCGTGAAGACGGAATTGTCGTCCAGGATTTCAGAAGGTGTATCGGATGTAAATATTGCATTGTCGCCTGTCCGTATGGCGCCAGAAGCTTTAACAGCAAGGAACAGGAAGAAAAAGAATATCACCGTCCCGATTTGCCTCCAGACAGAAGCGTCTGGGGACAATGGCCATTCCCGACCAGGACCCACGGCGTGGTCGAGAAATGTACCTTCTGTTTTCATCGAATCGATCAAGGGATAAAGGAAGGCAAAAAAATAGGAACAGAAGTAGTGCCGGCCTGTGTCGAAGACTGCCCCGCAGAGGCCAGAATATTTGGAGATTTGGATGATACCCACAGCAAGGTATCTCACCTGCTGTCTTCAAGAGCCTGGATCAGACTGCGGGAGGAACTGGATACGAAATGCAAGGTATACTATCTTCTCAGATGAGGTCATTTTAGATGGGATTAGCTTACTCAAAAATAGATGGTAAATCGAAAGAGTTTTATATACTCCTGATCCTCTTTTCGATCTTCACGCTCATTGGTTTTATCTGTTTCATGGTGAGCTATATTTCAGGCCACCATGTCCTCGGGTCGAGCAGTATCATCCCCTGGGGAATGCCTATTACGATCACTATTTATTTGATAGGGTTGAGTGCCGGTTCTCTAATCCTTTCTGCCCTGACCTACGTCTTTGGGAAAGAAGAGTATCGCCCCATCGCAAGGCTCGCTGTCTACCTCGCCATCATTCTTATTCTGGGTGCCATGATTGGGATTGCTCTGGATCTGGGAAGACCTGAAAAAACCTGGCGGCTTTTTATGTTTTTTGTATTGAACAATATGCGCTCCATGTTTGCGGTAAATGGAATTCTATACGGGGGATATTTCCTGATCGGGATGGTTTACCTCGTGACCATATTTGCCGAGAAATATAAATTCATCACCCTGATGGGGAAAATCGCTATCTTTTGGGCGGCTCTGGTCCATATGGGTACAGGAGCCATATTTGGATTTATCGCCACCCGGCCTATCTTCTTTTCACCGATCAAGCCTTTTGAATTTTTGGCTGCGGCCATGGTCTCCGGGCTGGCCCTGCTGATGATCACTGTGGTAGCCACTTTTAAATTTACGAAAAGGAATCTAAATCAAGAGCTGATCTTTTCCTTGAGCAGATACCTGCGGGTCCTGATTATTGTCCTGGCTGTGATGGTACTCGTCGATAAGTTGACCCATCTTTATTCACCCCATCGAGATCCCACCCTCTGGCTGCTGACCGGACCTTACTCCTGGATTTTCTGGATATTGCAGGTTGGATTCGCCTATATCCTTCCCGTCCTCATATTATTTCATCCTCGTTTTGGTAAGACCCTTAAAGGAGTCATGGTGGCTGCATTCCTGGTTGTCATTGGCATATTTGGAGAAAGGTTTTCATTGGTGATCCCCGGGACAGCCTATCCTTTGCCTTTCTATCCAGGGAAAATCGAAGGCATCTGGGGAATGGCAGGCTCTTTCCCCATCACGCCTGTTGAATCCTTCATGTCTCTTGGGATATTTACCCTGATGGGACTTTTATTTCTTGTAGGTTTGAAGAACTTGGAGTTATTACCCGTAACCCCTCCCTCTCCCCAGCGGGGAGAGGGGAAGGGTGAGGGGGGGACATAACGTTAGAAGGAAATAGCCAGACTTGAGCATGCTACAATCTAAAGACAAGATGAGCCGCCGGGAGTTTTTGAAGATCATCCGGCTAAAAAAGCATGGGACGCCCATCATCGATAAAGAGAAATGTACGGGCTGCGGTCTTTGCACGATTGATTGTCCGACAAAGGCTCTAACCATCTCCCAAAACAGTGAAAGGGATAAGTATCAACTCCTCTTCCGGGAAGACGCTTGCGATGCTTGTGGCGTCTGTGAAAAATCCTGTCCGGAGAATTGCCTCCAATGGGTAGAAAAAAAACCTGAGCAGGATAAAACAGGAAATGGGGTCAAAGTCCTTTTTGAGGATGAGATGACCGGATGTGGGGGATGTGGCATTCCCCTATTCCCCCGGTCCATGGTAAGAAAATTGGAAACCAAGATTCTTATCAATGGGGAGACCACATGGCCGTTTAACCTCTGCCCTTCCTGCAGAATGAAAACCCAGTTTGGAAGGAAATGACAGAAAAAATGAAGGTAACCTCTAAAAATGTCATTCCGGCGAAAGCCGGAATCCAGAACCTCTTGATATCACTGGGCTCCCGCCGGAGTTCACCCCGTAGTGGATACGGGGCGGGAGTGACAAATTGATAATTATTAGAGGTCCCCTGAAGGTATAAAAAATATGTGAAATTCTAACTCTTTGGGAAAATGGTCTATTTCGTCATTCTGTGAAACTTGTCCTCGACCTGATCGGGGAACGGAAATCCAGAACTTACAAGAAAAAATCCTGGATTCCTGCTTCCGCAGGAATGACAAACCAAAACAAAATGATCTAACAAACTCAATTTTCAAGAAGCTAAACCGATACAAAACATTATTAAGGAACACATTATGGAAGCCACGTCCTTTAGATCGATAGCAATTGTTGTAGAAGTCATCATATTGATGGCGGTTATCTATTCCCTGTTCGCTGGTCTGAAGTTTGCTGCTATCGACTTTGGCTTAGACCAAAAGTACAAAACTTTCATAGAGCGGGTGTTGATGATCATAGGCTGTTTAGCACTCGTTTTCTTCGTCGCCCATTTGATTGCGTTCTATCCTCGTTTGTCAATTTAATATCCCTTCACCCCCTTCCTCTCCCCAGCAGGGAAAAAGGAAGAGTGAGCGGAACCTGGGAAGGTAAAATGGATTCTTTAACTCGTTTCTGGACAGCTCAAGAAGTTTACATCATGAAAGTCTTTCTGCCGATCATCCTTGGGTTTCTCGTTCTATTCATCGGTCTCGTCGCCCTTTTCATATGGAGCTTTTGGTGGCAGCATTATCGGCTGTGGAAACTCGGAAAAGATCAAGATTGTTCCGGTCAAGTGGCTACCCGACTCAAAACCGTTTTAGCCGTTACCTTTGCCAACGCCCGGATTTGGAAAGAGTCATATCCCGGCGCGATGCATTTCTTGATTTTCTGGGGAACAGCTTTAATCTTTCTGGGAAAAATCGTGAGGCTTTTCTCCTCCCCTGTTGGATTGACGAATCCACCTCAAAACATCTTTTTATATGCTTCCTTTGTCTCAGAGATCGGTGGACTTCTGGTCTTGATTGGCGGAGGTCTGGCGATCTTCCGGAGATACGTGATCAGGCCGTCCCGCTTGGTGACCAAGCCCGACAGGACTTTAATCTTTGTTTGGGGGTTCGTGCTTTTAATGACCGGCTATTTCATTAAAGGCTACCGGATAGCCATCATCGGACCGAGTGTCGTTCCGGATTGGCTTTCTTGGGCACCGGTCAGCTATCTCATTTCCCGTTTCTTTCTCATTCTGCCGACTGCGCCGTTGAATGAGCTTTTAATCTGGCACAGAGTCCTGATCCACGCCATACCGGCATTTGTACTCTTTGCCTACGTCACCATCAGCCATTCTCCTTTACAGCACTTATTTTTATCGCCCCTAAACATATTCTTCCGTTCCTTCAAGACAAGAGGTGCTCTCGATCCCATACCCAATTTTGAAGAAGCAGAAACCTTTGGAGCACGGGAGCTCTCCGAGCTCACCTGGAAGCAGATGTTAGATCTTGAGGCTTGCACCAATTGCGGCCGCTGCCAGGATGTGTGCCCGGCGCATCTAACAGGGAAGCCCCTTTCCCCCAGACGGATGACCCAAAACTTGAAGGAACACCTGTGGCGCGAGGGGCCGAAACTCCTTACCACTCCTCCCGATCAGCGTCAACCAGAGGCCATCATGGAAACCAGCGTGGGCGACGACGAGCTCTGGGCCTGCACAACCTGCATGGCTTGTGAGGAGGCATGCCCGGTCTACATAGAGCAGGTGAGACGAAACGTGGAGCTCCGCCGTTACCTGGTTCTTGTGGCAACAAAGTACTCCTCCGAAGTGCGATCGACTTTAAAGAATCTGGAAAAGAGCAATAACCCTTGGGGGGCGAGCCGGGGAACGCGGGCTGAATGGAGCAAAGATCTGGGAATTAAGACATTTGCTCAAGTAGAAAATCCCGAGATTCTTTTTTGGGTGGGATGTGTTGGAAGTTTCGATGCCCGAAATCAAAAGGTAGCCACTTCACTGGTGAAAATTCTCCAAGCGAGCGGTATTCGGTTCGGAATCTTAGGCAATGAGGAAGGATGTTGTGGAGACCCAGCACGGAGAATCGGCAACGAATACCTATTCCAGACCACAGCGGAAGCCAATATTAAGATCCTGAAAGAATCCGGTGTCAAGAAGATCCTCACGATATGTCCTCATTGTTTCCATACCTTGAAAAACGAATATCCCCAATTTGGCGGAGAATTTCAGGTGATTCACCATACTCAATTCTTGACGGAGCTGATCTCAAGTGGAAAATTAAAACTCACCAAACCCATCAACAAAGTGATCACCTACCACGATTCTTGCTACCTTGGAAGGGCCAACCAGATCTATGACCCACCCCGAAAGATTTTAGAATCCATCCCCGGCCTCAAGTTGATCGAAATGGAGCAGCATCGTCAGCGGAGCTTCTGCTGTGGGGCGGGTGGGGGAAGAATGTGGATGGAGGAACATATCGGAACGCGGATTAATCAGATGCGAACCGATCATGCCATCGCAACAAAAGCCGAGCTCATCGGGACAGCCTGCCCTTATTGCCTGACGATGTTATTCGATGGGATCAAAGAAAAAGGGAAGACAGAAACCATGGCCGCCTACGATCTAAGCGAACTGGTGTGTCAATCC
>Ga0256868_10001541_pt1 | contig 12452 bp, 7 predicted proteins | sample RVTome_13_FD_187341 | JGI IMG/M metagenome (GOLD analysis project Ga0256868, IMG submission 187341) | Soil microbial communities from uranium-contaminated site in the Upper Colorado River Basin, Wyoming, United States - RVT92D227 HiSeq ... | reverse complement strand
TTCATCGACGTCCTTAGACTTGCGGAGCATGACTTTCTCGTCTGCGTAGAATTCGGCCGGCCCGGCATGCACGCCGGTTAACAGGATCGCCCGGCTCGTATCAGTGTCTGTTCCCCTCTCGAGACGTTTCATGAAGTCCTGCGTGACCTTCGGCATCTCTTCGTGGGGCGTTCCGAGAGGCGGTGGCACGAACCCTGCGAACATCTTGGCGTACTTCTGCACTCCGACCTCATCCTTGGCGGCATTCAACAGCTTGCCCAGCACATCGCCGCCGTCCAGGATGATGAGGAGCTCGAGCTCAACTTCTTTGTTGTCGGCGAACCTCGAATATCTCAGGAGACCGATCAGGTTGTCCCAGGTGTTCTCCTTGGTCTTGGTCAGGCTCTTGATGAATAGCCGGACGTCCCGCCAGTCGGCATCCTCGAAAGTCCTCCGAGGCGACTTCCTCCTGATGAATTCCTCGAACTGTCTAGCGAGCCTGATGTGGTCGCGGATGACGTCGTCCTTGAGGTTCTTGGGGACGCGCTTGCCTGCTTTCAGGAATACCCTGAACCCTTTCTCGTCCATAGACCGACCCACCTGTAGAGCGGGGAACGCGCTTCACGGATAAGGCTTTCTCGCATCACGGGCGACAATCTTGGAACCGAAGCAGGTGGGTAGGGACAGGCCCAGACTGAAGTTCGCTGCGAGGGAAATACCCTCCTGCCAAGTCGCTATGGGAGATGTAAGCCTCTCAAAACCATAGAAAGGTACGATTACAGGAACGCTATTACGTGCCTGTCATGGATGAGACCGACATCAAGATCTTGGGCCTGCTCAGGCAGAATTCCAGGATGAAGAACACAGAGATCGCCAGACGTGTGAACCTCACCGAGAGGGCCGTCAGGGCAAGGATCGAGAAGCTGACCCGCGAGGGAATCATAAGGAAGTTCACGATCGAAACCTCCCCAATAGGGGTAGAGGGAATAGTGCTCATAGACACCAATGTCGGGAGGACCCCCGCAGTCAAGGAGAAGGCCAGGCAGATGTCGGATAGTGTATTCGACTGCACGGGCGAGTTCGACGTCGCGGTCCGGCTGAGGGCGGACACACTAGACGAGATGAACAAGAAGGTCGACGAGCTGCGGGCATTCCAAGGCGTCCTCCGGACGTCAACGCTGATCAAGCTTGACGATTGAACGAAACGAGGACGAGCGCAGAGTAGGGCGACGCCGGGAAAAGCCGGCCCCGCCTGTTCTTCTCAAATCTGATAAACACCTAGCAAAGGTTAATACTCCCTCCGGCCACTCCTTGACCCAGTGACTCCATGGACTTGATGGATGCCATCAAGACTAGACGGAGCGTCAGACGGTACAAGCCGGTCCCGGTACCCGAGTCGCTCCTCAAAGAGGTTCTGAATGCCGCAAGGTTGGCCCCCTCGGCCGACAACGCGCAGCCCTGGAAGCTTATTGTGGTCATGGACGAACAGGTCAAGCTGAAGCTGGCCGCCGCCTGCAACAGCCAGAAGTTCATGGCACAGGCCCCTATCGTCTTGGTGGCCTGCGGAGTCCCCGAAGAAGCCTTCCAGACGGCTGGAGGATACATGAGCAGCCACGTCATCGATGTCTCCATAGCCGTGGACCATCTGACCCTGGCGGCGCATGCGCACGGTCTCGGGACATGCTGGATCGCATGGTTCAAGGAGGACAAGGTCCGGGAGATCCTGGGCGTGCCGGAGGATGTCAGGGTCGTTGCCCTTACGCCGCTCGGATACCCAGACGAAGCGCCCGAGAAGACCCCGCGGAAGAACCTTGAGGAGCTCATCTGCTACGACAGGTATCAATAAGGGGTCAGTCAGTACTATACACAACTCCCCAGACGACGAAATCACCAACCCCTTCCCCCCACTGCCGTCAAGGCAGGAGATGTTCGCTTGGCGTCCAAGGGCATAACCCGGTCAGGAGAAGCCTACTGTCTATCGTGCCACCAGATGGTAGAGCGGGATGCCACGAAGTGCGAGGGGTGTCTTTCTGAGCTCACAGAGGATGTCAAGGCATTCCCCTGCCCCAAATGCCGGACAGTAATCGCATTGGGCGAGCCGATCTGTCCTACCTGCGGGCTCAAGTTCAAGGTCAGGGCAGTCAGGCCGAAGGAACCGGCGAAGGACGACCAGTACCTCATCAAGCTCATCGAATGGGGCAAGACGCCCGGAGAGGAGGCCACCGAGACCACACCTGGTACGCGGCCGGCCAATGACCAGGCCCCCGTCAAGCAGGAGACCGTGGAGCAGATCCGCAAGCTCGCCCAGCTCAAGCTGAGCATATCCGACCTGATGGCCAATCGATCGGAGATGCTCGAGAGGATGGAGCAACGCATCGAGCAGGAGAAGACCCGCCTGGCGCAGATAACCGATGCGGAGGACAGCTCGAAGACTGCGGAGCAAGTCGAGGCGGAGATCATGGCCCTCGCGGACGAGATGGCCGACATAACCATGTTGCAGGCGCACATGGACTCCCTCTCGGACGAGATATCTAGGCTCCTTGAATCCGTGGATGTGAGCGCGCCGACAAGGGAGAGAGGTCTGGCGGCACGCGCCCTGAAGATGAAGCTCGAGGCCAAGGAGAAGGAGGTCGCCGAGCTGCAGGCGCGGGAAGCGCAGCTGGTTAGCAGAGAGGAGATGGTCAACCGCAAGATCCAGGCCTACGCGCAGAAGAAGAAGCAGCTGGACGAGTCCGAAGAGGAGCTGAAGACCAAGCTGCAGAGGCTGGAGGCGGAGCGCGCAGAGCTCGAACGCCTGAAAGCAGAGGCCGCAGGAGCAAGGACCGACTCCGAGCGTCAGGAGGCGCGCGATCAGTGGCAGGATGAGCAGAAGACGCTCGCCAAGAGGCTCATGAGCATCAAGTCGACCATAGCCATGCATCGCACGGGCAGCGAGCCGACCCCCGAGGAGGTCGCCTCGGCAGAGGTGGACCTGTCTGCTATGATTTCGCACATTGAGGAGCAGATAAGCTCGCTCATAATGGAGAAGATCGAGGTCCAGACCAAGATGCAGGAGGCTTCGATGGTCGACGACGACCTCAAGAAGCTCTTGAAGGTCCTCGACCAGATGCTCGGCCAGTTGCCCGAAGACGCGATAGATCGGTTCTCCAAGTCAGAGGACTTCGCCCTCTACGAACGCGTGCTTGACAGGTTCAAGATCTGAAATTCCACCAAGTGCATAAGCGCAAATATTACCAACCCGATATACAGAAACCACTTACAAACCCCCCTCAGCTATCGGAGAATCGCGGAGCCCGGAAATCATGGGTCTAAGGGACAAGGCCAGGGAAAGCGCTATCAAGCCTTCAGCGGAAGCTCCGGAGGACGAAAAACCAGAGGAGCGGGCGCCGGAGGCGGCCTCCGCGGAGCCGAGTTCCTCCGGAGTCGGGGGGAATCTCGAACCGGGCGTCACCTACCTGGTCGAGGAGGAGAAGCCTGAGCTGTCCTATTCACTTTTCATGACCGCCTCCCGCAACGGCATGCGCGGAATGGTCATTTCCAGGACATACCCGAAGAACCTGAGGAAGGCGATGAACCTCGGGGATGTTCCGGTATACTGGCTGACGAATGCGATGAGTGACGAGGCGGTCGGCCCCAAGGACCTCGAGCGCCTGACCCTGAGCATACGGAGATACTTGGAAGAGGGCGGCGGGCAGCTGGTTCTGATCGACTCATTGGAGTACATAATCACGAACAACAAGTTCGTGAGCGTCCTGAGGCTCCTGCAGACCCTCCGTGACCTGATTGCGATTCACAAAGCAGTGTGCATTGTGGGGCTGAAATCGTCCACCCTCGAGCCATCGAAACTAGCATCCATCCAGAGGGAGCTCGAGGTCTATACGGGCGACAAGCCTGCGCCGGCCCCACCGCCGAAGGAGACCGAATCTCCTTCTGTGACCGAGCTCAAACAGGACGAGATCATCATCGAGGCCGAGAGGGTGGAGCAGGAGAAGAAGAAGCTGGCTGCAGAGGCGGCCAGGATTAAGGCGGAGGCACAGAAGCTCACCGCGGACCGCGTGGACCTCGAGAAGGAACGGCAAGAGGTCCGGCAGACACTCGTCAGGGTTAGGCAGACGCGGAAGGAGCTCGAGAACTTCAGGATCAAACTCACGAGCGAAGAGGCTGAGCTGACCTCTAAGGTCCGTGCCAAACTCACCAAGGAGATGCAGTCGCTCGACTCCAAGAAGGCCAACCTGGAGATGATGGAGAAGGAGATTGAGTCCAGGTATCAGCAGCTCGACAGGATAGTGAGCCTCAAGACTGAACAGAAGGTGGTCGAGCTCCAGGGCGAGAGGAAGCGGATCGATTCCGACCGACAGAAACTGACGGAGATCATGTCGGAGGTCGAGGCCAACAAACGTACCATTGACGAGCAGCTGAGGTCTCTCCAGGAGAAGGAGGAGGCCACTGAGAAGACTCTGGAAGAAGCCAACGATCGCGCGAAGAGAGTCCAGGAGAGGGAGCACGAACTCGCGCTCGACAAGGTTGAGTTCGAGAAACAGCGCGCGACGATAGAGTCCGAGAGGAAGGACCTCGAGCGGCTCAGGAAGTCACAAGAGGAGGAGTTCGCGAAAGCGAAGAGCGACATGGACAGCCTCGTTGCGGACGTCAACCAGAGGGAGGAGTCCGCGACCAGGTTGACAAGCGAGCTTGAGATGCTGAAGTCCAGGCTCGTCGGTCAGGAGCAGACCCTTAGCGACCGCGACAAGACCATCAGTGCCAAGATCCAGGACATCGACCAGCGCGAGAAGGAACTGGTGAACAAAGAGACCGAAGCCAAACAGATGCTCGAGAAGGCCGTCATGCTCGATTCCGGCGCCAAGAGCAAGGAAGAGCAGCTCACGAAGGAGCACGAGAAACTCCAGGGGGAGATGGAGACGCTCCGGACGGAACTGAGCCGGAAACTCTCGGAGCTCCAGAAGCGCGAGGACAAGCTGAGGTCGAATGAAGACAGGTCTTCGAAGGAGATCGAGGCCAGGAACAAGGCGCTCGCGGAGCTCGAGACGCAGCTCAAGGAGAGCAGCGCCAACATGCAGAAAGTGAGAGACACCTTTGACAAGCGCGAAGCAGCGGTCAAGAAGATGGAACAGGACATAGACCAGGTTCGCAAGGAGGCAGAGGAGTACGCTGCCGCAGTCAACGACGAGAAGGCTGCATTGGAGTCAGAATCACAGAAGGCGCGGGAGAAGTATGTCGAGGAGAAGAACGCCTTCGAACAGGAGAGGCTGGCGTTCGAGCAGGAACGCATAGAAGCCGAACGGCAGATAACCGAGGCGCAGAAGGAGATCGACGAGAAGCTCGCCAGGCTGGAGGAGGACCGGAAGGATTCGAACGAGAAGTCGGTCTCAGTGGACGAGATGCGCAACATTCTGAATCAGCGCGCGAGTGACGTCGCCGCCTCCGAGCTGAAGATGGCCGAGGAGAGAGTGGCTATCGACGGCATGAGGAGGGAGCTCAACAAGAGGAAGGAGGAGCTCGAACAGCTCGAAAAGGACATCGCGGTCAGGCAGGAGCATGTCAACGAGACCGCGCAGACCCTGCAGAAGTCGAAGCTGAACCTCGATGAACGAGAGGCGATCGTAAAGGAACTCGCTCTGACTGCGGAGAACGAGAAGACCGCCCTCGAGGCCAAGAGATCCGAGCTCATGGATAAGGAGCAGGCCATCGAGAAGTCCCACTCGGAGCTGGAAACGAAGTCCACGGAAGTAGCCGCCCAGCAGTCGGAGCTCGAGGAGTGGAAGGCGCAGCTCGACGATATCTCAGAATCACTCAAGTCACGGGACGAGGCGCTCAAGTCGAAGGAGGGTTCGCTGGAAGAGTCGAAGGCGGAGTGCGCGAGGCTTGCCGAATCGCTGAAGTTGGACAGGACCAAGCTGGAGGGCGACTACGAATCGAAGTTCCTGGAGATCGAGGAGCGCAAGAAATCCCTCGACGCTCAGTCAGCATCGTTGGAGGCGGTCAAGAACAAGATGTCCGCCTCTGAAAGCGAGGCGAGCGAGCGCGAGCAGCGCCTGATCGCTGCGGAGAATGTCCTCAAGGAGCGCGACCAGGCAGTCTCGAGCGCTGAAGTGGCCATCCAGTCTGCGAAGAAAGCATTGGCCGACCAGATCGAGAGCCTCAAGACCGAGAAGCAATCCCTGGAGTCGGGGAGGCAGTCGCTCGCCAAGGATTGGGAGTCCCTTCAGCAGGAGCGGGACAAGGTTCAGAGGGACATCGATTCCGCCTGGAACGAGCTCGACGAGGCCAAGGGTCAGCTGGAGGGCAGGGCGAAGACCCTCGAGGAGAAGGACCAATCTGTTTCCGCACGGGAGAAGGAGCTCGCATCATCTGCGCAGGGCATTTCCACAAAGCAGGTAGAGCTCGGCGAGTTGGAGTCCCAGCTCGGCAAAGCTGAGTCGGAACTCGAGACGAGGCGGGCGGACCTGAAGCGGCTGGGAGATGAACTCGAAGCATCCCGCACGGACCTGAAGGGCAGGGAGGAGCAGCTCAAGGCGGTGGAGGCCAAGCTCAACGAGTCTCAGGCCCGTCTCAACGAGCGGGGATCCGAGCTGAAGAAACTCGAGGCGGAGCTGCAGCAGTCCCACGAGAACCTCGGGACGCGTGAGGCTCAGCTGAGACAGCTCGAGGAGGAACTCAGCCAGTCGCACGAGAAGTTGCAGAACAAGGAAGGCGACCTCCGAACATCGGAGGCCGCGTTGACTCAGTCTCAATCCGACATGCGCGTCCGGGAGGCCGAACTCAAGCAGGTCGAGACCCGGCTGATGGATTCGGAGTCCAGGCTCAAGGCCAGGGAGGCCGACTTGCATCAACTTGAGGGGCAGCTCACGAAATCACACGAGGAGATCGAGACGAGGAAGCAGCAGCTCCTTGCCACGGAGGAGGAACTCAACACGTCGAGGGCCAACCTCACGGCCAAGGAAACGGACCTGGTGGGTCTCGAGCGCATGCTGAACGAGTCTCAGGCGAAACTGCATGCACGGGACGAAGAGCTCAAGATGTTGGCACAGGAGCTTGAGACTGCCAGGATGGACCTCAGCAAGAAGGCACAGCAGTCCGAGCAGAGCCTGGCGGAGATCGAGACGGACCTCAACAAGCGCGCGGATGCGCTGAGACTGGAGCAGGAGGCCATCACGGCCGAGAAAAAGAGGATCGACTCAGAGGCGAATGCGGTCAGAGAAGGCCAAGATGGATTGTCGAAGTCACTCGAGGAGTTTGAAGTCATCAAAGGCGAGGTAGAGTCGCAGTCCAAGGAGGTGTCGGCCCTTCAGGATGCACTTTCCAGACGCGAAGTCGTGCTTGCCGAGCGGGAGGCTGCGGCGGCGGCCGCGGTGGCCGAGCTGGAGAGTCAGCAGGCGGCCGCAGAGGCGGAGAAGGCCACGATCGCGGAATCACTCGCTGACATTCAAGATAAGGAGGCTGTGTTGTCCCAGAAGGACGAGGCCCTCGGTCGCGAGGAAGCCTCGATCCGTGAGCTCACGGCCGAGCTCGAGAAGCGGATGGCCACAATCGAGCAGAAGGAGGAGCGCCTCGCAGAGGAGGCGCAGGAGCACGACAAGCAGAAGGCGGTTCTTGGCGTGCGCGAGGCGGAGGCCGGCAAGTCTCAGGAAGAATACAGGGCAGTCCTGGAGGAGATCGCCCAGGCGCGGGACGTCCTGAGATCTCAGGAGCTGGAGATACGCGCTCGCACATCGGCGATGGAAGAGACCGTCGTCGAGATCGAGCTGATGCAGGGCGACCTTGAGAAGGAGCGCAAGCTGTTGGACCAGAAGGAGAACGGACTTGAGCAGCTCCGGACGGAGCTCGAGAGGTGGCGGCAGGAGCTCATGGGCAAGAGAGAACAGATGGAGGAAGAGATCAAGACCAGGGTGTCGCAGATGAACAAGGAAGCCGCAGCTGCTGCGCCCACCGCCGGGATCACGAATGAGGACCTGACCAGGAGGGAGCTCGACCTTCGCAGGTTCGAGGGTGATCTGAAGGAACGGGGCAGGGACCTCGAGACCAGGGAGAGGACTGTCGCGGTTGAGCTGGAGAGGCTCGAGAAGGAGCGAGCGGAGGTCCAGGACACATGGGACAAGATCGAGACCTCGAGGACAGGGCTCGCCGGGACGATAGACGAGAAGGCCATAACGGAACTCGAGAGGCGGAGAAACGAGCTCGACGCACTGTATCTGAAGTTCTCCCAGCGGGAAGAGGAGATCCACAAGAACGAGCAGAGGCTTGAGGGCGAGTGGACGAGGCTCCATGCGATAGAGGAGGAGCTGACGGACCTAGCGCGTATCCTCAAGTCCAAAGAAGATGAAATGAGAAAATTGGACGGCCAGGCGTAGATGCCCTGGCCGAGATGTTTTCAGAAGACCGATACTTTCCCAGCGACGATCTGCTTTGTCAGGTCGGTTATGTTGGCTAGCTTCTCATCGAAGATCGCCTTCACTTCCTTCTCGTACCTGCGCGTGTTGACATTGTCCGCGTAGATGACCTTGGCGCTAGCCGCCTGGGGATCGTCTATCGGCTTGCCGATCTGCGACAGTATCCTAGTGTGGACCTCGAGGATGTCGCCCCTGCCGGCCTTGTGGATGTCCTTGGCCACCTGTGTCGCCAGAATGTTGTAAAGCTTCCCCACGTGCGTGACGGGGTTCTTGCCCGCGGAGGCTTCCATGCTCATCGGTCTCATCGGGGTGATGAGTCCGTTAGCCCTGTTGCCCCTGCCGACGGAGCCGTCGTCACCGTTCTCCATGCTCAGGCCAGAGACGGTCAGGTAGTAGATGCCTTTCTTGTAGTCGTCCGCGGTGTTGACATCGACATTCAGTTTCCTGTCAGTGAACTTCTGAGCGAAGTCGGATATCTTCTCCGTCGCCTGCTCGATTGACGCCTCGTACGCCTTCCTGTCTGCGAGCCTGCAGTCGACCATCGCGACGGCGATGGTCAGGTTGATGCTGTTCTTCATTCTGCAAGCCATGACTTTGACATCCTCGCCGAGCTCGGGCATCGACCTGCACAGCTTGCCGTTGATGAACTTCTCGGTCTCCAGAGTGATCTTCTCTGTCTCACTGAAGGGTGCGAAGCCCACACCGAAAGAAGTGTCGTTCGCGAGCAACCGCTTCGTGTCGTAGACCCCTCTAAGGTCCACGCTGCCCTGGCCAATCCTGCAGTCCAGCATGACATCCCATTCGACGTCCAGATGTTTGCAGTTCTTCTCAAGATATTCATATGCGGCCTTGACGGCGCAAGTCCTGTAAGGCAGTCTTTCACCGTTGACCTCGGTCGTCGCGCGGCCGACGAGCAACACATACACCGGCTCCAGGATGGCCCCTCCCCCGAACTTGGGGGCCGACTGACCTCCCACTACCTCGACCTCGTCGGTGTTGTGGTGGAGTATTCGGCCGTATCTTGCGAGGTACATCTTGCACAAGGCTCGGCTGACGCTCTCTGCAAGACCGTCTGCGATGCTGTCAGGATGGCCTATGCCTTTCCTCTCGACGAATTCGACTCCCTGCTTCTCGATTGGTAGCTGCTTGAGTTCCTCGATGAAAATATTCCTGTCCATGGACTCATCTCACAAGGGTTGGGCGGAAGAATCCTTTTCCGCTTTTAACCTTTTCGGAGTTGAAGGGTTTGTAGGGCCAGTCGATGCCGGCCCGGTTACCTCTTCTTCTTGATCGCCTTGCGCCTGGTCTCCCGGAGCGAGCCTTCTGGGATCAGGCAGAGCTTCTTGCCGGCGAGAACGCCCGCGACGCCTTCAACGCTAGCTACCTTGCTGTAATCGTCGCACATCTTGCAGCTCGGCGGGCAGACGCTTATCCTGTCCTTGGGCTGAGGGTACATGAAGGTGCCGCCCTCGTAGTTCCTCAGTATGACCTTCTTGTCAGACATCGAGATGAGGTAGTTCGGCCCAACTGGAATCTTGCCCCCTCCGCCGGGTGCATCGACTATGAATACTGGCACGGAGAAGCCGGATGTGTGTCCCCTGAGAGCCTCCGCGATCTCGATACCCTTCGCGACGTCTGTCCGGAAGTGCTCGAGGCCTTTCGAGAGGTCGCACTGGTAGAAGTAGTACGGCCTGCACCTGATTTTGACGAGCTCGTGGCATAGCTTCTTCATGATCGTCGGGCAGTCGTTGATTCCTTTCAGTAGGACCGACTGGTTGCCGACCGGGATGCCGTGGTCTGCGAGCATCGCGACCGCCTTGGTCGACTCAGGAGTGATCTCCTTCGGGTGGTTGAAGTGGGTGTTCAGCCAGATCGGGTGGTATTTTGCCAGCATCTTGCAGAGCTCAGGCGTTATCCTCTGAGGCAACGTGCAGGGCGCCCTGCTCCCTATCCTGACTATCTCGACGTGGTCGATGGCCTTCAGGCGCTTGATGATGTCCTCGAGCATCGCATCGGAGACCATCAGGCCATCTCCGCCCGAGAGCAGGACATCTCGGATTTCCTCGTGTTCCCTGATGTACTTGATCGAGGCGTCGATCGCGGACGTGCTCTGATGCTTGTCGGTGTGTCCCGCGAACCTCCTCCTTGTGCAGTGCCGGCAGTAGTTGCCGCACATGTCGGTGATGAGGAAAAGGACTCTGTCGGGGTATCTGTGCGTGAGACCGGGTGCGGGTGAGTCTATGTCCTCGAAGAGCGGGTCCTCCATGTCCGAAGCGCTGAAATCGATCTCCTTTATGGTCGGCACGGCCTGCATCCTGACCGGGCAGTTCGGGTCGTCTGGGTCCATGAGCATCGCGAAGTACGGGCTGATGGCCATCCTGAGCACCTTGAGGGATTCCCTAACGCCCTGCTCCTCGTCGGGTGTGAGGTTGATGACCTCTTTGAGCTGATCTAGCGTGGTGATCCTGTTCCTGATCTGCCACTTCCAGTCGTCCCATTCTTTCTTCGATACGTTCTTCCAGAGAGAGACTTCCTTGTACGACCGCATTGACGTGCCCCCGTGCTAACGATGCTTGTTTTTCCGCATTGGACGACTGCGTATTTATCATCATCTCAGCGCGCGCACAACGGCGTTACGAAGTCCGATTGAACGATACGAATTTGGACGCGCGGAGGAGGCGTTTGGAACGCTTTCGTATCGAGATGTCTAATTGCAGCTTGTGCAGCCGTGTTAATCGCCAACGGTTATATAGCCTGACCTTAATTCGAGAAAATGTTGTTCCAGACATGCCAGTATCATGTGTCTGGAGCAGAGCTGTCCGCGTCCGGATGATGCGGCTCATCAGATGGGCGAGTGGGAGGGCGTTCGGATGAAGAAAGTGGCTATTGTAGGGGCCGGGCAAAGCAGATACGGCGACTTCCCGGAGAAGGGGATCAAGGAACTGTTCTTCGAAGCGTACAAGGACATGGTCGCAAGCATCGACAAGGGGCTCGACCCGAAGGTCATCGATGGGGCATATATCGGCAACCTCGGCTCTGGAGGATTCCAGCTGGGCAACATGTCCGCGCTGGTCACCGAGTACTGCGGCCTGACTCATATCAACACGATGAGGATTGAGAACGCGTGCGCGTCCGGAGGGTATGCGCTCGCGGCGGCTGCGATGGACATTCTGTCGGGGACCCACAAGGCCGTCATCGCGGGCGGAGTAGAGAAGATGACGGATGTCTCCGGCATGAAGCAGAAGTACTGGCTGGGAGTGTCTGGTGACACCGAATACGAGAGGCTCGCTGGTACGACATTCGCAGGCCTGTACGCGCTCATTGCCCAGAGGCACATGCACGAGTTCGGGACCAAGAGAGAGCACCTCTCCATGGTCGCGGTCAAGAACCACAAGAACGGCGCTCAGAATCCGAAGGCGCAGTTCCAGAGGGAGATAACAATGGAGCAGGCGCTGAAGGGTCCGATCGTCGCACACCCGCTCAACCTTTTCGATTGCTGCTCGACTACTGACGGCGCATCTGCAGTTCTTGTGTGCGACCCTGAAATCGCAAAGCAGTTCACGGACACGCCCGTATACATCGCAGGGTTCGGGACGGCGAGCGACTTCCTCGCCATCCACGACAGGGTCAAGACGACCACTCTGGAAGGCACGAGGCGCGCGGGCGATATGGCCTACAAGATGGCCGGGCTGACGCCGAAGGACATTCAGCTCGCCGAGGTACACGACTGCTTCACCATTGCAGAGCTACTCGCATACGAGGACCTGGGGTTCTGCGAGAAGGGCAAGGCGGGGCAGTTCATGGAGGAGGGTCACACTCAGATCACAGGCGACAAACCGGTGAACGTTAGCGGTGGCCTCAAATCCAAGGGGCACCCGATCGGCTCGACCGGCACTGGCATGGCGTATGAGATGTTCAACCAGCTCAGGGGCACTGTCCAGAAACCGACCAGGCAGGTCAAGAACGCTGAGATAGGGCTGATCCACAACGTGGGCGGCTCCGGCGGGACCGTCGCAGTTTCGATCTTGAGGAGGTGAGCAGGGATGGCAGTCGGTATCTCAGGGTACG
>Ga0256868_10001540_pt1 | contig 12455 bp, 16 predicted proteins | sample RVTome_13_FD_187341 | JGI IMG/M metagenome (GOLD analysis project Ga0256868, IMG submission 187341) | Soil microbial communities from uranium-contaminated site in the Upper Colorado River Basin, Wyoming, United States - RVT92D227 HiSeq ... | reverse complement strand
GAAGATCACCCAGATCTACGAAGGAACCAATCAGATTCAGCGATTCGTCGTGGCGGAGCAACTGATCAAAGAGTTCATCGAGAAGTATGGAATGGGAAGGGACTGGTCAGAATTTCTGTAAACCTTAGATTTACCAGCAAGGCTGGATGAACCCCTGATGCTCACTGGGGTTCATCGCTTATGTCTTATTTTACAGCTACGTCCTCTCCAATTTGCGGTCATGCGTCATCAACTTATGCAGGGCCTCTAACTCCTTGTTCGTTTTTGTCCTAAACTGGGTTCCAAGTCCCCATGGGAAGTAGAAATGAATCCATCCATGCATACGATTTACATAAAGGACCAGGGAGCGTACAAGCCCCCTTAATGCACGGCGGTCATCGACTTTGTCCACTAATTCCAGGAACCGTCGGCAGAAATCCCAGAGTCTGGTCAGCCCGCAGTAACCTAAGAATTCTCCGCATACTGGAATGAGCATCTTTGAAAGCTTTCGGACATGATCCATATCGAAATGTGGATCGTCAATGGCCTGGAGGATGCTCGTGAAACACAGATATCCTAAGGCCCGAACTTCGCCATCGGCAAAGACCAACGTGGTGAAATACTGGCCGTAGGAACCGGCCCCAGACTCGACGATTCCACTACAGAGCTTCTTCACCTCTTCGGGCTCTTCCAGCCAGATCCGTTTGATCTCCGTATCAATCTCCCGTTTCAATTTTTCCAAATCCTTCATTGTCCGCCCCCCTTCTTCCTGAATTCAACAATCAACTTCTCTTTCGTGTTGAAAATCGCTTCCCAAGCCGCCCGGCCTGCCCGTTTCAGATCGTCGTGGAACCGCTTCGAGATCTGCGCAATCGGCTGGGTTCTTAGCGGCTCGGTGCAAGGACCATAGACCATAGCAACTAGACCTAAAGCAGACCAGCCGATGTAACCCACAGGTTGCTCATCAATCGGGAGACGCTTCTCCACCAGATGCATGTACTCGATGGGGCTTACGGGACAGTAGCTGTACATGTCTTCCCCGGTTACCATGGCATGAAGCTGAACGGTCTTGAAAGGGAGACTATTCCAGAAATGTTCCGAGAATTCTCGGTTGTAATTGAGGAATGTAGCTTCCAGAGTGATTCCAAGTTTGGGCCATTCGATTTCTATGATTCGTTTTTTCATTCTTCTTCCCCCTTTTGTAAGGCTTTGATCCTTAAGATCTCAGGAGCTGCAACATATCCTCGAGGTTGTCTTTGTTCCTTAAGGGAAAGAATTCACCAAGAAACCACGGGAAATAAAGATGGATCCAACCATGGAACAGGTTTGCGTACAGAGTAAAATTGGCGAGAATTTCCTCAAACTCCTCCCTGCTGTCGATTTCGTCGAGTATGGAGAGGAAATCTCTTCCGAATTCCCTGATTTTTGGAAACCCGCTATACCCGAGATATTCAATGCTGATCGGCAATAAGATCCTTATCAACTCCCTGATTTGTTCGAGGCTGAACTTTGGATTTTGCACGGCCTTCATCGAGCCGGAAAGGACGATGTAGCCCAAGGCACGAGTTTCACCATCCGCGAATACCAAGGTGGAGAAACATTGATGGTAGCTACCCGCCCGGCTCTCCAACAGACCCAATCGAAGTTTCTTTGTTTCTACAGGTTCGTCTACCCACATCTTGTCGACTTCGTTCTTGATGGCTGCTGCCAGCTTCTTTGCTTTATTGCTCATATTCATCCTCCTATGATTTTTTTCTATACTCGACAATAATCTTTTCTTTCGTGAAATAAACGCTATTCCAAACCTTTTGGCCCACTTCTTTCAATATTCCGAGGTCAGACTCGTTCACTACAGCGATCGGCTGATTCATCAGGTCCTCAGTTACTTCACCATACAGGGTCGTCAGTAAACCTGTCCCTGACGCATTAATCGTTCCGACCTTCTGGTCCACATAATTCGCTCGGTATCTGACCTTGTTCAGATGCCTTGCATTATTGAGAGGGGTATAGCAATACATCATGTACCCTGAAACGGCGGCATGAATCTGGAACGTCTTAAAGGGCAAAATATTCCAGAATAAGTCGCAAAGCTCTGGATTCTTATCGTCAAGTAAAGTAGCGGTCACCCTTCCCAGCTTCCCCCAGTCTATTTCGACTTGCCTATTCATACGCAGCACCTCCTCCTGGATTTTGATCTAAGCAAACAGTTTTCCTTCCTGACAAACACCTCCATGGTGAGACAGAATTCATCCCCTGCAAAATCCTAAATTGCTTTTTCCGGACCCCCTTGACCTTTGAGCGAATAGATGAAATGAATCTCTTCCGATCACGGCCCATGTCCGTCGTTGGGTCGTTCTCCCTTCTGCTTTGGGATTGAATGATCTTACCTGGCCAGCTTTCCTCCGTCGACCGCAAGGATGTGTCCGGTCACGTAATCGGATGCCTTGGATGCGAGAAAGATGGCTGCTCCCTTAATATCATTGGTGGGAATGCCGACCCTCTTCATCGGTATTTCCTCCTCTGATGCGTTGAACGCGATCTTTCTCACCTCTTCGTACGGGAGATCCTTAAACAACTGGGCTCCAATATTCGTTTCGAACGGGCCAGGGGCCAGAGCGTTCACTTGGATCCCTTGGTCGGCGTATGCCACCGCCATGTCCTTAGTTAGAACAGTGACCGCCCCTTTCGTTGCACACATACCCGGTGCTTTGCCTGTTTTGCTGCCCCTCGTGGCGATCGTGGAAGACATGTTAATTATTTTCCCGGATTTCTGTTTGAGCATTACCTTTAGCGCTTCCTTACAGCAAAGATAGGTACCTGTCAGATTGACAGAGATGACGCGATCCCAATCTTCCTTCGGAAATTCGTGGATTTTTGCAGGCATGTGGGGTATGCCGGCAATGTTAAAGAGGATATCCAACCGGCCGAATGCATTTACTGTTTCCTCCACCATTCTTTTTACGTCTGACTCGTTCGAAACATCCGCCTTCACAGCAATGGCAGGTGAACCAATTCCCTCGATGTAAGCTGCAGTCTTCCCTGCAGTATCCTCGTTAATATCCGTACAGACAACCTTAGCGCCAGCCTCACCCATCGCTTCCGCAATGGCTTTTCCAAGACCACTGCCCGCTCCGGTCACCAATGCTACCTTTCCCGTAAGATCAAATAGGGCCCTCACCTTTTCGTGCATATCCTACCCTCCGCGTTTCATAACCCCACTCCGCCTGTTCGTCTCACGGCGCAGCATCGATATAATTGAGGTCAAAGAACTTTCCGTCTTTTACTAGCCACATGGCTGTGTCTCTCCTCGGAGAACCATCCTCCCTAAAGCGGATAGGCCCAAACACTCCAGGCATATTTAATTTGACAATGGTGTCCCGGAGGCTATCTCCCTTTGTGGCTCCTCGTTTCATAGCTTCAAATACCACCTTGGCACAGTCATACGTACTGAAACCCACAATCGCCGGTGGCTGTTTATACCGGGCCGTAAATTCCTTTTCAAACTTTTCCTTGACTCTTTTGTCTTCTTCCGTCCCTCCGGTATAGGAAGTGGTAAAAGTCATTCCCTCTGCAACCGTACCCGCCAATTCAAGAAGCTTGGGTTCTCTTACCTGGGAGTTGGCAGTGATATGGCTTTTGAGATTCATCTCTGAAACCTGTTTCAAAACATTCACCCCTTCTCTCCATGTGACGCATATGTAAAGTGTATCAGGGTTGGCCGCTCTTATTTTCGTCAGCTCTGTCCTGAAATCCGTCACCCCGGGCTTAAAACTCTCACGAATCAAGGCCTTGCCACCGAACTGTTCCCACCATTTTGACAATAAACGATCCGAGGCAATACCGGTGTCATTCATCATATAGAGGGTTCCCAAGGTCTTCTTCTTTAGAACCTGAGTACAGTACTTCGCGTTGACGTAGCAATTATCATTGTCCGTTGGCGTCAGGCTAATGATATACTTCGTGCCAATGTAGACATCTGGATTGGAGGCCATCGGGGCTACAAGTACGACCTTGTTGGCGTTCAGGATAGGCTTTACTGCTAATACAACAGAGCTGAACAGACATCCCACGATCGCGTCTACTTTATCAATTTCGATCAGTTTCTGGGCTGCTGAAACGCCCCCTTTCGGAGTTCCCCCATCATCCTCCAAAATAAATTTGACTTCATTCCCATTAATTCCTCCTGCTGCATTGATCTCCTCCTGAGCAAAATCCAGTGCCCTCTTGGCATCCTCTGCGTACGCCGCCATCTGTCCCGTAAAAGGATAGATGGCTCCAATCTTTATCGTTCCTTTTGCAAGAGCAGAACCGGTTACGAAGAAGGCTGTAAATGTGATCACAAAGACAGCAATCAAGATTTTTTTCATAATAAACCCTCCTTTTCTATTTGATTGGTATGATGAGACGACTTACAGGGAAGAATGTTCTTCAAATCACCTCCTTCCATGATCCCTGAAAATGCCGCCATTCTTGGACCCATCTGTATACGTCATGGAGTATCCATTCGTTATTCCCCGCCTCCCCGGAAGCTCGGTTGGTCGGATCATCCGAGATCAAGACCGGTTGACCAAAATCATAAGGAGTTGGCATGTGCCTAAATTCCCAGATAGGCGTCAATGACCTCTTCATTGCTCCGTATGTCAGCCGGGCTACCTGAAGCAATCTTTTGTCCGAAATTGAGCACGAAAATTCGCTCGGAGATGCCCATAACAACCCCCAGGTTGTGCTCAATAAAAACGATTGTTTTACCCTGTTTCTTTAGTCTAAAAATCAAATCGATCATTCGATCGATCATGGTGATGGATAAACCTGCCATCGGTTCGTCTAAAAGGATGATCTGGGGATCCGAGGCCAAGACCCGTCCTATTTCTACGAGCTTCTGTTGGCCATAAGAAAGATGGTTGGCATATTCATGCGCAAATTCTGGCAATCCCACGGTCTCAAGTATAATCAAGGCATCTTCCTTGGTTCGGTAAAATTGATTTACAATTTCTTTGGTCTTCAAGACAGCATAGAACAGGTTATCTCCTTTTAGCCCCAGACAGCCTAACATGATATTGTCCAAGACGCTGAGCTTGGGAAAAATTCGAATCAACTGGAATGTCCTGGCGATTCCGAGCCTTGTGATTCGGTAAGGGGGGAGACCTGTAATTCTCTGCCCCCTGAAATGGATTTCTCCGTGGTTTGGTTTCAAGAATCCGGTTAAGAGGTTGAAGAGGGTCGTTTTCCCTGCGCCATTTGGACCGATAATGCTTGTAATTTCTCCTTCGCCAACCTCGATGGATAGGTCCTTAACCGCGGTCAATCCAGTAAACTGCTTGGTAATGTTTTCGGTGGCCAGAATCGGCGACGTTTTACTCATCGTTCGCATCTAGAACTTGTAACTGCCCAGTAAGCCTTGTGGCCGTTTCAAGATCACGACCACAAGGAGGAGACCGAAAAGCATCCTTCGAATCTGCGCCGCATAAAAGCTGGGAATGCCTATGAATCGGAGGACCTCGGGGAAGAGAACCAGCACAAAGGCGCTGAGGACTGAACCTCTCAGACTGCCCATGCCGCCGAATACAACCATACTGAAGATTAAGAAAGACTCGTCAGTAACGAAAGCACTTGGATCTGCAAGCGTTACATAATGGACGTAGAGATTTCCTGCAATGCCTGCAAAAAAAGCTCCTACGCTGAAGACCGTGACCTTGATGAGAGACACATTCTTCCCAGCAGCAAGGGCCGCGGTCTCATCTTCACGGATGGCCATCAATGATTTCCCAAAAGGCGAATCGACAATGCGATGCAGAACGAAAGCTGAAATAGCGACTATGATAGCCACCAAGACCAGGTAAGCCGCAAGCGAGTCGAATCTTAGGAATAGGATTTTGGGCCTCAGAACTCCCGGGATTCCCATGGGACCTCGAGTAACCGGGACCCAGTTCATGAACACGGTGTAAATCACAACGGCAAACCCAAAGGTCGAAAGGGCGAGGTAATCTCCCTTTAGGCGAAGGCTTGGAAATCCCACCACGATTCCGAACAGCGCAGCGGCGAGACCACTCATAAGTAGTTCTAATGGAAAAGGCAACTTCAAATGGATCATGACGAGGGCTCCGACGTAGGCCCCTATCCCATAAAACGCACCATGGCCCACATTAAACAGACCGCCGAATCCAACGAGCAAGTTGAGGCTCAGGCATAGAATCATGTAGATGCCGCACATAATGAGCACATGAAAGAAAAAATTCATTGGCTATCTCCCGATCACTTCTCCTCCTCTATCCCAAAAAGGGAGGGCTTGAAGAGGATGGAAACAAGGAGCAACGCCAGTGCTATCCCATCTTTCCACCCCGCGCTAATTTTCCAGATCCCAAAATTTTCCACGAAGCCCAGGAAAAAACCTCCCCACATGGCGCCTCGAACGTTTCCAATACCTCCTATGATCGAGGCGACAATCGCCTTCAAAAGGGCCGGTTGCCCCATCGAAGGTTCAATGTCTGTCTCCAAGGAAACAAGTACACCCGCGAGACAGGCAAGACCGGAGCCGATGATGATGACGACTCTGAATACCCATTCCGTATCGATCCCAACCACGGTTGCCATCGATGGATCGTTGGCGGTCGCTCGAATGGCTTTTCCTATTTTCGCCTTCTTCAGGAACAGCCATAGAAAAACCATCACCACAATGGAGACCCACAGGATCGTCACTTGATTAGGAGTAATGGTTGCCCCTCCGATGGTGTAGCTGCGTTGGATTCCTGTTCGAACGGTGCGCACATCACTTCCGAAGATGACCGTCATCAAGGACTCGAGAATGATCGCAACTCCGATAGACACCATGATGATGGCCCAACTCGGGGCTCTCATCCGGCGCAGTCTCAGATAAGAAAAATGATCCACAAGGATCATGATGAAGGAGGTCAAGCCCACGGACACACCCAAAGCAATCAAGAAAGGAAAGCCCAGCATGTTAAAAGAGATATAAAAAAGATAGGCTCCGAGCATAAAGGTAACGCCGTAGCCCATGTTAAAAAAACGCATGGTTCCGTAGATCAACGTGAAACCAAAGGCTATCAGCGAGTAGATGCTTCCCGCGATGATGGCATTGGTAATCAATTGAATGAGCATCGGTTGCCCTGCTTGAAATTCAAATATGGGTCACCTTCGTAGGGCAGATGACTTGGCATCCCCTCTCTCGATGCCGATTACGGATAAAGGTACCAGGTTTCTGAGCTACCCCCGTCGACAACAAATGTTTGGCCCGTGACATAACTTGAATCCTCCGATGCCAAAAAGATGACACATTTGGCTATCTCCTCGGGTTTTCCCACCCTGGCGAGTGGAATTTTTGCAATGCGTCGGCTGGCCTCTTCACTCCGCATCCTTGCCTCGTTTTCAGGGGTCAGGATTGGTCCGGGACTGATGCCGTTTACCCGAATGTTATACTTTGCCCATTCGAGGGCCATCTGTTTGGTCAGACTGACGACGCCTGCCTTGCTTGGGCCAAACGCACCTCCCTCTGGATAGCACCGATGGGCTGAAGCGGCGATGATATTAATGATGTTTCCCCTTTTCTGTTTTATCATCTGTCCAGCCACTGCCACACCGGTAAGAAAAACGCCCTTCAGGTTTACTGCTACAGACTTGTCCCAGTCTTCCAAGGACACCTGTTCAAGAGGACTCCTCTTGAACATTCCGGCACTATTGACCAGGAGATCAATTCTACCGAATTGATCAAGGACGCTTTGGACCATACGGTCAACCGACGCCTTATCGGTAACATCGGCTCTCAAAATAAGGGCATGACGTCCCACCTGCTCCACCGTATTAGCGGTAATCTCAGCATTCTTGAGATCACGTAGGGCGATGATTGCTACATCCGCCCCTTCGTTTGCGAGAGCGAGGGTTATCGCTCGTCCTATTCCCCGACCACCCCCAGTAACAATCGAGGTAAGCCCTTCAAGCTTCATATTAGGGAACCTCTATCTAATTTCAATAACATTTCGCTGCTTCTCCTGATCTAACTCATTCATAGAGAATTATGTTAGGAAAACTTGGCGTATCTCTTGCTCCGTTTCCTTTGAGATTTCCTTCTCTTCCAAAATAATTTCCCCTAATCTCAGAACATAAATCCGGTCAGTTATTCTCAACACTTCGCGGACGTTTTGCTCTACCACCAGAATGGTCATGGCAAATTGCTCTCGAATCCTTCGTATTGTCCCCATGGTGAGACTGACCAGTTTTGGAGCTAATCCAATGGAGGGTTCATCAAATAGAATCAGCTTAGGTTTTTGGATCAATCCACGGCAAAGGCCGAGGATCTGTCTTTCTCCACCGCTTAGTTTTCCAGCAATTCTGTTCTTATTCTCTGCCAAAACCGGAAAGAGTTCGCACACATCCCTAACTCGCTCTGATAACTCTTTCTGATCCCTAAGAACAAATCCGCCTAACTCCAAGTTTTCAAAAACCGTGAGACGATCGAATATTTTATTGCCCTGGGGGATATACCCTATTCCTTCAGCTACATTAAGAGAGGGTTTCCTGTTTTGAATGGGTACTCCCTTATACCGAATCTCACCTTCGTCAACTCTCAAAAGGCCATAGATCGCTTTTAGGATAGTGGACTTCCCAGATCCATTGGGTCCCACAAGCCCCACGATCTCAGATGGACATACGAAAAGGGTGACTTTATTGAGGATCTTTTTCTCCCCGTATCCCCCAACGATCTCGTTCACATTCAGCATTTCAAAATCCAGCCTTGGTGGAATCTGTTACAGCGTGCCCGCTCCGACCCAAATGATTGAATACGGGTCACTCTTGAAAGGGTCCTTTTATGCCTTTTGATCTCTCATCCAGTCTGAGGGTATGTGTATATCCAGATTAGCTGCGCTTGTGTCTTACCTACGTTGATCCAGCGATGCGGGAGATCCGATTTAAAATGGATAGAATCTCCCGCGGTGAGAATATATTTCTGGGGGGGGGTCAGAAATTCAATTCTTCCTTTCAGACAAAGAATAATTTCCTCTCCAGGGTGACTATTCATTTGTTGCCCGCTTTCCCCTCCGCACGCAGCGCTAAAAATTCCGCCTTCCAGTAACCTTTCCTCCACGTGGCCGGTAATATATTGATGGAAGGTTTTCGACATCTCGCTATAGAAACCCAATCGTTTTTCCTTTTTGACGAGGATGACCTTCTCTTTTCCATCATTCTCATCTGCAAAAATAATGACCTTTTCTCCCAAGGCATTGGCGATTTTCATCAAAGAGGTGATTGTTGGGACCATGTGGTTGGTTTCGATCTTCTGTATTGCCCCAACGGAGAGACCGCATTGACTGGAGAGGGTTTCAATTGAAAATCCTTTTTTTCTTCGAAGGCTTCGAATCTTCTGCCCAATATCGATCAGCAATGGCTCTGGTTTCGATCTTTTATTTCGCATTTGCCGTTAACCAAAATTATGTACTTTAGTATATGCCTGCCTATAGCATTATATATATTTGCTGTCAAGACGTTTTGTGAATGTTTATCGGCCATGTGCAAGTACGTTGCCTCCGATGTGGCGATCAAGATCACCACGGACGTCGTCCAGATCCTCGGAGGTTATGGATGCCTGAAGAGCGGAAATCTGGAACGAACGATGAGAGATGTCAGAATGACCCAGATTGCCGAAGGGAAGATTAGAAATCTCTTCGCACAACTTTCTCGACGAAAAATGTCTTTTTTCCAGAGCCACGATAAGATATGATTGGATAAACCAAAGGGGGCGAAGAATACGAAAACGATTCTCGTAGTTGAGGATGAGAAGGATATCGTTGACCTTCTTGTCTACCATCTCAAGCAAGCTGGTTTTTCTGTGAGCACGGCGCTGGATGGTTCCACAGGATTGGAAAAAGCAAAAAAAGAAAGTCCTAGTCTCGTCATCCTGGATCTGATGCTTCCGGGGATGGATGGAAAGGATGTCTGCAGAGCTCTTAAATCGAACCCCCTCACCCAATCGATCCCAGTTCTCATGCTCACTGCAAAATCAGAAGAAATGGACCGCGTTATCGGTTTTGAACTGGGAGCGGATGATTATGTGACCAAACCCTTCAGCCCCCGGGAGCTGGTCTTAAGGGTGAAGGCCATCCTTCGACGCAAGGAAGTTCCTCCGGAAGGGGAAAAGGTGATCCAGATTGGCGATCTCCTGATCGATATCGATCGCCATCAGGTCTCCGTCAAAAAAAAACCCCTTCAATTGACCTCGACCGAGTTTAAGCTTTTGGTTGAGTTGGTTTCGAATAGAGGCCGAGTCCAAACCCGCGAAAGGCTCCTCGATAAGGTTTGGGGATATACCTATGAGGGCTATGCAAGAACCGTGGACACCCATATTCGAAGATTGAGAGAGAAACTTGGGAAGATAGGGGATTTGATTGAAACCCTCCGGGGAGTGGGATATCGATTCCGAGAGGAGGGGAAGTGAAGCTTCGATTTCGTGGAAAATTGGGATTGTTCTTCATCTTCCTTTTCCTCTTTTTTCTTCTGGTCCAGAGTTATCTCTTTTATTCGATTAGAAAATCGTTCCTTCTCTCATCCCTCTTGAGCTTTCTCATCGTCCTCCCTCTGGCCTACCTGATCTTGAAGTTCATGACCCAGCCGATCCAAGCCGTGACCGATTTGGCCAATCGGGTCGCCTCCGGAAGACTGGATCAAGGCGTTCGTGCCGAATCTGATGACGAACTGGGAAGGCTTTCGAAAGCGATCAATGAAATGAGCCTTCAGCTGCAAAACAAAATTGAGGAGATCTCCAAAGAAAAGGATTATCTCCAAACCCTATTAAGGGGGATCATGGAGGGCGTGCTCGTCGTTGACGCAAGGGGCCGGATCCTGATGGTGAACAATGCCCTTCGTCACCTCCTGTCCCTTCCCCCTCATGTGGAAGATCGGACGCCTCTAGAAATTATCCGTAATGCGGAATTGGAAAGAGCCCTTCGACAGGTCCTTGAGGACGGAGAGAATACGATTTTAGAGTTGACTCTCCCCTCGCCTGAGGGGAAAACATTTGAAGTCAATGTGGTGGGTATTTCACCTTCCCCTGCGGGGATGCTGAAAGAGGATGAGGGTCGCCGAGGGGTCATTGCGGTCTTTCACGACATTACTCGGTTAAAAGAGTTGGAGAAGATTCGCAGGGATTTCGTGGCCAATGTCTCCCATGAATTGCGGACACCTCTGACCACGATCAAAGGATATGCAGAAACACTTCTGGAGGGTGCCCTGAAGGAGGAGGTGGCCTCCCAGTTCGTCCAGGTCATCAAGAGACATTCCGATCGACTAGAAAAGATTGTGGAAGACCTCTTAATCCTCTCGAAGATCGAATCGAAAGCATTTCAGCTAAGAATGGAATCCTTTTCAGCCTCTGATCTGATTGGCGATGTCTTAGACTTTATCAAGGAACCGCTCAATAAAAAGAAAATATCCGTCTCCGTCGACGAAATCCCCCCTACCCTCCTGGTCTATGGAGATCGGCAATATCTGGAACAGGTCTTCATCAACATTTTGGATAATGCCATCAAGTATGGCCATGAGAGGGGAAGGATTATCATCTCCGGCACTGAAAGAGATCAAAGAGAGGTCGAGATCTCTGTGAAGGATGACGGCATCGGGATCCCGAAAGAAGATCTCTTAAGGGTGTTTGAGAGATTCTACCGCGTGGATAAAGGAAGGTCCCATGATTTGGGCGGGACCGGTCTCGGGCTTTCCATCGTGAAGCACATTGTTCAGGCTCATGGGGGAAGGGTTTGGGCAGAAAGTCAACTCGGAGAAGGATCCACGTTCTATTTCACATTGCCTCTCCACGCCTCTCCCCTCGCCCCTTGAGGGAGAGGGATGCCTGCCTGCCGGTAGGCAGGGGGTGAGGGGTAGTTAAAGATCTTTGAGCGATTTCTCTACCTTTGCAAGGTCAGTCTCCGCAATGTGAAGGACGAAGATTGATTCCTTCGCATCCTCCATGGCAGAACCATAGACATAGTCAATATTCACTTTGGCTTCACCAAATCTTTTCACAACCCTGCCCAGCATTCCTGGTTGATTCACCAGCCTGAAGACTAAAATGGGTTCCGTATCCACCAGATGATTGGCGTCGAGCAAAACCTTCTCCCCTTCTGAAGGTTTATCCACGAGGAGCCGAATCAAGGAATAGTCCGAGGAATCCTTGAGAATGCCCCGGTAACTTTCTGCGAGCGCAATCCTCCTTCCGGTCTTTTCCCTCATATTATAAAGCTCCTTAACCGAATCCTTCGCATTTTGAATACTCATCGCCAGAATATTGACATTGGCTGCCCTCAAGACATCGCAAAGCTTTGATAGCTCCCCAGGGGCATTGGTCAAAATCACCGAAATTTGTGTCCTCTTCTCCATTGACCCTTCTCCTTCCATGTATAGATGAAAGAAAATAATAGTGATAAATAACAAATCAATCTTGTAAGGTCAAGGGCACTTCTCTTCCTCCTTTCTTT
>Ga0256868_10001539_pt1 | contig 12456 bp, 9 predicted proteins | sample RVTome_13_FD_187341 | JGI IMG/M metagenome (GOLD analysis project Ga0256868, IMG submission 187341) | Soil microbial communities from uranium-contaminated site in the Upper Colorado River Basin, Wyoming, United States - RVT92D227 HiSeq ... | reverse complement strand
CGGGGTCTGCGAGACCTCCCGCGCCCTTCCGTCGTGGTGTCAACCAAGGTCTTCAGAGAGACGATGCCCGGACCTAACGGGGCCGGCCTGTCGCGCAAGCACATCTTTGAATCCTGTCATGCCTCGCTGCAGCGACTTGCCCTCGACTATCTGGACATCTACTTCTGTCACTCCTTCGACGAGGGCACTCCCCTTGAAGAGACCGTGCGTGCGATGGGTGACCTCGTGCGCCAGGGCAAGGTCCTGTATTGGGGGACCTCCAACTGGAGCGCCCGGCACCTATCTGAGGCGGTCATGATCGCTCGCCAGTTGGGGATTCCGCCTCCGGTTGTCGAGCAGCCCGAGTACAACCTCCTCCACCGCGAGCGGGTCGAGCACGATCTGGCTCCTCTGGTCGCCTCGGAAGGGATCGGACTGGTCACGTATGCCCCGTTGCGATCCGGACTGCTGACGGGGAAGTACAACGACGGCCCGCCACCCGGCACCCGGCTGGCATACCGCGAGTGGCTGCGCCCGATCCTGACCGATCCCCTGGCGCTAGAGCGCGTTCGCCGACTGACCGCCCTGGCGGCAGACCTGGGCCTGCCGCTCTCCCAGCTGGCGATCGCCTGGCTGCTCTCACGGCCATACGTGTCGAGCGTGATTCTGGGCGCCTCCAGTCTGCGGCACCTGGACGAGAACCTGGCCGCGGCGGAGAAACGGGAGCGCCTGACCCCGACCGTCCTCGAGCAAATCGAACAGATCCTGGCCCCCTCGGCGTGAGCACGGCCTCCACCCAGCCAGTGGCCTCGCCCGCCAAGTTGGATGCCCGCGCCTGCGCCGCGGCGGCCCGGCCCGGGTGACGAATGTAACTTGACGGCTCCGTTCTGTTTACCCTAGTGTTAGGACATCTGACAACTTTACGCGGGGTAGGCGCCCTGGCCGCGGCAGGCCGGAGCGCGCCGCCGCCCAGAAAGCCGATCGGCGATGAGCCCGCAACAACTGCAGGGGATGCGCAGGCGCAGGCGAGACGTCCGGCCGCTGCGCGTTCAGGTGCGCGACTGGGTGATGGAGATTCTGGTGCGAGGCAACTACGCCACCGGAGATCGCATCCCCACCGAAGAGGAGCTGGTCGACCTCCTGGATGTCAGCCGGGGAACGCTGCGGGAAGGCCTGCAGCTCCTGGAACAGGAAGGGGTGATCCGTTCCCGGCACGGCAGCGGCCGCTATATGGTCGCCTCCCCCAAGGCGATCGCGCTGGACATCACCCGGCTGCGCAGCGTGCACGAGTTCCTGCGCGAGCACTCGATCGCCCACCGGGTGGTTGTGTTGGAGGCCTGCGAACGCGGAGCCGACGAGGCGACCGCCCGGGCGCTGGAGCTCCCAGTAGGCGGCAAGGTCATCTCCGTCGAGCGTGTTCACAGGGCCGAGGGCGTTCCAATCATCTACTCCATCGACGTCTTTCCAAAATCCGTTGCCACGACCAAGTGGCAGCCCGCGGATTTCGAGGGCTCGCTCCTGGCGCTGCTGGAGTCGCGCTGGGGTGTGGCTATCTCCCACTCCTCCAGCACACTGCGGGCGGTAACCCTTGACAGAAAGCTGGCGGCCCGCGTCGGGGTGAAGCCATCCGTCCCCTGGATCCTGTTCGACCAGGTCAATTTCGACGCCCAGGGCCACCCGGTCGTGTACTCACAGGACTACCACCGCGGAGAACATATCGGGTTCCAGGTCATGCGCTTCCGGCGCTGATAAGGCTCGCCGCGCCGACCGAATCCCACCGGAGGCAGGCCAATGTCCACAGCATCGCGCCCCATCCCGGCCGAGAACCTGTCCCGCCAGTACCAGGAGATCCGCAGCGAGATCGCCGAGGCGATCGAAGCGGTCTTGGCCAGCGGGAAGTACACCCTTGGCCCGGCGGTCGCGGCCTTCGAGGCGGAATTCGCCAGTGCCGTCGGAGTGCGTCACTGTGTCGGCATGAGCAGCGGGACGGCCGCGCTGCACCTGGCGCTGGAGGCCATGGGTGTGGGCTCGGGAAACGAGGTGATCACCCAGGCCAATACCTACGTGGCCACGGCCTTCGCCATCTCCTATCTAGGGGCTACGCCGGTCTTCGTCGATGTAGAGCCCGAGCACGGCAACCTGGACGTCGACAAGCTAGAGGCCCTTATCGGCCCGCGCACAAGGGCGATCATCCCCGTGCACATCCACGGGTATCCGGTCGATATGGACCCGCTCATGGAGGTGGCCGAGCGCCACAACCTGCGGGTCCTGGAAGACGCCTCCCACGCTGCCGGGGCCGTCTACCGGGGAAGGAAAGCCGGGTCCCTCGGGCACGCCGCGGCCATCAGCTTCTATCCGGCCAAGGTCCTCGGCGCTTATGGCGACGGCGGCGCCGTCGTGACCGATGACGACGAGCTCGACCATAAGCTGCGCGTGCTGCGCTACATGGGCCAGGAAGTCAAGCACGAACATCAAATCATCGGGCACCAGGAACGACTCGATCCCGTTCAGGCCGCGGTGCTGCGCGTGAAACTGCGCCACCTGGAAATCTGGATCGAGGCTCGCCGCCGGATCGCGGGCGAGTACACACGCCGGCTGGCGGGGTTGCCTCTTCGCACGCCGGTCGAATCCAGCCATGCCCGGCACGTGTACTACATGTACACCATCCACACCTCGCAGCGAGACGCCCTGGCCGAACATCTCTCCGGCCTGGGCATTGAGACGCAGAGGATCTACGCCACGCCTGTGCCGATGCAGGCGTGCTACCGGCACCTCGGCTACCGTGAGACGGATATCCCCGTCGCCTCTCGTCTGGCGCGGGAACTCCTCTGCCTGCCCATGTTCCCCGAACTGACCGACGCCGAGGTCGACAGCGTGGTGGACGGGGTCCGCGGGTTCTTCACCAAGGGGGGTGGGTGAGCGGTCGGACCAAGCTCGTTGTTCTGGGCGGGAGCGCGCTGGCGACTCCGCTGCTGTTCGATTCGATGGGCCGCGCCGGTGGGCAGGGCGCCTATGAGGCAGTCCTCGTCGGCCGGGACCCGGAGCGGCTCGCCCTGGTCGAACGGATCAGCCGCGAGCTGCTTCTCGCACATCCCCGCCTGGATGTCCGCCTGCGCGTATCTCAGAATGCGGAAGAAGCACTGGATGGGGCGGACTACTGCCTGAACCAGATCCGCGTCGGCGGGCTGGAAGCCCGCGCGTTCGACGAGACCTTCCCGCGCCAGTTCGGCATTCCCGGAGAGGAGACGGTCGGCCCGGGCGGCTTCGACAGCGCGCTGCGCACCCTGCCTGTGGCGCTGGAGTACGGCCGGATGATTGCCCGACAGGCTCCGGGAGCCGTGGTCATCAACCTGACCAATCCCAGCAGCCTGGTGCAATTCGCCCTGCGGACCTACGCCTCCCTGTCGGTCATCGGCACCTGCGATGCGCCGGTGTCGCTGATGGAGATGATCGCCCGCCTGCTCGGCGCCGCGGCGGCGGATCTCGAGTTCAAGCTGGCCGGGATGCACCACTTCACCTGGATCGGAGACGTGCGCCAAGGGGGCGCCTCGCGGCTGCCAGAGATCCTCCGCCGCCTGGAGGAGCTGCCTAAGCTAGGGGTCGACCCGGAGATTGTGCGGGCCATTGGGGCTATCCCGTCCGTGTACTTCCGCTACTTCTTTCACCCGGATCGTGTCCTAGCAGCGACCGAAGGCCGCGCCGTCCGCGCGCAGCAACTCATGACGCTGAATGCGCAGATGTGGGAAGCGTTGCGGCGCGCGGCTCCGGGCGAAGCCGCCGGTGTCCTGGCCCGGCGCGGGGCGGTCTGGTACGACAAGATTGTCACCCCGACCCTTCTGGCGTTGGCCGAAAAGCGGACGACGCGCTTGGTTCTGAGCGTCGACAACGGGGGTGCCCTCTGGTATCTACCGGATGACGGCATCGTGGAGGCCTGGGTACCGATCGAGGCCGGTCGGATCGGCCGGCCGGAAGGTGCGACCCTCCCGCCCGAGGCGCAAGCGTTACTGCATCAGAACAGCGTCTACGAGCGGCTGGCCGCCGAAGCCATCGTCGAGCGCGACCGGGGCAAGGCATTGCGTGCCCTCATGGCCAATCGGATGGTCCCGAGCTTCAACCAGGCGCGCGGCATCCTCGACCTGATCTGGCCGATCGAGCAGAAGGCGCACGTCCGCGTCGAGTTACCCGAGGCGGAGAAGGGGGCTTCGGCTCTGAAGCTCCCGACGCTCTCCTACGGCGATCGCCTGCTCGAGTCCTTCCAGATGCCGGAGGGCAGCTACGCGCTCGTGACTATGGAAGAGCCGTGGGCGTTGGCTAAGGATCGGCTGGGGAAGACGCCTGCGGCGACAGTCTTCGTGCGCGAGCTGGATGCATACGCGCTAGAGGCCATGGAGCGAGCCCTGCCCGACGTGGACGCCGTCGTTGGGCTGGGCGGCGGAACGCCGACCGATGCCGCCAAGTACCTCGGATGGCGTCGGCGCATCCCGGTCGATCTCTTCCCCTCCATCACATCCGTCGACGCGGCCGTCACCAAGAGCATTGCCTCGCGCCTGGGCCGGCATGTGACGTACATTGGCCACATCGTCCCACGGCGAGTCATGGTCGATTACACCCTGATCCAGGCGGCCCCGCCGCGGCTGAATCGCAGCGGGGTTGGCGACATCCTGTGCGCCCACGTGGCGCTGCGCGACTGGCAGCTGGCGCACGAGCGCGGCGCGGAGGGCTATGACGCGCACGCTGCGCAGGCGACGCAGGTTTGGCTGGACCGGATCGCCTCCCGTGCCGGGGACATTGCCGAGGTCTCTCCGGCCGGCATTCAGCTGATCATGCAGGCTTTCGAGGACATCAGCGTGATCTGCCGCAGATACGGCAGCAGCCGCCCGCAGGAGGGCTCGGACCACACCTTCGCCTATAACACTGAGTTCCAGACCGGAAAGGCTTTCCTGCACGGAGAGCTGGTGGCGCTGGGTGCGTATTTCATGGCCTGCCTGCAGGAGAACCAGCCGGAGTGGCTGCAGAGCGTATACGATCGCTGCGGGCTGTTGTGGCGGCCGCTGGATATTGGCTTGACCCGGGATGAGTTCATGAGCACCGCGCTGACTGTGAACTGGTATCAGTCGAATCTCGGCCGGCGTTTCACGATCCTGGACGTGCTCAAGGTCGAGAGGAAATTCGCCGAAGCGGTCTGGGATCGGATCGCGACGGGCAGCTAAGCGAGGGGACGACGGGTTCCATTCCCCGGGCGTCCGACAGACGGCGGGAACTGGCGAGGAGAGCGGATGAAGGCTGTCGCCCTGTATGGGAAAGAAGACCTGCGGCCGATTGAACTCAGCCTGCCGGCTCTCGGGTTGCACGATTTGCGAGTTCGAGTGCGCGCTTGCGGGATCTGCGGCTCGGACCTGCGCATGTACTTCAAAGGCCCCACGCCGCGCTACAAGCTTCCCACCGTGCTCGGTCACGAGATCGCCGCCGAGGTGGTCGAGGTCGGCGGCGGCCTGGCCGACTACGCTGCCGGGGATCTGGTCTCGATCGCGCCGATCGTGCCGTGCATGCGCTGCGCCGCCTGCTCGCGCGGGCTCGACAATCTCTGCGAGAACGGCCAGGTGATCGGCACGACCATCCAGGGCGGGTTCGCCGAGATGATGCATATGCCGGCCGCCATGGTCCTGGCGGGCGGGGTGGCCAAGATCCCGGCCGGCGTGTCGTATCGTGCCGCGGCACTCTCGGAACTGGTCGGTTGCTGTCTGCACGGCCTGCGGCAACTCCCCCTCAGCCCGATGGACCGGGTCCTGATCATCGGGGATGGGCCGATCGGTCTGACCTTCTTGCAGCTAGCGCAGTTGGCCGGCGCGGGGCGCGTGATGATCAGCGGGCGCCGGCCGCGGCGGCGTGACCTGGCGGCCGAGCTCGGCGCCGACGACGTGCTGGACGCCTCGGCGGCCGACTTGCGCGGGCGATTCGACCGAGGCCTCGACGTCGTGATCGTGGCGACGTCAAACCCGGACGTGCCCGGCGGGGCCGTGGACCTGGTGCGGCCGGGCGGGCACCTGTTGCTGTTTAGCGGTTACGTATACGGCACGAGCATGAACCTCGACCTGAACAGCATTCACTACCGGGAGATCCACATTCACGGCAGCATCGACGCCCCGATCCGGGACTTCCGCAACGCGGTGGCACTGCTGCCGAAGCTACACATGGAGCGGCTGGTCAGTGCGAGCTACCCGCTCGAGCGGGCGGCGGAAGGCTTCCAGGCGGCGCAAGCGCGTGAGGCAGTCAAGCTGTTGTTGGAACCCTGACCGGTTCATGCCCCACGAACCGGATGAGATCTGACGGAGGAAGTGATGGCAGATGGAAGTGCGTGGCTGCAGGGGTTGTACCAGGGGTCATCGCCGGAAGAGCTCGCCGCCGGCCGCGCGGCACTCATGGGCGGCTCGGTGGGCAGCGCGATTCCCAAGCTGTATGCCCGTGCCTCGGGCTCGAAGTTCTGGACCGACGATGGTTCGGAGTACATCGATTGCACCTCGCAGGCCTGGAGCCTGGGCGTGGGGGCCTGCCATGCATTCGTGATGCAGGCGATCAAGGCCCAGCTCGACTACTTCACCCATGTGCGCACCAATTTCGACACCGTCCCGAAGCTCCTGCTGTCGAAGAAGCTGGCCGAGATCGGTCCCGGTGACCTCAAGCGCGTGACCTACAGCCTGCACGGGACCACCGCCGTGGAAGGGGCGATGAAGCTGGCGATGCGAAACCGCCCGGGGCGCAAGTACTTCGTCACATTTTGGGACGGCTACTCGGGTCGGTCGCTGGCGACCATCGACATGACCTATCCGCACCCAACGCCGTTTCTCAACTACACGGGCAATAAGCTGCGGGTCCCCCAGCCCTACTGCTATCGATGTCCGTACGGCATGACCTATCCGTCGTGCAAGTTGTTCTGCGTCGACATGATCGGCAAGTTGATAGAGAACTCGCTCGACGGCCAGCCCGTCGCCCTGCTGATGGAGCCGCTTCAGGCCTCCGGTGGGATGATCCCGTTCCCGAAGCCGGCGTATGAGGCCATCCGCCAACTGTGCGTGAAGTACGACATGCTCCTGATCTGGGACGAGATCCAGACCGGTTTTGGGCGACTGGGAGAGATGTTCGGCGCCGATCTCTACGGTGTCGTGCCGGACATCCTGATCTTCGGCAAGGCGCTGGGCGGCGGGTTCCCCCTTGCGGGAAGTCTGCAGTCTGAACGCCTGAAGGGATTCGAGCCTGGCGATCATTCCTTCACCTTTGGGCATTTCCCGCCCTCGATGGTCGCGGGGTTGGCCACGTTGAAGGTGATGGAGGACGAAGGGCACCTGGCGAACTGCCGCAAGATGGGGACCTTCATCACGGCCCGCTTGCTCGAACTCAAGGACCGCTACGAGATCATCGGCGACGTGCGCGGCCCGGGGCTGATGATTGGGATCGAGTTAGTCCGAGATCGGAAGACCCGCGAGAGAGCGACCAATGAAGCTGTACGGTTCGTCGAAGAGGGTTTCCGCCGTGGGGTGCTGTTCGGGCACTCGAAATACGCCGGGCTGGGGAACGTGGTCAAGATCAAGCCGCCGCTGGTGATCACCGAGGCGGAGGCGGAGCGGGTGGTGCAGGTCTTCGAAGAGGTCACCGAGGTCATGAGCCGCCTGGCTTCGCGCGCCCAGCGGTGAGCGTTATTGTGAGAAATTGTTGACTTCTGTGCCAAATTCGCTATACACTGCTTACGGGGACGGCGGATGACGCACACTTTCCACCAATGGTGCGGCCGCGGTCGGGAGGTCGCGTCCACCAAGGGCGCGACGGGGGGGTGGCTTCGGGCATGACCGGCAAGCGCATCCGGATGCAGCGCCTGATCCAGCGGGGGACGGGCAGATCGTTGATCTTGCCCTTCGATCACGGCTACTTCCTGGGGCTGATCGAGGGGTCGGCTGATTTCCGTGGCCTGGTCCGCCTGGCGGCCGACAGCCGCGCCGACGCCATCCTGATCACCCGGGGGATCGCCCGGGCGACGGCCGACGTTTTCGGCGGCGTCAAAGGGCTGATCCTGCGCATCTCCGGGATGACCGCGCTTTCTCCGCACGCGGATCACGAAGTCGTCGTCACCAGCGTGGAGAGCGCCCTGGCCCTCGGCGCCGACGCGGTCGCCGTCACCGTTTTCCTAGGAAGCGAACACGAACAAGACATGCTGCGCGGACTGGGGCGGGTGGCCGACGCGTGCGACCGCCTGGGTATCCCTCTGCTGGGTGAGATCATGTTCTCGCCCCGCCTGGCCGAGAAGGCCTTCCAGGCCGAGTACGTCGCCTGGGCGGCGCGCCTGGGGCAAGAGGCCGGCGCGGACATCCTCAAGCTCAACTACCCCGGCGACGCGGCCGGGATGCGTCACGTCGTCAGCGGCTGCACGCTGCCGATCGTCATCGCCGGCGGGGCTCGCCTGGACAGCGACGCCGACGTGCTGCGCATGGCCAGCGAGTCGGTGCGCGGCGGTGCGGTCGGCACGTGCATCGGCCGGAACGTTTTCCAATCCCCCGACCCGGCCGGGCTGCTGGCCAGGTTGGCGGAGATTGTCCACGACGGGAAGGCCGTCTGACCGCGAGTCGATGGGAATGACGATTGGAATCGTGGTCCTCTCGCATGGCACGTATGCCCGGCATCTTGTGCGGGCCGCCGAACTGATTGCCGGCAAACAGAAGCTGCTGCTGACCGGCGGCCTCGAACCGCATATGGGCCTGCCCGATTTCGCCCAGCTTGTTGAGCAGTGCTGCCAGAAGCTCCATCCCAAGTCGGACGGCATCCTGGTCCTGGTCGACCTGCAGGGTGGCACGCCGTTCAACGCGGCCAACCTGCTTCTGCGCAAGTTCAACGCACGCCTGGTATGTGGTGTCAACATGCCCATGCTCCTCGAGGTCTTGATGTGTCGCGGTACGCAATCCCTGGAGGAGCTGGCAGCCGCCGCTGTGAAGGCGGGAAAGGAGGGAGTCCGGGAATATAGCTTGCATCCATCATTGGCTCGCCAGGAACATGACGGCAACGCCCCGGGCTGAACTGTGGCGGCCGACCCGGCCGGAGTGGTCATCGCCATCCGTCGCCGGCCTGCTCGAGAGCGCTGACCCGGTGGGCTGTCGTCGAAAAACGGACTGAATCATCGGAGGAGAATTCACCATGGAAAGCACGCTCGGTCCGGCCATCCTACTGGGGATTTGGGCCGGCATCTGCGTCATGGATATGGTCGGCCCCCAGTTCATGCTATGGCGGCCGCTCATCTCCGGCGCCGGGGCAGGGCTGCTGCTGGGTGACCTGCAGACCGGCCTGATCATCGGCGGCGGGGTTGAACTGACCTGGCTCGTCCTGGTCAACATCGGCGGCGCCGCGCCGCCGGATGTGACGATGGGCGGCATCGTCGCCGTGGCCGTCGGCGTCCTCACCGGCACACAAGATGTCGGTGTGGCCCTGGCGGCGGCGCTCCCGGCGGCCCTCGTCGCCCAGCAGGCCTGGAGCCTGGTGTTCATGCTCAACACGTTCTGGATCCACCGGCAGGACGCGGCCGCGGAGCGCGGCGATCTCAAGGCGGCGGAACGCATCCACCTGGGTGCGTTTGGCATGTGGTTCATCGCCTACTTCCTGATCGCCTTCGCCTCGGTCTACTGGGGCATCCCCGCCCTGCAATCGTTGATGGACAACCTCCCGCCGTGGCTGCTCAGCGGCCTGGCGGTCGCCGGCGGCCTGCTGCCGGCGTTGGGGATCTCGCTCCTGCTCTCCCAGTTCCTGACCAAAATCAACTGGCCGTACTTCCTGATCGGCTTCATCCTGGCCGCCTACCTGAACATGCCGACCATCGGCACGGCGCTGATCGGGGCCGGGATTGCCTTCCTGCTGTACTTTGCCGTTGACCTGGCCAAGGGGACCGGGGCGGCTGCGGCGCCGGCAAAGGCACACGAGGGCGTCTTGACCAAGGGCGATCGCTTCCGCATGTTCCTGCGCGCCTGGACGGCGATCTCCGACGGCAACGCCGAACGGCACCTGGCTGGCACCTTCCTGTACGTCATGGCCATCCCCTTCCGCAAGATCTTCAAGACCAAGGAAGAAATAGCCGCGGCGATGAAGCGCCATCTGCTCTTCTACAACGTCCAGCCGACCCTCACCACCATGGTCATGGGCAGCGTGGCGGCCATGGAAGAGCGCATGGAAGACAAAGAGCCGATCATTGCCTATAAGGCAGGCGTGATGGGCCCGCTGGCGGGCGTCGGCGACAGCCTGATCTGGCTGACGCTCATGCCGCTCACCTTCGCCATCGGCGCCGGGCTGGCGACGGCCGGCAACCCGATGGGGCCGATCGTCGCCCTGGTGCTGTTCAATATCGTCAACATCCCGCTCAAGTACTACGGCATGGAGCTCGGCTACACCCAGGGCATCCGCCTGATGGAGCAGCTGCGCGGCGGCCTGATGGACAAGATCTCCAAGGGCGCCACGCTGATCGGCCTGATGGTCATGGGCACCGCCCTGGTGCGCACCGTCTCGCTGACCACCCCGATCAGCATCCGCCTGGGCGAGGACAGCATGCCCATCCAACCGGCGATCGACGCCATCATGCCCAAGCTGCTGACCCTGCTCCTGGCGCTGGTCGTGCTGTGGGCGCTGCGCAAGAAGGTCAACCCGGTCGTCGTTCTACTCCTCCTGCTCGTCTTTGGCGTGGCGGGCAAGGCGATTGGCATCCTGTAACCGACGCCTGAGCTTGTGAGGCTTGGGCCCGCGGATCCTTCCCGCACCCGGACGGCCGCGGGCCCTGGCCCTTCCTTCGGCCAGACTGAGGAAGGTGGAATCATGCCATTCATCATGGTGCGGGTCGACGACCGCTATATTCATGGTCAGGTGGCGACCCAGTGGATGCGCGCCATCCCGGCGCGCACGGTGTACGTGGTCAACGACGGGGTGGTCAAGGACGACATGACCCGCATGGTTCTGGAGATGGCGGCCAGCACGCAGTCGATCACCCTGCACGTCCTGGGCGTCGAGGAAGGCGTGAAGAAACTGATTGAGGTCTCCCAAGATGGGGAGAAGATGTGGGCCCTGTTCGGCAATCCAAAAGACGTCGTCGCCGCCTTGAACGCAGGCTTCAAGTTCGAGCGGCTGATCGTGGGCTTCATGCGCCACAGCCCCGGCAAGGACGGCCTGGTCAAGGGCGGGCAGGTGTACGTTGATGCCGCTGACTCAGCCGCCCTTAGAGCCATCCATGAGAAGGGTGTCGAGGTGGTCATGCAGCGGGTCCCCGACGAGAGACCCGTGGACGTCATCAAGCTTCTCAAGTAGGCGGGCATTCTGGTCGCCTGCTCGATTCAGTCTGGGGTGGACGAGGGTACGGTTGCCGACCGGTGAATGGAGGGTTTCGGTCTCATGAACGACTGCTTGTTCGGCCAGGCGGAGGTCAACATCACGCCGCCGCTGGGGACCTGGCTGGTCGGTTACACGGAACGCGATCACGGATGTGAAGCCGTCCACGATCCCCTCTACGCCAAGGCCTGGATCTTCTCCGACGGCCGCCAGATCGCGGCGCTGCTCTTCCTGGATACCTGCATCATCGACTGTCTCTTCACGGCCAGGGTCCGCGAGCAGACTGCGGCAGCCACAGGAATCCCCCCACAGCACATCCACCTGAGCTATACCCACAGCCATTCGGCCCCGGCCTGCGTCCCCGGCGGGATCGATGCGGCGCTGCTGCCGCAACCTGACCCCGAGCTGGAGGCCATCATGGCCCGTCACTGTTCCGGGGTGATCGCCGCCGCGCAGCGTTCGCTGCGAAAGGGCCGCCTCGGCCTGGGTGCGGGTCGTCTGACGGGGATATGCACCAACCGCCGCAATCCGGACGGTCTGATGGACCCCCAGGTCAAGGTGTTGCGGCTCGAGGAGGCCGACGGACGGCTGGCGGGGGCGATTGTCAACTACGGCTGCCATCCGACCGTGCTGCATGCGGACAACTACCTGGTCAGCCGCGATCTCCCAGGATTCATGTGCGATGCCGTCCAGGCCGCATCGGGCGGGAAAGTGCAGGTGGCTTTCGGTCAAGGGGCAGGGGCTGACACCAGCACGCGCTGGACCCGCCGTGGGACGACGTTCGATGAGGCTGGCAGGCTGGGCCGGATGCTGGCTGGCGAGGCCCTGCGCGTCCTGGAGGCGACCGAATGCTCCGCCGCCCTGGAATTGCGACTGGCGACCGAGACGGTCGAGCTTCCCACCCGCCGCCTGCCATCTCCGGAGAAGGCCGAACACCTTCTGGCGGAGGAAACGGCTCGCCTGGAGGCGCTGCGGGCCTCCGGTGCATCGTACGGCGCAATCCGCAGTGCCTATGTGGCGCAGCAGGGCGCGGCTCTAACGCTCGAGCGCTCGCGCCACCCCCGGCCGCCGACAAGGAAGACGGAGGTCGCGGTCATCAAGCTGGGTGATATCCCGATTGCCATCCTTCCCGGG
>Ga0256868_10001538_pt1 | contig 12470 bp, 11 predicted proteins | sample RVTome_13_FD_187341 | JGI IMG/M metagenome (GOLD analysis project Ga0256868, IMG submission 187341) | Soil microbial communities from uranium-contaminated site in the Upper Colorado River Basin, Wyoming, United States - RVT92D227 HiSeq ... | reverse complement strand
GAGGGCTGCCAAGATAGTGCAGAATCTGCTCAGCTTTGCCCGCCGGCGCAAGCCTGAGAAGAGCTACTTCGATATAAATGAGCTCATACAAAGAACTTTGGATTTACGAAGCTATGAGCTGAAGATAAGCAATATTAAGGTTTGTATCAACTCGGAGCCAGATATGCCGGAGATAAAGGCTGATTACTATCAAATTCAGCAGGTAATATTGAATATTCTAATAAATGCCGAGCAGGCATTGACTGAAGCAGGGCATCGAGGCAAGATCACGGTGACAACCGGTACAGTGGGAAACCGCATCAGAATTTCTATAGCTGATAATGGTCCCGGAATTCCGAAGGAGAATACCGGCAGAATATTCGATCCATTCTTTACTACCAAGGAAGTGGGGAAAGGCACTGGTTTGGGGCTGAGCGTTTGCCACGGCATTGTTACCGCTCACGGTGGAAACATATGTGTCGAAAGCGACGAAGGCAAAGGATCTGAGTTCATTATTGACCTGCCGATAGCAGTTGCAGAGGAGCCTGATATTAGTGGTGGGACTGACAGGACAGAGGATAGCCGCCGGTACCGAAGGAAAGTAAATGAGAATATCTTGATTATAGACGATGAGTCGGGGGTTCGCGATGTCTTGACCAGGGTTTTCTCTGAAACCGGTTATCGAGCTGATAGCGCTTCAGATGCAAAACGCGCTCTGACGAAGTTGGATAAAAATGGTTATGACCTGTTCATCATTGACCTCAAGTTGCCCAGGGTGAGCGGCATGAGGCTTTATGAAATTATGAAGGAGAGAGATCCGTCATCAGTGGAAAGGGTGATGTTCATTACAGGCGACGCCATAACACCATCAACGCAGGATTTCCTGGATTCAGCGGGAAGGCCGTATCTTACCAAGCCCTTTAATCCTAAGGAGGCGGTAGAGTTGGTCGAGGAGATGCTAAGGAGCAAGGCAACAGCCAAAGTAACTTGACATAATGTCAGAGTTTCTCCTTGTTTCTACTGTGATAAGTCTGGTGGACCTCTTTTAAATGCTTGTTAGTAACATGAGTATATACCTGAGTTGTTCTGATGCTCTCGTGGCCGAGCATTTCTTGAACGGAACGAAGATCGGCACCAGCGATTAGCAGGTCTGTGGCGAAGGAGTGTCTCAGAGTGTGCGGGGTGACTTCGACGGGCAAACCACATCTTTTGGCATATTTATTGACAATTTCCTGTACAGACCTTGCGGTCAGCCGCATTTTTTCGCCATCTTTTTGGGTATCGACTCTGCCGCTGTAGCGTATAAATAGTGGCTTAAAGTGGTCTTTTCTCGCGATCAGGTAGCGCTCGAGCCAATTTGCCGCTGTATCTGACAGAAAAACCACTCTTAATTTATCTCCTTTGCCTCTGACGCCGAATTCTTTGCGATCCAGGTTTATCTGGTCATGATTCAGCCGGACCAGCTCTGAAACCCTGAGTCCGGTGCTGAACAGGGTTTCCAAGATGGCCTTATCTCTAAGTCCTACCTCATCTGATATTTTCGGGCTGTTCAGCAGTCTTTCTAATTGTTCTGAGTTCAAGAAAGTGACTAACCGCTGGCTTTGTTTTGGTAATTCGATTTTGTCCGGTGATAGGGTGGAAATATCGCGTTGAACCAGCAGATAGCGTAGAAAAGCCCTCAGGGCGATGATATGGTAGCTTTGAGTGATATGTTTTAGCGGTTTGTTGTTTTGGTCATGCAAATGAGCCAGGTATAGCCGGTATCTTCGAATAAGCTCCGATGTTATTTCCGCGGGCGCTGTTACCTTGGAGTTTGCTTTAATCCAACCAAGGAAACGTTCCAGATAATGTCTGTATTCACGGATAGTGAGAGGTGAGCGGCCTTTCTCGACCTCGAGATATTCCAAAAAGTCGTCTGCTAGCGGTTCAAGGCTCATGCTCCGGCACCAATCCCATTAAATGTATCTAAGGTTCGCAAAAGTGACGTTGTGCGAACCGAGTTTATGCTAGCATCTCTTTATTCCCTTGTCAAGCATCTCGGCCTATTCTGTTTCAAATTTGCTTCAGGTGTGTAGCAATCATACCTAGAAGATTGTCCATCCCCCAGCCTTTTAACGCCGAGATGACTATTGTGGCATCATCTGGTGGTTTCACGACCTTGGACAGAGCTAAAGCATTCATTTCCTCTTGATTAGCTGCAATTAAATCCAGCTTATTAAGAGCTGTGATCCGGGGCTTATCGGACAGGTTTAGGTCAGCAAGTATTTTCTCTACTGTCTGGAACTGCTCGGTAGCGTCATGATGAGTTATGTCAACTACATGTAAGAGCAGGTCGGCTTCGGATAATTCCTCCAGCGTAGCTCTGAAGGCAGCTACTATAGATGGTGGCAGCTTATGAATAAAACCAACCGTATCAGTTAGTAAAAACTGCTTACCATCCGGCAAAACCAAGCGACGGGTCACCGGGTCCAAAGTAGAAAAAAGCTTGTCTTCAACCAGGACATCAGCCTGGCTTAAGGCATTGAGCAAGGTGCTTTTGCCGGCATTGGTATAGCCGACCAGGGCGACTACAGGAATACGGCTATCCCTGCGCTTTTGCCGGTATAGTGCCCGATGCCGTCTCACTGCCTCGATCTGGCTCTGGAGCCGTTGAATTCGCTTGCGGATGAGACGACGGTCTGTCTCCAACTGTGACTCTCCGGGACCTCTGGTACCAATACCACCGCCTAGACGTTCAAGATGGCTCCACTGTCCGGCGAGACGCGGCAAGAGATACTGGTGTTGAGCCAGTTCAACCTGTAATTGACCTTCTCGAGTTTGGGCTCGCCTGGCAAAAATATCCAGTATCAGCGCTGTGCGGTCTATAACTTTGACTTCCAGAGCTTCTTCCAGGTTTCTTTGCTGCCGAGGCCTCAGCTCATCATTGAAGACAACCACATTGTATGGACAATGCTCTCTAAGCTTGGTTAGCTCTTCTAGCTTTCCCTTGCCCAAATAAAAAGTCGGAGAAGGTCTTTCCAGTTTTTGGGTTAACCTGCCGACTACTTCAGCGCCGGCTGTTTTTGCCAGATAAGATAATTCTTCTAAAGAGCTGTCGATCAGCCAGTTGTCGGCAGAGGTTTTGCTATCAACCCCTACCAGAAAAGCCTTCTCTGTTTCAGCTTGAGTTTTAAGTAGTGTTTGTCTCATGTATTGAAAACATTATGTTAACTTATTTTCTTTTGTTCTTCCAGTTTAACAATCGGCTTATGCCTTCATCGAGACGGTCATCGGGCAAGGTCAGCGATAAGCGGATATAACCTTCACCGGCTTTACCATAACCGACTCCTGGCGTCACTGCCACATTGGCCTTGTCCAGTAATTCAGCGGTGAAATCTATCGATGTATAGCCATCAGGTATTCTAGCCCAGATATAGAAGCTGGCTTTAGGCGATCTGGCTCTCAAGCCTATATCGTTGAGGGCTTTAACCAGTTTGTCTCGACGTCGCTGATAAACGGCGTTATGCTCGTCGATGCAGCCCTGAGGATCATTTAATGCTTTGATAGCTGCTTGCTGAATTGCCTGAGGAATGCCTGAGTCCAGGTTAGACTTGAACCGGAATAGAGCGTCTATCATCCGGGCGTTGCCAACAGCCATGCCTATTCTCCAGCCTGTCATATTGTAGGTCTTAGACAAAGAGTGGAATTCTACGCTGACCTCTTTAGCCTCGGGTGCCTGCAAAAAGCTCGGTGGTTGATAGCCATCGAAAGCAACCTCGGTATAAGGCGCATCGTGGCATATAGCCAGGCCATGTTTCTTGGCGAAGCGCACAGCCTTTTGAAAAAAGGCGATATCAGCTACCGCCCCAGTGGGATTATTGGGGTAATTTAACCACAGGAGTTTAGCCTTCTCAGCTACTTTCTCAGGGATGCCTTCCAGGTCAGGCAGGAAGTTATTCTTCTCAGTCAGTGGCATAAAATAAGGCTCGCCGCCAGCCAATAAAGTAGTCATGGAGTAGACTGGGTATCCCGGGTCAGGCACCAGAGCTATATCGCCGGGGTCAATGAAACAGAAGGAGATATGTCCAACGCCCTCTTTGGAGCCAATTAGCGGCAGTACCTCTTTACTCGGGTCAAGTGTTACTCCAAAGCGTTTCTGATACCACCGGACGATAGCCTGACAAAGCTCAGGCAGTCCTGCAGTTTCCGGATAGCGGTGATTAGCCGGATCACGTGCTGTCTGACATAGCTGGTCTATTATGTGTTGTGGAGTCGGCATGTCGGGGTCGCCGATGGCAAAGCTGATTATATCCTCTCCCTTGGCCTGCTTCTCAGCGATTTTGCGGTTGATTTCCACAAATAAATACGGTGGAAGCTTGTCGAGTCTATGTGAAAGTTTCATTCTGGCCACTCTCCGGTAAAAACTTCTTCAACTGGTCCGCTCAGATATACCTCCCCTATCCCATCCCAGTTTATGGTCAAGTTGCCACCTGATAACATTATGTCAACTTGATTGCCTGCGTAGTCTTTCAGCCGGGCGATTACGGCTATGGCGCAGGCACCGCTGCCGCAGGATAGAGTTTCGCCGGCTCCTCTTTCCCAGACTCTGGCCTCTATTTGGCTTCGATTTAAAGCCCTGGCTATTTCGAAATTTATCCTCTCGGGAAACATGGGATGGTTTTCTACCTGTGGACCTATTTCAGGAAGAGGAAAATCTGCTACCGGCTGAGATAAGAAACTTACGGCATGTGGGTTGCCTATAGATACAAAGGATAGAGTCAACTTCCTTCTGTCTATGGTCAAAGGATAATCCAATATAGGTTTTATGTCAACTTCTCCCCTGCCCTTTTGCTGCTTGTCTATTGTGACTGGTATATCCTTAGTTCCGAATCGTGGCTTGCCCATGTTAATTTTAGCTTGTTTAACTTTACCTTGGGATATAGAAGTCTGGATGGTTCTGGTACCACCTATGGTCTCCACGGTTAAGTTTTGCTTGGCAGCTATTCCTCTGTCAATAACATATTTGGCAAAGCACCTTAGACCATTGCCGCAGACCTCAGCCTCAGAGCCATCGGGGTTGAACATGCGCATTTTCAAATCTGCGGCCTTTGAAGGCATCACCAGCAGTAGTCCATCGGCACCTATGCCGTGGTGACGGTGGCACATATCGCGTGCCAGCTTTGGCCAGTCCTGTTCCATATTTCGGGCATCTATCAATATAAAGTCGTTACCGGTAGCCTGTAATTTAGTGAATTTCATGATTGTCCTGCTTATAGCCGAGATCAGATAGAAAGGCTGCCGCTAAGCCAGTGGCTTCCTCCTGTATATCACCATATTCATTGAACCAATGAATTCTGGCGTCGTTCAGGTGGAACCAGGCATATTGGTGGCGGGCAAAGCGATGTGTCTCATATTTCATTTGCTGAATGGCTGCAGACAAATCCAACTTTTCCTGGAGAAAATTGCCTATTTGTTTATACCCTATACCGGACATGGAAGGCAAATCCAGGCTATAGCCCTTTGCCATTAAGGCTTTCACTTCTTCTATTAGCCCTTGTTTTATCATCTCATCCACCCTGGAGTCAATTCTACGATACAAATTATCTCTCTGCATAGTCAAGCCGATAATTAAAACAGGGTACGGTGGCGGTTTCTTCTGCCATAGCTGGGAAACTGTTTTTCCTGTTGTCTGGCATATCTCCAGGGCTCTTATGATGCGTCGCAGGTTGGTGGGCATAATCTTAGTGGCAGCTATAGGGTCTAATCTCTGCAGTTCTTGATATAGAGAATAACCGCCTTCTTTTTTAGCTCTCATTTCAAGACTATGCCTGAGTTTGACATCAGGAGCTACCGGTGGTATTTCCCAGCCTTCTATTACCGACCAGACATAGAGGCCGCTGCCACCGACCAGGAAAGGTAATTTATGCCGCTTCTGAGTATCTTTTATTGCTTCAAAAGCCAGTTTTTGGTAAATAGCTAGGCTGAATGAGTCATCGGGGTTAGTCAGGTCAATAAGGTGATGTTTGATTAGAGAAAGCTCATCATGACTGGGCTTGGCCGTGCCGATGTCCATGTAGCGATAAATTTGTCGGCTGTCGGCATTTATTATCTCGCCATTGAAATCTTTAGCCAGGCGCAAAGCAAGCTGGCTTTTACCTACTGCTGTTGGACCAATAACAGCAACAAGGCACTTCATTGGGTTGATTTGCTACTGGCTGTCTGGCTGACGATGCTCACAAACTCGTCGGCTTTAAGGCTAGCGCCACCTACCAGGGCACCATCAATATCAGTTTCGACGATAAATTCAGCAATGTTGTTGCCGGTGACACTGCCACCATATAGTATGCGTACTGCTTTGGCTGTTTCTTTACTCCAAACATTGGTCAGGATGCTGCGAATAAGGCTAATTGTAGCATTGGCCTGCTTGCCTGTGGCTGCCCTGCCAGTGCCAATAGCCCAGATCGGCTCGTAGGCGATAACCAGCCGGCTTGTAGGATTTATACCTCCTAGACCTTCGTTAACCTGCCTGGTGATTTTCTGTTCCGTCCTGCCAGCCTCGTTATCTTCCAGGCTTTCTCCGACACATAGAATGGGCTTAAGTCCGGATTCTAAGGCTTTCTTTACCTTTTTGTTGATAATCTCATCTGTCTCGGCAAAATACTGTCTGCGTTCCGAATGCCCGAGGATGACAAAATCACACAGATCAGCCAACATAAGAGGTGATACTTCGCCGGTATAGGCACCCTTGTCCTCAAAATACATGTTCTGAGCGCCGAGCATGATAGATGTGCCTTTAATTAGCTCTTTTATAGCGGCTAGAGAGATAAAGGGTGGACACAATATTTTTTCTACATTGTCTATGCGATTCAGGTCAGCCAGCATAGCCCTGACGAGATTTTTAGCCTCTTCAAGCGTGGTGTTCATCTTCCAGTTGCCGGCGATTAAAGGTTTTCGCATATTCAGGCCCCAAACTTGGTTAATTTTAGAGCATTAGCCATAGCTAGTGGCATTATATCTATAGACTGGAGGCTGCCCAGTCCACCGGAGAGGCAGGCTGATTCAGAGAATGCCTTAACGTTGTCATGCCGGCACCACTGGGAATATAGCAAGGCAGGTACTGGATGCCAGCTATGCCCCTTTAGCAAAGCCGGAGTTGAATGGTCACCGGTGACGATAATGACTTCCGGCTTTAGATTCAGTATTTGGGGCAAAGCTGAATCAACCTCTTCAATAATCTTCACTTTCCTCTTAAAATCTCCGTCCTCGCCGGCACTGTCTGTTTGTTTGACATGAACATAGAAGAAATCGTGTTTGGCGTAGCAATCCTTCAGAGTTTTCAATTCATCCTTGATGCCACCATCAGCGTTGTATATTTTCATTCCCACCAGTTTAGCCAGCCCTTTATACATAGGGTAACCGGCTATAGCTGCTGGTGTCAGCTTGTATATCTCGCTCATAGATGGGACATCAGGCAGTTTGGAAAAGCCTCGGAGCAGAATCATGTTAGCCGGATGGTGTCCGGCTAGAATTCTTTTAGCCTGTTTGATGAACTCATTTACGATATCAGCCGTATGCTTGGCTATTATGTACTTATACTTAGGCGTATAAGGAGCTACGCCTATTTTCTGTGGGTCGGTATCGTTAATCTCAGAAGCTAATCCTTTGCCACGTAGGATAAGCGAAAACCGATGTTCTTTGACCGGCAAGACAAAGCTCTCGACTCCTTGCAATTTGATATGGCTCAGCAAAGTACATAGTTCGGCGCATTTATCCGTGGTAATACGTCCAGCTCTGCGGTCGGTGATGACCCCTTTTCCATCAACTGTACAGAAGTTACCTCGAGCCGCAATGTCGTTCTTTTGGAGTTCAAAACCGATTCCTAATGCTTCTAGAACTCCCCGCCCAATGGTGAACTTGAGTGGGTCATAACCGAACAACGCCAGGTGACCTGGTCCACTTCCCGGCGTAATCCCCGGGCTTACCGGGTCAATAAGCCCGCATATTCCTTCCTTAGCCAGTTGGTCGAGATAAGGGGTGTGAGCCGTCTCCAGTTCTGTCTTGCCGGTCCTAGAATCAGGTAATCCGCCTAGACCGTCGATGACCAACATCACTATCTTAGATGGCGATACTACGCTGATTTGTCTTATTTCTTCCAGAGGAATCATTTCTCTTTATCCAGCAGCACAGATACACCGGGCAGAGTTTTTCCTTTGAGGAAATTCAAGCTGGCGCCACCGCCTGTGGATACATGGGTCATTTTGTGCGCCAGTTTCATCTCCTCAACGATTTCAGCCGTTGAGCCACCACCGACAATGGTTGTTGCTTGTACGCCAGCCAGTAGTTCAACCATTGCCTTGGTACCTCGGGCGAATTGAGGTATCTCATAAACCCCCATAGGGCCGTTCCAAAAGACCGTTTTACATTGTCCGATATGTTGAGAGAAGAGTTCAACGGTTTTCGGTCCGATATCGACGATGTTTTTGTTCGCCGGTATATCGGTTATGGCTACGACCTCGCCTGCAGCTTCTAAAGTGATGCTGTCAGCTACCATAACGTCTTCAGGTAGGAATAAGGATACACCTTTTTGCTTGGCGGCTTCCATCAGTTCGCGGGCTAAACCTTGCTTGTCGGTATCTACTAGAGAGAGACCTACGTTGTAGCCCTTAGCTTTCAGAAAAGTGGCTGACATAGCGCCGCCAATGAGTAGCAAATCAACTTTGTCTGAAATATTCTGAATCAGGCCGATTTTATCACTGACCTTGGCACCTCCCAACAAAGCACCGAACGGATGTTCAGGATTGGATAGAAGGTTACCCAGGGCTTTAAGTTCTTTTTCCATCAAAAAGCCAGCGACTGCAGGCAGGTATTTAGCTATTCCCACTGTGGAGGCGTGAACTCGATGTGCAGTGCCGAAGGCATCATCTACATAGATGTCAGCCAGCTTGGCTAAGGCTTGTGCGAAAGAAGGGTCATTGGCTTCCTCCTCGGCATGAAACCGTATGTTCTCCAGAAGCAGAATGTCACCTTCCTTAAGGGTATTTACGGCTTTCTCAACATCAGTGCCTATGCAGTCGGAGGCAGTTGATACCGGCAACTTTGTGATTTGAGAAAGTCGTTTTGCTATGGGAGCCATGCGTAATCCTTCGACAACTTTCCCATCTGGGCGTCCCAGATGGGAACACAATATAATCTTAGCCCCGTGTTCAGCCAGATATTTTATGGTAGGCAAGGCAGCTCGAATACGGCTGTCATCAGTAATAACACCAGTCTTCATATCCAGCGGCACATTGAAATCCACCCTAACTAAAACTCTTTTCCCTTTGACTTCTATGTCTCTAATAGTCTTTTTAGCCAACCTGTTTTCCTGATATCGTTTGTTCTAGTTTTTCCTTTATATTCTTAGCTTCGGCTACTGCTGCCGGAGCTGTTTCGAACACGCTTTTTCCTAGTCGGTCAGCCTTAGCGATTTCGGGGTGGTAATTGATAAAACCTAATATCTCGAAATCAGGCAGATTATCGATAATAAACTTACGTTCATCGTCATCGTGTGTTTTTGAGCCGACTATATAACATTTTTTAACACCCAAATCTTTGGCTAAATCCCGAATAGCCCGAGCCGTCTGAAAGCTGCGTTGCCCAGGTTCAACTACTATGATGAATGCATTTACACTTTTAGCTGTACCGCGTCCCATGTTTTCTACGCCGGCATCCATATCCATAATGACCACTTCAGACCTGTTTAAAACCAGATGGCTGACCAAGCTCTTGAGCAGTGCTCCTTCCGGACATAAGCACCCGCTGCCTCCCCTTTTTACTGTTCCCATGACTAGTAGCTTTATGCCGTCTTTTTGAATTGAAAATCTCTCGGGAATATCATCAACTTTGGGATTAAGCTTGAAAAATGTACCAAAGCTGCTTGGTTTAGCCCCGGTGCGTTCTTGTATCAGGTCTTGGAGTTCGGCGATTGGAGTTATGCGTTGAGCTTCGGCATCACTGATGCCCAAAGCTGTAGCTAAGTTAGCATCGGGATTAGCATCAATGGCTATAACCTTGTTACCTTCAGTGGAATATATCCAGGCTAGAAGGCTCGTCAGCGTAGTTTTGCCTACACCGCCTTTACCAGTAATAGCTAATTTCATATCCTATTACCAGGTTCTGATAAAAAGATGGGTTTGTGGTAGATTGTCCTCGGCCTTTGGGATTATCATTTTCGCGGCAAATCTAGGCTGAGTATATCTGATGGTGAAGACAAAATCAAGAGTTTTTTATCGATTATAGTTCCAAAGTCAATTGAAGCAATGCTATAATAATGCGTGCGCCTCGCTATAATAGGGCTTGGTCTTATTGGTGGCTCTATAGGTTTGGCTTTGAAACAAGCCAGTTGGCAACAGGCTGAGGTGATTGGCTACGCCCGCCGTCATAAAATGGGCTTCTTAGCACTGAAATTAGGTGCTGTCGATAGGGTTGAATCAGACCTCTGTGAAACAGTTAAAGGCGCTGACATTGTTATTATTGCTACACCGGTTCTGACTATAGGGGGTATTTTTTCACAAATAGCTCCTGGCTTATCGAGTAATTCTATAGTTACCGATACTGCCAGCACTAAAGTGCAGGTTATGCAATGGGCGGAAGAGTTGTTGCCACCAGGTATAGATTTTGTTGGCGGTCATCCCATGGCGGGTAAAGAAATATCAGGAATCAGTGCTGCCACAGCTGACCTGTTTCATAATTGCACTTACTGTCTAACGCCGGCATCACGGGCCAAGGCGGCAGCAGTGCAGACTATAAACGAAATGGTAAAGAAACTGGGAGCCATTCCTCTAACCATCGGTGCTCAAGAGCATGACAACTTAGTAGCTGGTGTTAGTCACCTGCCGTTATTAGTATCGGTGGCTCTGGTCTCAGCGACTACTAAAAATCCCTCTTGGCAGCAGATGTCACGCATAGCATCCAGTGGTTATCGCGACCTTACTCGTTTAGCCTCAGGTAATCCGGAAGTTAATGCACATATTTGCCTCAGTAACCAGGCTGCTATTGTTTCTTGGATCGATGTGTTCATCGAGGAGCTACAAAGGTTGCGTGAACTGGTGGCTGGTGGGAGTGATGAAATAGAAAAGGCGCTGGCTCTTGCTAATGAGGCGAGGCGGAAATGGCTGGAAAGGCGCAGTTAAGTAGAATCTCATCCCCCAAGCAGTTGGTCGGAGAAGTCACTGTACCCGGTGATAAATCTATTTCACACCGTGCTCTCATCCTCAGCAGTTTGGCGTCAGGTGACAGTAAAATAAGTAATATTTCGCCAGGGAAAGATTGTCAATCGACTATGAGCTGTCTGAGAGCTTTAAGTGTAAGTTTTGCAAGGCAAGAAAGCAAACCGATGACTATACTCATGCAGGGCATTGGTAACAAAGGCTTAATTGAAGCTAAGAATATTCTCAACGTTGGGAATAGTGCTACAACCATGCGCCTTCTCAGTGGTATACTTGCTGTCCACCCTTTCCTTTCTATACTTACCGGCGATAGCTCTGTTCGCACTCGGCCTATGAAGCGGTTGATTGAGCCACTTCGTTTTATGGGTGCTGAGATATATGGGCGTGGCGAGGATTCTTTTGCTCCTTTGGTTATCAGGGGGAAGAGACTCCATGGTATAACCTACTCCTTACCGATACCTAGCGCTCAGATTAAATCGGCAATTTTGCTGGCCGGCCTCTTTGCTGATGGCAATACTGAGATAGAAGAGTCTCAGCATTCTCGTGACCACACTGAACTGCTGCTCAAACAGATGGGCGCTAAACTCGAAAATGACAACTCTCATATTTTCTTGACACCATTAACCGCCCCCTTAACTCCGATTGATCTTTGTGTGCCCGGTGACATCAGTTCAGCAGCTTACTGGCTGGTTGCCGGAGCCATACACCCGAATGCTAAGATCAAGATACCAAACTGCGGTATTAATCCTACACGGACCGGGATTATAGATGTACTCTTAGCTATGGGTGCAAAACTCAAAATAGAGAATCGCCGATTTGAAGGCAATGAGCCACTTGCTGACCTGTATGTAGAATCTAGTCGATTGAAGGCTATCGAAATCAGCGGTGGTATAATTCCCCGTTTGATCGATGAAATACCGCTTTTGGCTATTGCAGCCTGTGTAGCTCAAGGCGATACGTTAATCAGGGGGGCTGATGAGCTGCGGGTCAAAGAATCTGATAGAATTAAGACTACAGTCATAGAGCTTTCTCGTCTGGGTGCCAAAATTGAAGAACTATCCGATGGCATGGTTGTTCATGGTGGTAGACTATTGCAAGGTGCAGAGGTTAGAAGTCACCTTGATCATAGGCTGGCAATGACTTTGGCAGTAGCTGGTCTGGTGGCAAGGGGAAGCACTTTAATTCATAACTCTCGTGTGGCAGAAATATCTTATCCTGATTTCTGGGAAGAGATAGAGAAGCTTGCCGGATAGCAAGAGAGCTTTAAGGAGGTTGTGATGAGTACAGAGCTGGTTCATATAGGTT
>Ga0256868_10001537_pt1 | contig 12481 bp, 17 predicted proteins | sample RVTome_13_FD_187341 | JGI IMG/M metagenome (GOLD analysis project Ga0256868, IMG submission 187341) | Soil microbial communities from uranium-contaminated site in the Upper Colorado River Basin, Wyoming, United States - RVT92D227 HiSeq ... | reverse complement strand
GCCGTGAAGGCATATAAAATGAGGAAACCATAGTACAGCATAGGGAACGGTTAAGTCACGCTGCACGAATTGGCCGAGAGCAGCAGCCAAATGACCCTTGCACACAATAGAGTCAACATTCACTGGGACCATGAGTAATGATGTTGCTATTCAAGTGGTCAATTTGACCAAGTATTATGGCGAACTTCTGGCAGTGGATCACGTAAGCTTCACCGTTAGCAAGGGAGAGTTCTTTGGCTTCCTGGGGCCCAATGGTGCCGGCAAGACGACCACCGTCAGGATGTTGACGGGGGTGATAAGGGCAGATGAAGGGACTGCCTCAATCCTCGAATATAAGGCGGGCAGCCTGAGAGCCAAGCAGGTAACAGGGGTGGTACCGGAGATGGCAAATGCCTACGGTGACCTGTCCGGATGGCACAACCTTATGCTTATGGCTGAACTTTACGGAATTCCGGCCAGCGTCGCTCGAGAAAGAAGTGCCAGCCTGATGCAGGAGACAGGACTCTACCCTCGAAGGGACAGCCTGGTAAGGACATATTCCAAGGGAATGAAGCAGCGCCTGATTTTGTGCCTGGCGCTGTTAAGCGACCCTGAGGTGTTGTTTCTGGATGAGCCGACTTCCGGCCTGGATGTGCAGAGCGCCCGCCTTATCAAAGATATGCTTCAGGGGCTCAATACCAAGGGTAAGACCATATTTCTCACCACTCATGATATGGAGGAGGCAAACCAGCTCTGCGACCGGGTCGCCATTATGAAGGAGGGAAAATTAGTGGCCATAGACGCTCCGGAGAAGCTGAGAATGGCCGTGAGCGGTATGCATTCGGTTGAGGTTAGCTTTGATAATGTGGTGAAGCCTGAGATCCTGGCGTCTATCCCTAACGTGAACACCGTAAAGAAGCTGGGCGACAAGTGGCGGCTGTACACCACCAACCCTGGAGAGCTGGTGGTCTCCCTCACCAACTTTTCATCCTCCAACGGTCTGAAGATAATTTCTCTTAACACACTCACTCCTTCGCTGGAAGACGCCTTTATGGCTCTCACGGAAAAGGAGAAGAAAAATGCCTGATATACCCACAGTATTGCAGCAGGCGCGGCGTTCTCTAGCCATAGCCCGTAAGGACGTGCGTATCTACTACGCCAAGGGGCCGGTAATAATCTTTGGCGTCCTCTTCCCCGTTTTCCTCTTCCTTTCCTTCACCATCGGCAGACATCTATCTGTTGATTTCATGATCCCTGGACTACTGGGCATGATCCTCTTCTTTACCGCCACTTCAGTCTCACCCATAGTGATACCCTGGGAGGCACAAGCACGTACGCTGGAACGGCTGATGTCCTGCCCTGTTAAGATTGAGACCATCATAATGGGAGACATCCTGGCTTCCTTTGCCTTCGGCCTTGCCATCTCTCTGGTGCCTATCCTTATTGGTCTTTTTCTGGGAATTACAATATTGAGCCCCTTCATTTTCGCCCTGGCAGTTATTCTGGCAGCTTTGTGCTTTGCCTCTCTGGGCACCGTGTTCTCCATCCCCCCCACCAACATGCCCTCCACAGTTAACATGATTGCTGCGGTGGTGAAATTCCCGGTGGTATTTATCAGCGGCATTTTTGTACCACTGGACGAATTACCTGCCTGGGGTCAGGCAATTGCTTATATTTCACCCCTGACTTACTTCACCGACATCGCCAGATACAGTATCCAGGGGCGAGGCCACTTACCCGTGGCTCTGGACCTTCTAGTTTTGCTGGCTTTCACCGCCCTTTTTCTAGTGGTGGCTATGAAACTGCATCAAAGAACAATGCCCAAGAGGATATGACATGCTACAACCAAATAGACACGCAAGTCAGACCACGGAGCAGACATATAACATAAACCGGTTCCTGAAATTTGTCCCTGGTGATAAGACCAAGAGCGACATCTTCAAAGGCAAGCACTTCAACATAGTACTCATATGTCTAGATGATGGCTATGAAATACCTCCTCACCACGAGCCTTACGATGTTTTCTTCTATGTGGTATCAGGCAGAGGCGTCTTCACCGTAGACGAAAAACAGTGGGATGCTGAACCTGGCTCAATGATTTTCTCCCCTGCTGGCGTTAGAGGCATAAAATGCGTTAGTCGCCTGACTGTTCTGGGCATCCAGGAGCCACACTAGAACAGGCGAATTTTGACAAAAAGATGGTCATGAGTTAAAATTTCTGGCTGTATGCATATATTCGAATATATGCATACAGCCTACAAATGCAATAATGAGAGATTTTGCCAAGCTGTTTAAAGCTCTGTCTGACGAGACTAGAATCAGGATTCTGAAAGTCCTGCTAGAAAGAGAATGCTGCGTTTGCGAGGTTATGCAGGCATTGGACATCTCCCAGTCCCGTGCCTCACGCAATCTGGGTCTACTTGAGGATGCTGGCTTTGTTAAGTCCAGGAGAGACGGGCTTTGGATAGTCTACTCTATTGATGAGCAAAGAATGAACAGCTATACAGCCCCGCTAATCGAACTGGTCCGTACCTCTCTTGTCGATGATGAGACCCTATTGCAGGATAAGGAGCGGTTAAGTCACGCTGTCCGAGTTGGCCCAAAGGCGATACATAGATAGTTTCTGGGCAATTAAATGCGTACGTAGGAAAGAGATTCTGCAATATGGCGTTAGTCATTGAACTTCTCAAAGGCGGTCTGGCTACCCTCCAAGACTATCTCCTTGCTCACTTGCCTTTCGTAGTGCCAGCTTTCTTCTTAGCCGGGGCACTGTACGCGCTTTTCCCCAAGGACAAAATCCTTCGCTACCTCGGGCCGCGCTCGCCAAAATATATTTCTTATCCCATGTCGGTGGCGGCCGGACTGTGTCTAGCTGTTTGCTCTTGCACTATCTTGCCGCTGTTTGCCGGGATACGTAAGAGTGGCGCCGGTCTCGGACCAGCGATTGTCTTTCTCTATACTGCCCCAGCTACCAATATTCTGGCTATCATCTATACCTCATCGCTGATTGGTGTAGACGTTGCTCTGGCCCGAATCATCCTTTCTATTGGCTTTGCCATCATCATCGGTGTCAGCATGGCTGCTTTATTCCCTGACAAAATATCTGAAGACACCACCAACGTAGCAGCAGGGCAAGCTTTCCCCTCAGTCCAAAATAGTCCTGGCTCCAGGTGGCTATGGGCATTCTTTGGACTTTTGCTTGCCATCTTGTTGTGGGGAGCTTCACCCGCGATAGAGGTTCTTAAGGTGAAATTGATTGGGCTTGCTCCACTCCTGGCAGGTCTTGTTTTCGTAGCCTGGCGTGGATTAGGTCGCGATAATGTGCTAAGTTGGATGCGGGAAACGTGGTTTTTTGTCCGTACCATCCTACCTTTGTTGCTGGTGGGTGTCTTTGTGGCTGGTATGCTCAGAGTAGTCATCCCGGCTGAGTTTGTCAGTCGGTACTTCGGAAGCACAACACTGGGAGCTACATTGGCAGCAGTTCTGTTCGGCGTCGTTGCGTACTTCCCAACGCTGGTGGAGGTGCCCATGGCGCGTTTGTTCCTGGATGTTGGCGTGGGGAGAGGGCCTCTTCTGGCTTACTTGCTTGCTGATCCCGTCGTCTCAATACCCAGCCTTCTTGTCGTTCGGCAGATGATTGGAAACAAGAGGCTTCTCTGGTATGTAGCCATAATAATAGTCTGCTGTACTGCGGCGGGATTAATATATGGTTTTGTCACCAGCCTATAAGGCTCGGAACGTGAGGAAAAGAAGTCAATTTTCACGAGATTGAGAAAGGAGGCAGAAGGATGAACATAAAGATTCTAGGATCCGGGTGTGCTAGATGTCATCAATTGGAGAAGACGGCCAGGGAGGTGGTGAAAGAGCTGGGCATTGACGCCACGATAGAAGAGGTCAAGGATATCAACAAAATAGTGGAGTATGCGGTCCTGACCACTCCTGCGCTGGTGATCAACGAAGAGTTGGTCTGTGCCGGGCGGGTGCCTACGAAGGCAGAGGTCACTCAGCTTATCACTAACGCCTCGACCAAAGAAGATACGACCAAGAGATAGAAGAGCCATGTCGGTGCAGGAGCCCCATAAATACAGAAGGAGGGAAGATGCAGAACGAAAGACCTTGTTGTGCCGCAGCGGCGGCAAGGATGATAAAGAAACTGACCTTGCCGGGGGGTGAAGTTGGCATCGCCAACCTGGAGGGCATACTCAAGGAAGTTGCCGACCTGAAGCTGTCTGATGATGAAAAAATCAAGAAAGAATTGCTGACGAGGGTCAAGATTTTCAACTATGTTGTGCCTGGTGCCGAGTCTGATTACTCAAAGGCGCTACTTAATGAATACGAAAGACTGTTCGGGAAACGCGTGTGAGCTTATCTATAACAGAGCTAAAAAATAGACTTAGAACCGCTCAAGACAAGTTTGAGCTTCTGAGGCTGCGCGAAGAGATTACTACGTTTATGGGCAGTCCTCAGTTCCAGGAGCTCTCGCAAAGCGACAAGAATCGCGTTGAAGACCTACTTGTAGAGACGCTCGCCAAGGAAGAGCAGTACAAGGGGTGCGACCCGTGGAGGACTATTCTGGAGCACTGAAGGCCAGAAAATGCAATCTTTTGTAGCCAAATGAACAAAGCTAGAGAGGCTGTTGAAAGATGTAGCGCGAGGCTTTAGCCTCGTGCTGCCTGACCCTGAAGGGTCGCACTGCAAAATTTGGAGGTGAAATTATGCCAGAAGAGAAACACTGGGAAGAAGGAATGAAGACACATGAGAACATTATATTCTCATGCTACGGCGCGATGTCCAACACAGGCATAACCAGCGCCATGGCTTGCCTGGAAGCGGTCAAGGAGCTGGGACTGGAAAAGGTGGCGATTGGCTGCCTGGGCGCGTTGCCGCTTGGGGTGAAGCCGGTCATAGGTAAAACAAAAGCGGCAAAGAAGGTTATCACCGTGGATGGCTGTCCCTTCGAATGCGCCAGGAAGACCGTGGAGCAATCCGGCTTCAGGCCGACCAAGAGCATCGTGCTTACCAGAGATATAGGAATGAAAAAGAAGGCTCTGCACGAAGACATCGGGCAGGACATTAAGGGAGTCATGGAATACGTTTCTGACGATGAAGTCAAGAGGGCAAAGGAACTCATCATAAAGACTCTACTTGAAAAATGAACAAAGGCAGCAAGTTACCGCAGGTGCTTTTTGTCTGCGTGCATAACGCCGGCCGAAGCCAGATGGCAGAGGCTTTCTTCAACCGACTTGCGCAGGGAAAAGCCCGGGCGCTTTCGGCAGGCACCGCTCCCGCCGATGCTATCGACCCCACTGTGGTAGAAGCCATGCGGGAGGTTGGCATAGACGTAAGCTGCAACAAGTCAAAAGTGTTGACCCCCGAGATGGTAGAACAGGCAGATGTAGTGGTGACCATGGGCTGCGGGGCGGAGGGGGTATGCCCGGCCACTTTCGTAAAGACCGAGGACTGGGGGTTGGCAGACCCTAAGGGCCAGCCATTACCAGAGGTGAGAACAATAAGAGATGAGATAAGAGCAAGAGTGATTGAACTCTTGAAAAGGATGGAGTGCAACAATTAATCACAAATACGAGGTGAGTTATGCTCCTTCATGACTACAAGATAACCAGAGTGGGACCCAGCCTCTGCAATCCGGAATGGATTGCGGTAACAGCCGAACTCAGCGACGGCATCGGTGAGGTTCTCCCGTATCTTAATGCTACTGTTAAGAATACCGTATATACTCCCGAAGTGCAGAACCTCAATTTCAAGATGGACGCAGGGGTCATAAGCCTTATGCCCCGCGAGATAATTGTAGGGCAGGTGGCATGTGAGGAGGACGGCATAAAGGTGCTAGATTATGTCAAGAAGCTGATAAATGATACCTGGGAGAGGCGAACAGGTATCACCCCTGTGTATGAAAGGAAGGAGGAGATAAAGGCCAAGGACGTACTCGACTTCCTGCCCAGGCCCAACTGCCGCGATTGTGGGCTCCCTACCTGCTTTGCTTTTGCCGTGGCTTTGCTGAAGGGACAGAAGCGCTTGCAGGACTGCTCTGCTTTGAGTAAACCGGAATTTGCCGAAGACAAGGAAGCGCTGGCCAGGCTGCTTCAGACTGGCATTACGGAGGAGGTAGCAACGTGACTAAAGCCACCAAGACTAAAGAAAACAAGAATAAAGTAACTAAGAGTAAGAGAACCAGGATTCTATGGATTGTATGCCCTATCGTTCTGGTAGGCTTAGCCGTATGGCTGATATTAGCTTACGGGATGCCATCTGGGACACCTCCGCCTTCAAACAACTCTACAGGCCTGGCTGATAGGGTCGATGTTGTCTACTTTCACCGTACGGCACGCTGCTATTCCTGCAGATGGCTGGAGGCAGGGACAAACTATACCGTGAACACTTACTTTGCGGATGAGCTGACCAGTGGCAGACTCACTTTCCAGGTGATAAATGTAGAGGATCAGGAACACGCCGACATTGTCGAAGAATACGGTGCCTTCACCTCGTCGTTGTTCATCAACACTGTGAAGGACGGCACTGACCATATTGAACAGGCGACGGAAGTTTATTACCTTATCGGCAGGGAAGAGGCGTTTATCACGGCATTGAAGAGCAAAATTGAGAAATGCCTTAATGGAGAGACCTGATGGATTTGATTGGCGCCATGGCAAGTTCCAACATCCCGGTCCTGTCCGCCCTGTTTCTGGGGTTGATGACAGCCATCAGTCCCTGTCCACTTGCTGCCAACATTGCTGCCCTGGGATATGTAAGCCGTAGAGTGACAGAGCGCAGATACGCTGTCATAACTGGAGCGCTCTATACACTGGGGCGCATGGTTTCTTATTCCATCATTGGCATCATAATCATCGTGGCTGGTCTCGAGATTCCTGGAGTAGCTTTGTTTCTTCAGGATTTCGGCGAACAGGTCCTGGGGCCACTTCTGATAGTGGTGGGGGTGATAATGTTAATTGTAAACAGGATTCCGCTTAATCTGGGGGGTGGAAAACTGTCTTCAATAGGAGCGAAGATCGCCGACCGGGGGATGCTGGGGGGATTCCTGTTGGGCGTTCTTTTTGCCCTTGCCTTTTGCCCCTATAGTGCACTCTTGTTCTTTGGAGTACTCATACCTCTGGCCCTTAAGTCCGCCGGTGGTGTGACGCTGCCAGCTGTATATGCCATTGGCACCGGGTTACCTGTTCTGGTATTCGGCATACTTCTATCCGCTGGCGTGGCCAGGGTTTCGAGCTGGTTTAACGCGGTCACCCGCGTCGAGAAAATCATTCGCGTAGTGATTGCCATTGTTTTCATAGGGATAGGAATATATTATGTCGTGCTCTGGATACAGGCGTAAATGAAACACACTCCAGGGAGAGAAGCTGATGAATAAGAAAAGACTTCTGGTAGCCGCGGGGATTGTAGCGGCAGCGGTGTTACTTTCAATCTTATTTCACACGATGCTAGCCAACCATCAGCCAGCTATCACCAAGCTGGCAACTGAGCCGGAGAGAGTTATTCCCGGGGGAAATTGCCAGATTGTGTTTAATGCTACAGACCCCGACGGCGACGAATTAAGCTACAGTTGGTCGGCTAACGGAGGCGAAATAATTGAGGAAGGAGCTGCGGTTATTTGGACCGCTCCTTACTTTCAAGGGTCCTACAATATTACACTAACTGTGACCGACGGCCGCGGTGGCGAAGACGCGCATTATGTAATCATCACAGTGAAGGCCAATAGGGCGCCAATCATCAACAGCTTGATAGCTGATGCAGACTGGGCTCTTCCTTCGGGTAGTCTCCAGGTGACGTGTGACGCTTCGGACAGTGACGGCGATGAGCTGAGTTATGAGTGGACAGCCACCGGAGGTGACATCTCTGGCACAGGTGCAGTTGTAAACTGGACTGCTCCCCAAGCAGTTGGCACATACAATGTCACAGTTCTGGTTAGGGATGGCCGTGGTGGGGGAGATATGAGGGGGGTACTTCTCAGCGTGTCACCCGGTACTCCGCCGACCATTGAAGACCTGACTGTTACCGCCAAAGAGCCCAACTATTTGAAAACAACCACTACCGGGTACAAGGTCTGGAAAACAAAAGACTACGATATTGAGTGCATTGTCACAGACGCGAGCGGCGCAGAGGTTTACGAATGGTCATGCACAGGCGGCGAGATTTCCGGGGCAGGCTCTAAGATTACCTGGACCGCCCCGGCTACGTCCGGTGACGTTACGGTCACGGCAATAGTGTCTGATGTTGCCGGCAATGAAGTGGGCAAGAGCATAGTCTTCACGGTGCCTTATTGTGCATGTGGGTTTTAGATAGAACAAGTAAGGGTTTAAGAACTCGTGTTAAAGGTAAAACCGCCGGACGGTTATCCTCCGGAAGAAGGCCGCTATGTGAGGGGTAACGATTACTCTCCCGTAGCAGTCTGTGTAATTTTAGACACCTTTGACTTCGCCATACCTTCGGAACTGAATGAGCTGGTAATGGCTGGTACAGATTCTGGTGCTGCTCTTTCCGGAATGCTGCAAACAGAGAACATAGGGTTGGAAAAGATGATTTGTAATATCGCGGCTAACCCGAACATACGATATATCGTGCTATGCGGAAGAGAATCAACGGGACACTTGCCCGGCGAATCGCTCCTGGCACTCAAGGAAAACGGAGTCAGTGATACGAAGCAAATCATTGGCACAACAGCTCCCACCCCATACCTTCACAACATTCCCTCGGAGCTAATAGAAAGATTTAGGGACCAGATCGTAAGCGTCGTCAACCTGTTATGCCAGCCGGGAGAAAAGGATACCAGCGTGCCCGGGCTTAATCCAAAGGTAATGGAAAAAACAGTGGGTAGTTGCTATCAGGAAGAGCCAGTCTCCTTTATGGGCTATAAGCTTTACGACATAGGAGCATATCCGGAGCCGGCTATGTGCCATAAGATTGCATCAAAGCTGAGTCAGCCACAGCAAGATATAATGCAGCCGGGCAAATCCAAGCTGGCTATGGGGCTTGTGCTCCATAAATTCCTGCCCAAGACAAATTGTAGGGAGTGCGGCAGGCGAACTTGTCTTGCCTTCGCTATAGAGCTAGGACAGCGTAAGTGCCGTCTCGAAGAATGTCCGTTCTTGGATCAGCCTCAGTTTGCCGCCGACCGGCAGGCTTTGGCAAAGCTTTTGGAGAAAGAGTGAAGCGGACATAAGATGCCTGAAAAAGAACGAAAACTCGGTATCTGGGGAAAGTTTCTGACCCTGTGGGTGGCTTTATGCATTGGAGCCGGGATTGGGCTAGGACGGCTGTTTCCACAACTTTCCGATATGCTGGCCAGACTCGAGGTGGCGGGCATTTCTATACCGATCGCCGTACTGCTTTTTGCCATGATTTATCCCATCATGGTCCAGATAAGCTGGGAGGAGATTAGAAAAGCAATCCGGTCGCCCAAGCCAATCGGGCTCACTCTGTTTGCCAACTGGGCAGTGAAGCCTTTTACGATGGCTTTATTCGCCTGGCTGTTCCTGAGCGTCGTTTTCGGCAAGTTCCTGACCCCCGAGCAGATTGAACAATACCGCGCCGGATCAATACTGCTCGGTGTTGCTCCATGCACTGCCATGGTGCTGGTCTGGAGCTATCTGGCCAGAGGCAATATGGCAAATACCCTGGTAATGACCGCAATCAATTCACTCAGCATGGTCGTGCTGTACGCTCCACTGGCTGTCTTGCTGCTCGGCATTTCCGGAATAAAAGTACCGTGGGATACTATTGCCCTTTCCGTGGCAATCTACATTGTAACGCCTTTAATTGCCGGCTATTTTACACGCAGGGAGACCATAAGAAGAAAGGGATTGGAATGGTTTGAGAGCAAGCTGGAGCCCAACCTGGGAAAGGTGTCGATAATCGCTCTGCTCATCACACTGGTTGTCCTGTTCACCTACCAGGGCCATATCATCGTTGAGTTGCCAGCCATAGTCGGCATGATAACTCTGGCTATCCTGGTGAACATACTGGTAGTCTTTGGTATCACCTATCTGGCTGCCCGCATCATGAAACTCAGATATGCTGACGCTATACCGGCTGCCATCATCGCCGGCAGCAATCACTTTGAAGTCGCCATAGCCGTCGCCACCACCCTCTTCGGCGTAGCATCGGGCGCAGCTCTTGCTACAGTAGTGGGCGTGCTGACTGAAGTCCCCATAATGCTGTTCCTGGTCTGGCTTTCCCTTGCAACCAGAAAGACCTTTCCCAGGCATTTGCAATAGGGTATCTGAATACGATCAGAAAGGACGCTTCAGGAGAGAAACCAATGAACAAGAAAAGGCTTCTAATAATCATCGGAATCGTAGTCGCAGTGCCGGTGATCGTAGTCGTGGTTGACACGATGTTAGCCAACCATCAGCCGGTCATCACCAGTCTGGAAGCCGAGCCGGAGATAGTTCACCTCGGCGGAAGCTGCCAGATTGTGTGTATTGCTACGGACGGCGACGAGCTTACCTACGAATGGTCGGTGACCGGAGGCGGAGCAAGCGGGCAAGGAGCTACGATTACCTGGACCGCTCCTGACTCGGCAGGCTTCTACGATGTTACAGTCACCGTGAGCGATGGCCGCGGTGGCGAAGCCGTGAGCGAGGTAACCATCGAAGTGAGACCCAATAGCCCGCCAACAATTAGCAGCCTGATAGCCGATACAGCCTGGGCCCATCCTTCCGGCAGTATCCAGGTCACGTGTAATGCTACAGACCCTGATAATGACGAACTGAGTTATGAGTGGTCAACCACCGGAGGCAATATTACCGGGACAGGCGCGGTTGTGACCTGGACTGCTCCCCCAGAAGTAGGCACATACAACGTCACGGTTGTGGTTACCGATGGCTACGGCAGCTCGGATACGAGAACGCTGCCCGTCAGCGTAGCGCCAGAGCAACCACCGATTATCGAAGAATTGCGTATCACCGCGGATCATTGCTACCTGAAGGAATCATTCGCTGGATTTTACGTCGGGAAGGAACAAATGTATGATATTGAATGTGTTGTTGCAGACACCGGCATGGAACTGTTTTACGAATGGTCATGCACAGGCGGCGAGATCTCCGGGGAGGGTTCTATGATTGCCTGGACTGCCCCCGATATGTCCGCCAAAGTCACAATCGCGGTGATAGTGTCTGACATCGCCGGTAATATGGCCAGCAGGAACCTGGTTCTCACCGTGGTGTCTTGCTCGGCGTGTACTTTTGGGTGTTAGGAAATAAATGGCAGCCGTGGCCAAGGACATAGTCTTTGCAGTGGAGACCGGCACGCGAGTGCCGTGTATGTGGAAGAATCCTGAACAGGCGAGACTATTTTGAGGTGACATTTGTCAATATTCGGCAGAGTAGCCAATTTCTTGAAGAACATTTTCCAGGACCGCTTCAAGAGATACCTTATTATATCCCTGATAATCCTGGGAATAGTCATCGGATTCACGAGTCAGGGAACCTCAAGCCCCGGTGAAGGTTTTGAGGTCCATTTCTTTTATCTGCCCGGCTGTCCACACTGCCAGGACCAAGAGCCATTTAATCAAAAGCTGAAGGATACCTATTCAATTAACATTACTCGTCACGATGCTACCACACCTCAAGAACATGCCCTGTTATCTGCGATGCTTGAAGCGCGAGGGGTGGAGTACGAGCCGGACTTTCCCATAACAATCTTCGGAAATCAAGTGTTTGGTGGTTGGGAATCCGAGGCTACAACAGGCAGGGCGATTGAGATAGCTCTGCAGCAGTGTCTGGCCGGGGGCTGTCCGGCGCGGACAGACCCGGGAGACGGAGATGGCGGAGGCAAAATCGTATTGCCCATCATAGGGGAAATTGACCTCGCCGATTATTCGCTCCCAGCCTTGGCTGTAATTTTGGGCTTCGTTGACGGCTTCAATCCCTGCGCTATGTGGGTGCTTGTCTATCTCATAACTATAATAGCGACCTTGAGAGATAGGAAGAGAATATGGCTGATTGTCGGCTCCTTTGTCCTGGCTTCGGGCATCCTGTACTATCTGTTCATGACAGCATGGCTCAACGTTTTCTTGCTTGTCGGCTACGTCAAGCCGGTGACAACTATCATTGGATTGGTGGCTCTGGGCGGAGGAATTCTGCAACTCAGAGAATTCGTTCAGACAAAAGGCGCCATTGTCTGCAAAGTTACAGACGAGGAATCCCGGCAAAAGACGATGACCAGAATACAGAAAATTGTGTCTTCCCCCATAACCTGGGGCGCCATAGTTGGAATTGTTGGCCTGGCCTTTGCCGTGAATGCCGTGGAGTTCGTCTGTTCAGCAGCAATTCCGGCGATTTTCACCCACGTTCTGTCCCTGGCCAGTCTCACCACCTTGCAATATTACCTCTATATCCTGCTATACGTCTTCATTTTTATGCTCGATGACCTCGTCATCTTCGGCATTGCCGCTTTTGCTCTGACTTCAAACCTGGGAGAACGATATGCAAAGTACACGCGACCGGTGGGTGGAACAATACTGATAATC
>Ga0256868_10001536_pt1 | contig 12485 bp, 12 predicted proteins | sample RVTome_13_FD_187341 | JGI IMG/M metagenome (GOLD analysis project Ga0256868, IMG submission 187341) | Soil microbial communities from uranium-contaminated site in the Upper Colorado River Basin, Wyoming, United States - RVT92D227 HiSeq ... | reverse complement strand
TTAGAGAATTTGGAATAAAAAAACAACTTATAACGATAACTAGTCTAGGTGAAGAAATTCTCCAAGGAGAACATTTACATTATAGACAAATTTTTGAATTTACAGATAGGATTATTTTCAATGGTAAGGTTGTATCAGGTTTAGGCGAAGGTAAATATTACACTGAGCAAAATGGATACGTAAAACAGTTTGAGGAAAAACTAGGTTTTGTTCCATTCCCAGGAACGTTAAATGTTGAGATTGAGTATATAGAGAGAAATAAACTTAGATTGCTAAAGGATAGCAAAGCTATCAACATCAATGAGTTTAAAACTAAAAATCGTACATTTGGCGCAGTAAAATGTTTTAAAGCTAAAATAAATGGTATAGACGGAGCAATTGTTCTTCCACTAAGAACACATTACTCAAATGTACTTGAATTAATATCTGAATTCAATCTAAGAAAAAAATTGAGCCTTAAAGATGGAGATTGCATAGAAATAATTATTTATTTTGACCAATAAGAGCGGTGAATATGAAAAATCATTTGGTAGCTAATATACTTTATCAGATTGCTGACCTACTTGATTTAAAAGGAGAAAATTTCTTTAAAACAAGAGCTTATCGTATGGCCGCTCAAACAATTGAAGTTTTGGAAGAAGATATTGACGCAATAACAAAGGAAAATAGATTAGAAGAAATTCCAGGTGTAGGAGAAGCTCTAGCTAAAAAAATAAAAGAATTAGTCGAAACAGGTAAACTAGAATACTTTGAACTTTTAAAAAAAGAAATTCCTGAAGGCCTTCTTAATTTATTAAATATCCCTGGTTTAGGACCAAAAAAAGTTGCTGCTATTTATAAAAATTTAGGCATTACCTCCCGTATAGAACTTCAAAAAGCAGCTAATGAAGGGAAATTAAGAAATCTTGATGGTTTTGGAGAATTAACTGAACAAAACATTATTCGAGGAATTCAACTTTTAGAAAAAACCAGCGGGCGTGCTCTATTAAATGTTGCTTATAATGATGGATATAATTATATAAAATATTTGGAAAAATTAAAGGATATTGAAAAAGTAAATGTGGCAGGTAGTCTACGTCGAATGAAAGAAACAATAGGTGATGTCGATATACTTGCATCATCAAATAAACCTGAAAAGGTCATGGATTATTTTGTTGCATACCCAGAAGTACAACAAGTACTTGCAAAAGGACCAACAAAATCAAGTGTTTTGCTTAAAGATAATATCCAAGTTGATTTGCGTGTTGTTGAACCAAAAAGTTATGGTGCAGCTCTGCAGTATTTCACAGGGTCAAAAGAGCATAATGTTATACTACGAGGTTTAGCAATAAAAAAAGGGTATAAACTAAATGAGTATGGTCTTTTTGATAAAGTTACAGAAAAATTTATTGCTGGAAAAACAGAAGAAGAAATCTACAAAAAAATAGGATTTTCTTATATTGAACCTGAGCTACGAGAAAATCGTGGAGAATTTGATGCTGCGAAAAATAATACTCTTCCAAAGCTGCTTGGATATAATGATATTTTAGGTGATTTCCACATTCATTCTCTATGGAGTGATGGGAACGATTCAATTGAAAATATAACAATCACTGCAAAAAAGATGGGCTATTCATTCGTGGGTATATCTGATCACTCTCAATCTTTGAAAATAGCTAATGGACTATCTGAAGAAAGAGTAGACAAAAAAATAAAAGAAATTACAGAACTTAACAAAAAATTATCAAATTTTACAATTCTTTGTGGAACAGAATGTGATATTAAAACAGATGGAACATTGGATTATAGCAATAAGGTCTTAAAAAAGTTTGATTACGTCTATATTGGAATTCATAGTGGATTTAAAATGGATAAAAATAAGATGACTGACAGAATAATAAAAGGGATGTTTAATGATAATGTAAATTTCCTTGCACACCCTACTGGCAGATTAATTGGAAAACGTGATCCTTATGAAGTCGATATAGAAAAAATAATTGATACTGCTAAAGATACAGATATTTGTCTTGAAATTAACTCTTTTCCAGATAGATTAGATTTAAATGATACCGATTCTAAACTTGCTAAAGAAAAAAATGTCAAATTTGTTATAGGAACAGATTCTCATAATATAAATCATCTTCCATTTATCCGATTTGGGGTTGCTACAGCAAGAAGAGGTTGGCTGGAAAAAAAAGATATTTTAAATGCATATCCACTAAAAGAAATTAAAAATATGTTATAATTTTTTTAAAAACAAAGGGAGGAAACAACATGGATAAAACCAAGATAGAAAAAAGAATTATACAACTTAGAAACGAAATTCGACATCATGATTATCTTTATTATGTACTTGATAAACCCGTGATTTCTGATGCAAAATACGATGAATTTATGAGGGAACTAAAAAATCTTGAAGAACAATATCCTGATTTGGTTACTTCCGATTCACCCACAAAAAGAGTTGGTGCTGCTCCACTACAAGAATTTGGAACAATATTACATACAAAACCTATGCTAAGCCTTGATACAGTCCTTGAAAAGGAAGAGATATTAAAATTTGATGAAAGAGTAAAAAAGGATCTGAATTTAAAAGAAATAAATTATATAGCTGAACCAAAGCTTGATGGACTATCAGTAGAACTTATTTATGAAGATGGGAATTTTATAAAAGGTTCTACACGAGGTGATGGGATCAATGGTGAAAATGTAACAGAGAATATCAAAACAATTAGAGCTGTACCCTTAGTTCTTCGAAACACAGAGTTAAAACCACCTAAGATGGTAGCTGTTAGAGGAGAAGTGATTATGAACATTTCGGACTTTGAAGAATACAACAAACAGCTTATTCAAAAAGATGAACAACCTTTAGCAAATCCTAGAAATGCAGCAGCAGGCTCTTTAAGGAGACTTGATCCTAATGAAACAGCACAAAGACCACTTGATATTTATTTTTATGAAATAATGGCAATTTCAGGTTTGAAGGTTGAGAAACAGTGGGATACATTAAATTATTTAAAAAAATGGGGTTTGAAAACTAATCCTTATTCAGAAAAATGTAATGAAATAAATGACGTTATAAAATATCATCAGAAAATAGCAGACATAAGAGAAAAACTGGATTATGAAATAGACGGGGTAGTAATAAAAATTAATGATATTGAATATCAGGATAAACTTGGTGTAAAGGCTAAATCACCTAGATGGGCAATAGCTTATAAATTTCCATCAAGAAAAGAAATTACAAAAGTTTTAGATATCACATCTCAAGTTGGAAGAACAGGTACACTTACTCCTGTTGCATTGCTTAAACCAGTTGATGTTAGTGGTGTAACTGTTTCTAGAGCTACACTACACAACCAAGATTTTATCAATCAGATGGATGTTAGAATTGGAGATTTTGTTAAAATAGGAAGAGCCGGAGATGTAATACCTGAGGTAGCAGAGGTTATCAAATCAAAAAGAAACGGTAAAGAAAAAAAATATCATATCCCATCTACTTGTCCTGTTTGTGGTTCAAAAGTTATCTTGGATGGAGCTTTTTATAGGTGTACAGGTGGTCTTTCTTGTATTGCTCAGCTTAAAAGGAGCATATCACATTTTACATCAAAAGGAGCAATGGATATAGAACACTTGGGAAGAAAAAATGTTGATTTATTAGTTGATCAAGGACTGCTAAAAGGTGTTAGTGATATATACAAAATAAAAAAAGAGGATCTACTTACCCTACCACGTTTTGCAGCTAAATCAGCTGAAAATCTTATTAGAGCTATTGAAAATAGTAAGGAGAGGAATCTTACACGTTTCATTTATTCTCTAGGAATACAAAATGTTGGAGAACATATTGCAAGAGTACTTGTTGATAGATTTAAAAGTCTAGATAAACTTATTACAGCAAACGAAGAAGAGTTACTAGGTATATATGAAATAGGTCCAGAAACCGTAAATAGTATTACATCTTTTTTTAAAGAAAAAAGAAACATAAAAGAAATAGAGTATATGAAAAGATATGGGATAAAAGCAGTTTTTACAGAAGAAAAAATAGAGAAAACTGGGTTTCTAACAGGTAAAAGTTTTGTTTTTACAGGCGGATTAAAAAGTTTCAGTAGAGAAGATGCAAAAAAAATAGTAGAGGACTTAGGCGGTAGCACATCATCAGATGTAAGTGCAAAAACAGATTATGTTGTTGTTGGTGATGAACCTGGTTCAAAATATGAAAAAGCAAAGAAACTTGGATTGAAGATAATTAGTGAAGAAGAATTTAAAAAAATGGTTTCAAAATAAGTGGTATAATATGCCAGAATGCAATATTAAAAAAAATAAGACTTTATGCAATTGCAGCTATACCTGCAGTAGAAAAGGAATTTGCTGTGAATGTTTAAGCTATCATATAATACGCGATGAAGTACCCGCATGTTTTTTTTCCGATGAAGCTGAAAAAACATATGATAGAAGTGTGGATAACTTTATTAGGAGTCATAAAGAAAAAGAATTAAAAAATAAATAAAAATTTTAAAGATATATTGTTGAAATTTTGAACAATAAATTATCTTGTTAATACTATGTTATTTCCTTCACCAGTTGGGACAAATATGGTAAGAGTATTTCCTCCATTGGAAAATGAATAACTACAGCAAATTTTTGGAATTTCAGTTTCTATTATTGTAAACTCTAAACAGATTTTATTTTCTTCTATAGTCCATTTACCTATAGTCATTTCGGCACCTTGATTCCCTGCTTTTAAATCTCCATTACTTTCGAAAATTAACGATCCCGAAAATGTTGAATTACCACCTGATAGAACTACCCAACTACCAACAAATCTACCAACAGAATTACCTCCAAGAACCACTAAAAGCACAACAATAATTACCATCAATATAGCAGCAATAGCAGCTATTGTGATAATTAATTTTTTATTTGATTTTTTTGGTGTATTTATTTGTTGTGTTGAATAGCCAACATTACCTTGAGTAGTTTGATTGTTAGCTTGACCTTCGTATTCAGTTTTTGTTCCACAATTTAAACAAAACTTATAACCTTCTTTTATCTCTGTTCCACAATCAACGCAATATCTGCCCATATTAAGTTTCCTCTAGCAAATTGTAAATATAAGCTTTGTTATAAATTTTTTTAAAAATAAAGTCAGTAATAGGAGAGAAAAATGGATATAATCGCTTGTCCTAATTGCGGTAGTAGAAAGATTTATCAAGGAACAATGGGCGACGGTGTTTTAACAGGTTATACTAATAGAGATGTTTGTAGAAACTGTGGTTATCAAGGCATGCCTATAATTTTTAGCTCGGATGAAGAGTATAGAAAATTTTTAAAAGAAAAAACTACAGAAAAGTTATCGATTCAAAATCAAAAAATTAAAAAAGGTAAATCTGTAAAACAAGAGCGACCTATAGGTTTAACTATTCTTTCTTTTATATTAATTTTACAAGCTATTCTTTCTATTTGTCTATATTATCAACTACTATGGGTTAAAGTTATTGATTTTCTTTGGATTTACTATATATCAATTTTTATTTTATCTGCTTTAGTTTTACCATATGGTTTTTTAAAAGGTAGAGAATGGGCTTGGACAATTGGAGGAATTGTGTTTGCTCTTTCAATTCCAATTGGTTTAATATTTCTTTTTTATATCACAAGACCCCATGTTAAAATCTTTTTTGGTAAAAATTGATATGAAAATCGAAATAGTGTAATAAAATAATTTAACTTGTTATTTTATCAAGAGATCTAATTTTACTTCTAACAATTTTTATAGTTATTAAGGATAATGCAATAGCTGCAATAAAACCTAATGTTACTCCAAATATATCAAATGTTAGCAATGAGTTATACATTGCATGTATAATTATGGCAAATAAAAAATAAGGCAAAACTCGAACTATTGAGGTTCTTTCAATAATCGTTTTTCCATAACCATAGCCGGTCCAGGCTGTGGCAGAAGCATGAAGTAGACAAGCACCAATACTTCTAATAGTAATCAAAATAAAGAAAAGTAATAACCCTTCTGTCATAAAAGACCAACCATAAATAAGGTTCTCTGTTGCTGAAAAACCAAGACCTGCTACAGCACCATATATCAAGCCATCTTCAGGTTCATTTATTTCTTTTTTTATTAGTTTTAATCTCAAAGCAAGAGGTTTTGTAAATTCTTCAACAACTGGTGCGATTATCACAATTGCTATTAAATTTAAATAATTTTGATTATCTATTGATGGCGAAAGAGAAAAATCCAAGACAAATTCTAAAATAAAAGCAGCCACGACAGATATAGTTGCTCCCCATAAAAAACATAAAAATATTGATCCCCATTTTTCTCTATTATATTTCTCAGTATTTCTAATCCAAATAGAATAAATTGTTGGTGGTAGAAAAGCCATTACAAATAAAATAATATATTGAGTTATTGTCACAATAAAATGTAATAAAATATAGTTATTTTAATTTGTTCTTTTATAGTGGGGATTACGAAGAAATTAAAACAAAATGATTATATTAATTTTTATAATATTACTATTAAAAAAATCTTAATAATTATAAATTTTTATACCTATAAAATGTGTTTTTAAAAAAACACTAACCTTTATAATACCTATTACATTCCGTTTTTGGGGATTTTGATGGTAGTAAATATAGAGCGACTATTTTCAAAAAGAGTTAAAAATTTTCGTTCATCAGAAATTAGAGAACTATTAAAAGTTACACAAGCTCCTGACATGATTTCATTTGCTGGAGGTTTACCTAATCCTCAGGCTTTTCCTATTGATATTATTCATGAATGTATTGAAAAAATTTTTCAAAAAGATATACATAAAGCACTTCAATATGGTACAACAGAAGGCCTTACACAACTTAGAAGTGTTCTAGCAGAACGTATGCAATCAACAAAAAACATTAATTGTGATCTACATGATGTTTTAATCACAAATGGATCACAGCAAGCTTTATCACTTGTTGCAATGTGTTTACTCGACCCAGGTGACACCTATTTAACTTGTGTTCCAGCTTATCTTGGTGCCCTACAGGCTTTTTCGGCTTTTGAAGCAAATTGTGAAGCAATTCCAATGAATGATGAAGGAATAGACATAGATTCATTAAGAAGAAATATTGAAAGATTAAGAAAAGTAGGGGTTAATCCTAAATTTATTTACACAGTTCCTACTTTTCAAAACCCATCCGGTGAAACAATGTCAATTAACAGGAGAAAAGAGCTTATCGATGTAGCCTCGGAATATGATTTTTTAATTGTAGAAGATGATCCGTATAGTGAAATATTTTTTGAAAATAAAACAATTCCACCAATAAAATCTTTTGATACTAAAGGTAGAGTTATTTACACAAGCACTTTTTCAAAAATACTTGCACCAGGTTTTAGATTAGGTTGGATAATAGCATCAAAAGAAATCTTGGATAAATTAATTTTAGCTAAACAAGCATCAGATTTATGTACAAATGTTTTTGTTCAATATATTGGATATGAATATATCCATGGTGGGTTTTTAGATGATCAAATTAAAAAAATAAGAACATTGTATAAGAGAAAAAGAGACATAATGCTTGAATCCATAAAAAAATATTTCCCAAAAAAAGTAGCTTGGACTGTACCAGACGGTGGTATGTTTATTTGGATTACACTACCAAAAGGTGTCGATACACGTTTAATGTTCCAAAAAGCACTTGCAAAAAAGGTTGCTTATGTTACCGGTGATGCATTTTATCCTGAAGGAAAAAATTTTAACTCAATGAGATTAAACTTTTCATATTCAGATGATGAAACAATAAAAATTGGCATACGTAGACTTGCAGAGGTAATTAAAGATGAACTTGCGGCAACTTATGAAGAAGAACCGTTTGCCCCTGAAGGTGTTTAATCAGAAAAAAACTATAATAGATAGTATTAAATATTAGTTTTACATAATTAAAAATACAAATATAATCTTTTTTTAAAAAAGTTATATTGAAAGAAGGAAAAATAAAATATGTATAGAGAAGATAGAAATAGAGGTTTTAATAGACCTCCAAGAGAAATGCATAAGGTAACTTGTGCAGAGTGTGGAACAGAAACAGAAGTTCCTTTTAAACCAGATGGGACAAGACCTGTATATTGTAGGGATTGTTACCAAAATCATAAACCTAAAAGATTTTAGAAAAAATGAATGATTGCTAATATTACGCTAATCGTTTTTTGAAAAATCTTTTTTTTTATTTTTTTTAATACATAAATTGAAAATTAAAATAGAAAAAACAATAAATCAAAATATTAAGAAAAATTAAAATTTTTAGATAGAATTTATCAAAATTTCTTTTTAAATTTTTTGCTTAACAAATTAACATTTTGATTTTATAATAAAGAGAATAAGATTATGAAAGGAAAAGTTAAATGGTATGATATTAAAAAAGGGTTTGGCTTTATTGAAGGTGAAGATGGCTTAGATGTTTTTATTCATAAAAGCGAAATTCCTTTTTGGACGATTTATTTAAGTAAAAATGATAAAGTTGAATATATCAAAGAAAATACTAATAAAGGAATTAGAGCAATAGATGTCAAAATATTATAATCTTGATTAAAATTTTTTTCTTATTCAAAAATCCTTAAAAGTATAGCTGTTTTTTTAAACAGATATAAAACCATCTTTTTTATTCCATTTTAAAATAACTATGGGATTATTATGGCAGACAAAGAAAATATAAAAGCAGATCCAAGCAATAAAACCTCATCAATAACTATTGCTGAACCTGCAACTCTTGGACTTATTGGTTTAGCAATTGCTACCCTTGTATTAGCATCTTCAGATCTAAAATTAGCATCAGAAACATCTAAATCTCTAATAATTCCATGGACGTTATTTCTTGGTGCTACAGCTCAATTGATTGCAGGAGTTATGGATTTTAAGCGTAATAACATCTTTGGCGCTACTACTTTTACTACATATTCTTTGCTTTGGTACTCGGTCTCCCTTACACTATTTATCACAATTTTTACAGAGGCTACTTTTGATTTAACTCATTATGCTTATGGTCTATTAGGATTTCTGATATTCAGTATAATTTTAACTTTAGCATCAATTATGGTTAATAAAACATTTTTTACTATTTTGATATTTATTGATTTAGCATTACTTACTCTTATTCTTAATATAATCTACAAAATACCTGCTGAGCTTGTTGGTGTGTTTTTGATATTTGTTTCAATATTTTCTTTTTATGCAGCTGCAGGAGTATTAATAAATTCAATGTCAGGGAAAATAATGATACCTTTAGGTAAACCTTTTTTGAAGCAAAAAAAATATTAAAAACAATAAAAAAAATCTTAACAAAAATTTATTTTTTAATTTTTTTATTATTATGTTATTACCTTTGTTATTAGGTAGATTTATTGAATTTGTTATTTTCTTTTAAAATTTCAACAAGACGACACGCTGCATTTATATCTCCTTGGGGCAGCGGTAATTTTTTTGCTAAATTTTGTGCATTAAATAAATATTTATCATAATGGTTGAAAATCTCGTCTACAGCATCAAGTAATTGTTTCTCTTTGAAATATTTAACAGATGTCAACAATCCTGATCCATGGCCTATGAATTTTTCTAAATTACGATGTTGCTCAAGCTGCAAAGGAAAGCCAATAATTGGTTTACCAGCATAGGCCGCGGAATAAACCGTTCCTTGTCCACCATGGATTATAGATAAATCAACCCTTTGATGTATTTTTTCTATAAAAGGGCAAAATCCAGTTATTAGAATGTTATCATTTAGATCTTTTATGTCATTTTTTTCCAATCTATTTACATTGATTGCTACAATATTATATTTTGTTTTATTTAGGGTCTTTAATATCTTTAAAAAAAGTTGTTTATTACCTATACTCCCAAGGGTCACAAGTATTGATCTACCAGGTTTTTTAAGATGTGAATCAACTTCTTCTTTCATTTGTTTTATTCTATCTTTAGAACAATTGTTATTAATCAATTCTTTTATAAGAATAGGACCAACATAATTTTTAGAAGGAAATTGTTGCTGGTTTGGGAAGATGTTGATAAATTCTAGAGCATTTGTCTCAAGATTTACATCCCCAGAATAAACATCACGAATGCAACGAAAAGGTGATATATGGTACTTTTTAGCAACGGTATTAAACGGTTTTACAAACAACATGTTTTTAGAAAGAAACTTATTTATAAATTGGATTTTCCAGGTTTGCGGCAGAAAACGAGTAATATGATTTTCAAGCATATCTGGTGCTTGAACACAAAGAGATCCTGCTTCGGATATTACACATATATATGGAATGTTAACAACCCTAGCGGATATAGAACAAGAAGTAATGAAAGAAGAAACCAACATAGAAATACCGGTTTTTTTGAATGCTTCAATTTCATTTTTTACATTGTTTTCTATCCACTTTTTTGAAAAAATAAAAGAAAAATAGGATTTTACTACATTTTTATATGATGGGGAACTAATATAATTCCACATATTTTCAATATCGTCATTGGATAAAATAGGAAATACTTGATTAATTTCAAATCCATTGTCCTTTGCTATATATTCATATGAACCGCCATGGCTAAAAAAAACTACGCTTCCCCCCATCTCTCTGTAGTGTTTTGCAATTTGAACCAAACGTCCTGTATCGGCAAGGCTATGAAATGGAGGTAAAAATCCGACAAGCGGTTTTTCCTCATCATTATCTACTGTCATTATTATTACTCTTATCACTTGTAATCAATAGTTTCTTTATAAAAAACTTTTGATTTAAAGTACTATTTTTTCAATATTTTAAGCGCAAATCGATAATTTTAATAAGAAAATTTATATTTAAAGAAAAATATATTAGATTAAGATCCTTTTGTAGAATAAATTCTTCCCTTCCAAGTAACTCCTTTTCCAGAGAAGGACTTTAATGCTGAATTTAGAAATATACCTATTGTAATTATACCACCAAGAAAATTTAATATTGCATATTTTGGATCACCGATACGGTAGTATTTTTGGATACAGAATTGTATAGAGACTGAAACTATCCATAGAAATATTGATGATATTAAATATGATTGCCATTGAGAAAAAGATACAAAAAAAGATAAAATAAGTGTTATTAGAGTAATAATAAAAGGAAATACCATCAATGCAAAAATTCCTATTGCTCCAGCTAGGGCTACCATAAGTCGTTTTGCTTTTGAATGGATATCACGTTTTTGAACTAAACCTAAAAAAATATTTTTACTCCAACCTTCCCATATCTCACTGAATCGCTCATACATTCTAATGTTCATCAAATCTTGAGCGTTTATTAAACCTAACTTAAAACCAGTATTTTTAACCAGTTTTGCTATTTCCGCATCATCTGCGATTTGCCCTTTTATGGTTTCATATCCACCAACCCTATTGAAAACAGAATGTTTTATAAGAATAAATGGACCAAAAGCTATAGCGACCTTACTTTCCTTTTTATTTACTTTAGCTAGTGGTGAGATGGCTGGAATTAAACCCAAAGGTATTGGTTGTATAACTTTTTCCCAAAAAGATTGACATAGGTGACGTGGTACCAGACTTAGTAGATCTATATTATTTTTAATCGCGTATCCTACTGTTTTAGTAACAAGCTCAGGATCATGAGAAGTATCTGCATCTATAAAAATTAAAAAATCTCCTTTAGCTTGACTACTTCCTTGCTGTAACGCAAATGGTTTTCCTATCCATCCACTAGGAAGTTTTTCTTGTTTAATTATAATAAATCTCTTATCATTACCAATAATATTATTGATTATTTCAACTGTATTATCAGATGAATCATCCACAATTATTATTTCAAGATTAGGATATGTTTGGGTTTTTAATGATTTTATGCATTTTTCTACACGATAAGCCTCGTTTCTTGTAGGTACTATCACTGAAACTAAGGGAGGTGGATTGTCAATGGGTTGTTCAGTTTTTTTAGAAACATAAGGCATTTTTCTATAATTCCCCATTGTTATAATAAAATATCCAATCCAACCCAATAGACAAATTATTAATAAGAACCAAATTATGTATTCTATCATATTTACCACAACTATTTTATTTTGAAAAGCATTTTATATAAAGGTAATAAAAATATTAATGTTTTGACTTTTTTAAATTTAATAAAACATAAGATTAAATGATAATAGTTAAAATCAATTTATAAATAACGAATTTCATTTAATTTTTAAAGTGATAATTGTCCCGCCGGGCATACGGGTAGCGATTATTTCCTCTAAATAAACGTTTTTTTTGTTCAAATCTACTCTTAAAAGGAACAGATACAAGATTTGGGAAATCTACTTTTTCTATAGCAAGGTCATCATTGCTCTGTACCCTTCTGAAATTGTCATGATCCCGCTCAGTAAGTAATGTAATTGCGGCTCCATTTGCTCCAGCACGCGCTGTTCTACCTATACGATGGACATATTCGATGGATGTTTTTGGTACATCATAATTGTAAATATGAGTTACATTTTTTATATCAA
>Ga0256868_10001535_pt1 | contig 12488 bp, 11 predicted proteins | sample RVTome_13_FD_187341 | JGI IMG/M metagenome (GOLD analysis project Ga0256868, IMG submission 187341) | Soil microbial communities from uranium-contaminated site in the Upper Colorado River Basin, Wyoming, United States - RVT92D227 HiSeq ... | reverse complement strand
AAACAGAATCAGAAGCAGAAACAGAATCAGAAGCAGAAATAGAGCCAGAGTCGGATTCAGAAGCAGAGTCGGATTCAGAGGAAGAGTCGGATTCAGAAGAAGAGTCGGATTCAGAAGAAGAGTCGGATTCAGAAGAAGAGTCGGATTCAGAAGAAGAGTCGGACTCAGAGGAAGAGTCGGACTCAGAGGAAGAATCAGAATCATAACTAAAATCAGAATAGAATAATTTTTCGTTAAAAACTAATTAAAACAACAATAAAATGTATGATAGTATGATAAAAACTGAGAAAGAAGAATTGTTAATCGGATTAATATCGGATACTCACATTCCCTCCAGAGGACCTAATATTCCCGATGTCATTATTAAAGATTTCAAAAAAAATCAAATTGATTACTTGTTCCATCTCGGGGATTTCGAAAAATACAGTATATATGAAGATCTTAAGGATATATTCGGAAAAGAAAAAGTGATTGGAATATTAGGAAATATGGACGATTACAAATTAAGAAAAAATCTACCTGAAACGCTTGAAATAGAACTATATGGTCGTAAAATCTTTATGGTCCACGGAGAGGGCGGCCCTAATATCATCATTAAACGATTAAATAAACTACACAATTTAAAACCATACGATATAGTTATTTTTGGACATGTTCACAGACCCTATAACGAATATTGGGACGATGGAAAACTTTATTTAAGCCCTGGAACCCCGACTGACAAAAAATTCACAGATATTAACTCTTACGGATATTTGCGGATTTCGAAAACAAAATTAGAACCTACAATTATTTATATTTAAACTAAAAGATTTATTAGATATAACTGTCCAAGATAAGGACTGAACGAGGAAGGAACAATGGAAAAGGATTCTGATAAATATAGAGATTACAATCTTGAAAAACATTATAGATCATTAGTACAGTTCGTTTTAATACTTATATTTATGCTTCTAATACTAATTTTAGTTTTTATTGTTTTTATTCCAATTAAAGTGCCTCATGCTATGTACGACCCCAGTTATATTATCGGCTTTATTTTTACTTTATTATTTATTGGACTTTCTATTTGTGGGATTATTTTCAGTTATGAGGGGATAAAAAAAGCTTAAAACAAAGGAAAAAAATAAAATCACTAAAAAATAGAATTAATGTTAGCAATGAAACCTTATAAATAGAAGAAGTAAAGAGCTTAAAAATATATATCTTTAATTAATTCTATTTTATATTTAAGACTAATTTTTATAGAAACACATTATAATGCGTATTGGAACGATACTAATTATATGCTTCTCACTAACAACCTAAGTATTGTTTTAAAATAAGATTTTAAAAAAGATTTATAAAAAGAATTTAGGCAACGCTCTCCATCGATTTTCCCGAGAGCTTTTTGTAATGGTTTAAAACAGCTTGACGAGCGGCGTAAACAAAAGCGCGCTTTACGTTTATACCAGTTATGGCAATGGTTTCGTAAATCAGGCAATGAGTAAGTTTTGCCGTATCGAGAACGTTTCGAACTTTTGAGATTTCGACAATATCTTCTAAATCTCGTTTATTTGCTAAAAGTACGAGCGGAACTTCAGGAGTTGGATCGTCAGCAGTTTTAGGAATTAATTTATCTCCGTAAAATTTTAAAAGCTCTTTTAACGACCATATGTTCTCGCCCCATTGGTCAATAAGACTGTCCCAAACAAAAATTACTGCGTCTGTTCCTTTGAGAACGGTCTGTCTCTGAAATTTATGTCTTCTTTGACCTGCAACAGTATAAACTTGGAATACGACGTTTGAAACTCTAGCAACAACTCTATCAAAAAATAGAGTACGACCGGTCGGATCTTGTATTTGTTGCATGTCTCCAGAAGCAAGTCCTTCACGATTATACACCCATTCGAGTGCAGTCGTCTTACCTCCGAGACTTGGACCGTAAAAACATATTTTAAAAACTAAAGTGCCATCTCCACGCCTACTGGGCATTTAAACTCATACCTCGAATATTTTTTTATATTTAAAAAGTAATAAAATAATTTAATAGTATGTTAAAAAAACTTTAATAATATAAAAATTTGCTAATACAAAAAAGTTTGCAAAACAAATAAAAAGATCCCCAATATTTAGATACAAATATAATTAAATATTCTTTAATTTATTTTGAAAATTTTGATTATTGAAATCTTCGTTGATTTCAAGAATTAGAGGAGGATCAAAAACCGGATCTATTCGTTTGTAATTTTTTAATGCTAAAATATTCTTATCATGGGTAGCAATTGTGGAAACTTTTAATCTATCCATGGTAGCTAAAATCACGGTATCCCGCCCTCCTATTCCTAGCGGTGAATATTTTTTCATTTTTTGAATCACAATTACTAATAAAATCGAATCTAAGTCTATTATTTGACAATTTGGTGTTGAGATTAAAGTTAAAAGTAAATCTTCTATTGTTTCCTTATTTAAATCCTCGCTTAATTCTACTATCTTATACAATTGATGCCCCACTTCTATTGGTATAATCGCACTTAAAATTATATCCTCCTTAAAAAGAATCCCCTCCTTATCTTTACCGTTTAACCATTTCTTAATTTTTTCATGTTCAGGAGCATTAATTTCCCAATAGAAAATCCAAATCTAAGAATCTATCGAAATCATGATTTAATCAAAGATTTTCTTAAATCTAATTGGTTCTTTCGTTATTCCTTTCAACTTCTCACTAAATTCTTCCGATTTTTTAATAAATTCTTCCATAAGGGTAGATTTCCTTAATATAATTTTATCATCTTGGACTTGAAAGAGAATTTTTTCACCAGCTTTTAAATTCAATAGTTTTCTGATTTCAGTTGGGATGTAAACCCTTCCTTTTTCTTCTATTTTAGATTTGACATTCATTTTATATTACACTAAGCAATTTAAAATCTACAAGAATTATCTATTCTAATAACCATTTCCATGTTGGTTTAACAAATATCTTTTTATTTTTAATAACGAACTGATCTTCGTTGTTAAATGTTAAAATTAATCCTTGTTCCAGATTTAAAGCGATGAGAGCTTCCAATAATCCATTTATTTCTCTTTCCTTGTTATCGTTGTTTAAATCGTAGCAAACTTGTATAGCTAAAACTATTTCTTCTTTTTCTTTAATTACAAAATCGCATTCATTAGTTTCCTTAAAATAAAAAATATCTTTAAACTTTTTTCTCAAATTATTGAAAACTACATTTTCTAGCATTCTTCCTTTATCGAAAGAAAACGACACTGAATTAGCGTTTGATAATCCATTATCTATCGAATAAATTTTTTTAGGATTTACCAATTGTTGTTTAAAAGAATAGCTAAACTTTGGAACGGTGAATAATAAATAGCTGTCTTCAAAAAAAGAAATAAAGGATATTACCGTGTTGATAGAACCTAAATTAAAGGTTTTTTTTAAATTATTATATGAAAACTCCTTACCGATATTAGTTAATAAATATATACCTAACTCTTTAATCGTCTTTAAATTTCTTATTTTGTGCCTTACAACGATATCTCTTATAACTATATCGTAAAAAAGTTCCCGCAATATCTCTTCTTTTTGATTTTTTAAAAATTCTGGAAATCCCCCTTTCTTTAAATAATCCTCAAATGATTCTTTATTAGGATTTATTTTTAATAAAGTCAGCATTTCTGTATACGAAAAAGGGAACAATTCATACCTTAAATGCCTTCCAGTAAGCCGAGTGCCTAGTTCCTTGCTTAAAAGCGACGCATTTGAACCTGTAATTACAATTTTTTTACCCTTATCCAACATACTCCTTATAAAGATTTCCCATCCCTGTACATTTTGAATTTCGTCAAAAAAATAATAGTCTTGCGTTCCAAATTCTTCTTGAAACACATCGTTTAATTTTTGAAAATCACTAACCTCAAATCCAACAATTCGGGGATCTTCAAAGTTAAAAAAATAATAATTTTCTCTTTTACGAATCAGTTGGAGTAATAGAGTGCTTTTTCCACATCGCCTTACTCCAGATAATATTATTGCAAATGGCAGATAAAGATCTATCTGTTGAATTACTTCTCGTTCTATACCATATTCAAATTTATTAAGCGTTTCTCTTTGGTTTTTAGCTAGTTCCCTTAAAGTATCTTTTAATATCATAATAAAAATTTAAAATTTAAAAGCTTTCATTTTTACTGAACAATAGTATTCATTACTAATGAACATTTTCTTAAATAGTTTTTATTTTTTTTCCAAATAAAAAGGAGTATAATAATCCAATTTAATATCATCAAGAATCCTTTTTTTTTAAGTAACAGAGAAATATAGATTTTTTGTTACTAATCCTTTTGAATAACCGAAATTAATTCGTTTTAACGATCGATAGTAACATTTGATGGTAATATTTTTATATAGACGACCATTTAATTAAATCTAATGGATAGATTAGTTAAAGACGAAGAAGTACTTCGATATTTAAGGAATCATACATACGACGAAACGATGGAACATTTTAAAATTAGTCGTATGACTATCGCAAGAATTAAAAAGCGAAACGTGCGAAAATCCGAATATCAACCAGATAAAGTAAGAGTAGCTATTATTGGGGTTGGAAACGCAGCTTCTGCGTTAGTTCAGGGAATTGAATATTATAAGTACGCTCAAACTAGTTCTGGAGTATTGCGACCAACGCTTGCTGGATTTCACATCTCAGACATTTTAATAGTAGCAGCGTTTGACATTTCCTTAGATAAAGTAGGTAAAAAGCTTTCAGATGCGATTAAAAAAAACGAATTGCCTATGATGGTGGAAATCAACGAAGATTTCGATGTCATTGTAACGATGGGAAACAAATTAGATGGATTTATTAGTGAGACTGAAAAACTAATTAAACCAGCTACTATATCTTCTGTCGATGTTGTACAAGTTCTTAAAAACGCGGGAGCAGAGATCGTTCTCTGTCTTTTACCTTCAGGGGCTGACAAAGCGGTTGAATTTTACGCGGAAAAAGCGTTAGAGGCGGGATGTGCCTTCGTAAACGCAACGCCTACATCAATCGCAACGAATAAATCGTTTGCTAAAAGATTTCAAGAGGCGGGTTTGCCTCTAATTGGCGACGATTTGCAAGATCAGTTTGGAGCAACGATTTTGCATAAGTTAATTTTGCAACAAATGCTTGATCGTGGTATTAATATCATAGAAAGTTACGCGCTTGATGTCGGTGGTGGAGCGGAAAGTCTCAACACGCTATATAGAACGGGAGCGAAAGACGTGAAGCGAGTGATTAAAAGCATGTCTGTCTCTTCAGCGTTGAATGTAGACGCGCCCATAGTAGCGGGAACTACAGATTATGTTGAACATCTTGGAAATGCAAGGAACACCTTTCTTTGGATTGTTGGCGAAGGTTTTTTAGGATCAAAGATAGTTATGGATATTAAAATTCAAACCGAAGATGGTCCAAATGGTGGCTCGGTATTAGCAGATGTCGTTCGAGCAACAAAAGTTGCGTTAAATCAAGGATCTTCAGGACCAATTGACGAAATTTCTGCGTATGGATTCAAAAAACCTCCAAGCGCTCCAAAAAACCCCGCTGAAGCTGCGCGTAACCTTGCTAATTTCATATTAGGAATAAAATAAAATAGACGAAAAAAGCTAAAGGTGAAAAAAGTGAAAAATTCGATAAAAGAGAAAGAAAAAGAAGATGTTTCGATTGAACTTAACAATAATAATGGGCAGGTTTTTGCAAAATCGATAGCGGAACAATCGGAGATTTCGCTCTCTAATTTAAAGGCAGTTGGGGCTGAAGCTGACGATCGCAAAGAGATTCGCATAGCGATCGCTGGCGTGGGTAATTGCGCATCGGCATTAATTCAAGGGCTACAATATTATAAAGAAATTAGGGAAAAGGACATGTATATTAATGGATTAATGAATCCAAGCGTAGGAGGGTATTTACCCAAGCATATTAAAGTAGTAGCCGCATTCGAAATTAATAAACTTAAAATTGGTAAAGATATTTCTGAAGCAATTTACGAAGATCCAATTACGGCACCTTTTTTTGTAAAACCTGAAAATTATCCCAAAACGGGAGTTTTAATCTCGACAGGACCTGTATTGGACGGTTGCGCAGAACACATGCAAGATCGATTTCATGTATATCAATCAGAGGAATTTGGCGTGCCCGGATGGGAGACCGAAGAAGAACTTCAAGAATGGAGTCGTCGCGTAGTTAAAATCCTTAAGGACGCTCAAGCTGAGATAATCGTCAACTATTGCCCCGTTGGTTCGTATAAGGCGAGTCGTTTTTACGCTCAAGCTGCGTTAGACGCGGGTTGCGGATTTATTAACTGTATTCCAGAATTTATCGTTAGCGAACAAATAGAAGGTGATAAGGATTGGGCTGCAGAATTTGAGAAAAGAGGCTTACCGTGCGCGGGAGACGACATTAAATCTCAGGTAGGGGCAACAATTATGCATCGAATGTTGGCAAAACTGTTTTTAGATAGGGGCGTGATTGTAAAAGACACCTATCAACTCAATATTGGAGGCGATACGGATTTTGAAAACATGAAACAAGAATCTCGTTTAGTTACTAAGCGAAGATCTAAAACCGAGGCTGTAACTAGCGAATTACCATATCAGACCAAATGCCGTATAGGTCCATCTGATTTCGTCCCTTTTCTTTTAGGTAAGAAGATTTGTTACATACGTATGAACGGTGTAACTTTTGGGGGTCTTCCCTTAGAAGTTGATGTGAAAATGAGAGTGGAAGATTCTGGTAACTCGGCAGGAGTCGTATTGGATATTATTCGCGTTATGAAACTTGCTTTGAATCGCAAAATTTCAGGGCGATTAGAGGCAATCTCCTCTTTTAGTTTTAAGCATCCTCACATTCAACCAGCATCTGATTTCTTAGCAAAGCAATGGGTTGCCGAGTTTATGGAAGGCAAAAGAAACCGCTAAAATTAATTTTATTATTAAATTAACTTTTTTATAAGGTAGATTTTTTAAGACTTAAAAACGATTGCATCTACAAGTTCGTTTAGAAAATTTAATTTATGGTTTGCTATAATTCTAAACTTTTCCGAATTAATGTTTGGATTTTTCGCAAATAAATCACGAGCGATAGATTCGCATCTTTTTGCCATATGTATCATTCTATGATGTAAAGAATTAGTTCCATCATATGGTGGAATGGGAAAAGAGAACGGTCTTTTGTGGATATGACGGCTACTTTTAATTAACGCAATATTTTTCGACAGGATGGGGGAATTCAAGATTCCCGTTAAATAATAAGCTTCGTCCTTAGAATCTGTAGAATAGTAATAATTTTCAGAACCAATAATAATTTTTTTTTTATTATTACTAATAACGGCCGCTTTTATATTTGAACCACTTGCATTATATATCACTAGGTACTTTTTATTTTTAGCTTGCTTTGTTAATTTATTCCAATAGTTCAAATTTGAAAATAAATTGTCAATATCGCTTGTGTTTTTCTTTTTTTGTTGATATATTTCGTTAGCGTTATTATAATAATCTAGAGCTTTGGTAAATTGTTTTAAGTACTCGATGTTAAACGTGTAATTTGAATCTATAGGTAAAAAAACGTTTCTTGTCTTTTTTAAAAAGAACGGGATCAGATCTTTATTTAAAAAAGTTTTGTAGCGAAAAACTTTTTCAATTTCCTTATTTGTAAAGGTATATTGCCAATTTTTTTTTGCTCGCAAAAGAATATCGTTATCAGAAGAAATAAGAAGTAAATCGTTATCTTTTTTATCTATACTAAAAAAAACAAGCGTTCTGGGAACTAAAGTGGCACCCTGATAAAATTTATTTTTATAATTGCTCGCTGATATTTTATTTAGGATTTTTAAATAGGATTCAGGAAAAATTATCTTTGTTCCGTCTTTTTCAATCTTCAAACTAGAATAATTAGTTTCGTCTTTCAAATCCAAACTACTATTGAATATTTTTGCTTTAAGAGGATATTTATCTTTTATAGAAAACGCATTGCTTTGTCCAATATAATCTGCTTTCAAGCAAATGTAATTAATATTAAAGAAATAATTTTTAGGAAAATCCCATATCTCAATATTATTAAAAAACGTGAATTTTCTGAATTCATAGCAATGATCGCCGTTTAAAACGCTCTTCGTTATTACAAAAAATACTTTACCTCCCTCTTTTAGAAATTTCATCGGAATAAAATAAAAGAAGATGGTAGCGATTTCGATATGAGTAATATATTGACTTGAAGGTTTAATTTCCAACTGTTCTGCTAAATCCCGTATTTTAATTTGATAATCTTTGTTCGAAAGGTCCTTATACGTTAACCAAGGGGGATTTCCAATAATTAAGTCGAAAGAATTATATAGATTTTCTAAATGTATGTTTTTTATCTTTTCAAAATTTTCGGGGAAAAGCGAATCAAGTAAATAAATCTTAATGTCCGGAATTTTATCTTCTCCAATGTTAAAATGTTCTAAATAGATCAAAAGCATGTTCACTTTAGCAGTCATTGTCGCCAGAGGATTGATATCAAAACCATATATTTTATTTAATGCTTTTATTTTCTGATCGTCTGGTTTTTGAGAATTTAGGATTTTTATTACTATGCATATCAAAAAGTTACCAGAACCACACGAAGGATCCAAGATTTTTAATCCAAAATCGTAAAAATTGTCAACCATTTTTCTTACGAGTAAATTAGGAGTATAAAACTCGCCAATTTTATGTCTAGTGATTGAAAAAAACAGTTGTTGATAAATATCAATAAATAAATCTTCGAGGGCAAAATCGTTTATTTCTACAATATTATAAATTGTTTCGAATACTTTTTTCGAAAAGTCGGTCCAATAAAAAAAAGTTCCAAACTCAAATATATTTAAAGCTTCTAAATCGTTTGTTATATAATCTTCGTACGTATCTTCGAAATCTAAGTTCTGAATAATAGAAAGGTTTATTATTACTAATGACTTTAATAAAAGAGCGAAATAAGTATGTTTCAGAAAAAGATCTTCACTTATTGAATCGTCATAAATGTTTCTAAAAATCTGCTTCCAGTATTGATATTTTTGCTCGTACGTTTCTTCTTTAACTTTTGACTTTTTTTCTAAATAAATTATTGATTGGGAGAAAAAATCGGATTTTAATCCAAAAAATTCTTCAATATCTTGACTTGTTAATAATTTTTTATTAACAACCATATTTTTGTATATTATTTTTTTATTCTTAGCCACTCTCTGCTAAAAATGAAATCTAAATTCGCTTTGTCTTTATCGTCAAATTCAGATATTAATTCGTCTTTAATATTAGTTAAATTATTCGCTTCTTTTGAATTTATTTCGGTATTATTTAAAGAATTTTTAATAATTTTACTTTTTTTTTCATCAACCACATTAATCACTTATAGTAAAAAATAATACAATTTGTTAAAAACAAATTTTAAATAATTAATACTTTCTAGCGCATAAACGATGGCAACATTGTGCTGAATATTTCTGCAATCTTTCTTAAACTTGTGGTTTCTTTTATAATTGTAACAATCAAGACAGATTGACTTAATTCTTCTTTATCCATGGACCCGCCAGAATAAACTGCTTTCTCCGTGTTAAAAATTAACAAATATCTTACATTGGGATTATTTATAATGCTTATTCCTGCTGTCCCTTTTAGATCGTCATAAATCTTTTTAGCGTCTTTATCAGTTAAAAGGTGGCGATCCTTTGTTATTAATAGAACGGGGATACCTCTGTTAGCAACAAGTTTTAATTCTGTTGCGTAAAAAGAGTCTATTTTTGGTGTAACGATATTTAACTGATCTGACGACGTGTTATGAATTAAATCTAGCAGTGCCTCGTTAAGGAATTCCTTATTTTCGCCTTCACCAGAAGATTCAATTGTTACATTCCCAACTAAATTCAAAACTCTTTTTTCAAAATCTTCTACTTGCTGTTTTAACTTTTTATTTTCTATTCTTAATTCTTGAATCCTATCTTGTTGGTCAGACATTTTAAATCGTTTTTACTTTAAATTAAATAAATATAGTATACTTTAAGATTTTTAATTTTTTATATAATCCAATTTTAATTTTTTTTATTTTAGTCAATTATATTCTTTTCCAAGGTTTTCCAAATTGAATAAAGGATGCTGTTTCTAAACTATTTTTGCATTTTTTTCGAGCTGCAACTAACGAAATCCCTTGAGTATTATTATTAAACAAATTTAAGTAAAAATTAGCAATTATACTTCTCGTGTCTTCGTTAAAAAGAGGCAAATTTCTTATTATTATTCCTGTTATTATGTTGAAATCAAATAGCTTGAAAATTTCTCCAAACTTTCTTAAAGGCTTTTTTAATTTTTTACCGTCTAAGGTATAAAATTGAACGTTGAAGAATAATAACGGTTGTACAGATCGATTTTTTTCTACAGCACTTTTAATCTCTGCAAAAGTTATCACGTTGTTGTCGTTTGTTAGCAAATAACTTTTATCGGGACTTGATTCCGAATAAAAGATGTTGCCTACAAAGTGTATTAAATGAAAATCACCACTCGAGATTTGCGAAATTATTTTTTCTTTTGTTGCGTTTAAGTCTGACAATATTGCCAATTGTTCTACATTATTAATCTTATTAAAAAAATTTGAAATGTGCAATAGTTCGTCGTACGCGTCGGGAAAAGGAAATATTAACGTTTTATTTTTGTATTCTTCGTTCCATCTTAGAGGACCTTTTGCGTTAGTAACCTCGATTAATAATACCTTGAACTTTTTATTTAACGCTTTGGATACTGTATCATCGGGGAGAATTTGATCGAAGGCAATTCCACCTAAAGGAGGTTCCCCAATTTTATAACCTGTAGAACATTTCAACATGAAAAAAGTATCATCGTAATAGATTAATTCGAAAGGAATAGTCATGTGATCTATAATAAGATAAATTTGAGGTAAAAGATTAGGGCTATTAGCTTTAATTTTTGAAAATAAATTCCTTAATAATTTTGGCAGAAAAATGTAGATTATCTTTCCAAATTCGTAAAAACTAAAATTAAATTGCTTTTTTCTTTCTTCCGAAAAGAAGTCGTTATAGAGTTCTATTAGGTAAGAATCGTTCCAAAATTCGTCTTTAATAATCCCTTCAATCATTACGAAATCTTTAGATATCATCCGATAATAAATCTCGCCTTCATAATTGATTCTAATTAAAGCTTGATTTAAAGTGTATTCTTTATTGGTTTTAATAACATCAGTTATATCGTTTTTATACGAATATATAGCATTTCTAATAGATTCCGCGCTCGAATATAGTCCAGAAAAATCGTTCAGTAAAGATCTTAAATTATCATCTAAATAGGGCAATATTTTTTGAGCGAGATTAAAATCTTTTTCTTCGTACAACGCACGAAAAAATAACATTTTCCAAAAGTCTGAAGCGTCTAAAGTAAAAGATTTACTCTTGAATTGCCAGACGTAATTATAAGTGTAAAAGTAATGAAAAATTTGCGTGGGCGTTTGAGGTATTTTTAAATTATTATACAATTTTTCCAAAGATAAAAGAAGGTACTTTTTTTCTTTCACATTAAAAAATTTTTTGCATGCTTCCACCCATAGCTCGATTAAAGAAGTATCGTAGCCTAAATCCGATTTGTACATTAAAATATCTTCAAGAAAATCGTATATTTCGAAAACAAGCTGAAATTTATTCCTATATATAGAAAAATCAATAAATCTGTTAGTGTAATTAAGAGCGTCTTTAAACGATTGGTATTCGTTAATTTTGGTATAAAGGTATCTCAGAATGATTATTATCCACGAAGACTCTCCAATATTATTCAAATATAAAATTAACTCTTCAAGATCTACTAAAATGGTTTTAAAGTTTCTTTCGTTTATAACTATTTTTCTCATATTAATAAAATCTTCTTTCAAAAAATTGGGAAGACGGTTTGCTAGAATTTTATTAATATCTTGACCAAATCCAATAGATTCCTTTTCTTTTTCTAAGATTTGATATTTAATATTAATATTTTCCATCAAAACAAATAGAAACAAAGCTTTTTTACTCGGTTCTAATTTATACAGCGTTTCTCCTAAAAATTTAAAACTAAACTCTAATAAATCTGAAGGATATATTGATTTTCTTAAATACATTAGTAAAACTTGCAATTCTACTAGCTTAAGATAATCTTCTCTTTTCTTTATAATAACGCAAAAAGAATTAACGAATTTAGTTATTCCATCAATGGAGATTTCTTTTCTTTTTACGAACTCTTTAAGAAGCATTGTCCAAAAATTATTCATCAAATCAAAATCGTCCAATTGAGATAAAAAAGAAAAAAATCTATTATACGCGTCAATGAATTTAATTAAATCAATTTCTTTTTTATTACTTGATAACAAATTAAGGTACATCCACCACGAATTAGTAATAACCATGGTTAATTGTCTTTTTTCTTGAGGTAATAGCCATTCTGTCTTCTCGATTTGGAAATATAAATCTATAAAAAGCCTGTTTGC
>Ga0256868_10001533_pt1 | contig 12493 bp, 14 predicted proteins | sample RVTome_13_FD_187341 | JGI IMG/M metagenome (GOLD analysis project Ga0256868, IMG submission 187341) | Soil microbial communities from uranium-contaminated site in the Upper Colorado River Basin, Wyoming, United States - RVT92D227 HiSeq ... | reverse complement strand
GGCATCCATATGCTCCCCCTCCTGGAAGAGCCGGATATGGACGAACCCCGCCTTTTTCAGGCCGGCTTTTATTTCCTCGAAAGTAAAAGTGTTACCGCCGGTCGTACCCAGAAGCATATTCACGGCAAAAATGGCCCCATCTCTCGGGCGGGTCCGGTCCTCGGCCATGACGTGATCCCGAATTACCACCCGGCCCCCTGGATTTAGAGACTGAAACACCTTGGCAAACAGGTCAAGATTTTGTTCCGGACTGTTTTGATGAATGATGGCCGAGATGAAAGCCAGGTCATGACCTGCAGGTAGTTCGTCACGGTAAAAGTCTCCGGCGACCAGAGTAACCCGGTCGAGAACCCCCGCGTGGCTTAGACGTCTCCGGGCCATTTCAATAACTGCAGGCCGGTCAAAAAGAGTGGCTTTCATTGCGGGAACAGCCTGCAGGAAAGCCAAGGTGTAAGTCCCCGATCCTCCGCCCACATCCAACAGAGCCTTCGCTGAACCGGGAAGGACCGCGGCCACGACCCGCGGAGCCAAGGGGGAGGCAATCACGTGCATGGCCCCGATGAAGGCCTGAAGTTGCTCAGCATCTTGAGAAAGTGCCACCGGTTTCTCGGAAGGGCTCACGCCTTGAACGACGCTAGTCAGGTGAGACCATCTTCGCCAGAGGTCGGCCATATGAAGAACCATGGGCAGAACGGAATCGGGAGATTCCGCCGCAAGGCAAAGGAAAACGGAAGGGGAGGATTGGTAGGTTTCTTTCCGCTTGATCAGAAGACCCATGGCCGCCAGCGCATCGAGGAGGATGGTCAAGGGCCGAAGGTCTGCGTGAATTCTGCCGGCGACTTCCTGAGCGGATAATGGAGCCGGACCCAAAAGGGTGAAAAGGTCAAGCTCAGCGCCGGTGAGCAAAATGCGGCTTTCCATAAAGTTCCTGGTCAAACTTAAGATCGTCTGTGGACTGACATTAATCATACCAACCTCCATCCCCATCCGAGATTAATTGTTAGGCCAATCGAAATAATATGTCCCCGGAATTCCCACCTTATTTAACCAATGGCGTCGTTGATGGCTGGAAGAGGAAAAAGTCATACACCGCCCGGGCAATCTGAGCAATCGCCCGTTCTCGTTCTGGAATCCCTTTTTCCGAGGACTTCACGAAGACGGCAATAACGATGTGTCCAGCATCATCTGGGAGCGTAATAATCCCCACGTCATTGGTTATTCCACCAATCGTACCCGTCTTGTGCGCAACGGTGGTTGCGGCGGGCAGGATGCCTTTGATCCGGGCCTCCCCTGTTCGACACCGCTCCATAATATCGAGGAGCAATGCTCCACTTTCCCGTTTCAGGAGATCCCCGCGGTAAATCCGTTCCAACAATACCGCCATGGTCTCAGGCGTTGTGGTATCGCGGGAATCCGCTTCAAACTTCGCGGCTGCCGCTTTCCTGGACTCGGGTGTCGTCGCCTCATAGAGTTTTTTAAAGAGTTCCGGCTTCCATTCAGTTTCTGGTGGTAAGTTGTAGCCCTCCGCGTCAGCAATTAAATTTATCGTAGGCCGATGAATCTCCATATCCCGGATGCCTAAAGCCCTCATGTGGGCCGTGACCGCTTCTGGGCCACCGGCCAGGCGTAACAGCAGATCGGTGGCGCTATTATCGCTAATAAGCAGCATCAGTTCGAGAAGATTCCGGACTGAAAGCACCACTCCGGCTTTATTGAATAGAGTTGTCAGGACTCCGCCCCCGGGATGGAGATCATTGGGTTTCAGCTCAACCATCTGATCAAGCGTGATCTTTCCTTGATCGACTCGGGTAAGAAGCTGAACGGCAATGGGAACCTTGTACGTGCTGGCCATCGGAAAGCGTTTACTGGCATTGAATGCTATTCGCCGACCGGATTCGATGTGAATGGCGCTAACCCCAACCGTTCCCCCTGCTGATTGTGCTGCCCGGGTGATCTCACGTTCGAGTCGCTGGAGTGGAATATCCGTAATGAGGCTTGGACCGACTTTAACAGGTGTTTGAGCCAAGCAAGCCGTAGAAAGGGAAAGGAAGAAAAACAAAAGGATGATTTTCAGGATTGGGTTCATGGTGATTAGCCCCTTCGGCATTGCACGGTTAACGATTCATTATACGGGACCATATAGGACCCCCACTAAGGCTAATTTGGCAATTTAACGAACGAAACCTGGGGACGGCGGCCGGCCCAGGGTCGAGCCGCTTCCAGTTGGGCTGCCAGACAGAAAAGAGTGGCTTCATCCCCAAACCGCCCGATGAAGTGCACGCCCACGGGTAGAGCTTTGGCATTCCAGAAGAGAGGCACGGACATTGCTGGTTGTCCGGTAGCGTTGCATAGGGGTGTGAAGGGGACAAATGCCGCCGCCCGGAATAAGCCTTGCAGAGGGTTTTCCGGGGTGGAATCAAACATTCCGAGAGGTAATGGGGGTTCGGCGAGGGTGGGGGTAAGCCATAAATCGTATTTTTGAAAAAATCGCGCAACGTCCCGAGCAATTCTCTGAATCAAAGTAAGAGAAAGGAGATAAGCCGAAGCACTCTGCTTTTGGCCCATTTCGTAAAGAGCCCAGGTCAGCGGTTCAAACTGCTCTGGAGAGGGTTTCCGACCGGTTGCCAGGCTTAGGCCGTCAATGGTCCAGGCACATCCTCCCGTCCACAACCCTATAAAGGCCTGGCTAAATAATTGTCCGTTCACCTCGGGGGAGGCTTCTTCCACCTCATGCCCCAGGCTAGCACACAGCGCCGCAGCATCACGCACAGCACTCACACAGTCAGCGTGCACCGTCACGCCGGTAGGGGCGGTAGTGGTAAAGGCGATACGCAGCTTTCCCGGATCAGTTCCAACTTCTTTAAGGAACGGGCGCATTGGAGGCGGCGCCCAGTAAGGATCACCCACATCGGGACCTGCCGTGGCATCGAGCAGAGCCGCGCTATCCCGCACCGAGCGGGTGACGGCATGTTCAACCACCAACCCACTGAACATATCACCGAGGTCCGGGCCATGGGGGTTGCGCGCCCGGGTGGGCTTAAGGCCAAAGAGCCCACAACATGATGCTGGAATCCGGATGGATCCACCGCCATCGTTGGCATGGGCCATGGGGACTATGCCAGCGGCCACGGCAGCGGCTGACCCTCCGCTGGACCCGCCCGTGGTTCTCTTGATGTCCCAAGGATTGCGGCTGGGGCCGAATAAGCGTGGCTCAGTGGTGGGGAGGATGCCTAACTCCGGGGTATTGGTTTTCCCGAGGATGATTAAACCAGCCCGCTTTTGTCGAACTACTAATTCCGTATCATGATCGGGAATGAAGTTGCTGAGAAAGGCGGACCCCATGGTCATCCGTACTCCCCCGTATGAAGCGCCCAGGTCTTTAAGCAGAAAAGGTACGCCCGTAAAGGGTCCTTCTGGCAGTTTTCCATCGGCTCCGGCGCGTGCCTGTTCATACATCGGCGTGACCACTGCATTGAGGGTTGGGTTCAACTGCTCGATCAAGTCAATGGCTGCTTCCACAAGTTCGATCGGCTTGACCTGTTTGCGTCGCACCAGGTCGGCAAGGGCTGTGGCATCGAGAGAGGTGTATTCATCTGATTTCATAACGGGCGTTCCTCCTGTTCTATAATTTTAAGGGTTCAAGAATTCCTCGTGCTCACCCGCCCCCCCAGGATGAAGGTGATCCCGGAAAGGGCGGCCACGAAGAAAACGGAAGCATGAAAAGAACCCGTAAGATCTATGAGCAAGCCAAAGACCACCGGCATCACCAGAGGACCGACGTTGCCCAGCGAAGAGATTAATCCAACCACGGTGCCAATAGAAGATGAAAAGTTTTCTTGCTCTGCCGCCAGGGCCAGAGTGATGGTAAGTACCCCGATGGTGGTGAAGCCGGAAAGGAAAAGGCAGAAAAGCAAGAAGGGAAAAGGGGCATAATTGATCCCCATGGTCGAGGCCGCAGCCAGCAAACCGAGCAAAATAATGGTGTAATTCCGGTTTGGAAACCGGTCGGAAATCCATCCCACCACCGGCCCAGCCAGAAAGAATCCAAGGGGCAACAAGGAGGCTAAGGCTTTGTCTATCTTTTTCATCTCTAATACCTTGGGCATCCAGGTGGCCAGGGTATCATAACCGCCCATGGCCGCGCTCATGAGCAGAAGGAGAATCCAGACCAGGGGGTTTTTGAAGACCTTTTTGAATTGGCCCGGTTTAGAATCGGGGGTACTTTTCATCGAGCTTTTCGCCCACCCCCACCAGAGAATGCCCATTACCACAGCCAGGCCGCCGCAGAAGAAGAGAACATACCTCCAGTCCATGATCTCCAGGAGGAGGGGGGTAACCCCCAGAGCTGTGGCGTTGCCCACGGCAAAGCCCGAGATATAAATCCCTGTTGCCAGCCCGAGGGGCCTCCCGGCCGACCATTCCTTAATAATCAGCGGCAGGCAGGGCATTACGGACGCCAGGCCCAAGCCGAGGATAAATTGACTTGCCAGCAGCATTGGATAACTGGGAGCAAAGGCCCGGGCCAGAGCAGATGCCGCCGCAATGGGCAAAGCAATCTTGAGGGTCCATAGATAACCGATGCGGTCGGCGATCAGTCCCCAGGGGATGCGGAACAGAATGAGACTGAACATAGAAGCCGAGTAGACCATGCCGAATTCGGCATGGGATAGGCCCATCTGCCCGATCATAATGGAGGCCATAGGGGCGGTGGCGAATAATAGGAGGTGCAGGAGGAAGGCAATGAGGCAGGAAAAAGAAAGCATTACCCCGCGCATTTGGTTTCTCCTGGATCTCTGACGCCAAGGCTTCTCAACAGGTACCCCAATTCAAGGCAGCCGCCCCTTATTCTTTTCCCTTTAAGATTTTATGGGCGCTTTTTAAATTTGAAGGAATCGAAACCCCATAAGGGCATTATCCAGACATTGCTGGCAATCAGAACAGGCTTGGGCATTGACTGATAATGAACCATACTGACTCCGGGCCCAGTCTTTTAGGCCATAATAGCGAGAATAGTTTTCATAGCGGAAAACATCGGGAATGGGGATTCCCTCCGGACATGGAAGGCAATAACCGCAATTGCGGCAAAAACCCTTTCCTGCCTCTCCGGCTTTCTCCATGAATTTCCGGATCTCCTCAGCCGACAGTTCCCGCGGCTTCCTGCCGACAACGATATTTTCTTCCAATTCATCGAGCGCCATCATGCCCGGGATGGCGCAGGTGATATGAGGGTTGGAAAGAACATAGCGCAGGGCAAGTTGGGCGGGCGATTCTCCCTTGAAGAATTGGGGGTCCCAGCCTCTGGCTGGGAACTGAGCTAACCTTCCCCCGGCCAGGGGCTTCATGGCAATCAGGCCGACCCCTTGGGCCGCGGCTGTGGGCAGGAGGTCGGCGCTCAAGCGATCCTCATCGATGGCACTGTAGGCCACCATTAAAGCCGAGAAAACTTTGGATTCCACCGCCTGCTTCATCATGGAAAGAGAACCATGAATGCTGATCCCGATCTGAGAGATCTTCCCTTCCTCGCGGGCCCTTTCCATCTCTTCCAGGCCACCGGCATTGAATATTTTTTCGTATTCCGGCCCGCGAACGTCGTGGAAAAGGAGAAGGTCGATCCATTCGGTCCGCAACCTGCGCAGGCATCGCTCCAGCTTTCTCCGGACCCCCGGGCCGTCTCTTTCATCCACTTTGGTAGCGAGATAAAACTCCTGGCGTCTCTGCTTAAGGGCCTGGCCGATTTTTTCCTCGCTGTCGCCGTAACAGTCCGCTGTATCTATAAAGTTGATGCCAGCATCGAGCGCTCGATTTAAAAGGCCCCCACATTCCTTCATCCCGACCCGCGGCAGTTTGATGGCTCCAAACCCGATCACAGAGACTGCCCAGCCAGTTCTGCCTAAAATTTTCTTTTGCATCGTTATGAGTCCACGTGACTTATTTTCTTAAGAGCGCTGGTGACTTTTTACAAGATCATCAAGAATAAGGATCTGGCAAAAGTCTTTTATTACGTCATTCCGGCCCCGCATCAAGTGCGGGATGAACTCCAGCCGGAATCCAGAATGGTCTATGACCTCGGTGTCCTCTGTGGCAAGGCTGTTTTTTCGTTAGTCGTCCGGCTGCTCAGGTTTGAAGATGAAGCGTTCAAAAAGCTTATGGTAAGAGGTCCATCGGGAAGGATCCTCCTTTTCCTTTTCGATCCAACCTAAAAATCCATTGACCTTAGCGTCCAGGTCATCTATCTGGTGAAGAAGAAGCGCCTCCAAGGTCATGGGTAGCTTGGGGGAGCCAAAGGCATACTCTCCATGATGGCTGAGGAGATTATGCTTCAGGAAAAGCGAGAGGGTTTCAGGGAATTCCGGAATGGCCTTTATTTTCTGGTCAACCATTTCTACGGTGAGGATGATATGTCCCAGGAGTCGCCCCGAGTCCGTGTAATCGAAAGCCCGGCCAAAGGTAAGCTCGGCTACTTTCCCAATGTCATGAAGAATTCCACTGGTGATCAGAAGATCCACATTAATCCCCTTGTATCGCGGACCTACCAGAAGGATAAGTTGAACGACGGAAAGGGTATGCTCCAATAGACCTCCAAGGTAAACATGATGAACCGCCTTCGCCGCCGGTGCCAGTTTGAATTTTTTTACGAAATCTTCGTCGGCGAAGAAGGCATCTAAAAGCTTTTGCAGATAGGGTTGCTGCACGCCGGAAGCAATGTTTTTGATTTCGGAGAACATTTTTTCGACATTTAGGGATGTCCTCGGAAGAAAATCGTCCAGTAAAACCTCGGTTTCCTCACATTTCCTCAATTTGAGGATGCGCAGTTGAAGCGTTCCTTGAAATTCATCAACTTCTGCTCTCACCTTAATAAAATCGTCTTTGGCAAATAGAGCACCGAAGTCCAAAGCGTTCTCCCAGATGCGTCCTTCGACCTCTCCCGTGCGGTCGGCCAGACGGAGAGAAAGATAGAGGTTTCCGGTCTTTGTTCTGGTCAGGCTCTTTTCTCTGACGAGAAAAATGCTTTCTACAGCGTGGCCTTTTTTCAATTGATTAACGAAAACTTTTTCCATATCTTCCCCCCTACCCCCTACACCCTTTCTTATTTCATATAGCCCATTGCCTGTCGCCTATCGCCTATTCCTTATCGCCTTATTCCAATTTCTTTAGAATTGCTTCCGCGGCCTTCATGCCGTCGAGCGCTGAACTGACGATCCCTCCGGCATAACCTGATCCCTCACCAATGGGATAAAGGCCTCGAACATTCTGGGATTGATAATCCTCCCCGCGCAGGATACGCAGGGGAGCTGACGTGCGAGTTTCGATGCCCAGCAACATCGCTTCGGTGGAGGAAAACCCTGGCATCTTCCGGTTGAAATAAGAAAGTGCTTCCCGCAGGCTCTCCGCCACAAAAAGCGGCAGGCATTCCTCCAATCGAGCGGGAGTAATACCCGGCGTAAAGCTCGTCTTCCTCAATGAAGAAGGCTCTCCGCCTTCTAAAAAATCGGGGAGCCCCTGGGCAGGTGCGTGGTAGTTTCCTCCCCCCAATTGAAAAGCTTTCTCCTCCCATCGACGCTGGAACTCCATTCCTGCGAATGGCCCTTGAGTACCGAAGTCTTCCAATCCCACCTGAACGACCAGGGCGCTGTTGGCCCAGGGAGAATTGCGGCGAAACAGGCTCATTCCATTGGTTACCAACCCTTGCCATTCAGAACTGGCTGCGATTACGGCCCCACCCGGGCACATGCAAAAGGAATAAACCGCGCGCCCTTTGGAGCAGCGGTAGGTTAATTGGTACTCTGCCGGGGGTAAGCGGGGGTGTCCAGCGGATGAACCATATTGGATGCGGTCGATGAGTCTTTGGGGATGTTCCACCCGCAGCCCGATGGCCAAGGGTTTACTTTCCATTGCCACCCCCGCGTTGTCAAGCATCCGGTACGTATCCCTGGCGCTGTGTCCCGGGCCCAAAAGGAGAATAGGTGTATCGACTTCTTTTTGGTTGTTAATAACGACCCCTTGAAGATTGCCCTGGAAGATTTTAAGTCCGGTCACTTTGGCCTGAAAATGGAACTCGGCACCTTGTTCTTTAAGATATTGGCGCATCGCCATGATCACCCGGCGCAATTTATCCGTTCCGATGTGAGGCTTCTGCAGATAAAGGATTTCCGCAGGAGCTCCAAAATGGGAAAAAATATTTAGGATGGCGGCAACTCGCGGATCGTTTAGGCGCGTGAAAAGCTTTCCGTCTGAAAAAGTCCCCGCTCCTCCTTCCCCAAACTGGATATTGCTTTCCGGGTCCAGGATCCCGCTACCCCAGAATTTTTCTACATCCTTGACCCGCTCGGGCACCTCTTTGCCGCGTTCCAAAAGCAGCGGGGGCCAGCCGGCCTCGGTTAGTCTTAGAGCGGCGAAGAGCGCAGCAGGGCCGGTCCCGACAATAATGGGGCGACGCTGGGGTTTGTTCTTGATGCGCCAAGGAGATGGAGAAGGTTTGGCCGTGACCTTTTGCATCTGCAGGGAAGAGGAGGCTCTGCCAAGAACTTTCTTTTCTTCTTCCACCGGAAGGGACAATTCCAGGGAGTAGACGAAGCGCAGGCGATTCTTGTGGCGAGCGTCCAGAGACTTTTTGATAATCTTGATGCCCTGAATTTGTTCGGAGGAAACCCCGATCGCCTGGGCAATCTTTTGCTGAAGGTCGGCTTCTTGCTCATCCAGGGCTAAGGTAATGTTAGATATAAGGATCGTCATAGGCAATTTAATTTAACACATTTTTTCCAGAGGTTTCACGCTAAAAATATTAGCGCTAGTGCTTAGTTGCGAAAATTCGCAATGTATTTTTTGTGATAATTTCGCCCCGCTTTGTCGTGGTCCGGGCGGCAGGGTGCTGAGCGCGGGCGGGTCGGCCGGGAGATGACCCGGTTCCATGCTAAAGCTGAGTCTCCGCAAAAGCAGGCGGGGTGCCCTTTCCCGCCTCATCTATGGAAAGACCATCGCCTCATGATGCCAAGCGAAGCGCTCTGCCGCCCGGACCTGGGGAAAGCTACCAATATTACGCTAATTTTTGCAACTTAGCACTAGATAGAGGTTGACAGCGGGGTAATCGTTGGATAGATTGATCATCAGAGGTCATGTTGGCGGATGAAACGCCCGGGTAAGATAATTGCCATCGGATTTTTATTCTTGCTGCCCTCTTGCCTCAGCTTGTTTCTGGAAAAGCCCACCTTCACTTTGAAGGAAATCGAGATCAAGCGCATCTCCTTCCAGGAGATCGATTTCCTTTTTGGCATCGAGGTCCAAAACCCGAATCAGTTTGATTTGAAGCTGCGAGCCCTGGAATACACGGTCTATCTCAGCGATCAGGAAGTGGGAAAAGGTCGTCTGGAAAAAGAAATTACAATCGTTAAATCGGCTTCAACCCTCGTTCCGGTTCCTTTGCAAACGAACTTAAAAAGCCTGGGCAACCCCTTGGCCCTTATCCTGGCGGGCAAGGATTTGCGGTATAAAATCGAGGGGGCAGCAATCATCAAGGCTAGTATGGGCAGCACTACCGTCCCCTTCTCCAAAAGCGGCGAAATCAAATTAAAAAAATAGGTGTAAGGCTGAAGGCATTTGTCACCGCCTCCCCCCCAATACTCTATCTTCTTCACTGCCACCTGGCAAATTTGCGTTTGAACCAACGCAAATGACACTGACCACAAATTCAGCCGAGAATTAACGGGCAGCTATTCGCCGTCCCGTTGAATGACTCGTTGGATGTGCTTCTTTATTATTTTTGATTTCAGAGGGTATTTTTCGGGATTTTCGAGGTTGTCAATTTCCAAGTCAACATCTAAATCAGGCCAGTATAAATGATAGCCATGAAGCAATTGAACATTTTGTATGGAATTCAATGTTTGATCTTTGAAGTAAGGAAAGTCTTCATAACTCAGAAAGTATTCCTTTTCTTTTACGAAAAGCCATATGCCAAAAGGGGTTATATTTTCAACGCTCACCGAAATGTCTTTGCCACGCTTCAATAATTTCATTTTTATGCTCCTCAACAATTTTTTGAATATCGTTTAATTTTCTTGGATTTAGCCTATGGAATATAGCCAATGACCCTATAGGTTCTAACCAAAATTTTGCTTCGCCATCCTCGCATGTCACATGAATATGGATACGATTTTCTTCATTTGAAAGAAAATAAAATCTGTACCCTTTCTCTCTGAAAATTGTAGGACTCATATTGTTACAATAATGCAACGTAAGGATGTCCCTCATTTCCACGGCTGGGGTAAACTTTTGGCTTCACTTACCTCCGGAAAGATACTCATCAATGAACTGCCGTGGTCTCATTACCTTTATCCCCCCAAACCCGGATACCTTCAATAGATGTCTGTCCCCGCTCACAATCACCTTGCACCTGCTCACAATAGCACAAGCAATAAACTTATCATCATCCGGGTCTTCGCAGACGGATCCCCACAAGATCTGATTCGGAAAGATTTCTGCATTCGTGGTAACAAGATCAATGATCGGCTGAAGATTTATCCCCGGAAACTGCTCAGCCAATGTTTCGCCTACTCGCTGATACTCTTCAAGGATTTCCTGGGAAACGACCAGTTGCAGTTCTCCGTCCCGCCAAGCCTCAAGGATCCGATAGGGAGGCCCGGCGAAAAAGACACCGGAAACAAAGACGTTGGTATCCAGAATGACTCTCACCGTCGTCCCCGCACCCTGGCGATAGCAGCGGCGAGATCAGACTGCTTCATCCCGGTCTGCTTGGCTTGTTTGCGGGCGGTGGTGATCAAGGCATCGAACTCCTCCATGGCCGGAGGGGAAATCGCCTTAAGAATCACCACATCATCCTTGCCCAGCACAACGAATTGAGATCCGGCTTTTAGCTTGAGTTGTTTTCGGATATCTTCGGGAATGACAACCTGCCCTTTCGAAGACATTCTGGTGGTGGCGACATGCGGCATAATTGCGCTCCTTCAATCATTTAATCTTACCAGTAAGATTATAATCCGAGAAAAGATTTGTAGCAAGATGAAATATATTTGGATAGGGAATTATCTTCTTCGTCAAACGAATACAGGGGCGTTCGCCACGGGCAGGCATAGACCCGGTGAGAAATCTGAATAAGCGAACCTTTGGATATTCGCCATAGGGAAGCCGAGATATACCGAGATTTCATCCGGGAAGATAAAAGCACGCAGATTTACAATGAGGCCCGCAATCTCTACTCGGAAATTAAGGCAGCGATCGGATCAAAGGCAAGCACTCATTAATACCAGAAATAGTGGTGAATCGGAATATTGCCGAGGGAAAAAAGATAATAGAATCCATGCGCCGGTCCGGGGAGCCCGGTTGCTTTCCAATTTATTGCCAAAAAAATAGACCCAACCTTTTTGCGCTTAATAATCCACCTTGGGTAAAAAAACCCCGGATTCGACAAGTTCACTCGGAAACAACGTCCCGGATTCACGTCCCGGATTCACTGTCGACAAGTATCGATGAATTACCCATCTTCGGTAAATCAAGGGGATCAGGCCTTCTCTAAGTTGTCTTTGAACTTACGTCCTGGTCTTCCCGCTACAAGAGTGAAATGGTAAGGGCGAAAAGGACTTTGACAAATGTAACCGATAGGGTTACAATACCTTCATGATTCAATCTTTCTCCCATAAAGGTTTGGAAGATTTTTTTTACGATGGGACCAAAAAAGGAATTCAGCCCAAGCACGCTGGGAAGCTGGAAGAAATCCTTGACCGATTGAATCAGGCCAGGGAAACCCGAGATATGAATTTCCCGGGTTCAGGGCTCCACCTCCTTCTACCCAAGCAGGAAAGCCGCTGGGCCGTGAAGGTCTCCGGCAATTGGCGCATCACATTTGTTATTAGAGAGGGCCACGCCTTCGAAGTGAATTATGAGGATTACCATTGAGAGGTGAAATATGAGAGAGAGGAAAAGACCGCCTGTTCATCCCGGGCGCATTTTGAAAAATCACCATTTAGTTCCCCTGTCCATTTCTCTAACCAATTTGGCCAAGATCCTGGGGGTCTCCAGGAAGACCGTTTCCAAGGTCGTGAACGAACGAGGTACAATCACTCCGGACATGGCCTTAAGGCTTTCGCGCGCCTTCAACACGACCCCTGCCCTTTGGTTGGGCCTTCAGCAGGAATATGACCTCTGGCACGCCAGGCACGATACGAAAGAATGGCGGCAAGTAAGGGCAGTGAGGGAAATGGCGACTCTGACGGCGTAAACTCTCTTGGCCATCCATTGCAGTATAATAGGTCAACGGTCACTTTTTCTTCCTTGCGCATCTTCCGGCGCTGTTCTTTGACCTCCTAAAACCTCCCCTACCACCGCCTAAAGCGTCAGCACCGGCGCACGATTCACCAAAAGTTGTCTTTGAACGAACGTCCCCCATTTCCCCAAATAAATTTTCATAACGGCAGATTACCCAGAAAGGGGCGGCGAGTCAATACCTAAATACCTAAGCCTGACCCCGTTCCCTAAATTGAAT
>Ga0256868_10001531_pt1 | contig 12499 bp, 12 predicted proteins | sample RVTome_13_FD_187341 | JGI IMG/M metagenome (GOLD analysis project Ga0256868, IMG submission 187341) | Soil microbial communities from uranium-contaminated site in the Upper Colorado River Basin, Wyoming, United States - RVT92D227 HiSeq ... | reverse complement strand
ACGAATGATTGGCTGGATGTGGTTAGAGAGCCGAGAGATACAGCCAAGATTGATATAAGCACAGAACCCAGACCGATTCTGACGCTTCACCACCCCAAGCCACTACAGCCCAAGCCACCACCACTACGCAGAGGTGAGTTTTACGCTGGGCGTGGTTTAGCTTCCAAACGATATTTCAGAGGGGCAAAGAGGAGGAGGCTCTCCTAATGCATATTGTCTCTGATGTTGTGAGAAGTATAATAACTCTAGACGATGCATTCATAGCCATTTACGTTCTAACAGCCATAGTTGCTGCACAAGCGACAATTCTACTCAACCTTGCGGAGAGTGTTGGCGGAGTACGTAGATTAATAAAGCTGGCTTCGTCTCCGCTTAAGGATAAGGTCAACGATGCCAGCGATAAAAAGCCCGACGCCTGAAATCTTCCATATAACTAATGATGCTTTTAGAAGAGGTACAACACCCGTGAAAGGTAGGCTGTTTGGGTTGCCTAACAGAGAGTTAATGCCCTCTTCTACGGGGTCGGGTAATCCAAACTGGATAATAGAAAGGATTATGCCGATAATAATAAGCCAAACCCAACGTGGCAGCAGATTCAGACATCCTCTTGGCATACCAGAGGTATATCCGCCCGTATATTTTCTTGTCGGCACAAGGCTATTCTAGAATTGATGCACATGACTGTCAACCAAAGTGGAAAAGAACCCATTTGAGAGAATTATAGACTTACTCAATGGAGGACTCAACCAAAGTGGGAAAGAACCCATATTCCCGAAGTAGAAGATATCTGGATTGTCTTCTCAGTTGAGTGACTTGTATTTTAGTTTACCATCGGTCGAGTCCTGTGATGACGCTTCACGGGATACGGTATGGCATTCATTATGGCTTGACTGCCCGCGTCGCCATGCAATTAGGCATGTACATAGTCAGGGGTTCCTCCTGTGAAGGAGGAGTCCTGTCTTCGAAGAAACCCGTAATAATAAAACCGGCTGCAAGTTGCCCGCCTATTTGCTCATCAAGGGTGTGGCTAAATTCCATGGGCTCACCTTGTTCCAGCCTGCGTTTCTTCTCCTCTTCCGGTAGGTCGTAAACGTCCGAATAAGGAATGCGGTATTTCACCTGCAACACGCCCGTACGTTCTGCAAGTTCGTAGTCCACCAAGTAGGCGGCAGGGTTCATGAAACCTGCCAGAAGTATCCCCCCGTGTCGTAACACACGGAACGCTTCCCGCCAGACCGGCCGCACGTCTGGCACGAACGTATTTGAGACCGGATGAACTATCAGGTCGTAGCTCATGGAATCGAACATATGGAGGTCTACCATATCTCCTTCTATCAGGCGGATACTCAGCCCATCCCTTTTCGCTACGAAACGATCCTGCTCTAACTGCAGCGGTGAATTGTCGAAGACGGTTACATTGGCGCCTGCCGCTGCCAACACCGGGCCTTGCTGCCCGCCGCCGCTTGCGAGGCATAGCACATCCGCTCCCTTGAGTTGGGGAAACCAGTTTACCGGAACGGGTATAGTTGGTGTGAGAACAATCTGCCAGTCACCCTGGCGTGCCTTCACGATGGTCTCAGCACTCACCGGGATGGTCCATTTGTTGGTTTTTCCCACCTCACGATCCCAGGCGTCTCTATTGTACTCTCGAATGTTCATTGCCTATACTCGTATCCCTTTTTGCTGCTGATGCGAATAAGACGGTCGGGGTTAAATTGCAGGGTTGCATTATAACATTAAGGTGATATCCTGAAATACGGGCTCGAAGTGGAATAAGAGATCGAAGGTTCGATGATGTCACATGAGTGCAACATGTGCAGCTCAGGAAACAAAAGCCTGGTTTGTTAACACACTACACAGACCATCGCGGCGCATTTTGTTGGGGTGTGAAGCTTGTTAGTTGGTCACTTCTGGAGACAAATTCCTTCACCCTTCGCTTGAACACGTCTCTGGCCAGAAGCACCCTTCGCTGGCATTTGAGGCATTTAAGGCCAATGTCGGCGCCCGCACTGACCACTTCCCATTCGTAGCTGCCGCAGGGGTGCGCTTTGCGCAGCCGGACCACATCACCGAGTTTTATGTCCACAGGCATATTGAGGTCGTTTGGCAACCCCTCCTGTCATTCTGAGCCCTTCGCTTTGTGTCATTCTGAGGGAGCGAAGCGACCGAAGAATCTTGCTCAGGATAAACTCCGCGAAGAATCTAGACCCTTCGCTTTCGCTCAGGGTGACAAAATAAATGTTCTCATTTCGCCTCTGGGCGAGAAGCCAAATAGTCATTGATTTGGTTGCGGATTTTTTCAGCTATGTTTCTAGCCGCCTGGGCGAAATCCTTTTCCCTGGAGGCATAAAGAATTTGCCTGGATACGTTGATAATCGCCTTCTCGCCCCGGGCATCCGCTCCGTAGCCAATTGCTGAAGCCAGGTCTCCTCCCTGAGTGCCAATGCCGGGGATGAGCAAAGGCATTTCGGGGCAAATCGAGCGAACTCTTCTTAGTTCGTCGGGATAAGTAGCCCCGACTACCAGGCCGATGTTGCCATGAATATTCCATTCTTGGGCTTTCTTAGCCACTACTTCGTATAGTGGTAGGCCATCGGTGCGAAGGTCCTGGAAATCTGTGGCTCCCTTGTTTGATGTTCGGCAGAGAATGAATACTCCTTTGTCTTGACAATTGATGAAAGGCTCTATCGAATCGTAGCCGAGGTAGGGATTGACGGTAGCGGCATCGAGGCCGAGAACCGAGAAGAGGGCCCGGGCATAAGCCCTGGCCGTGTTGCCGATGTCGCCGCGCTTGGCATCACCGATAACAGGTATATCACCGGGTACATGTTTAATGGTCTTCTCCAGGATAGCCAGCCCTTCGGTCCCTAGAGCTTCATAGAAAGCCAGGTTAGGCTTATAGGCACAAACCAGGTCGCTGGTAGCCTCGATGATGGCCCTGTTGAACTGCAGAACATCTACTTTGGGCATAAGCTCGGGGTCAGGGTCCAGTCCGATGCACAACCAGCTTTTGTTCTTTCGGCTGGCGTCAAGCAGTTTATCGGTGAATTTCATTGCCGTTACCTAGATAATATCAGGAGACTGACAACATTCTACTATATCAGGAGGACATTGTGCAGATCTTTTCTTTATTCGTGGCAAAGGCTACAATACAGACATGCGCGATTTGATTGCTGATGCCTTGAAAGGTCATCACGCCGACTATATTGAAATCCATTTTGAGGAGAGCCAGGCTACCAGCGTTGTGTACAGGGGGCAAAGGCTGGAGGAAATAAGCCGGGCTCGTAGTGCTGGTGGCAATATCCGCGCTTTAGCCCGGGGTAGCTGGGGATTTGTCAGCTTCAATCGCCTGGATGGATTGAAGGAGAAAGTGACTCTGGCGGTGGAGGAAGCAGGGTTAGCCAGCAGGGAACCGTTTAAGCTTTTCCCCACGAAGCCTGTAGTGGATACGGTAGAGTCACAACTGAAGAAGGATGCCACAACCATACCGTTGGCAACCAAGAAAGAGCTTTTGGACAGCTACAATGATATTATGTTAAGTATCCCGAAGATTCAAAGCACAAGGATCAACTATCGTGATGTGAAGCGAAGAATTACCTTCGCTAGTTCCGAAGGCAGCTATATAGAGCAGACCAAAACCGATCTTAGTGCACGATTAACAGCCATAGCTCGTGAGGATAACGAAATTCAACAGGCCGGACTAAGCCTGGGCAGCAATGGGGCATTTTCTGCTGTGGAGGGACTACATGAGAAAGCGCAGGAGATAGCCAAGCGTGCTGCCGCGCTTCTTTCCGCTCCCCAGGTAAAAGGCGGAGAGTATACCGTGATTTTGGACCCCATTCTGGCCGGGGTCTTTGCTCATGAAGCCTTCGGGCATTTGTCCGAGTCCGACCATGTATATCAGAATGAAAACCTGCGGCAAATTATGGTTCTGGGCAAAAGATTTGGCGGCAAGCATCTCAATATCATCGATGATGCTACTATCCCTAACTTGCGGGGAAGTTATAAATACGATGATGAAGGGACGCCAACAACGAAAACCCATCTTATCCGGGAGGGCATTCTGGAGGGAAGGCTTCATTCCCGGGAAACAGCGGCTAAGATGAGGGAAGCGGCTACGGGAAATGCACGGGCCATCAATTACCACTTTCCCCCCATAGTGCGAATGAGCAATACCTTCATCGAGCCGGGTAGCGCTTCGTTTGAGCAGATGCTCGGTGACATTGAGGAAGGCGTCTATGTTAAGGATTGGTACGGCGGCACGACTAGCCTGGAGATGTTTACCTTTTCGGCTGGAGAGGCTTACATGATTCGCCGAGGGAAAATAGCGGAATTGTTGCGCCCAGTCGTGCTGACAGGCAATGTCTTCACTACTTTGGAGAATATAGATGCCATAGGCGATGATCTGGAGATGAATCAGGGTGGGGGTTGTGGCAAAGGGGGTCAATATCCGTTGCCTGTTTCTGACGGGAGTCCACATATCAGGATTCGTAATTGCGTAGTGGGAGGAAGATAAACAATAGATACTAAATACGAAATCCTAAACCCTAAACAGATTCCAATGACCCGAAATCAAAATTCAAAACAGTATGACTTGGAAGGGAGAACTTTGCAGTTTGCGAAGTCCATTATCGGTTTTTGCAGGGGTTTACCCAAAACACTCATTTGTGAAGAAATTGGAAAGCAATTACTACGAGCAGCAACCTCAGTCGGAGCAAATTATATAGAGGCAAATGAAGCCCTGGGTAAGAAAGATTTCGTAATGAGAATCAAGATATGCCGTAAAGAAGCCAAAGAGTGTGGATATTGGTTGAAGCTTATAGAAGTAAGTCATCCTGGTTCGGGAAAAGAACGAGAGGCATTGCTTGAGGAGTCTATAGAATTGATGAAGATATTCGGTTCGATATTAACAAAAAGCCAGTAGTTTTGGATTTAATTCTTTGAAATTTGATATTGTTTAGGATTTAGGTATTAGAGATTAGGATTCAAGATGGAACATGAGTTAGAGGTTCTTCGCTCTGCTCGCAGGAAGGTTGAGCAAGCTGAGGTTTTTTCAGCTTCTGCTCGGGCAACGACAGTACAGTTTGAAGCCAATGAACTAAAGCAGGTCCAGAGCAGGGAGAGCAGCAGTATTGCCTTGCGAATCTTCAGGGAAGGTAGAATTGGTTTTGCTATTGCTAGTGGAGGGGGTGGTTGGGAAGCCTTGGTCGACATGGCTGTGGAGACTTCTCAATTTGGCAGTCCCGCCAATTTTCAGTTTCCTTCCTCTCATGACTATTCAAAAGCGCGTATCTTCGACCCTGAAGTGGAGAAGATAGCTATGGAGAGGATAGTCAAGATTGGGAAAGAGCTTATAGCCAAGGTTAAGGGGCATACTCCTGATATCCTGTGCGATGTTCAAATAACAAAAGGGACAAGCTCCGTCTCCTTGATGAATTCTCAAGGCGGTGAGGGAGGGTATGATAAGAGCTTTTTTAGTCTTGGCCTGGAAGGCATCCTTGTCCGGGATACAGATATACTCTGGGTGGAAGATAGTGAAAGCTCGTGTCGCCCCGATCTTGTCGAGGTTGATGCGCTGGGCGATAGAGTGATATGGCAGCTGGAGATGGCAAAGAAAAAAGCCGCTGTACCTACCAAGCTGCTGCCGATAATTTTTACGCCTCATGGAGTAGCCAGTGCTTTGCTGAGCCCTCTAGTGCTGGCGTTTAACGGCAAAGCAGTCCTCGAGGGAGCTTCGCCTCTAAGAGACAAGCTAGGGGAGCAGGTTTTTGACAAAAAACTGAGCTTGTGGGATGATGCTACCGTAGCTTACGGTGTGGGCAGTTATCCTTTTGATGACGAGGGGGTGCCCGGCCAGCGCCTGCCGCTTGTTGCCAATGGAGTAGTGATGAGTTTCCTTTATGATTTGCAGACGGCGGCCTTAGCTGGCATGCGCAGCACCGGTAACGGCAGGCGGGCAGGCGGCGGTTTTCCCAGCCCGGCCATAAGCTCTCTCGTTTTAGAGAAAGGAAAGGTGTCTTTCCCGGCGATGGTGAAAGACATGAAAGAAGGATTAATTGTGGAGGAAGTCATGGGTGCTGAGCAGGGTAATATTCTGGGTGGCGATTTCGGGGGCAACGTTTTGCTGGGATACAAGGTAGAGAATGGTGAGATAGTGGGGAGAGTCAAGGATACTATGATTGCCGGTAACGTATATCAGGTGTTAAAGGAACTTCTGGGCATAGGGCAAGAGGCGAGATGGGTGGGTGGGACCTTGCAGACTCCGCCTTTATATTGCTCTGGCGTATCGGTGACGACCAAGGGAAACTAGGATGGATACGAGAGAAGTAACAAAGCTTCGTAGACACCCGCGCCCAAGGACTTGTTCTATGCTTGCCTCCTGGCCGGGCATTGGCGACGTTTCCCTAACCGCGGCGAAATATATTGTGGAGAAGCTAAATGCTGCAGAAATAGGGGAGGTTGAACCTGTCAACTTTTTTGAACCGGTGGGTGTCACGGTCAAAGAGAACGTAGTTGAGAGCCCTCGTTTTCCCGAGAGCAAGTTCTATTACTGGCAGTATCCCAAAGCCAGCAAAGGCTTGGTGATTTTTATTGGAGAAGAGCAGCCGGCGTTCAAAGGGTACGAGCTCGTTAACTGTGTCCTGGACGTGGCGCAAAGGTTTAGAGTGTCAAGGGTATATAGTTGTGCCGCTGCGGTAACACGTATCCACCATAGTGAAGAGATGAAGGTCTGGGGAGCAGCTACAGATCCCAACTTGGTTGACGAGCTAAGCAAGCACAACGTGATTCTTAGAGGTAACCTCCGCATCGCTGGTTTGAACGGATTAATACTGGGAATGGCTAAAGAAAGGGGAATGGAAGGGATTTGCTTACTGGGCGAAGTGCCATCGTATGCCACGCAAATAGCAAATCCCAAAGCCTCCCTGGCTGTGCTTGGTATCCTGACCAAAATGTTGGGAATCACACTTGACCTGGCTGAACTCGGCCATCTGGCTGAGCGAGTGGACGAGGAAATGGACAGGATAGCAAAGAGAGTTACAGCTGAATTTATTGACCAATTCACCGAACCCATTTGGGAACATGATGAGGAAGAAGAGTGAGTAGTCGAGGAATCCTGGTCTAGGAAGAGCCTACATTGACCGACGAAGGTAGATATGCTACCATCGAATCAAAACTGCCCACGAAAAGTCGCAAGGCTTTTTGGGGTTAAATTAGATGTCAGCTTTAGCCCAACTTTATGAGGAAATTAGAGCTTGTCGGGAGTGTGAGCTAGCTAAATATCGCACTAAAGTGGTACCTGGTGAGGGAGCGGAAGACGCGGATTTACTTTTTATCGGTGAAGCTCCAGGCTGGCACGAAGACCAGCAAGGGCGCCCTTTCGTCGGGCCGGCAGGACAATTTCTGGACCAACTGTTAGCCTCAATTGGTTTACGGCGGGAAGAGATTTATATCGCTAATGTGATTAAGTGCCGTCCGCCCCAGAACCGCGAGCCACTTCCAGTCGAGATAGAGAGCTGTCGCAAATGGCTTGACCGTCAAATAGAGATAATTCAGCCCCAAATGGTTATTACTTTGGGACGCTACTCTCTAGCCCGGTATTTTCCCAACGACAGCATAGGAAAGGTTCATGGAAAGCCGCGCAAGTTGGGAGGCGTCATTTACTACCCTATGTATCATCCGGCAGCAGCTCTCCATCAAGGCTCTCTGCGACGGACCATTGAAGCGGATATGCTTAAGATCCCGCAGATATTAGCTCAAGATAAGGACCTGCCTGAAGATGCAGTTGAATCTCAACAATTAAGCTTGTTTTAGGGTCATGTCCTGGATGAAAGGAAAAAATCATGCCAACACATAAATTAAGAGTCGTCCCCTTAGGCGGACTGGGTGAAATCGGTAAGAACATGATGGCGCTGGAATATGGCAATGACATCGTCGTTATTGATGCCGGACTTATGTTTCCCAGCGAGGAGATGCTGGGGGTCGATTTGCTTATTCCGGACATCAGCTATCTTCTGGCGAGACAAAATAATGTGAGGGGTATAGTGATTACTCACGGGCACGAAGACCACATTGGGGCGCTGCCTTACATTTTACCTCGCATCTCCCCTCCCATTTATGCTACCAAGTTCACCCGAGAGCTGATTCTCCTGGAACTCAAGCAGCGAGGAGCGAAAACTGGCGCAAGATTAAATCTAGTTAGCCCGGGGAGCAGGATTACCCTAGGTAAGTTCACCATAGAGTTTTTCTCTGTTTGCCATAGTATTCCTGATTCTGTGGGGCTGATAATTCACACTCCCATGGGGATTGTAGTTCACAGTGGTGATTTTAAGATTGATTATACCCCGGTCATTAGCGAGGCTACCAACTTTAGCCAATTGGCTTCGCTAGGGACAAAGGGTGTTTTGCTTCTTCTTTCTGACTCCACCTATGCCGAGCTTCCTGGATATACTCCCTCCGAGAGGGTGGTTAGCGATACTTTAGATCGGATTGTGAGCGAGGCAAAGGGGAGGGTAATCGTAACTACATTTGCCTCTCTCACATCTCGCGTGCAGCAAGTATTTGATGTTGCCGTTAAACATGGTCGTCGTGTATTTATCATCGGGCGGAGCATGAAAGAGATAACGAGCATGGCATTGAAAACGGGTTATCTTACTGCTCCCCCCGGCATTATTTGTAGTCTGGACGAACTTAAGACCTTGCCTCACAATCGAGTTGTCGTGTTGAGTACAGGGAGTCAGGGTGAACCCACCTCTGCCTTGGTGCGCATGGCTAACCGTGACCCCAGTAGTAGGGTCCAGATAATCCGTGGCGACACTGTGGTGATTTCGGCAACTCCTATTCCCGGCAATGAGGCATTGGTCGCCAAGACTACAGACAGCCTCTTCCGTCAAGGTGCCAATGTAATCTATGGCAAGCTGGCTCAAGTTCATGTCCACGGGCATGGTAGTCAGGAAGAGCTGAAGCTTTTGCTCAGTCTGGTTAAGCCTAAATTTTTTGTTCCTGTTCATGGTGAGTATCGCCATTTATGCTTGCATGCCACCTTAGCTCGAAGTATGGGCATACCTAAGGAAAATATTTTTGTCCTTGATAACGGCGATATCCTTGAACTCGGGCAAGATTCAGGGAAAATGGTTGCCAGAACTCGTGTCGGAGTTATCTATGTAAGTGGCCTGATAACGGGCGAACTGGATAACACTGTGCTTCGGGACCGCAAATTACTTTCGCGGGATGGCGTCGTTGTGGTGACCATTGCCGTCGATGCTGAAAGTGGTAAACTAGCTGAAAAGCCACGCATCATAACTCGAGGCCTTATTGATACAGGAGAGGAACAGAAATTAATTGAAAAAGGCCGGGACGTGGTACTGGCTGCTTTAGACCACGACCGAAGACGCTTAAGTGTACCGGGCTTCGTGGATGCCAGGGTGAAGGATTCCCTGAGCAGATTCTTTTATGAACAAATTCATCGTCGTCCTGTCATCATTCCTGTGGTTGTGGAGGTAAGAGGGAAGAATTCAATAGCCAGTAGTCAGTAGTCGGCGGGGTGGACTTCTGACTAGTATTTTTTTGAGGGCATTAGTCCGTGTCTAAGGCAAGAAGCGGGTCTAAGTCGGGGCGGAAGGCAAAGGAAAGCCGGCCGGCACGGAAGCGATTCTCTAGCTTCATGGCTTCACCAATAGTACGAAGGCTTGTCTTAATTGTCGTAATAGTAGTCTTGCTGTATTTTTTATGGGGCGGCATACTCGAATTGTTTGGTTATGGATTGATAATAGTGGCGGTTGCTTTGGGCTTGCTGGTCTGGCTGGTGTGGCGGCGGCGGTTCTCTGTTGTGAAACAGAGGTGGAATTGGGTTCTCGGGGGCATCAGCCTGGCTTTGGCGGTATGGGGATTCCTTTCCCTTTTCGACTTGGGAGGCAGATTCGGGCAAAGCATAATAGGTGCCTCTAATGTCGTGGGAGGACTGCGAGTAGCCGGGCTTGTCCTCCTGGGCATCATTTTCATCATTCCGGGGAAGTGTTGGAGCGCTGCTAAGAATGGTTGGCGTTTCCTGACCGGAGCTTTTCGACGCACTTCTAACTTAATCTTGCGCAAGCAAGCTCCTGTTAAAGCTACTGCTCTCGAAACTACTTCTACTGAAGTGGGGGTAGTTGATGAAGTAGAGGCAACGAGCACTCAACGTCGTGAGCGCTCGGCTCCTCCCGTGTGGCAATCGGAACACGAACCGGTCCTCACCCCCGGAGGATGGCATCTTCCACCGATTGATATCCTGGATAAGCCAGTTGAGGTCAAATTGGACAAGGACGCCATTGACCAGCGAGCCCGGTTGATTGAGGAAGCTCTGGCGAGCTACGGTGTAGAAGCCAAGGTTGTGCAGATAAACATAGGTCCTACCGTGACACAGTTTGGTGTTGAGCCTGGCTGGGACAAGAAGTATAGAGAGGTAAAAGAAAAAGGGAGGAATGGTAGCTACGAAGCAAAGGTGGAAGAGGTGTCCAGAACCAGGGTAAGGGTAGACAGAATTACCTCTTTGGCCAATGATTTGGCTTTAGCCCTGGCTGCGTCCAGCATAAGGATTGAGGCTCCCGTGCCCGGGGCACCGGTGGTGGGCATTGAGGTTCCTAACACTGTATTTGGCTCAGTTGCCCTGCGCGGTGCGATAGAGAGCGCTGGTTTTCAGAAGATTAAGGCCCGTTCCAAGCTAGCTATTGCTTTGGGCAAAGGTGCTGGTGGTGAGGCGGTGGCAGCCGATTTGACCAGGATGCCACATCTACTTATCGCTGGAGCTACCGGCAGTGGTAAGACTGTCTGTCTGAATTCTACTATTTGTTGCTTACTTTTACACAATAGTCCCGATGACGTTCGGTTCATCATGATTGACCCCAAGAGAGTGGAGTTGGTGACTTTCAACGGGGTGCCCCACCTGCTTGCTCCTGTGGTCGTGGATAGTGATAAGGCGATAAAAGCTTTGAGATGGCTTAATCAGGAGATGGATAGCAGATATCGTCAGTTTGCCAAGGCAGGAGCACGCAATATCGAGGGTTATAACAAGGAACGCGCACCTGGAGATGGATTGCCATATTTGGTGCTCCTTATTGACGAACTGGCTGACTTGATGATGACAGCCTCGGATGAGGTAGAACATTCGCTTTGTCGATTAGCCCAACTGGCTCGGGCTACAGGAATTCATCTCGTTGTAGCCACACAGCGCCCTTCAGTCGATGTGGTTACCGGGCTTATTAAAGCTAACTTTCCTACCCGTATCAGCTTCGCCGTTACTTCTCACGTAGATTCCAAGACCATACTTGACATGGTAGGTGCCGAGAAATTGCTGGGTAGAGGCGATATGCTCTACATGCCAACTGAAGCCAGCAAACCTAAACGTCTTCAAGGCAGTTTCGTCTCGGATGCTGAGATTGAGAGATTGGTGTATTTCTGGGGCAACCAGCAGCAAATTAAGGTGAGTTCTGTCGACTTTGATGAGGTGGCTGAACGCCCCTCAGGTGGCCAAATGACTGCTCCTCCCGACCCTCTTCTGGAGGAAGCAAAGCGCCTGGCACAAGAATATAGGCATATCTCCACCTCTTTCTTACAGCGCCGTCTTCGTATTGGTTATCCTAGGGCGGCCCGTCTTATGGAGGAATTGCAGCAGGCGGGTTTGGCGCAGGAACCTCCGCCCGAACGGGAAAGCTAAGCTGGACTAGTAAATCCTGAACAATCCCCACGAGTCGGGACACAGTTCTAAACCCTGAACAAATCCGGGAATCCAAATTTGAATGCCAGGACTTATTTTAGTCATTCACGTATAGTCTTCATCTTCGTTCCCTGGCAATCATCGGCTTCACCGGACTTGCCAATACATTCTTCCTAGTTTCCCCATATGTCCCGTGTAGCTTCAACAGTGCAGACGATGGGGTCAACCAGGAGCTCCCTGACGAGGGTTCTCACCATCTCGTTTCCGGCTATGAAATCCGCTACGGGAGGGCTAAGCCGGTAGTACAGGGCAACAAACTGGGAACCTATGGCGCTTTCCAGCAACACCACATCCCGGAGCTCTCGCAACACATCGATCTGTTCAATAGTCGCAGTTCCGTAGGCTGCGGTCGCAATGAAACAGAAACCTGGGCTGGCCCCCGGGGCGGTGGTAAATGGCCGGGTCGCACCTTCAATCACAGTACCGTCATACCTCAACTGGGCCTTGAACTCATACTTCGTCTTTGAAGCGAGCCCCGTGAGCTTCTCAACATACGTGCCATTTCCTGATGTGGACACCCAGGTAGTATAAAACGAGGCCTGGTCAGAGGCCCTCTTGCAGGCAAAACGCACTTCCACCGCACTGAGGCTCCCTCCAGTGTAGCTCATGTTCACGATGGCTGAGTAGGAAGTGACGTTAGTGGCCGCTTCTGTGGTCACGGTGGGTACCTCGGACGTGACGAAAGTGAGTGTATTACCCTCAATCAGAATCCCCTCATACTCAAGCTGGGCTCTGAATTGATAGCCGGTG
>Ga0256868_10001530_pt1 | contig 12502 bp, 7 predicted proteins | sample RVTome_13_FD_187341 | JGI IMG/M metagenome (GOLD analysis project Ga0256868, IMG submission 187341) | Soil microbial communities from uranium-contaminated site in the Upper Colorado River Basin, Wyoming, United States - RVT92D227 HiSeq ... | reverse complement strand
GAGATAAGGAACCAGGAGCCTGTAGCACCGCAGCTGGAAATCGCCTTTCCCGAAGTGGTATTTGATTATAAAACTTCCATTTTTACGGATTCGGCCTGGAAATTCAAAGGAAACTGGCAGACATGGAAAATAGTTCCCTGGGGCGGGAAAGATCCTGTTGATCAGTCGAAATACACCGGGAAAAAGGGAGACGAAATTGAATTCACCTTTTCGGGAACAGGTGTTGTCCTCATGGGAAACTGGGTGAAGGATGGAGGAAAAGCTGACATATATCTCGATGGAACCTTAAACCGGACCATTGATACGTATTTTCTTTGGAGCAACCAGGAACATCATAATATCAACCTGTGGCATATCTTCGGTCTTCAGCCCGGTAACCATACTGTCCGACTGGTGGTAAGGGGTGAGCAAAGGCCGGAATCAATAGGAACCAGATTATATATTACAGAGGCACTTGTTTTTCGCACAGGGCCGAAAAAGAGCAAAGACTTTAAGTTTTCCTTTGAGCAGTAAGGCCGAAACCATTTCAACCATCAGCTATAAATGTTGATAAATAATCTTGTTTCAAAAAATATACACATAGATGAATTATAAAAATCTACAAATGAAGACACCATCAAAATCAGTGATCGGGGTTATATCCTTTTTTGTAGTCATTTTAATAATCAGTTTTTCCTGTACAGGCAAACCGGGTTCCGGAAAGCAGGATGGATCAGTTGCCGGACCGGAACAGCAAGCATCCGCTGATACTGCCTGGCATGAACTCTTCAACGGCAGGGATCTTACCGGCTGGAAGCATGTAGGCGACGGCTTTATGACGGTGGAGGACGGGATCATCAGAACCCACGGGGGAATGGGACTGCTGTACTGGACAGCAGGCAAACTGGGGAATTGCACCTTCCATATGGAATGGCGGATGGAAAAAGAAAACAGCAACTCCGGCGTTTTTGTGAGGATACCGGTTGAACCCAGGGAGGCCTGGATGCCGGTTTATTACGGACATGAGATCCAGGTCGACAATCATCCCGAGCTTTCCGGTGAGGATGAATACCATTCCACCGGTATGATATACGCCTTAACCAAGCCGCTGGCCATAGCCTGGAAGCCCGGTCCGGAATGGAATACATTTGACATCACCCTCGACGGGCCCAGGACAATAGTATACCTCAACGGCGTAAAGGTCACCGATTATACCGACGGGGATCCTGTTCCGGAACGCAAATTCGATTTTGAGCCTTTCCCGGGCCCACGGCCCGATTCGGGTTATTTCGGATTACAGAACCATGGGGAACACGATGTGGTATTCTACCGGAAAGTTGCCATGAGAAAACTTCCTCTCAAAACAAATCAGTAAACCTCACAATCTGATACACATAAGAGGCCAAATACAGGAAGGACCAGCCCTCGCCCTTCCTGTATTGGATTTATCATAAATAATACATAAATTCGGTATTCAAGTTACTGGAGATTTCGACTTCCGTAAGTTTAACTCATCCGATCACCTGTATGCGGAAGACCCTGAAAACCGAATGTTCCTGCAGGTCAAACATATGCCTGGGGCTTGATATTGGTTCAGTATCACTGAATACAGTACTGCTGGATCAATCGTTTAAGGTCATTGAAGAGTATTATGACTTCCATTACGGCAAACCCTTTCATGCCTTACAGAACAGGTTAACGACCCTGTTTGAGAAGTATTCCACTGAATCGATCCAGGTGACTGCTGTTACCGGATCGGGGGGTAAACTGGCTGCAGAACTTATAGGAGGGTTCTTTGTGAATGAAGTTATCGCCCAGGCAATCTCCGTGGCCCGGATGTATCCCGAAACAAGGACAATTATTGAAATCGGCGGAGAGGATTCGAAACTCATTCTGCTTGAAAAGGAGGCTGGTGCTATATATCCGCGGCTTACTGATTTTGAAATGAACAGCATATGTGCAGCAGGGACAGGATCATTTCTTGACCAGCAGGCAAAGCGAATTGGATTGTCGATTGAAAAGGAATTTGGGGCAATGGCTTTGCAAAGCAAGGTTCCGCCACGCATTGCAGGCAGATGCAGCGTGTTTGCAAAAAGTGATATGATCCATCACCAGCAAATAGCCACTCCTCTTCACGACATAGTAGCCGGATTGTGTTTTGCCATGGCCCGGAATTTCAGGAGTACTATGGCGCGAAGCAAAGAAATCATGAAGCCGGTAGTTTTTTCAGGCGGGGTGGCTGCCAATGCCGGCATGGTCAGGGCATTCAGGGAAGTTCTGGAACTCCGGGATGGTGAATTGGTAATCCCTCTCCACCATACTTCTATGGGAGCCATCGGTGCAGCGATGCATGTAGTTGATTTACCTGATCGCAAGGTTACCTTCAAAGGCCTGGACGAACTCAGGGATTATTTACAGCGAGGCGGAATCCATGCCACAGGTCTTCCCCCTTTAAAAGAGTCAAATACTCTGATTCAGAAGCCAATACATTTCAAGTTTAACGAACAGGCAGTGGTCCCGGTTTATTTAGGACTGGATATCGGTGCGCTCAGCACCAACCTGGTGCTTCTGACCGACGATCACAAAATTGTTGCCCGCAGATACCTTCCCACCGCAGGAAAACCACTTGAGGCGATCCAGAAAGGCTTAACAGAAATTTACAGTGAGGTCGGGGAGCGCGCTGCAGTCATGGGTGCAGGTACAACGGGCTCCGGACGTTATCTGACCGGAGATTTTATTGGTGCCGACATCATTGTCAACGAAATTACGGCACAGGCAACAGCAGCCATTGATTATGATACTGCGGTTGACACAATCATTGAAATAGGCGGTCAGGATTCCAAATATATCAGTATCAAAAACGGCGTGGTGGTAGACTTTGAAATGAACAAAGTATGCGCAGCCGGTACGGGTTCATTTTTGGAAGAACAGGCTGAGAAACTGAATATCCGGATTGTGGAACAATTCGGAAACCTGGCCCTGGGCTGTGATTGCCCTGTAAAACTCGGAGATCGCTGTACTGTTTTCATGGAATCGGATCTGAATTCTTTCCTGCAGAAAGGAATGAAAGTGGACAAACTGGTTGGAGGGCTTGCCTATTCAATTGTGAACAACTATCTTCAGAAAGTAGTGGGAGAGCGCAAGGTAGGGAAGCATGTTTTCTTTCAGGGAGGGGTGGCAAACAACAAATCAGTAGTTGCGGCTTTCGAACAAGTGCTGCAGCAACCTGTTATTGTTCCTCCTAACTTTGATGTTACCGGAGCAATTGGCGCGGCAATTCTGGCGAAAAAATTCATCAAAGGAACGGTTAATACAAAGTTCAAGGGATTTCAGATGCGGAATGTTCCGTATGCGCTGAGCATGTTTAACTGCAAGGCATGCTCAAATCATTGCGAAATGAGAAAAGTAACTGTGGACGGCGAAAAGAAGGCCTTGTTTTATGGTAGCCGGTGTGAAAAATATGAGACAAGTGACCGAAAGCCGGTTTCCAATGCCATTCCGAATCTGTTTGTCCACAGAACAAATATGCTGATGGAAGGATATACTTTTACAAAGTCGCCTGGAAAAACAACCATCGGCATACCACGAGCATTGATGATTTTTTATCAGCAATTTCCGATGTGGCGTACCTTTTTCGAAGAATTGGGCTTTTCCGTAATGATTTCAGGAAACACTGACAAAGAGCTTGTTATACGATCGCTCGAAACCATTTCAACTGAAGTTTGTCTACCCGTTGAGCTGATGCATGGTCATGTGGCTGATCTCATTGAAAATGGCGCAGATTATGTTTTCTTACCATTTATTGTCGATGCCAAAGGCAAGCCCGGGAATCCCACTGCCAACTGTAATTGCCCCTGGATACAGAGTCATGCGTTCATGGTGAAGGCGGCACTGAGATCACGTTATTCGATGGAGAAGATTTTAACTCCGGTTTTGCATTTCAGGCATTTCAACACAATTCTTAAAAGTGAATTATGCAGCTTCTTTGGCAGTAAGTTCGGACTCAGGGACAATACTGTGAAGCATGCTATTCTTAAGGCCGATGCAGCACAAATGACTTTTGAATCTGGATTGGTTTCATACGGAAAACAGGTGATGAAGAACATTCCCAAAGATTGCCGGCCGGTGGTCATTTTAGGACGGCCCTATAACTCTTCCGATCCTTTCCTGAACCTTGAACTGGTGGAAAAACTGATCAAACACAATTTGATGCCCATTCCGCTCGATTTTCTTGAGCTTGCCGTAAACAAGGTATTTGAACAATACAGAAGCATGTATTGGCCAAACGGACAAAAGATCATGGCAGCCGCGCAAAAAGTGGCACAGGATGACAGGCTCCATGCCGTATATATTACTAATTTCCGTTGTGGTCCCGACTCTTTTCTCATTCATTATGTGGATGAGGAACTGAAAGGAAAACCCTGTCTTCACCTGGAGGTTGATGAACATTCTGCTGATGCCGGAATGGTCACCAGGATTGAGGCCTTTGTGGACAGCCTTCACGGTGTTGAAGCAAATAAAGAAACCACGGAAAAAATATTCCGCCCTCGTCCAGGCCCTTCGTCCCCTGCAAAGGATCGTGTACTGTACTTCCCCTACATGAACGATAATGCCCATGCCATTTCTGCAGCCGCAAGGAGCTGCGGTTTAATGTCGGAGGTCTTACCCATGCAGGACGAAAAGGATCTTGAACTCGGCAGGCTGCACACTTCTTCGCGGGAGTGCTTTCCAATGATCTGCACTGCAGGAAGCTTCCTTAAAAAGCTCATGCAGCCAGGCGTTGATCCTTCACGTGTGAGTTTTTTTATGCCCGATCATAACGGACCCTGCCGTTTTGGGCAGTACAATCATCTGCAGCGGATTATATTCGACAGGCTCGGCTTTGATAAGGCTGAGATCGTATCCCCGTCTAACGAATCTTCCTATGCAGATATTGCCGGGAAGGATGCTGCGAAATTCAGGTTTAATGCCTGGAAGGGATTTATTGCCGTGGATTTCCTGCGAAAACTGAAACAGGAAACAAAACCCTATGAACTACATTCCGGCGACACCGATAATACGTATAGTTTGTCACTGAACAGGATAATTAGTTGTATTGAAACAAGAGCTCATGGACTCCATGGGGTGCTTAAAAAAATAGTTGAAGATTTTAAAACGATTCCTGTGAACAAAACGCATAGAAAACCCATAGTAGGGGTGATCGGTGAAGTATTTATGCGCGACAATGCTTATTGTAACGGCGGGGTGATCAGCCGTCTTGAGAAACTCGGGGTCGAAACTCTGATCGCCCCCTTTTCAGAGTGGATCACCTATTCTACCTATCGGTATGAAAGAGACAGTATCTGGAAAAGGGATATCAAGGGGTACTTCAGGTCACAGGTACAAGGAATGGCACAACATGTTTCAGAAAGCCTGATCATGAGAAATATTAAAAGTGAAATTGATCATGTCAGGAATGTACCCCTGAATGCCATGCTTCAGTTATGCAGTCCTTATGTTCATAAAGATTATGACGGGGATCCGGTGATAGCCATGGGTTCTGCAGCGTATCTGTCAACCAGGGGCGTGTCGGGCATCGCAGCAATTCTTCCGTTCACCTGTATGCCTGGTACATTGGTCGCTGCAGTAAGCGATTCATTCCGAAAAGACCATGGCAACATACCGTGGATCAATGTTGCCTATGATGGCCAGGATTCCGTGTCACTCGACACGCGGTTGCAAGCCTTTGTCTTCCAGGTTAAGGAATATGCAACCGCGCAGTCGTCTCAGGGGATCACGACTAAACAACCTTCATATTCACCGGATCCCAGTTAATGATCTTCTTCTGGAAGTAGCTGTCATTGCAGGCCAGCGTTGGAGCGGCTGCCCTGAAAGCAAATTCCGGACCTTCCACAAGGGGTTTGTTGTCGCGCACCCCGTCGAAGAAATTGGTAAAATGCTCCAGGTGTTCGTCATACCCCTCCGGTGCCACGTAATTCAAGCCCGGCACTTCAGGATTTTTCTGCTCTTCGGCGGAGTACCTGAGGTTGTATTGTTTCATCAGTTCATCCTGCATGGCCTGGGGATAGGTGTTAAAAGCATCCCATCCGCCAATGCCGGGGGCTTTCGACATGATACTGTGGGTTAAATTGAATCCGTTGTCGAGCATTTCCAAGGCTCCTTCACTGCCGATAAACCTGGTGACGCCATGTTCACCCATACCGCTCACAAAATTAACGCGCAGCATAACCTGGAAGGCAGGATGTTCCTTCGATTCAGGATACTGCATGATGGCCGTCATGATATCCGGCACATCCCTGCCGTCCTTCCAGTAGCACAGCTGTCCGGAAGCGAAAATGGTTGTGGGCCCCAGAGAGCCGGTGATCAGGTGAATGCCTGATAGCAGGTGTACAAAGAGGTCGCCGGCAACCCCGGTGCCGAAATCGCGGTAATTCCTCCACCAGAAGAATTTCTTGGGATCCCAGGGCATTTTGGCCATTCCCTCGATGTAACGGTCCCAATCAACCGACTCCGGTGAACCATCGGTGGGCATGGTATATTCCCATGCGCCCAGGGCACTTTGTCTGTCAGTGGATGCCTCTATGCAGTTCAGCAGCCCGATGGCACCGGACTGATACACTTCCTTAGCCTTGTGGTTGACAATGCTGCTGACAAGCTGGCTCCCCACCTGCATAGGCTTTCCCGTCTTTTTCTGTGCGGCAATCACAGGTAGCCCATCACTTATTTTCTGTACAACCGGTTTTTCACAATACACGGCCTTGCCGCTGTTCATGGCATCAATGGCAATACGGGTATGCCAGTTGTCGCTGGTGGCAATGATAATAGCGTCGATATCCTTACGGAGAAGTAGCTCGCGGTAATCACGGGTAGTGAAAATGCTGTCCCCATGCTTCTCTTTGGCGTGAACAAGCCTTCCGGTATAGAGGTCACACACGGCAGCCAGCTCAACACCGGGGACCTTAAGGGCAGTATCAGTATCGGCATGTCCCATAATTCCCATACCAACAGTGGCAATCCGGATTTTATCATTGGAGCTGATTCTTGGTTTATAGGGAATTACCCGTTTTTGGGTACCTTCAGTTGCAGCCATTGAATGCAAAGAGCCGGCTGCCAGTAACAGGGATGAACCTCCCAGTTGCTGAATGAATCTTCTGCGTGATGGTTTGACTTTCATATACTTGGTTTTTTATGAATGAATAGTGTATTAATTATTATCTTTAAATGCTCAAATCACCATATAAAATTAAAATAAACATACAAACGCAGTTCGTTAAAAGGAGAAATATTGATCTGTAGAATAAACTCCGGTTTAGGATGGAACTTTATCTCATCATAACAATACTCGCACTTGCCCTGGTAATCCTGCTGCTGCAATTGTATTCATCGCCGGGGAAAATAATTTCCGGTATCTCATCGCGCCTGGATCAGACCGATAAAAACAACAGCAGAATAGAGAATACCGTCAGGGAGGAGGTCAAAACCAACCGGCAGGAAATATCCGGAACACTCACCAGCTTTCAGTCGTCCCTGCTTGAGGCCCTGAACACCATATCAAAGGCACAGCTCGATCAGCTCAAGGTCATTACCGATTCCAACCGGGAGGAGCTTACCCGGACGCTGAAGGAATTTCAGGTGGCATTCGACAGGAATGTTGAATCCTTCAATACTGTTCAGAAAGAAAAGTTCGGACAACTCGAGGTAAAGCAGCAGGAATTGATACAAAACACCGAGAAAAAGCTCGAACAGATGCGGGAGACAGTTGATGAGAAGCTGCAGAAGACTTTGAATGAGCGCCTCGGTCAATCGTTTGAACTGGTCAGCAAGCAGTTGGAGAGCGTGCAGAAAGGCCTTGGCGAAATGCAGAACCTGGCCCAGGATGTGGGGGGACTGAAAAAGGTGCTGAGCAATGTTAAGATGAGGGGGGGATTGGGAGAGGTGCGCCTGGAGATGATGCTTGAGCAGATACTCGCCCCCGAGCAATATGAAGCCAATGTAAAAACCAAAAAGGGATCGGCAGATATGGTGGAATTTGCCATCAAACTTCCCGGCAGGGATGAGGAACAGGGAATCGTATATCTTCCCATCGACGCCAAGTTCCCGCAGGAGGCCTACCACCACCTTAACGATGCCTATGATTCCGGGGAAGCAGAGGCTATTGAAGCGGCTTCCAGGAACCTCGAGACGATCATAAAAAAAATGGCGCGGGACATCCAGGATAAATATGTGGATCCTCCCAATACCACTGAATTCGGTATCATGTTTTTACCCTTTGAAGGCATCTTTGCAGAGGTGATCCGGCGTTCCGAACTGATTGAACAATTGCAGCGCGACTTCAGGATCATCGTAACCGGACCGACCACCCTTGCCGCCATTCTGAACAGTCTGCAGATGGGCTTCAAGACCTTGGCCATTCAGAAACGCAGCAGTGAGGTCTGGAAAGTGCTGGGAGCCATCAAAACTGAGTTTGGCAAATTCGGCGGCATGCTTGAAAAAGCACAGAAAAACCTTCATACTGCCACCGATCAGCTCGATGAGCTGGTGGGTAAACGTACCAAAGCCATTCAGCGGCGGCTCAGGGATGTGGAATCACTGCCACTGGGCGAAGCAGCTCAGTACCTTCCGGAAATGACGGATTCAGATATTGAGTCAGAAGAGGATCAGCAGGACGAAACCTGATTTTAACACGAATGTTTTACAAACAGCATTAGCAATATGAGCATCGTCAAGCAGGAGTTTATAGAGGCCAGATCGGTATTGGACAGCTTCATTTCTGATGACAGGAACTTTAAGCTTATTGAACTTGCCGGGTCCATCATGTCTGAATCTTTGAAGCAGGGACACAAGCTTATTTCTTGCGGAAACGGAGGATCCATGTGTGATGCCATGCATTTTGCCGAGGAATTGTCGGGTTTATACCGTGACCGGCGCAAAGCACTGGCTGCTGTATCCATCTCGGATCCTTCACATCTCACCTGTACCGGCAATGACTTTGGATTTGATCATGTTTTTTCACGTTATGTTGAGGCAGTGGGACAGGAAAACGATGTATTGCTGGCGATCAGCACCAGCGGAAACTCTGTGAATGTGATAAATGCAGCTGTTACTGCCAGATCGAAGGGGATGAAGGTGGTGGGCCTCACCGGTAAAGACGGCGGCAGACTGTCAAACCTGTGCGATGTGGAAATCAGGGCACCCTTTACAAAATATTCCGACAGAACCCAGGAAATACACATTAAAATCATTCATGCACTCATTCATCTGATTGAAGAGAAACTCTAATTACCCACCTTACATCATGCCTGTATGAAGGGAAATCTCAATGGCAAAACCTCTCCCGTGTTTCTGATCACACTGGTTTTATGGATCACCTGCTTCAACGGTCGCGCACAGCAAAACAACACCATGTTCTTTATGCATTCGCTTCCTGAAGCCAATTTCGTTAATCCTGCAGTTCAGGGTAAATGTGGCGTCTTTATCGGATTGCCCCTGGTCTCCTCATTTCATATGAATATCGCCAACAGCGGATTTACTGCCGGTAACGTCATGACCGTATACACCGATGGAACCACATCAAGGAATCCTGATTTCAATACCGGCAGGTTAGCAGGGATGAATTACTTTCTGACAGAGTTTCATTCAACATTGCTGGCAGTCGGTTTGCAACGCAATGATCTTTATTACACTTTTACGGTGACGGAGAAGAACAATGCAACTGCCATGTACACCCGCGATCTGGTTACCTTTATCCTGCGGGGTGATCCTGAATTTGAGGGGAAGCACATCGTGTTAAGCGGGATGAACATTTCCCTTAACCATTACAGAGAATATGCTTTAGGCATATCAAAGAAATATTCCGACAGGCTTACCCTGGGAATAAAGGCCAAGGTGCTTTTCGGAATATTCAACTTTACAACCGGGAAAAGTTCGTTTGACCTGTATGTTGAAGAAAATACGAATAACATTGTTTTTGATATGAATGGCGGATACAGCAGTTCATTACCGTATTCGATGAGAATGGAAAGTCCGGGCATCTACCGGTTTTATCACCTGTATAATGCCTCAATGATGAAGCATTTAATGAATATTCATAATCCGGGAATTGCACTGGATTTCGGATTCATATATAAATACAACAACGACATCACGTTTTCGGGAAGCCTGCTTGATCTGGGATTAATTTTTTACAGAAGCAACCTGACCAACTATGCCATTTCAGGAACACATACCTATAACGGGCCGTTTGGCGCCGGCATGATTACCGACCAGTATCTCTGGGATGTATTTGATGAGCTGAACCAAAATATGACAGCGGGCGTGGCTGCAGACCCTTACAGGTTCATGCTGAGTCCAAGGTTATATCTGGGAGCGGCATATAAATGGAACAAAAGGTTTAATGTGAATATGCTTCTTTACAACCGGTTCCTGCCCCATAAGTTGCAAACGGGGGCAACTGTCGCCCTGTTAACCAGACCTTCAGATAAACTTGAAGCCAGCCTGAGCTGGTCGTATATGAACCGTAGCTTTACCAACCTGGGTTTTGGTCTCAGTTATGGCAACAAGCCGCTTCAATTATATTTTGTAAGTGATAATATTTTAGGATTTATTTTGCCTTTAAGTACGAAAAATGTAAATTTAAGACTTGGGTTAAACCTGTTTTTCGGTTGCAGGGAAAAATTCAACATTGATCAGTGTGGCTGTGAATGGCTCAGGAATACTGAAAGTCACAGGTTAAGAAAAGAGGAAGCCAGGCGTAAGAAAAGAAGATAAAGGCAAGCAATACATACTCCTATGCTCATTAAAACGTTCGGCGGTGCTGTTTACGGCGTGAATGCCGCCATTATTACCATTGAGGTAAACATTATCCAGGGCGCCAGTTTTTACCTGGTGGGTTTACCTGATAATGCTGTCAAGGAAAGTCAATTCCGGATAGAATCAACCTTCAAGTCGAACAATTACCGGATGCCCGGCCGGCGGGTCATCGTAAACATGGCCCCTGCTGACCTGAAAAAGGAAGGATCGGCGTACGACCTGCCGCTGGCCATCGGGATCCTTGCGGCCAGTGGTCAGATCGTGTGCCCCGACCTGGAGAAATACCTCATTATGGGTGAATTGTCACTCGATGGTGGGGTGAAACCTATCAAGGGTGTACTACCCATAGCTATTGAAGCCAGGAAAGAAGGCTTCAAGGGATTTATCCTACCTGTCCATAACGCCCGTGAGGCTGCTGTAGTCAACAACCTCGACGTGATCGGGGTGGAACATTTCAACCAGGCAGTTGATTTCCTCACCGGTCAGCTGACTGTTGAACCTACTGTGGTGGACACCAGGAATGATTTTCTTGCCAACATCAATGATTATGATGTCGATTTCTTTGATGTGAAGGGACAGGAAAATGTCAAACGGGCATTGGAGATTGCAGCTGCCGGGGGGCACAACCTGTTAATGATTGGTCCTCCGGGAGCCGGTAAGACCATGCTGGCCAAAAGAATCCCGACGATTTTACCGCCACTTTCGTTAAACGAGGCCCTGGAAACCACAAAGATTCATTCAGTGGCCGGTAAAATGGGTAAGGATGCCTCCCTGATGACGTGCAGGCCCTACCGTTCGCCCCATCATACCATTTCTGATGTGGCCCTGGTTGGCGGCGGGTCATATCCCCAGCCAGGGGAGATTTCCCTGGCCCATAACGGCGTGCTTTTTCTCGATGAACTTCCTGAGTTCAAGCGGTCGGTGCTGGAAGTGATGCGTCAACCGCTGGAAGACCGGAACATCACCATTTCCCGATCGAAGTTTTCCATTGAGTACCCGGCCAGTTTCATGCTGGTGGCGAGCATGAATCCCTGCCCCTGCGGATTTTACAATCATCCTGAGAAGGATTGCGTCTGCTCTTCGGGTGTGGTACAGAAATACCTGAACCGCATTTCGGGTCCGCTGCTGGATCGCATTGACATCCATATTGAAGTGGTACCGGTTCCTTTTGAGAAACTTTCTGAATTGCGCCCTGCCGAATCCAGCGAGAATGTCCGTTACCGGGTTATCAAAGCCCGGAAGATACAGATAGGACGGTTTGACAACCATGAGGGTATCCACTGCAATGCCCAGCTGACGCCGGCCCTGATGCGCGAGCACTGCAGCATCAGCACTGAAGGCAATCAGCTGCTGAAGACCGCCATGGAAAAGATCGGATTGTCGGCACGTGCCTACGACCGTATTCTGAAGGTATCAAGAACCATAGCCGATCTGGAAGAAAGCAGGGATATTGAGCCGCATCACCTGGCAGAGGCGATTAATTACAGGAGTCTGGACCGGGAGAGCTGGGCGGGGTGAAGAAGTAAGGAGTAGGGAGAGAGGAGTGACGAGTGGGTTTGGAGTTTGAGTGTGGAGTGGAGTATGGAGAATAAAAAAAACAATGATCGGAGCGATATCCCCTGCTGGCGGGGGTAGGGGGTGGACTTAACTTAGATTTTTGAAAAAGGATTTATTTATTTTATTGATTACGCCCCTACAGGGCTCGGGTAAGTGT
>Ga0256868_10001529_pt1 | contig 12506 bp, 13 predicted proteins | sample RVTome_13_FD_187341 | JGI IMG/M metagenome (GOLD analysis project Ga0256868, IMG submission 187341) | Soil microbial communities from uranium-contaminated site in the Upper Colorado River Basin, Wyoming, United States - RVT92D227 HiSeq ... | reverse complement strand
GCGGGATTTTTCACATATTCAACGTGATGTGTTAGACAATAGTGATTTTTCATGTCCAATAGAAACGATGGAAATGATTTCAGCATATATCAAAAAAGAACTAAATTCAAATTGAAGGTGTAATTAAATTAGGAAGTAAATTAATAGATTTGATATAGATTATAATTATCATAGAGTTTATTAAAATATGAATAATATTTTTAGTGTATACTTTTATTTTTCTTTTTTTCTTATCCATATAACAAAGAATATCATTATTGAAAATAATATTATGAATACTATAAATACGATAATAAATCCTCTGTAATCTGGAGTTTTAGTTGATAGATCTGAGACTGCGATATTCATTGTTTTTGTATCTGAGTCGCCATCGTTGTCAATAACTGTTAGTGTTATTTTATAGGTTCGTCCTTCATTGTATTTATGTGTTGGAGTTGGTTTGTTTGATGTTGTTCCGTCTCCTAAGTCCCAATTCCATGATATAATTGTTCCGTCGTAGTCAACTGAACTATTTGAAAATGTTATAGTATCATTAATTGTTGGTTTGTATGGTGTGAATATAATATTTGCTACTGGTTTTACGTTTAATATGTTAATATTTTTAGATATACTAGTTTTTGCTTGGTCATCATCTGTAGCTGTTAGTGTAACCTTGTAGGTTCCGTTATCTTTGTATTTGTGTTTAGTGTATTGTGAATCTGATGTGTTATCATCTCCAAAGTCCCATAACCATGAAATGATATGTCCATCTATATCATTTGAAGTATCGTTAAAAGAAATGTTTTGTAGATCATTTGGTGTATCTGGTATGTAATAAAAATTTGCTGTTGGTTTTACATTTAATATAGTAATTAATTGTTTTGTATAATTTGATACACCAAGATTATCGATTATATTCAAAGTTACTGTGTAATCTCCATTATCGATATATCTATGATTCGGATTTTGTAAATATGATGTGTTTTCATCTCCAAAGTCCCATAACCATGAGGATATATCGCCGTCTATATCATTTGAGGTATCATTGAATTGTACTGTTTCCTGTGTGGTTGGAGTTATAGGTGAATATGTGAAACTGACATGTGGTTTTTGGGTTATTGGTTGTATAAGTGGATACATGTCTTTGTTGTTTCCGCCAGGTATGCTGTATGGTGTATCTGCGATACCATCGCTATTAGTATCTGTCTTAGTATAATTATGCCAGTAGTTACCTGTATCTGAATCTAAGTTGTACCATGTGTTGTTATATTCATCATAAGCGTTTTTTATGTTGTCTATAAAATTATTTGAATATATTGTGTTATTTGATGAATTATCAATATTTATTCCAATCTCTGTTTGTTGTATTGTGTTTCCTCGAATAGTAATATTGTATGAATCTTTTAGTTTTATACCAATTTGACTATTTTTTATGGTAAAGTTTTGTATAGTTATATTGTGAGTTGATACATAAATTGTATATTTATTCATACTGCCATTAATAATACTGATTCCTTTTTTATTTCCAAAAAGATTAATGGTTTTGTTTATGTATATATTTTCATGATAAACTCCGCTATTTACATATATTGTGTCCCCGTTAGATGCATCATTTATTGCATCTTGTATACTTGTATATTCTTCTTCACCGTTTAAATCTACGTAGATGATAGATCCGGAAGCATTTATATTTAGATTGGGAAAATGTTGTATAAATGAGATTAATATTAGATTTAATATGAGTAATATTACTATTTTTTTTCTCATATTCTTTCCTCTGGCAAGTTACATAATCCTAGGTTCTACATAAAGAGAATATGCGTTGTTATCACTATATGGATCTATTGTAGTGGAACTAGAAAGATATACATTAACCCTTACACTATTTAAAAGCAATTGTAATATTAGATTAAAAGCGTCTTGAAAAGCTTCTTTTCCTGGGTCTATTTCAAAAACCCAGCCTGGGTCAATAATTGGATGTAGGATATCATAAATATTTCCTGGTTGTGGAAGTACAATACTTTCATTAAAGAACTTTGAATATCTTAGGTCAATAGTTTTTGCTACTGTAATTGCATTTAATTCATCATATAGTTTGTTAATGTTTAATGTTTCATTAAAGTAATCTTTAGCATTAATAGTGTCTATTTGCACCTGTTCTGTATTGCTAGAAAAAATTGCCCCATAACCATCAGCTGTAGTTTCATCCCAGATACAATTTGGATTTCCTGAAGATATGATTAGAACAATTTGTTGTTTTCCTGGGTCATAATTAACTGAATTATACATTTTATCTGTGATTAATCTAATTGCAGATGAAATGGGTAAAGGACCACCGGGATATGGTGTGCTAGGTAAATCCTGAGCAAGATTTTTAGCATTATCCATGGTTATTATTGTTGGAGGTATCAAAGTTTCAGCCCTAGGAGGATCAGTGAAACCACAACTAACCACTGTTAATTCAACTGATTCATCAGTTGGAATAATGCCATACTTGACAGGGTCAAGAGCAAACTTCAATGCATTTAGATATGTATTTTGCCATACAGATATTGAACCAGATGTGTAATCATCTCCACTAAAAATTATTCCTAATTGCACGGATTCGTGATATGGTACACCATTAACTCTAGTTGTTATATACAGGTTATATGGAGATTTATCAGTTCTTATGTTTCCCAGATGCCATATCCCTGATTTATTATCGTATGGTCCTTGATCTGAATTATAACTTAAAAATTCTAATCCTGCTGGTAGGGTACAATTGACTTTTACATCTCCAGCTGCTGCTACATCACCACCATAGGACCATAGAGTGATAGTGAAGGTTATAGTATCTCCAAGGATTGGTTTTGAATTATCAACAGTCGCAAATACACCAAGGTCACTCCTATAGTTAGTAAAAACTGGGCCTAGGAATTCAATCGCGTTACTGTACTGGTCGATAGCTTGTGAGTTCAGATATTCATATTGATCTATATTATTTAAAAAGGTATCATAATTTGTATTTGATTCATCTAAAAAATTAAATTTTATTTCTTCAGTAAAATCCCATTTTCCATTAGCATTTGTGTCTATTAGATATTTTAAAATATTACTGGTTATCGGTTTTCCTGCAATTGTGAATGTTATTGGACCATTACCATCTAATGATTCTCCGCCTCTATGTGTTAGTGTGATATTTTCCTTAAGGATTTCACCATGAATATTAACATATGTCTGAGGTGCTGGGCCATCATCATTAGCAAATTGTAGATAAATAACGGAAAATGCACTTACTGCAATTCCTAGCAACAGTATAGTACCCACTAATTCTGATACAGCATTATTGTTTCGCATACGTCTCATGTCATGTTTCTCCTATACTATTTGTTTATAGAGTTGTTATTATTCTGCTAATCCAAACGCAATTTGAGCAAGTATATTTTTAGTCCCAACATTAAAATTAAAAACACTATCTAATTGGAATGATAGTATTATCTTATTATCATCTTCGATAATATCATAATATACCCATTGATTTTCCAATGTAAGTTTAAATATGTTTTTCCATGCAGGGAGAACATTAATATCTGGATAATTATTAGTAATAGTAATTGATTTTACATTCTTAAATAATGTTTCATCACCAGGACTCTTAGTTGTTGTATAAATTGGGTATGTTCCATATCCATTAACATTTGTTTTTCCAGTTAGACCATCTATTTGAGGAATAAAAAACGAGATATTTGCGCCATCGATATCCGGCCATGTTTTATCTGTATTTATATAATCGGTTACCACAATCGTAGGGTTTGCATACGCTATACATTTTTCATCTTGACCTATAATTAATGCTCCTGCTTCATAGATATAGATTTGATTGACGAAGTATGAATTACCTGATGAAAAAATAATTGCATCTGATGTGTATGATCCTCCTGGAGAAAATTCAATTGTGACTGCATCTTTAATGATTTCCAAGGTGTCAGATGTTCGTCCTTTGTTAAAAAAAGGTATTTCCTTTGTTCCTAAACTGAACGAGGTTGTCATAGCAGTGTTATAATCGACAATCGATTGAATATCCAATGCATACTTCAACTGGGAAAATTGCTGTGAGACATCCTCCATGTGACTTGCTTCAGAGCTTTCTAACCATTGAGGTACATATATGGTGTTAAGCATTGCCAGTATTACCATAAATAAACCAATGAGTAGTACAGTAACCACGATACCGACTACAGCGCTATCAGAATTTTTTAAATCCCTCAATATTTTTTGGTTTTTCATTTTTCCACCTTTAGATTTGCTATTCTTATATCATTATTTTTTTTAATTTTAGGTTAACATAGCCTCTTTTTATTTTAATACTAATCATCCCAAGTATGAAGATAGATGCAGTCAATACTCCAATCACCTTGTTCTGTATCGCTTGTCTCTGTTGAACCTGTAAGTTGTATCGTATATATTGAACTAGTAAGACCTGTTGCTATAACATTCTTCCAACCGGTTCCTGTTATTGTTCCTAATGATTCCCATGAGTCACCATCCCAATAATTGATATTTAATGGTTCAGTACCTGTACGAGATGTGATATATATGCAAAGTGTTTCATGTGTATCACTATAAATTGCTCCTGTAAATTGATACTCAAAATCAATCTGATAATCAGAATTATTCCAGGTATGAAGGAACATGCAGTCAATATTCCAACTATGTTGCGTTAATTCATCAGTTTGGTTCTGGTCCCTAATTCTAATGTTATAAGTACTACTTGTCAGTCCTTTTGCAGTGAAATTTGTCCAACCACTATGAGTAATGGTACCTAAACCTATCCAACTACCACTCCAATAATCAACCACAAGATTCTCAGAAAGAGAACCTGTTAAGTAGAAGCATACTTGTTCATTATTACTAATGAAATTAGTATTGTTAAATTGATATTCAAAATCAAGCTCATAATCAATTGTATTTTTCGGTTTTAATGCAAAACCTATTACACCTGATTCATCTGCGTTACCTTGGTCATAACTTCCACCATTAACAGTACCTGCTGTTGTCATCGTAGCTCCCTGTATTTGTAAAGTTGCATCGCTACTAGAGGTATCTTTAAATTCTGCAACAAGTTCAGTAAAGTCACCACCTGTTTCATCAGCAAAGTTTATAGGAACTGCACTATCATCGTAAATATATACAAGATTGACAGCATACCCTTTATTTTGTGATGTTGTTACACTATTATCATAAACTATATCAGTAGTGCTAGAAGAGGTTTCCCAATCTACATTCTCCCAACCAGAAGTAGTAGCAACATTTCTAAAGGAATACATACGTGCATACTTTCCTATACCTCCTGTTCCAAATCCGCTTACTGTAAGTGTTCCAGATTCAGAACCAGTACTATATTTAACGAAAGCCCATGCACGTCCTCTACTATTATATATTGTATTTGGACCTGATATACTTGTCCATCCTGAAGGAGTAGTTGGTTGTTGTGTTGTACCCTCAACGTATACTTGTAAAACAAATAAATCATTTGCTGCTGGGCTGGATGGATAAGGTACTTCCAAAGAAGTAGATACACCTCCAACACCAGCTCCTGCTGATTGATAAGTTACTTGCTGTGCAGTACCCTGATTTGCTTCTGTAAGAGTCATAACATCCGTATCAGGAATAACATCTTTGGAATTATTAAAACCTGACTCAGTACCGACATCCGTCGGTGAACCTGCATTACATGTATTATCATCAACGGTATCATTGTCATTATATTTAGGTGGTCTGTATTCTTTAATAATCATTACATTTGTATCAGTTTCATTTGCTTTACAGTTGTTAAAGTTTGTTTCAGTGCCTATATCAGCTGAAGAATCAACATCAATAGAATTATCATCTATTGCATCTTTATGCTCTACAGTTGGTTCAGCCATTCCAGTGGTAAATGTAAAGGTTTTTTCTGTTGATTTTCCATTTATATCCGTCGCATTAACATACCAGATATAATTTATATCTTCTAATAATCCAGAAACAACACAATGAAAATTATTTTCAGTATATACTTGCATAAGACCAGAATTACTACCTATATTGGGTGTTGTCTCGATAGTCCATCTAAAAGCATCATTATCAGGTTCAGAAATGGTAATATTTAACCGGGTAAGAGTGCTAGCTACATTAGTCTCATCAATGTATGGGTCGGGTGAACTTATGATTGGTGGTCTATTTTTTATTGATGTTTTTCCCATCATGACAATCGAATTACTATTAACATCAATAACTTGCACCTCAACTGAATATTCTGTTTCACTTATATATCCACTTAGATCAAATATTAATTGTTCTCCCATCCCCCAATTTGTTTTGCTTGCATCTAAATAATCTCCTACTTTATAACTTTTATATAATGCATCATTAATAAGTATTCGAACCTCTGTATCTAACTCAAGTGGTTTTCCACCTACATTGGCTAATGTAAGATTTGTACCATGAAGTGAATAAGCAATGTTTGAGTTTGGTGTTGGTGGTGTATATGGAATACTTAATACTGAAGTATAGATAACGGAGAAGAGTGTTACAGAAATCCCTAATAGAAGGATTGTTCCAACAACTTCACTTACTGCATGATTCTGATTATTTTTTATCCTTTTGATTAATGATTGTTTCATTTTTTATACACCAATGAAAAATTTTGTGGTGAACGAGCTCATTAACATTATTATAAAAATTTGTTTTATACTTGACTCAAGAACATGTTGTAATGACTCAGTTTTATGTTTTACAATGTTAATGTCTTCGTGGATAGTATTGTAATTTGTTCCTCCAGTTTGTTTACCTGCAGAGTTGCATCTAGAAGCAATTAATAACGAATTATCATTAGCAACTGAAGATGAAAGTAATATTAAAGAAAACTGAATAATATTACACTTTTTGTATTTCTCCATCCACCTCATTATACTAAACCATCTGCATATATTTAAAATTATTTATGTTTATTATTTATAGAATAATTAGAAATAAAAAGAGGTTAGTATCTATTTTAGAAATATAATCTTATTTTCTATTGAAGTAATGATGATTATTCGGTTAAGGAGATATCAGTTTTGATAGAGCAAAATCTAATTAATTCTAGTGCAGATAGCGCCTTTATTAAAAGGATCTGTGGTGTAGCTGGATATCACAGAGGCCTCCGGAGCACTGTCAACAGGAGTAATTTGACTGAGTTTCTTGGTTTCAGAGAGGTTGAGGGATTAACAGACAAGTGGGTTGGAGTTATTAGAAGATTCATTACTGATTATCTTGATTTTGTCAATTGGAATATTGATAAAGATAAGACGATAGAGTATCTAAAAAGAATAAAAAATAGTTATTCTACAACTACTTATTGTAAGAAGATATATCAGATAAGAAAGTTCCTAACCTACTTAGATGTTGACTGGGCTAAAGATATCAAACCTCCAATCAAACCGGTCTATACCGTAAAAAGAATAACATTAGATGATATCAAGAATACTTTATCCTATTATGAAGGTCATAGGTTTTTTAAACAAATAAAAGCAATTATTCCTTTAGGTAGTACATCTGGAATGAGAGCTGAAGAAATGTATCAATTAGTTCCAGAAGACATAGATCTGGAGAATAGAACTATTCATATCAATCATGATCCTTACAATGGTCAATCAACAAAGACAAGGATAGGTCGTGTATCATTCTTTAATCAAGAGGCACAAGAAGCTATAATGGAGTATATAGAGTTCTTTGATAATGGTTCTAACTTAACATGTTTATTCAATCAAAGTCATATATCAAGGATTTTCAAAGATGCACCTATCCTAGTTAAAGACCTTCGGAAGTTCTTTTCTCAGGAATGTGATAGAAGAGGTGGACCTACAAGCATTAAGAAGATTCTTATGGGCGGCCCACCTCATTAAAAGGAGATGTTGACCTTATGCACTACAACTTTCAATCTGAAGAGGATCTAAAGAGTATCTATAATAAGGTGATGGGAGTAAAGGATAGTACATTGGATATATAGTAAATAAGGGCAGTAATAAACACTCACTAATGATGAATGAGGTGGGTACTATATAGTAAATAGACCTATCCTATGATACCTTACTTTAGAGGTTCTGGTGGCACCCCTTCAGGCAAAGGTGGTTGAATATCAGGTGTTCTCCATAGACGTAGATTATCAATGTTCACAAGGAGATACATGAAAACCGGAAGGGTGGTTTCCATCCAGTGGACAAGATGGTCATGTTTTCCTCCACCTGTATATGAGTCATAATCCTGTGATAGAATTTCAAACCCAAATGATGGAATGCGAAATTCTTTGAAAACCCAATCGCATGCTTCACCACTTGTGTAAGACAGCAGATTTTTATACTTTTCATATTCTGTATTCTTAACAACCCATTCTGTTACATAATCAAAGATATATTGTTCCTGTTTTGGTATCTCAAAAGGAGGTTTAAAAGCATCCCAAGGACCCCCAAAACTGTGCCAGGCTGTATGACAATTTACATAAAAAGAAAAATCATTATTCTCAAGTTCTCTTATAAAATCTCTCATTGCTTGAGTTTCAGGTTCTGAAAAAGGATGGCGACCACAATTTTCAAGTCTATCCGGAATACTTGGTAACCATTTATGTAAACGCGAGGTATCTATGTAAGGAATTTTTATACGACCAAATAACTTCCCTAAAGGTATAACACCTCCGATTATTCTACCGAAATCAATGTCAAAATTACGATTTAAATTTATACCATTGTCATTATATAGGTTATCATCTTGTCTGCCATCAGGATTTACTAAAGGAATCAGATATACTTCAGATGAATTGAGAATATGAGTAATTGTTTTATTAGCATCAAAGTTAATGAGAAGATACTCGGCAAGATACAAACACGCCTCGCCCCCTTCCCATTCCTGTCCGTGGATACAACCATCAATAAGACAAGATGATTTTACTTTGTTATTCTTTTCATTTGTTATTCTAATACACCAAATATTTTTTCCAAGAACGCTTTCTCCTATTGAAAATACATTTACTAAATTGGGATATTTTATCTGAAATTCATTTAATACATCTATTGTGCCATAATAATCATGGTATTCTCCATCTTTCCAATCAGGAAGAACAGAAGGTTGGTCCAATTTAACTTCTGGTAGTAATGTTCCTTTAGATTCCTCTGATTTTTGTTTTTCTTCGATACAACCAGAAAACGTAACAATAAGTAAAATACAACAGAGAAAAAGTGCTATTATTTGAGATAATTTCTTATCCATTTTTTATTTCTTTTAATATTTGAATAAGTTTGATAATATATAATTATATTTTTTATATTTAAATTTTATTAGCTTAAACGAAACAAATGTTTTAATTAAATCTTCGTTATATGTCTATGAATCCTTATATATCTGTTATTTGTTTCCTTAATTGTTATTTTTTTGGGGGAATACATAAGATGAAGAAATTTATTTTTAGAAAAAATGTTTTGAAAGAAGCTAGTGTTTTGCTAATAACTCTTGTTATGATTTTGTCAAGTTTTATTGTTATTGGAAATAAGGTTAATACAAGTGAAGTTGGAGCAAGTATCCTTGATAATGGTATGATTATATGGTATGTATCAGGTTCTAATCAGGGGGATACATTTTTTAGTGACTCACCACTTGTTGAAATTACAAATCCAGAGGATGGTGACGATGTCTCTGGGCTGGTGGTTATTGAGGCAACTGCTAGTGATCCATCTGGAGCTGGAATACAAAAGGTGACATTTAGTATTGATGGTACTGAAATAGGATATGATGATACTGCTCCATATACTGCAATATGGGATTCAACTGGGTATAGTGATGGATGGCATACTATTACTGCAACAGCTATTACTACTGATGGTTATACTGATAGTGATGAGATTACTGTATGCCTTGGTGGTAATTGTGATAATAATCCACCAAATACACCTTATAAACCTAGTGGCCCAACTACTGGTGAACCAGATGTAGAATACACTTATACTACGATTACTACTGATCCTGATGGTGATAAGGTCAGATATGGTTGGGAATGGAATGGGGATAATACTGTGGATGGTTGGACAGGTCTTTATTATTCTGGTGTGACATGTGCTGTAGGACTGATTTTTGATGAGATTGGTACTTATTATATAAGAGTATTATCAGAAGATGAATATGGTGCTAGGAGTAATTTTTCACGAATATTGACTATTGTTATTTCTTATGGATGCATTAATTTTAAGGGTTTCAACTGTTGTCCTGTTGGTGAAAACACTATGCTTACAGTTGAGGGCAATAATATGAGTGTAACTGGTATGATTGATGACGATGGTTTTACAACTGCTATTCCATCTTCTAATGATGTATATCAATGTAATATTGAAGATGCATTAGGTTCGCCATCTGTATCACTTTCTGGGAAGATTAGTGGTTCATTTAATAATATTCCGTTCTGGATGCAAATGACTATTGGTAGCAATACTTCATCAGGCTCATCTTTTGGTGTCTACCCAGTTGGTTATCAAGGTAGTTCAAGTGGTGCACCTAGTATCATAGCTTGGGTTAAATCTGATGATTGTCAGGGTGACTGGGAAATAGTATTCCGTAAAAAATGTGAGTGGACATCTAGCCTTGATCTTGGTTATATAGAATTTCCTGTATCATCATTAGGTGTCTACCCAGTTGGTTATCAAGGTAGTTCAAGTGGTGCACCTAGTATTATAATGTATCCTGGTGATGAGTGTGGTGATGTACTATGGTCTTGGAGTAGTGAAGGGGTTGACAGGCTTAATATTAATGCATTGATGGTAACATATGTAACTATATGTATAACATGTGGTGAGGAACATCCTCTTCTTTGTACATGTGGACCAATCGATCATGCTGGGTATCTTTATGGATTTTCATTATCTGCCTCTGGTGTGTCTAATATAACGGTTTCTGATATGTGGGCTAAACATAATGTGATTCCATCTTCTGGTGATATAGGTGGTCCAGACAAGGGTAAAAAAGGTGAGACATACACCTTTTCAACAACTCTTACAGATTCAGATGATGCTTATTTGGTAGGTATGTGGAACTTTGGTCAAGGTGATGATACATTGTATGATGGTGTCTACCCAACTGGTTTTAGTGGTACTGCAAGTGGTGCACCTAGTATGATAAACTGGACTTATGATAAAGATGGTACTTATGCGGTAAAGGTGAGAGTATTTGATATGAATATGGGTGTTAGTCCATGGGTAACACATGAAATCAATATACCAAAAGGCAAAGTAAAAACAATTGATGCATTCTTCTTAAGATTCTTAGAAAATTATCCAATTTTTTATCAGCTATTACAACGATTGCAAAGTCGATAAAAACCTAAACAATAACTAAAACCTCTTTTTTCTTTTTTTAAGAGTTTAACCCAAGTATGTTCTATGTTAAATAATTATTAGGAGAATAAGATGAGTAAATATGAAGATGAAATAATCCTATTAGATAAACAAGGATTAAAACCACAAGCTATTCAACAGAAACTAATTGAAAACCATCTAGATGCAGAAGATATACCATCTATCCCAACAATTTATAGGATTAGAAACAACCCTGTGGAAGAAAAAGGTAACAAATACCATAGAGAACATTATCAACACTATACTTGGGATATTCAAGAACTTAACACAGAATTTGAAAAATTCATAGGAGATTGCATAAGATACTCGCAACCTGAACATCGTAAGGAACTAAACAACAGGAAGAATGTTCAGGAAAGAATTTAACGACTTCTTTGAAGCTTATGAGCAGAAGGTAAAACAAGTAGAAGGATTCATAGAAGATTGGGGGAATGAAATACTAGGGAATATTTGCGATAAATGCAAAAGCTATGTATTAGACAAGACAGACGAAATTCTAAACAAAGACTAAAGATTATTTATTTTTTCGCTTTCTTTTTATCAGAGAATCAATTAATACTGCAATCAAAAAAACCACAAGTGTCAATAATATAAATGGAAATAGTATAGGTATTAGACAACCAACACAAACTAAAAATAGAGTTACTATCGCAACAATAAATGTTTCACGAAACTCTTTTTTCCCAAACGGTCTACCAAATTCATCTTTCATTTTAACTATTCACTTTCCAAAGCAATTGGTTATTTTTCATACTTGAAAAGAGCAGAACCAATTAGTAACGAACAAAAGGATATACCAAGTATTATCCAAGTAACTCCGAATCCTCTAAGCACCAATTCGTTCAAATTTTCCACTGGCTTACCAAATAACGCTACTAAACCAAAGATAAGACCAATAATTAATACTAATATTCCACCTATCATCATAATTTTATTTCCTCTCTCCATTCACAACACCTCTTGTTATGAAACCGTTCTTGTTTATTTTAAATTATCGTAGGTTGTTGCTTTGTGTCATTATTTTTTTGAAGAACTAGTCAATTGCATCCATATGGTGATGGGATGCAAAAGACTAATTCAAAGCATAGAGAATGGATGAGGTATAAAGAAGTTAGTGTTCCATGGGCACAA
>Ga0256868_10001526_pt1 | contig 12512 bp, 16 predicted proteins | sample RVTome_13_FD_187341 | JGI IMG/M metagenome (GOLD analysis project Ga0256868, IMG submission 187341) | Soil microbial communities from uranium-contaminated site in the Upper Colorado River Basin, Wyoming, United States - RVT92D227 HiSeq ... | reverse complement strand
CCGGCGTTTGGATCTCCAACGTATCAAAGAACTGCTGAATAGGCCGGTCTTCATTGATCTGAGAAATGTCTATGATCCGGATCAGATGAAACAGTTAGGCTTTATTTACTGCGGCGTTGGAAGGTGAGGGTTGATATTGGCTCATTCCGGAAAAGATTGGATCTTTGTTTCGGATGCCCATTTCACCGGACGAAATCCTGAGTCCATGAAGGCATTTCTCAGATTTTTAGATTGTGAGAAGAAGCAGATCGGCCATCTGGTGATTTTGGGCGACCTTTTCGACTTCTTCTTTGGTTTTAAAAACTTTTTTTCAAGAGAGGAGCTTTCTGCCTTTACCGATTATCTCCCCGTATTCAATAAGCTTCAAAGCCTATATCAGGAGGGAATCCGAATTGTATATTTTGAAGGAAATCACGATTTTTTTCTTCATTCCTTCTTTTCAGACCAATTCGGGATGGATGTGAATGTCTATCCTAATGAGAGCGAAGAAAGATTGGGAGGAAAGAGGGCTTTTATTGCCCATGGAGATTTATCAAATCCAAAACAGTGGACTTATCGGACTTTTAGAAAAATCCTTAAAAATCCATTGACTTATCGCTTGATCCATCTTGCAGGTCCCCAACTTTCTCGCCGAGTTGCCAAGAAGCTGAGTGACATGAGTTATCAAAAATATCATGACGATTTCCAACATACTCCCCCTCCGTCCTTTAAGGCTTTTGCCCATCGGAAGTTTTTAGAGGGGTTTGAAATTGTTATCCTCGGCCACTCCCATTATCCCGAGAAAATAGAAGAATGGGTTAATAGGAGGAGATGCCTTTATTATAATGTTGGGGATTGGATGGTTCACCAGTCCTTTTTACGTTTCACTCCTCCTGAGAGGTTTGAGTTAAGTCGATTTGAATAATCCCCCCTTGCCCCCCTTTACTAAAGGGGGGCAAGGGGGGATTAGGTGACGCGGAGATGGGGAGATAGAGCGATATTTCGCAATCGAGGAAGGTATGGCATACAGAGCAGTATTTCTTGATCGGGATGGAACCATCAATGAAGAAATGGGATACGTCAACCATATCGAAAGGTTTAATCTTCTTCCCCGGGTGGGTCAGGCGATTCGATTGCTAAATCAACATGGATGGAAGACAGTGGTGGTTACTAATCAGTCCGGTGTGGCAAGAGGATATTTCCCGGAATCGTTAATTCATCAGGTTCACCAAAAGATGCAGGAACTCTTAATAAAGGAAGGAGCCCATCTCGATGGAATCTATTACTGTCCCCATCATCCTGATGTCGGGGTTCCTCCTTATCGGCAGAAGTGCCGATGCCGAAAGCCGTTAACCGGATTGATTGAAGAGGCAGTGAGGGAATTGAATCTTGACACCTCCCAGAGTTACGTAGTGGGGGATCGAGGGATGGATATCGAGTTTGGCAGTCAAGTGGGAGCTAAAGCGGTCTTGGTCCTCACCGGATATGGCAAAGGAGAATTGGAATATTCCAGGGACCAGTGGAAAGTAAAGCCTGATTATGTGGCTGAGGATCTCTATGAGGCTGTCCAGTGGATTCTTACTCAAGAATCTCATAAGACCAAAATCCCCCCATCCCCCCTTTGATAAAGGGGGGTGAGGGGGGATTAAGAAAAGGAGGATAAAATGCCCATCAGTAAAGAGCTCTTGGAAATTTTAGCTTGTCCTAAATGTAAGGGAGATATTTTTTTGAATCGAGCAGGAGATGGCTTGATCTGTAAAGCCTGTCACTTGCTCTATCCTATTAAGGATGATATCCCAGTGATGTTGATTGATGAAGCTCTTCCCTACAAGGGAGAAGAAGGATAATAGATTTCGCCTGCATGCCCTGCCTACCGCAGGCAGGCGCAGGTAGGGATTGCGGATTTAAGAATCCGACCAAAATCTAAAATCTAAGAATGACCGCTTATATCATATACTTACTTCTACGAGTTTCCAGCTTCTTCATCAATCTTCTTCCCGAGGGTTTCGCCCTCTGGGTGGGGAGACAGTTGGGGATTGTAATGTATTACCTGGATTGGGAACATCGGAAAGTAGCCCTTCAGAATCTCTTCCTCGCTTTTGGTCAAGAGAAATCAGTAAGTGAGATCCAAGGAATTGCCAGAAGGACCTTCCAAAATCTGGGAATGATGGCCATCGAGTTCTTTCGGATTCCCAGGATGGATGGGGAAACGTTTAAAGAAAGAGTTAAAATAGAAGGACTGGAAGAAGCATTAGGGCTTCTTGAGAAGAAGAAAGGAGCACTTCTTCTCATTGGACATTTCGGGAATTGGGAAATGATGGGACTCATGTCAAAGGTGATCGGAAATCCGATCATGGTGATTGCCAAACCCATGAAAAAGAATAGGTGGGTAGATCAATTCATTACAAAGGTCAGAAACACATCAGGTCTTGAAGTTATTTCCAGTGTAAAAGCGAGCCGGAAAGTGATAAAGGGGCTTTCTCAAAATCGAGTGGTAGGAATCTTAATTGATCAAAGGGCGAAGCGAAGCGAAGGGGTATGGGCTAACTTTTTTGGGAGAAAAGCACCCACCACCCCTAGTTTAGCCGTCCTGGCGATGAAGACCGGTGCTCCTGTTCTACCCGTTTTCATGCTTCGAAATGGATTTCGAGAACATCGTCTTCTGATCAAGGAGCCGCTTGAATTGATCCATACCGGAGACATCAAAAAAGATGTGGAAGCCAATACCCAACTCTTCAACTATACCCTTGAATCAATGATCCGACAGTATCCAGATCAATGGTTCTGGGTGCATCGGAGATGGGAGAGGAAAAAGAGGGTCCGTCAGAGATGAAAAACCTTCCGCAGAAAAGAACGGAAAGCCCTCCCATAAAAAAGCTGAAGAGTAAGAAGCACACTTATCTTCATGTGGGGGACAAGGTGTTTCATAAGAAGTTTAAATCCTGGGGAGGCGGGATTGTGGTCGAGACACGGGCTTCTGAGCTACCTGGTGGGAAGTGTTTTGTTCGGATCCTCTTCCAGGATGGAAAACAGAGGGTCTTCGATAATAATTTCGATAGCACCTGCTGCTGTTATTACACTGGAATCACCCTCCTCAATCGCATCGAACTGTAAAGGTTCCTTCCTAAAAAGTCCTCTAACTTACTCCTTCCCCTCAATTAAATACTTTCCGAGGAGTTCCCGGCTGTGTTCATCATCATGACAGTAAACACACAGATTTTCCCAGTTTGAACCGTCGGGAGGATTATTCAAATGATTTCCATCTTTGTGGTGGACCGTCAGGAGATGCCTTGTTTTTTCATCGAACTCTCTGCCGCATTTGGCACAGATCAGACCGTGTATTTTCAGAGAACGTTCTCGATAATCACTTCCTTTAGAACCGGGTTGTTGTATTTTTTTTAGAGTTTCCTCAATGGATTCGAAACTCTCTGTCTTTTGAGGGGTTCGCTTATGATGAATCCGATAGGGCCTGTTTTTCATGCAAAAGACCTCGTCAATAAGTCTTGATTCTATTTTGTTTCGCTATGCGCCATGCTCTATGCCCTATGCTACTATTATGGAGAGAGCAAAACCTGTTCTCCAAAGTGTTCAGATAAAGCTGTCGAGAGTTTCTCGGCAGCCTCTTGATCGGTAAATTCCACCATGAGTTCCCCACCTTCCCCTACAATTAACCGACCATGTTTGTTGACCACCTCAGCCACATCTTTTGGTTCTACGGTCCACCAACCCCGCGTTCTCAGAAGTAGTTCCTCACCCCTCAGCTTTTGAGGAGTCACTAAATCGATACTCCGAAACCATGCCTCCCACCCGATTTGTGCAGAGGCACGAAGTACAGGGCTCACAGGATCGTGATAGATACGACAGCGACCAAATAAACGAAGACGGATCATGATCCAATCTCCTTAAGAAAGAGGATGATCTTTTCATCTTCTGGCAGAAACTCTCTGGAAACTTGAACCCCTATTGAACTAAAGCCCCCTGCCAGACAATGAAGATAAAGAGGAGCGGCGTCTTTCTCATTGGCAACGATTCCTTGTCTGACAGCCAGAGGCCATATTCGCTCGAAAAGTTCCAGGGCTTTTTCACGGACACGCCGGAGCCTCTGATCAAAAGAGGAGAGATTCAAGTGGTTCAATAATCCTTGTTGGGCTTCCTCCATATACGAAAAGACTCGCCGCATGCTCTGAATAGAGGGGTCATGACCCCATTCGTCCTCAAAAGACACCTTTTTATTGTTCAGATCGTATTGATTCATTAACGATGTCCACAGTCATTTCAATTCTATCATCTGGATTATCATTGCCATCCCTGGGTTGCGACACAATCTTATCCACGACCTCTATCCCTTTTACCACCTCGCCAAACACTGTATATTTTCCATCAAGAAAAAAAGCATCAGCCATACAAATGAAAAACTGAGACCCAGCGCTGTCTGGATGGGCGGCCCTTGCCATGGAAAGAGTCCCCCGTCGATGGGGTTTGTCATTAAATTCAGCTTTGATTTGATATCCTGGCCCCCCGGTCCCATGGTTTGATCGATCAGGATTCTTTGAGTTGGGATCCCCTCCTTGAATAACGAACTTCGGCACTACTCTGTGGAAAGTCGTTCCAGTGTAAAAGCCTTTTTTTGCAAGTTCAATGAAGCTATTCACATGATTGGGGGCCACTTCAGGGAAAAAGTTCAATGTCATATCTCCAAATATTGTGTGAATGATCGCTTGTTGCTTAGACATCTTTTTGACCTCCTTGGTGAGTGGGATAATTCTTTCAGACTTAAAACAGATATAATTTAAACTTAACAAACGAATACCCCAAAATCAACCTGAATCAATAGGGAGGCGGATAAAAATCACTTGTTTAATGATAGAAATTTTGGTATCTATAATACATTCTGCTTTACGCTTTCAAAATTGAAGGAGGTGGTTGATCATGATTACTGTTCCAGCCCATAGGGTTAGACAATTTGGAGTGGAGTTTTATCAAACCTCTTTTACATCTGGGGATATTCAGAAGTTGGTTAGATTTGAAGTATTAAATTATCCAGCAGTTGGGGAGGAGGAGAAGCGACAAAAAGCTGTGAAAACCTCAGCCATCAACTGGGAGTTACTGGAAAAACGGATTGGGAGGAGCGAGGCCGCTTTTCAGAGACCGATGATCCGGAAGAAAATTCGAGAATTGGTCCAATATTATTTGGATTGCCAGGAAGCCCAAAATCTGCCTGCCATTCCAGGTGCCGTCATCATGATTACAGAGAAGCGGCTCAAATTTTCACCCATCGGGAAGAATCCCAATCTTGGGATGCTTCAAATTCCTGAAGAAACTGGAATTCTGAGGTGTCTCGACGGGCAACACCGATTGTTAGCCCTCAGTGCTCAGACAGAAAAAAATGTAGATATAGATGTCCCCGCCGTTCTCTTCGACACTTTGGACCCTCGTCAAACAGTCGAGCTTTTTGTCACGATTAACGCCAAGCATACGAGACTTAATCCCTCCCATCTGATTTCGTTGGCAGGTCGTAGGCTTTATGCTGACCGGTATCAGGCATTGTCTCACGATATCATTCGTCAGCTCAACGAAGAGGAAAGTTCTCCCTTACGAGGAGATATTAAGATATTGGGCGTAGGGAAAGGCAGGGTTTCCCAGGCTTCGCTTGCCGATGAGATGGTAGACCTTTTTAGCTCCATTGAGAAGTTAGGAGGAAAGGAACGATTTAATAATTTCGAACAGAACGGAAGGCGATTTTTTCTAAACTACTTTAAGGCAATTTTAGCACTCTTCCCAAAGGCTTGGGCAGGCCGAAAATATAGCATCAAAACCGGAGCAGCCCTTCGAGCCTTCATTCGTATGAGCCCTGATGTCATGGTACGATCGAAAGAGTTGAAAAATGACCCCTTCGACTATTTTGGCATTCGGGAAGCGATTAAATCCTGGGGCGAGAGAATAGGAGAAAGCCGATTCGAAACAGAGGGGGAGTGGCGAAACAAGTTGGCAGGAGGAACACGAGGTACTGTAGATATTCTCACCCGGGAACTTCGAGATGCTTTAAAGGTCTCTTGAGGAGCGTCAGTAAGGAAAGGTGGAGAGGAGAATATGAATGAAGCGATATCTCATCATCGGGAATGGAGTGGCGGGCGCAAGAGCAGCGGTCAAGATTAGAGAGGCAGATCAAAAAGGGGAAGTCCACATCTTTACGGATGAGGCTTATCCTTTTTATTACCGGGTACGATTCCCAGAGTACGTTGCTGGGGAAGTGACTATTCAAAACCTCACCATCCATACCAAGGAGTGGTATCAAAGCAAGGAGATTTCTATTCATTTAGAGGAACCGATCGGAGAAGTCAATATCCCCAAAAAGGAAGTCATCAGTAAAAAAGGTAAGACCTATGCTTATGACCTTTTGCTCATGGCAACCGGAGGCAATGCCTTTATACCACTCATTAAAGGGACGGAAAAGAAAGGCGTATTCACCCTTCGAACCATGAATGACGCCATTCAAATGAAAGAATTTTCAGAAGGGATAAAGCAAGCGATCCTCATTGGGGGAGGGCTTGTTGGGCTGGAGACAGGAGGGGCGCTGCTAAGGCGGGGGATAAAAGTTGCAGTGATTGAGTATAATCCAAGGATCCTTCCCAGACAGATGGATCAAGAAGGAGCTCAAATCCTGCAGGGGAAAATGGAGTCAATGGGATTTTCCTTTTTCCTCAATGGCCAATCTGAGGAGATCCTCGGAAAAGAAACCGTGGAGGGATTACGTCTAAAGGATGGGAGGACGGTTGAAGGCCAGATGGTAATCATCTCAGCGGGTGTGAAACCAAATATTAAACTGGCCCAGGCTATGGGTCTGGAAATAAAGAATGGGATTTTGGCGAATGATCGATTGGAGACAAAGACCGAGAGCATTTTTGCGGCAGGTGATGTTGCAGAACATAAGGGTCGTTGCTATGGAATCTGGCCAGCCGCCCAAAGACAAGGCGAGATAGCTGGTATTAATATGGCAAATGGGAATGTTCTATATGAAGGGACAGTTGTATCGAATACCCTGAAGGTAGTGGGCATTGATCTCACCGCTACGGGGGAGATCGATGAAGAAGGGAAGTTAGAGTGCGTAGTTAAAAGTGACCGTGAGAAATGTCTCTATTGTAAAGTAGCTTTTAAGGAAGACAAGATCGTTGGCTGCATCCTTCTTGGGGATGTAAAGGGAAAGTCAGAGATACTCAGTGCGGTTGAAAAGAATATCGACATCAAACAAATAAAAAGCTCCCTTCTTAAGGAGGGCTTTGATTTTAAAATCTGAAATTGGGAAAGGTTTTTAGTAAAATAGAATAAAAAGAATCCATCGAACTCAATGAGATCGATGGATTCTTTTGGGGAAAAAGGGTTAATGAGGAGGGAAGAGTTTTTCTATCTTCTAAAATTATTATAAACTATCAACATTAAAAGAAGATTAAAATAAGATTAGAACTTTCTAATTTTTTGACCCCCTCTTTTCCAAAAAAAGGGGAAGAGGATGCGGAGGTGGCCTATGGAAGAAGAGAGGAAGCTGACTGAAGAAGAATTTGTCCTACAGGCAATCAAAAAATTGAGGAAAGAACCATTCCGGGGGATCCACAGTGTCTACAGTGGTTTTAACGAGGCTTTCAGGAGATATTTCGGGACCAATCCAGTCGAGGTTACCTCCAGATTGGCTGCTGAGGGGAAGATTGAGACAAGGCCCTTTAAGGGAGGGGCGATGCTCTTTCTTCCAGGTGAAGCTCCGAAAAGACCTTCAGCAGATGAGATCGTAGAGTTGATATTGGAGAAAGGAAACCGAAACCTTTCTGAAGAGGAGTTTATCACCGAGGCGATAAAAAAATTGAGAAAAGAGCCTTACAGAGGGATTCACAGTGTCTTCAGCGGGTTCAATGATGCCTTCCGAAAGCATTTCAACAAAGACCCAATTGAATTCACAACCAAGATGGCCTCAACGGGGAAAATTGAAATCATTCCAATAAAGAGTGGTAAAGGGGTGATGCTCTACCTACCGGGTGAGGGGCCCAGGGGACGAAAAACCGAAGAAGCCCTGAAGAAGATTTTGGAGTAGGGATCATTCGTTCCAAACTCCAACCCTATTTCTTTTAGCTGACCTGATGCCGGGACATCACCTCCAAAAAGTGGATGCCGGACTGACCTCTTTTTTACATTGCCAACTCTCCGTTCACAAGCCTCCCGTCTAAGAGACGGATGAGCCTTCGGGCACAGTGGGCGTACTCATTGCTGTGCGTCACTATGATAACGGTGATTCCCTCGTGATTCAACGTGGTGAGTAGTTTCATAACCTCGGCACCCGTGCGCCTGTCAAGGTTACCTGTTGGCTCGTCGGCGAGGATGATCGGTGGGCGGTTTACAATAGCCCGCGCAATGGCCACCCGTTCCTGCTCGCCGCCGGAGATCTGGTTGGGTAGGCGGTTTACCTTACCCGGGAGGCCCACACGTGCTAACGCATCGGTGGCTGCAGCGAGCTTCTTTTTCTTGCTTATGTCTATGATGGCCAGTGGCAACATAACGTTTTCTGCGAGCGTCAGGTAGGGTAGAAGATGGAAGCTCTGGAAGACAAAACCGATAGACTTTTTACGAAAATCAGCGCGTTCGTCGGATGAAAGAGCATAGACATCCACTCCGTCTACGAGGAACCTGCCCGATGTCGGTGAATTGAGACCTCCCATCATAGAGAGAAGGGTCGACTTGCCAGAGCCTGATTCGCCCATAATGGCCACAAATTCCCCTGGATCAATTCTAAGGCTGATGTCGTTGACAGCCGTAACGGTTGCCTCGCCTGTGCCGTACTGCTTGACCAAATTTTTGGCATCGATGTAATTCATGATTTTCCTCCTTATAGGGCCCTTAGGGCCTCATTGGGGTCGAGCCGTGACGCCATCAGAGCGGGATAAAGACTTGCGCCGATCCCGAGTATGATCGAGGCGATGAAAACGGCTCCCGCCATTACCGGGTCAAGAGAAATAGCTCCGAGGCCGTGCCCTTCGGTAAACAGAGGAAGGAGCAACCTGGTGGCACCTAAGCCTGCGAAATAGCCTGCGATCCCCGCCACAGCTGCCACAATGCCCGCTTCGAGCAGTATGATCCGGATGACGTGAGACTTCCTGAATCCCATGGCGCGGAATATTCCGATCTCCACAGTCCGCTCACGGACACTTCCTATCATGGTGACCAGAACCATGAGGCATCCGACGAACAACACCAGCGCTGAAACAACATAGGAGAACTTTTGGAAGTGACTGATTGTCTCCATCCGCCCTTTCACCACCTGCTGAATGGCCATGACGTTGGCATTGGGCAGCACATCGGAGATCTGTTTCACCATCTCGGGGATGGGACAACCGGAGCAGAGGGCGGCCACCTCTGCCATGGAGATTCTGTTCCGTTGGCCAAGAATGATCTGGGCGGTCGAAAGCGGTGCGAAGACGAGCCCATCGTCTTGTGAGCCCGCTGTTTCGAGTATGCCTGTGACGGACAACTCTTTATCCTTGATTTTGACCTTGTCGCCGAGTTTAAGGCCGCTTACACGAGAGACCTCCGCACCGAGAATGATACTCTCTCCATTAACCGGGATTTTCCCCTTAACATTCCACCATGGCCTGAGAATCTGTGTGGCCGTGAAATCGACCCCTGCCATCAGGACGCGGTGCCCTCCTATCGTGACTTGACCGAGCACCATGGGTCCCAGGGCAGCTACATTAGTGGCGTTCTTGATGGTCTTAATCTTTTCGAGTTCTTCCTGACGGATTTCCTTCATATCAAAAGAAACGCCGCCCAACGACATGCCCCCATAGGTGAAAGAGAGGTTTTCAGTCTTGGGGACGATAAGGATATTAGCACCGTACATTTCCAGTTTGTGGTTGATATCATTCTTCATTTCCTGGACAAGGCTGATGAGTCCGACGACCGTGGATACTCCAATGAGCAACCCTGCAAGCACGAAGATCGCACGGGCTTTACGGCGTCTCAGGTTGCTGAACGCAATGGTTTTAAGTGTCATCGCTTCACCTCCTTGAAATTAAAATATTTTTTGCCGTCGAGAATATCAGCCACCTTGATGATAACATTCCCGTTCTCAACCCCTCGCCTGAGGGGGACAGGATTGCAGCCGCCACGGATTTCATTGATTCGGGTGGAAGGGAACCGTTTGCCACAGTTGTTGCAGACCATGAAGTCGCCTTTCTGGGAGTAGCCTTTGTTTTCCAGCCAGCAGACGTCGCAGGCATCAAAGGCGGCACGGATCACCCCGTCTGAACTCTTGAGGATGAAGTAACGGATGACTATCCCGTCACCCGTCTTATAGGTGAAGTGGCGCGTCTTCCCATCAGCAAATGTTTTTTCTGAATAGATAACCTGGTTCGGCAAGTCAGCATTTGCCGCTGGGCATAGAGTGGAGATCACAAACATCAAGAGTAATGTTGATAGGATAGACGTTGAAATTATTCGGGGAAACATATCTCCTCCTTTCTTATAGATGTGGTATAGTTTTATGATACAGTAAGAGGAATCATTGCTTCAGGGCGCATATGACCTGAGGTTTTATTATCGGCAATGTTTGGATTTCTGGTTATCAGCAGCGGAAGGTTAGGTTGACAAGATAGGGAGAGGTGAGGGGTGGACCAGTCCCGGTCCATCTCCCAGCCAATCGAAGATACTGGGATAGTGAAAGAATCGGCAAACTCGCGTCTGAAAACCCACAGCGCGGAGGTGCATCATAACCACCAACCGATACTGCGGGAAGCCCCATATCAGGCCACGTCGCCGTGGATTCTTGCCTTACATCGCAGCAGCAAGATCCTGTTTCTTCGCAGCAGCACCGATGGATCTGTGGTGATGACACGGATGGTAATGAAGATTTAGGACTGGGGGAACAGAATGCCTGGGGGCTCGTTTGGAAAGCAGAAACCTGGGTCAAACAGAAGACTATTGTTAAAAATAACGGAAACATTTTACAAAACATGACGAATGGTTTGTTAAGTCGGTATAAATATTTTTCTTAATTATAAATATAAACAATCCTCTACCTATTGTCAATAAAGGTACTCATCTATATCCTTTATGACTATGCCCTGATGGCAGTGACCATGGGTTTGTACGAAAGGCAAAATTCTTATTGGGTGGATGATGTAATGTGGAAAATAAGGATTAACCTGCCCGTTGCATCAATTTCGCGGATCGGTAGGCTTCCAAAGCTTTAATCTGCAACGTTAGGATTATATTCCAAACCTGAATAAGGAACCGAGAAGTTTCGGTGCCATGGTTAGGTCAATTCTTTAAGTGCTCCTTCATAAACACGGTAGGTATTTGAATCGAAGAGAACGAATCGGACCAATTTAATTTCGGGGTGGTTCTTCAAATAGTCCATCACGGTTTTTAAGGCAATTCGTGAAGCTTCCTCCACTGGGTATCCATAGATTCCTGTGCTGATGGAAGGAAAAGCAATCGAGGAAATCTTGTTCTGGGTGCACAGTTCCAGACTCTTTCGATAAGCGCTCGACAAGAGTTCTGGATCTTTGGGTGATCCTGAATATCTCGGGCCGACGGCGTGGATCACATATTTGGCCTTGAGATTCCCTCCGCTGGTTATGACTGCTGAACCCGTCGGGCAACCTTTATACTTCGCTCTCAATTCCGACATAACAGAAGGACCACCTGCCCTGTGGATGGCACCGTCCACCCCACCCCCTCCTGCAAGCGCAGAATTGGCAGCATTCCCGATGGCCTCTGCTTCCTCCTGCGTAATATCTCCTTGGGTAATTTCTAAAGTTGATTGAAAGACGGTTATTTTCATAATGTTCCTCATATCAAGAATGGCTGACTTCGTCAATAGAAAAAAGTGAAGGTGAAAAAACCTTGCCAAAGATGTAAGGAGATGTTAAATTATCATCAAGGTGAAAAATGATTGCTTTTGATCTGTTCTGTTCAAATGGTCATAAATTTGAATGCTGGTTTACGGACGGTGCCTCTTTTGAAGAACAGAAATCTTCTCATATGATTAACTGCCCTATTTGTAACGATACTGAAGTAGAGAAAGCATTTTCTCCATTTGCGATAAAGAAGAATGGAGGCAAGCCAAGAGGGGAGATGGATCCCCAACAAGCCTATCAGGTACTCCAGGTAATGAGCGACTATATTGATAAACATTTTGAAGATGTAGGGGCTGATTTTTATGATGAGGCCCTCAAGATTCATTATGGGGAGACAGAAAAGAGGAATATTAAAGGGACTGCCACGACAGAAGAAGAGGTCATTTTAAAAGAAGAAGGGGTCCAATTCTTCAAGGTCCCCATCATCAAACGCCTACTGAACTGAAACCAATCCTTCGACTCCCCGACCTGAACGCCGACGGTCGTCATCAAAAGTATTAATATTCGGGTCACTTACATTTGTTTGAAAAGATAAAGGTAGTTGCGGCTTACGGCGAGAAGCTCTGGTCTCTCTTTCAGTTTTAATATTCCCCGCCCTGTGAGTGAACGACTCACTTTGTCTATCCTGGATAC
>Ga0256868_10001525_pt1 | contig 12527 bp, 9 predicted proteins | sample RVTome_13_FD_187341 | JGI IMG/M metagenome (GOLD analysis project Ga0256868, IMG submission 187341) | Soil microbial communities from uranium-contaminated site in the Upper Colorado River Basin, Wyoming, United States - RVT92D227 HiSeq ... | reverse complement strand
GCAACAGCCGATAAAACGCTCCGGCTAGTCAGTCGCATCCATCAGCTCCTGGTCATACCGGCCCTTGATCTTCCGGTGCTCTTCGCTCTGCGCTTCCAACTTCCTGTAGAGAGCATCGATGTCTTCTTTCAGGCGGTGCATGGCCTTGGAGATCGCGACGATCTCAGGGCCTCGCTTCCCCCGGCCGGCTTCGATGATCGCCCTGTTTAGTTCCTCGAGCTCACGCTCCTTGGTCTCGATTGCCGCTTCGGTGCCGGCCATCTTGCTCTCCAGGGGCTTCAGGATGCGCGCTCTCTCGGTCAGCACGGCGCTTCGCCTGCGGCGTGTTTCTTTCGGACGTGCTTTATCCCGGTCTGCGGTTTCCCCAGGCGCCGGTTTCCTGTCTCTCTCGATGTCTCCTTCCTCCATCCAGCCGACCTTTTCCAAGAAGCGTTGATACCCCCCCTCATAGACAATGGTACGGTCTCCCTGGAAGACGACCAGGCGCTGGGCCAAGGCCTGGAGGAACATCTCATTGTGCGTGACCATGACGACCGCCCCTTCGAAGTTATCTATGGCCGCGAGCAGCGCGTCGTTCGACTCCATGTCCAGGTGGTTCGACGGCTCGTCGAGGAGGAGAAGGTTGACGGGTGAGGAGATGATCTTGCCCAGGACAACCCGGCTCTTCTCCCCGCCGGAGAGGACCGCGATCTTTTTCAAGGCTTCATCCTGGGTGAACATCATCGCCCCGCAGATAGCCCGGGCCCGACGGGGTTCGGCCTCGGGGTCGGCTTTGGTGATTTCCTCGAGCACGGTGTTGGACTCGTCAAGGCCGGCGATATAGGATTGCTCGAAATATCCGAGGGACACGTTGAGGGGCCGAGTCATTTCTCCCTGCTGCGGCCTGAGGACGCCGGCAAAGAGCTTGAGCAGGGTTGTCTTCCCTTTCCCGTTCTTGCCGACGACACAGACACGGTCTCCCGCGCCGATGCTGATGCTGAAATCCCTGATCAGCGGCTTCTCCGCCTCATAAGAAAAAGAAAGGTCGCAGGCGTTGAGCGCGTATTTGCCGTGGAATGATTTGTGGGAGAAAGAAAAATCCAGGGCGGCAATCTTCTCGAGCTTTTCGCGCTTTTCCATCTTGGCCAGTGTTTTAATTCGCGACTGCACCAGTCCGACCAACTGGGCTTTGGCCCGGAACTTACTGATAAAAAGCTCGACCTCCTTGCGCTTACGCTCGTCGTTCAGGCGAGTCTTTTCATAAGTTTCTTCGTCCTGGGCGATCTGGGCGTAATACTTCCCCGTCTCGCCGGCGATTTTCCGCACCTTTTTACGGTGGATCCCCAGGATATGGGTGATGACGGAATCCATAAAGCTGCGGTCGTGGGTGATCAGCATGAACTCGCCCGGCCAGCCGCTCAGGAAGCGGCCTAGCCAGCGGATAGAAGTGATGTCCAGATAGTTGTTGGGTTCATCCAGGAGCAGCAGGTCATAGTCGGCCAGAAGGACCTTGGCCAGGTTGAGCCGGACTTGGTAGCCGCCCGAAAGCTCCGCCGGAGGCCGCTCGAGGTCCCTGGGATCGAAACCGAGCCCGAAGAGGATTTTTTCCACCTTCCAAAGGCGGTCCCGCTCTGCCGGAGGAAGCCCCAGGGCGGCCTCTTGGAGGACCGTCTCGGCGCTGAATACGGGTTCCTGTTCAACGTAGCCGATCCGGTAGTTCTTGGGAACGGAGACGGTCCCGGAATCGGCCGACTCGAGCCCGGCGATGATCCGGAAGAGGGTTGTCTTTCCATGGCCGTTCCGACCGACCAGCCCCACGCGTTCCTTCCGGTTGATCTTGAAGCTGATGCCGTCAAAAAGCAGTTGGGCCCCGAAGCTCTTGGACAGGTTGTCAACGGCGATCATGGCGGCGGCTGAACCTTCGATTCGTCTCCAGGATGCCAGCTCCTTCTCACCATATCGGCCTGGCTCAGAAGCCGAGCTCCTTGATGATGTGGCCGGCGCCTGAGAATTTCTCGGTCACAAAGAGGACATAGCGGATATCGACGCTGATGGAGCGCTGGAGCTCGGGGATGATGACGTAGTCGCCGATAACGCTCTCGTAGGTCATATCGAAGATGATCCCGACCTGCTCGCCCCTGGCGTTCAGAGTCGGCGAGCCGGAGTTACCGCCGGTGACATTCGTCGTATTCAGGAAACAGCAGGCCACGTCGTCCAGCGGGGTATCCTTATAGCGGCCGAAATCCCTAGCCTGGAAGAGTGCCTTGAGTTTGTCCGGGACGCGGAAGGGGGGTTCGCCTGCGCTCTTCTCCATGACTCCCTTGAGTGTGGTAACGGGGAAATAGCGCACGGCGTCCCGGGGGGAATAGCCTGCGACCGGTCCGTAAGTGAAGCGTATCGTGCTGTTGGCATCCGGGGCGAACTTGCCCTGGCTCTTCTCGAGGAGCGCCTTCTCATAGACCTTCTTGAGCTCGGCGCGCTCCTGGCCGAAGGCCTTGCCCTCTTCCCGCAGACCCATGAGTTCTTTCTCGAGCTCGGCGGCCAGCGCGATCATCGGGTCCTGGAGCTTGGCTAGATCGGCCGGCTTGAGGTCGAGGAGCTCGAGCCGTTTTTCAGGACTCGACAGGATCGTTTTGTTATAGAGACCGTCCACATACTCGTCGATCGCTCCCTCCGACTTCTTGGCCAGGAGAGCTTTTAACGCCGCCGGGACCTGGACATCAGACAGGCTGAGCATTTTCTTCAGCTGGTGCTTGAGAAAGGCCCGGTCGGTAGGCAGATCGTAGCCTCGCTCGGCCAGCTGGATGCTCTGTTTGATATAAGGCAGATTCCTCTCCTGGTAAGTCGGCTCCCGGTCCTTGTCCGGCTTCTGTCTCTCCTCGACGGTCCGGAAGATCGTGTAAGCCTGGGAGAGCAAGGTGGAACCGCTGAACCCGGTCATCCCGCCCAGGGAGTTGTTCTTCCAGCTGAAATCGGCATACCTGGCCATGAAAGTGCCGACCCGGTCCAGTATCTCCCCATATGGCTTCTGCCGGGCCGGGTCCTGACCCACCCAGCCCCTGAATTCTTGCTCGCTTGTCTTCTTCTTGCCAATAAGATCGAATTTGTCCATCCCCTCGAGCTTTCCTTGCATGTTCTTCAGGGAATTGTAAAGTCCTTTGACCAGGCCGGCGTACTTGATCTCGACGCTGCGGTTCCCCTGACCGGCCTTCTCGTAGAAGGCAATGATGTCCTTGAATTGGTCCAGTCGACGTTGCAGCGATTCCCTGTCGAATTCGAGCTCGGACAGGGTATAGTTGCGGAACGTCCGGCCGGGATAGCCCATGACAAAGGTGAAATCTCCTTCCTTGATTCCGTCCAATGAGATCCTCAGGAAGGACTTCGGCTTGTAGGGGACATTATCGGGGCCGTGGTCGGCGCCCCGTCCGTCCTTCGCGACATAAGCCCGCAAGAAGGAGAAATCGCAGGTATGCCGCGGCCACATCCAGTTGTCCACTTCGCCGCCGAAGTTCCCGAGGTCCTGGGGCGGCGCATAGACCAGACGGACGTCTTTGAGCCTCTTGAAACGGAAGAGATAGTACTGGTTGCCGGAGTACATGCTGGCGATTGTTGCGCGGATGTCCGAACCTTCCTTCTCGGATTCGGCAATAAGCTCTTTCTGGGCCTTCTCGATCGCGTAATAGATTTGGATATAGGTCATTCCGGCGCCGATCGTCTTGACAATCTTGGCCGTGACATCCTCATAGCCGAGGAGGACATCTGCAGTATAGCCTTGAGCCGGGATCTCCTCAGCCCCCGTCCTGGCCAGAAATCCCTCTTCAAGGTAATCTTTTTCCTTGGTCGCGGCTCGCTGGATGGCGCCGAAGGCGACGTGGTGGTTGGTCAAGATAAGTCCCTCCGGTGAGACGAATTCGCCCGTTCCTCCGCCCAGGTTGACCACCGCGCTCATCAGCCCGGTGCCGTCTTTCTTAAAGAGGTTTTCCGGGTTCATCTGCAGTCCGAGCTTGATGAGGTCGAGGTCCTTCATCTGGTGGGGCATCCACATGCCCTCGTCGGCCTGTATGATAAGGGCAAAGGCAAAGGCAAGGCTGATCGCCAAAAAGCGTCGGAACGATCTCATTTTCGAGCTCCTTTAGGAGGGGGATCGAGAGGGTTTATTCTGCCGGTTATGTCCGGTTAAGTCAACCCGACGCTCTACACTTCCACCTTCTGATTTGCAGAAGTGAGAATGGGTCCTGTCAGGGCGCGTCCCCGTCCGTCCTCGCTCTAAGACCCGCCCACCCGCCACCATCGCGCTGCGGGCGGGCGGGGACTGGCGCCCTGCCACCCATTCTTATTGTTTTCGTAATAATCAATGGAGCGCCTTTCATTCTGCCGATCCTATCTTTTGACAGGAGAGGATCAACGTTGGGGGAATTGAGGTTGCCGCGCGGGGCCGGTTCTGGCATAATTGCGGGTCCTTAAGGAACTGACAGATGGAGCTTCCCGTAGAACGCTGGTACCCGGCGATATTCAAACGCCATTCCCGAAGAACCTATTCGGGGCAGGTCCCGGAGGAAGATAAGCTGGCCCGCCTTGATCGGGCCTGCCGCGAGTTCCGGCCTTTTCCTGAGGTGCGCTCGCAGTTGGTCCGGAAGTCTCCTGAGACAGTCTTTAAGGGCCTGGTCGGGCACTACGGACGAGTTAACGGCGCTCCTATGTATGTCGCCTTCATCGGGGAAATGCGCTCTCCCCGGGTTCAAGAAGCGGCGGGCTACACCGGCGAAGGCATCATCCTGGAAGCCACGGCATTGGGACTCGACACCTGCTGGGTGGGCGGGTTCTTCCGTCCTGAAAGTGCCCGGTCCCAGATCGCCACCCGGGAAGGGGAGAAGGTCCTTTCGGTCACCCCTGTTGGATATGCCCCGCAGGAAAAGACACGCCAAGAGAAAATCATGTCCGGGCTGGTCAAGTCCCGCCTGAGAAAACCGCTGGCCAAGCTGGTCGGGGGGAAAATCATCGCCCCTTGGATGGGAAAAGCTCTTGAAGCGGCCCGGCTCGCTCCTTCCGCTCAGAACCGGCAGCCCTGGCGCTTTCGGATCGAAAAGGATGCCGTTTTCATTTCAGCGGATAAATCGTTCAGCCCTTCCTCGATCTCGAAGAGGCTGGACTGCGGCATCGCTATGCTTCACTTCGAGCTCGGCGCGCTGGCGGCCGGAGTTCCGGGGACGTGGGAAATTCTTCCCTCCTCGGATGTGGCCAGGTTCATCTTTTAGCACAAGATGCTTTCGAGAAGGAAGCCGCTCCCAGGCGGGAGGGATAGAGTCGGCGGCCTTTGATTATTTGTTGTTTCCGGTTATAATAGTGGGGCTTTGCGGGGAGTAGCGCAGCCTGGTTAGCGCACAGCGTTCGGGACGCTGGGGTCGGGGGTTCGAATCCCCCCTCCCCGATTTTTCCCCCCTATTAGTAGCCCTCTTGCCCGTCTCAACCCACCTCAATCAGCTCGTATTCCAAGGAACCCAGGCCGATCTTCGCCCCGTGCCTGAGCTGGAGCATCCAATCCACATCGTTCCCCTTCCGGAAGACATCCTTCTTGGCGCGTTTTATGGCGAGGTCGGCCGACGCCTTGTCAATAGCCACGGGGTCAACCGAGGCCAGGATCCCGATGTCCTCGACAATCTGCGGCTGGTCCTTGGCCATGCAGTCACAGTCCTTGGTGATCTTGAAGAGAACGTTTAGGAGGCCGATCTTCCCTCGGAAGTGGTTCCAAACGGCGAAGGCATATTCGGCCATCTTTTCCTGGAGCCTGGTGGAATCCTCGCCCCAGCGCATCTTCACGGCGCCGACCTTGCAGACGACCAGGCATTCCCCGCAGCCGATGCACTTGTCGTCCAGGATGACGGCACTGCCATCCTTCTGGATAATGGCCCCGGCCGGGCAATAGTCCAGGCAGATCGCGCAGTTCTTGCAGTATTTCGCGCTAATACGGGGGTTGACTTCGGCGTGCTGTTCGAGCTTCCCGGCCCGAGAGGCGCAGCCCATGCCCAGGTTCTTGATGGCCGCGCCCACACCTGTCTGCATATGGCCCGTCAGGTGGCTCAGGCAGATCAGGAAATCGGCGTGGAGGATGCCGGCCGCGAGCTTGGCCGACTTGACCCGCTTGAGGTTGATAGGCACTTCCTCATCGTCCTCGCCGATCAGGCCGTCGGCGATATGGACCGGAAGGCCGGTTTTCTCCAGCGAGAACCCGTGCTCCCCCGCTAGCTGGGCATAGTCGATAGCGTTGGAGCGCAGGCCCACATAAAGTGTGTTCGTATCCGTGAAGTAGGCCCGCTTGGTCCTCTGCTGAAGCCGGTAGATTGTTTTCTCCAGCCAGTCGGGCCGGATGTATCCGGTATTCCCTTTTTCTCCGAAATGGATTTTGAGCGCGACAAATGCGTCCTTCTCGATTTTTCCGTCGAGCCCGAGGGCAAGATAGAGTTTCTCCATCTTGCCGGAAAGCACCTTTGATTCTTCGTTGCGGTCTCCCGGGATGAAAAAGACCTGGCTTTTCATGGCCCCATTTTCCCCGTTTATTCCCCAAGGATAGCTTTGGCGGCCCGCCGCCCTGAGCCCATCTCAAAAGCATAGCCGATCGTCTTCAGCGTCTGTTCCAACGCGTCCAAAGCAAAATAGACCTGGGACAAAGAGAGATTGCCCATGTGCCCCATCCGGAAAACCTTTCCGGCCGTTTCCCCCAGCCCGCCGGCGACCACCACACCGTTTTCATAATAAAGGCTGCGGAAGCGCTTGTCTTCTACACCCGGGGGATATTTGAAAACCGAAAGCGTAGCGGCGAGGAATTCCTTCTGCGTAAAAAAAGTGAAGCCCAGAGTTTCGAGCCCTGACCGAAGCGCCCGCGCCGTGCGGATGTGACGCCCGAACCTCGGCTCCAGGCCTTCCTCAAGGACGATCAGCGTGCTCTCATAAAAGGCCCGGATCTCGTTGACGCAAGGAGTGGAAAAGTATTTGGCGGGGTCTTTCATGATCGGGAGCCAGCGCAGGAGGTCGGAATAATAGGCCGGGATCCGCTCCATCCTTATTCGTTTTCCCATCGCCCGTTCCGAAAGCACGAGGACGGCCAGCCCCGGCGGCACGCCGAAGCATTTCTGGGCTGCTGTAAAGACGACATCGATCCCCCAGTCATCCATCCTCTCCTCGATCCCTCCCGTCGCGCAGACCCCGTCGACGATGAAGAGGAGGTCTCGCCTTTTCAGGACTTCGGCATAGTCGCGCACGGGCGCGCAGGCGCCGGTCGCAGTGTCCACGTGCGTTGCTACGACGATTCTATAGTCGCCGTCGGCCAGCCTCTTAGAGAGCTCTTCCGGCAGGACTGCCCTTCCCCAGGTGCTTTCCAGGATGTCATAGTCGAGGCCGAAGCTGCCGCAGATCTCGGCCATCCGACTCCCGAAATAGCCTTGAGAAATGATAAGCGCCTTTTCTCCCGAGGCCAGAGTGTTGAGGAGGGCCATCTCCATAGCCAGGGTCCCCGCTCCCGCAATGATGAAGGCCTCGCCTTTTTCACAAAACACGATTTTCTTCAGGTTGTCCAGAGCTTTCGGCAGCTCCTCGACCATCTCCGGCCCGACATGGGAGACGGTCGGCTGGGTAAGGCTGTGGATGATGCGCGGATGGACGGGACTCGGCCCGGGGATGAGCAGCAATTTCTCTCTCACGCGTCTTCCTCCTCTTTAGAGTCCACCCCATTTTAGCGAATGCCTTCGATAAATCAAGTCGACGGCGGGCTTCTCCCGGCAAGTTGACAAAGTCAACCTGAACTGACATAAAAGGTGCGAAACAAAAGGTAGGAGGCCATCATGCATCAATTTGCGGGAAAGCTCTCGAGGCGACAACCAAGACTCCTGGCAGTGATATTCTTCGTGTTTCTCGGCTTTTTCATTCCAGGACGAGGCGCTGCCAAGAAGCCTCTTCCGGCCGGCCCCTCGGTCGTTCCCAGGCCGGCCAAGATGGAGGTCGGCTCGGGCTCTTTCCAGCTCGGCCCGAAAACGAGGATCGTCCTCGACTCCCGATTTGCTGAAGCGCAGGAGGCCGGAGAATTCTTGGCCGCCAAGCTCCGGCGCTCGACCGGCTTTCCTCTGGATATCCGTCCGGCGGCCGGACAAATCCCTGGGGATGCGATCCTCTTGCGGACCGGGGACGGCCTGTCCAAGCTGGGAAACGAAGGCTACCAGCTCTCCGCCTTTAAAAACGGGGTGAGGATCGAAGCGGCCGCTCCCGCCGGCCTATTCTACGGCATCCAGACGCTCCTCCAGCTTCTCCCGGCGGAGGTGGAGGGCGGCGGCAAGGCGGAGGGGGTCACGTGGTCGTTCCCCCTTTGCAAGATCGAAGACCGGCCCCGGTTCGTCTGGCGGGGCGCCCACCTCGATGTCGGCCGCCATTTCTTCCCCAAGGAGTTCATCAAGAAATACATCGACCTCCTGGCCATGTACAAGATGAATATGTTCCACTGGCACCTGACCGAAGACCAGGGCTGGCGGGTCGAAATCAAGAAGTACCCCAAGCTGACTGAGGTCGGCGCCTGGCGCCGGGAGTCGATGGACGACAGCGTTCCTCACGGCGGCTTCTATACACAGGACGATATCCGAGAAGTCGTCGCCTACGCCAAGAAACGGTTCATCACGGTCGTCCCCGAGATCGAGATGCCCGGACACAGCCAGGCCGCCCTGGCCGCCTACCCGGAGCTCTCCTGCTCGGGCGGTCCGTTTAAGGTGGGCACCGAGTGGGGCATTATCTACGACGTCTACTGCGCCGGCAATGAAAAAACCTTCGAGTTCCTCCAGGATGTCCTGACCGAAGTCATCGACCTCTTCCCCAGCGAGTTCATCCACATCGGCGGGGATGAGGTCCCCAAGCTGCGCTGGCAGAACTGCGCCAAGTGCCAGGAGAGGATCAGGACCGAGGGGCTCAAGAGCGAGGACGAGCTGCAGAGCTATTTCATAAAGAGGATCGAGAAATTCCTCGGCGGCAAGGGGAAGAGGCTGATCGGCTGGGACGAGATCCTGGAGGGGGGGTTGGCGCCCAACGCCACGGTGATGTCCTGGCGGGGGACCGCCGGGGGGATCGCGGCCGCCCAGTCCGGCCATGACGTCGTTATGTCACCGACATCTCACTGTTATTTCGATTATTATCAAGGCCTGTTTGACGAACCCCAAGGGATCGGCGGGTATCTGCCCATCGAGAAGGTGTATGCCTACGAGCCGGTGCCAGTAGAGCTGGCCGCCGAGCAAGCCGCGCACATTCTCGGCGCCCAGGCCAACATCTGGACGGAATACCTAGCTGATTCAGACTCGGTGGAATACATGCTCATGCCGCGACTTCTGGCGCTCAGCGAAGTCGTCTGGTCGCAAAAAAGCTTACGGAGCTTTGCCGATTTCTCCCGCCGCGTCGTCCCGCATTACGACCGGCTGGCCGCAGCGGCCGTGAATTTCCGGCTTCCGCCGCCCGACGGTCTGGGGGGGAAGAAGCTGATCTCCGGCCCGACCCAGGTCCAGGTCTATCCGCCATTCCCGGGAGCGGAAATTCGCTTCACGACGGATGGGACAGACCCGACCCGCGAGTCGCCGCTCCTCCCCGACGGTCCGTTGGAGGTCAGAGACAGCGCGGTCGTCAAAGCCCGGACCGTCCTCCGCGGCGGCCGGCTGAGCCGAGCTATCAGCACTTCATTCAGCCGGCTCGATCCCGAAAAAAACGGCCTGGATTATGCCTACTTTGAAGGCAGTTGGCTGAGGCTCCCCAACCTGGACGGCCTGACGCCCGTGAAGACCGGCCATGTTTTCGACCTCTCGTTCGAGCCCTCGGGCCCACGACAGGACAATTTCGCCCTGCTTTTCAAAGGGTATTTGGACATCCAGAAGCCGGGCGAATATGCGTTCACGATGGTCGCCGACGACGGCGCCCTTCTCATCATCGACGGGAAAGAGGTCGTTCGGCATGATGGGCTGTTCTGGATCCTCGAGCTCAGCGGCCGGACCCGCCTCGAAGTGGGGAAGCATCCTATTCAGATCGCCTATTTCCAGAAGACGGGCGACCGCCGCCTTGATATTCTTTGCGAGGGCCCGGGCCTGGAAAAGCGGGCCCTCTTCCCGCACTGGTTATTCAGAAACTAAGCGGCCTCAGGAGCAGCAGCGGGAGGCCGAGCGCCCGGCCTTGGCGCGGAGAGTCTGGATGCAGTCGTCCATCGCCTTCTCCAGATTTTCCATCGACCGGACCAGGGCAAACTGAGCCCGGGCGCGGTCCAGGTTCTGACCCGGCCTGTGGACTCGAAAATAGACATCCCCTTCCAGAAAATCCGTGAGAAAGCGGAGGCCGATGGTGAAAGTAATGAGCCTTCCGGAAAAGACCAGGAGGTCAAGCTCCTGAGGAGTCAGGAAATCGCGGGCTTCCTCGAGAAAGCCGTCGGCCAGAGCCCGGAACATCTCCAGCTCCAGCTTGACTCTGGCCAGGTCTCTTTCATCCTCGGCCGCAAAACTCGTCGTCGTCCGGACCATGTCGCCGAAGTCGTAGAGAGATGAGCCCGGCATGGTCGTGTCGAGGTCGATGACGCAGATGGCCTTGCCCGTCCGATTATCGAAGAGCACATTGTTGATCTTGGTGTCGTTATGCGTGATCCGGAGAGGAAGGCGGCCTCCGGACAGGGCATCCGTAACAACTGCCGTCATCGGCTCGCGTTCGAAGGCAAAGGCGACGGCATCCTGGGCTTCCCTCGCCCGATCGTGAGTGTCATTTTCCAGGACCTCCTTGAACCGCGCAAAACGGCGGGGCGTGTGGTGGAAGAACGGGATCGTTTCGTGGAGGGAGGATGCGTCCAGGTCGGAGAGGAGCTTCTGGAAGCAACCAAAGGCCCGCCCGGCTTCGAACGCTTCTTCCGGCTTGGTGGCGACGTTGACGATATGGGCGTCGCTGACGAACCGGTAGGCCCGCCAGAATTCCCCGTCAGGAGTAATATGGAAGCACTCGCCTGACCGGGCATACAGCAGGTTGAGTGTCTCCCGGTCGGGATTGCAGCCCGGGGTCTTCTCGAGCTTAGCCCGGATATGACGGGTGATTTTCTCGAAATTGGCCATCAGGCGTTCCGGGTCGCGGAAGACGAAGTGGTTGATGCGCTGGAATATGAACTGCGCCCGGGTCCCGTAGTCGTCCGAATCCACGAGATAGGTATCGTTGATGTGCCCGACCTTGAGGAATTGTGCCCCGGCGAAATCGCCGTCGACGGAGAACTGGGAAAAAATCGGCTTCAGATCGTGCTCTGTCAAGGCGACCTTCCTTCCCCCCGGATCTTCTCCGGATAAACGCCTTTCCGGATGAGATCCCGGACGTGCTGGCGAACCCGGGGCAGATCCTCTGGATAGGTCAGACCAAACCAGCGATCCCCCGTCGGGATGTTCTTGACCCTGACCTTCCCCGAACGAAGAAGCTCGTTCACGGCGAAGGGGATGAAATACTCGGCCTCGGGACCCCGGCCGGGGCGCTCCAAAAAATCGGCGAACCCTTTGTCCAGGTGCCCGAATATGGTGGGCGTGAATCCCCAGAAATTCATCGAGACAACCTCGTCTCCGCTCAAGTGAATCCAACGGCCCTTCTCGTCCAGAATCCGGGCGCCCTCGCCTTCCTTCTCGATCCTGAGCCTTTCCACGACCTCGGTCAGATAGCCATCGGCGTCGATCCGGCAGACTCCTCGGGAAACAGAGCCGTGGTCTGAAAGGGTGTTCCGGAGGAGATAGCCCACAAGGCAGTACTCATCGGGCACAGGGCTTTGGAGGGGCCTGTCCCCGAGCCACTTTATCATTTCTTCGAACCCGGTCGGTCCGTAGAAATCATCGGCGTTGATAACGGCAAAAGGTGCAGTGATCGCGTCCCGGCTGATCAGGACAGCATGCCCTGTCCCCCAGGGCTTTTGGCGCTCCGCCGGGATGGAAAAGCCTGGCGGAAGTCCCGTCCCAATCTCCTGAAAAACGTAATTGACGTCGAAGAACCCTTCCCAATAATGCCCGACCGATTCCCGAAAGACCTCTTCGATTTCCTGCCGGATAACAAAGAACAGCCGCTTGAACCCCGCGCCGAGCGCCCCATACAGCGAATAGTCCAGCAGGGTCTCTCCCGCCGGGCCGATGGAGTCAACCTGCTTAAGACCCTTGTAGCGCTTGCCGACTCCCGCGGCCAGGACCAGAAGACTGATATCTCGCATTCCTTTTCCTTTGAAATGACGGCTCTTTTTTATAACATACGGGCAAAACCGAAGTCAAAGAGAGGCTCGGGCGAGTCCCTCTGAAAGACGCGAATTTTTCCCGGCGTGGAAAATTCGCTCCCTGTCCTCGCTGCGCTCTCCTCTCGGCAAGCCGAGAGGAACCGTGCCCGCTGCGCTGCGGAGGCCTTTCTGAGGGACTCCCCCTCGCCTTAAGGAATGAAGAGTACCCCATGCTGCAGAGGGTTTCCATGAAATTTCCGTTACTCAGACTCGCCGATGATCTTATAGTTCTTGCCAGCGAAGGAAATGATCACGTTCTGGCCGA
>Ga0256868_10001524_pt1 | contig 12539 bp, 14 predicted proteins | sample RVTome_13_FD_187341 | JGI IMG/M metagenome (GOLD analysis project Ga0256868, IMG submission 187341) | Soil microbial communities from uranium-contaminated site in the Upper Colorado River Basin, Wyoming, United States - RVT92D227 HiSeq ... | reverse complement strand
TTCTCGGATTCTTACGGTTGATCTTCACGCTGGTCAAATCCAAGGTTTTTTCAATATTCCAGTGGATCATTTATTTGCAGCCCCTATCCTGTTGGATCACCTCAGGCAGTTTAAGAACGATATCGTTATCGTCTCTCCAGATGCAGGAGGGGTGGAAAGGGCTCGAGCCTATGCCAAAAGATTAGATGCGGCTTTAGCGATCATCGATAAACGAAGAGAATCCCCAAATGTCTCACAGGTGATGAATATTATCGGAGATGTGAGTGGCATGACAGCCTTTTTGGTTGACGATATGGTCGATACTGGAGGGACATTAGCCCGAGCGGCCTATACCTTGATGGAAAAAGGGGCGAAAGCCACTTATGTGTATTGTACTCACCCTGTTCTCTCAGGAAGGGCGGTAAAGATTATTTCAGAATCACCCATTGTGGAAATGATTGTGACAGATACTATCCCCCTCAGAGAAGAAGCCCAGGCCTGTCCAAAGATCAAGGTGATCTCTATATCCGGTCTATTGGCTGATGCCATTCGAAGGATTTATGAGGATGAATCCGTGAGTTGTCTGTTCGTTTAAATTTAAATCAAATGATTACAAATGTTGTAAGCCTACTAATACTAAACACTTAACACAAACAACTACATAAGGAGTGACCCATGCAACGACCTGTCATGACAGCAGAGATTAGAGAAGGGGTTGGAAAGGAGAAGGCAGCGAAACTCCGCGTAAAAGGCCTGATCCCTGCCATTTTCTATGGACCAAGATCCAAAACCATCCCTTTAGTGATCGATTCCAAAGAATTATCGAAAGCTCTTCAAACGGAAGCGGGAGAGAATGTCTTGATTGACCTCGACATTCGCAAGGGCGATCAGTTAGACCGCAAGGTGGTGATGTTGAAGGATATTCAAATTGACCCTCTCCAAAGGATAACCTTACACACCGATTTTTATGAGGTGGCAATGGACGAGATGATCACCATCGAAGTTCCTGTCCATTTAGTTGGGAAACCAGAAGGGACTAAAATGGGAGGAATCCTTGAACAGGTCCGGAGGGTGATTCAAATCCAGTGCCTCCCCGGAGACATTCCAAAAGGCATTGATATGGATGTCAGTGCTTTAAAGATCGGTGATTCAATCCATGTCCAGGATATCAAATTGGAGAAAGTTAGAATTTTATCAGACGCCAACTTAACAATTGCGACGGTCGTGCCACCTGTGGTGGAGGAGAAGGTTGTAGAAGCAGTGGCTCCAGAAGTTGCTGAAGGAGCTGAGGTAAAGGAAAAGGAGGAGGAGGAGGAAAAAGAATAACTGAATGTGAAGATCATCGTAGGACTTGGGAATCCTGGAGTTCAATATCAGATGACCAGGCATAATATTGGATTTCAGGTAGTGGATCGTCTTGCCAAAATCAACCATATTCCTATCTGTATCAAACGTTCCAAATCCCTTTACGGAACAGGGTGGATTCATTCTCAACAGGTCATCCTTGCTCAACCACTGACCTTTATGAATCGGAGTGGCGAAGCGGTTAAAAAAGTAGTCGATTACTTTCGCTTGGGGATAGGAGATTTGGTGGTTGTTCATGATGATTTGGATCTCCCCTTTGGAAGACTTCGCTTTAAACAGAGAGGAGGAGATGGAGGGCATCAAGGAGTTCGGTCCATCATTGAGACCATAGGGGGAAGTAATTTCTTAAGGCTTAAGGTTGGCATCGGCAGACCTCCTCGAGAGATGGATCCAGCCGAGTACGTTCTGGAGGCTTTTAATAAAATCGATCAGTCCTATTTGGAACAAATCCATTTACGGGCGGCAGAGGCTCTAAAGGTCATGCTTTTGGAGGGATTGCAAACAGCAATGAATCAGTTTCAGAAGAGGGATTGAACTTCCTTTATTCTCCTTTTTCAATTTCCATGAAAATCTTCCCGTGATGAAAAATCCGTACCCCTCCTGTCTCCTCTGAGACGACGATAGCCAGAGCATTGGTCAAACTGGTGATCCCGGCAGCGGCTCGGTGGCGACTTCCAAGGCCCAAAGGAATTTCGATATTTTCCCCTGATGCATCCAAGTGTCTGCCTGAGGCTAAGATGACCCCATCCTCCCTGAAGATAAAAGCCCCATCAATAGAGGAAAATTCTTTAACAGTTTCCTTTAGGCGATGGTCTAAGATATTTCGCTCTTCTTCAGGATAACCCTGAAAGGGATTGATGACCATGGGGTGTGAGAATTTGAGGACATCTTCATGCTTTCCGAGAACGAAGATGGTTCCAACAGGCTTCCTACCTTCTTTCCCCTCTGTGGAAATTTCTAAAGCGAGGTTAAGGACAGTTTCAAAGACTTCTGGCATGACGATCTCTGAAATCACTGGGAGATCAGTGGAGGAGATAATTTCAAATTCTTTTCCAAATTCGAGGATAAGGAGGTTATCCAGAACTTTTGTTTGGGGGATTCCGGAGAGGCAGATCCATCGGTCACCCTTTTTAACTACACCTTTTGAGAGAGCTTGGACGATCGCCATTTTGATTTGATTAATTCGACCCAAAGGGAGGTTGGGAATTTGAAGGACCTTCTTAAAGACCGTAGTGGCTTCCTGAAAAGAACTTTCATCCTTGATGGCAAGGATCAGGTCTACCTTCTTTTCTTGACCGATTTTAGCTAAGGCCTCATAGTCCTCAATGATATCCGCATAAAGTAGAACCCCTTTTGAATGAGTTTTTTTCGAAATGGAACAGGCCGTCTCCAACATGATACGATTCTGTTGTTTCACTCTGACCTCCCCAAGTAATTGTCGAAGGGACTTTATTTTATTTTTATTTTATTATACAAATATTAGAATAGAAATCCATTAAAAAATTTTAACTCGAAATCTGAAGCACGAAATCCTAAACAAATTCTAGCCAACAATATTTGAAATTTTCCCCTCACCCTTCCCCTCTCCCCTCAGGGGAGAAGGCGGGGTGAGGGAGGACTTAACTAAGGGGGGTAGGGGGATTATGAATATTTATGGTTTATGAGTGGCCAATTGGCTATGGCTAAATTGTTTCGAGTTTCGATATTCGAATGTTAAGTATTAAAATGGGGGGGGATGAATGGGGTTTCGATGCGGGATTGTTGGTCTTCCGAATGCAGGAAAGTCAACGATATTTAACGCCCTGACTGCCGCTGGGGCAGAGGTTGCGAGTTACCGATTCTGTACGATCAATCCGAATATGGGGATTGTCCCTGTTCCGGATAATAGGCTGGAAAGTATTGCCAAACGGATCCATCCTAAAAAAAAGATTCCCACCACTCTTGAATTTTTCGATATTGCTGGGTTGGTCAAAGGAGCAAGCAAAGGAGAGGGATTGGGAAATCAATTTTTGGACCACATACGAAATGTGGATGCCATTGCCCACACCGTCCGTTGCTTCAATAATGAAAACGTAGCCCATGACTTAGGTTCTCTTGATCCGGTAAGGGATATAGAAATTATTAATACGGAACTCATCTTATCAGATCTCCAGACCTTAGAGAGGAGGATGACGAAGACAGAGAAAATGCATCGTATCGGCGCCAAGGAAGCTTCCTTGGAGTTGGAGGTCTATGGAGATGTTCAAGCCATTTTGAACCAAGGCCATAGAACAGGGGTTCTCCACATGACCGGTGAAAAGGAAATGATTCTTTTAGATCTCCACCTCCTCACGGCAAAACCTGTTTTTTATATTGCCAATGTTGATCAAAGAGAGCTAAAAGGCGAAGGGACCTGTTTGAAGGCAATCTTGAAATGGGCACAAAAAGAGGAAAATAAAGTAGTGATCATTTGTGGGGATCTGGAGGCAGAACTTGCAGAATTGAAGGAAGAGGAGAGAGAAGAATTTAGGAGAGAGTTGGGTCTGGAAGGTTCAAGCTTGGAACGATTAGTTCAAGTTGGATATGAGATCCTATCACTGGTCACATTTTACACGACGGTCAGTTCGGAGCTCAGAGCTTGGACGGTTTCAGCCGGAATCCCAGCCCCTAAGGCCGCAGGGAAGATCCACAGCGATATGGAAAGAGGATTTATTCGTGCAGAGGTCATTTCCTTTTCTGATTTTATTGCCTGCGGGTCTGAGCATGTCGCAAGGGAGAAAGGGCTTCTCCGTTCTGAGGGAAAAGATTACTTAATCCGGGATGGAGATATTGTCCACTTCCGTTTCAATGTTTAATAATTTATTAAAAATTCGGGGTAATAAATCCGAAGAACCCTGAAGTCGTTAGGCGCAAGGCGCAAGGAGTCTAACCCCTTACTTCTAACGCTTTAAGCCTTATGAGTTGTGACTTCGATATTCAAATTTAAGTGGAGCCAATAAGTATGAGATACATTAAATATGTCTTCTATATGATACCTATCTTCTGGGCTTTCCTAAAAGATTTGGTTTGGGAGGATCTTTCATTAGGAGAGGTCATCCATAATTATCTCTTTGGGAAAGCCAATGCGTACGACCAGGCCGATCTCTTTAAGAGGGTAATAAAGGTTTACAAAGAAATATTAAAAAGGGATTCAAACATCATTCCTGTGTTTTTAAATCTGGGAGGACTTTATTATCGCAGGGGCATGTATGAGGCCGCCATTCCCTATTATGAAAAGGTGATTCGAACGAACCCAAAACACTACCAAGGCCACTATTGGCTCGCAATGTGTTTTTGGAAATTGGAACGATATCACGCAGCTATTAACACCCTGGAAGAGGTCATCCAGTTTTTACCCACATTTAAAGATGCGCTTAATTTGATGGGAGAGTGCTATGAGCGGATTGGAGAAGCAGCAAAAGCAGAACATTGTTATCTTAAAGCCATCAGTACTGATCCCGATGGGATTATTATCCATGGAGGTTTTTTAAACAGTTGGGATCAAGAAAGAAAGAAGGAGGAGAGGATAAAACATTAAAAGGAAGATCGGAAATACCCCCCTACCTTTTTTCTCGCTTTGTCTTATTCTTTGCGTCAATAAATTTTCCTTCATCTAAGATGCGGGGGGAGATGCCTCTAAATCCCCCCAAATTGTCATCAGGAGGAAGAAGGATCCAAGCGATTCCTAATGCTTCATCAATTTTGACAATTTCATCGCCGGGTTGAAGTTTTTTCATAATTAAATCATAACGAATGATACGAATTGGATGCGCAATAGTACGAATTGACATTCACTCCATTTGCTATCATTATCACTAATCATTATTCATTTTCAAGAGGTAAGAACTCGATCATTTCGCTTTCATTCGTTCATTTCGTTCATTTTTGTGCTCAGATAAGATGGCAACTGAAAAATCGAAAATAACATTAAGCCTTGAAGAACGATATCGGAGGATCCGACGGATCTTGGTTTGCGTTCTTTTTCTGAATTGGGGGGTTGCCGCGGCAAAACTTCTCTACGGCTGGATAACCCGTTCTGCCAGCATGACTGCAGATGGGTTTCATTCTTTTTCAGATGGATCTTCCAATATCATTGGCCTCATTGGGATTTGGATCGCTTCACGACCTATCGATAAAACCCACCCCTATGGCCATAAAAAGTTTGAAACACTTACCTCAATCGGTATTTCCATCTTTCTTTTTATCGTCTGCATCAATGTGGTAAGGGAAGGAGTTCTTCGTTTCCTCCATCCCGTTATCCCTCAGGTTAATGTAATCAGTTTCTTAGTGATGGGGATTACTTTGGCCATTAATATTGCCGTAATGATCTATGAGAAAAGAATGGGAGTTGTCTTGAAGAGCGATATCCTCATCTCCGATGCCTTACATACCCGTGCAGATATTCTGACCTCCTTCTCTGTGATCATTACCCTCATTGGCATTAAATTCGGGTTCCCCATTCTCGATGCGATTGCCACTTTAGTGATTTCTGGTTTCATCGCACATGCTGCTGTGGATATTTTAAAGGAGAGCTCCCGGGTGCTTAGCGATGGAGTGGCCATTCCAATCGAAGAGATCAAGAGAATTGTCCTTTCCATTCGAGGAGTTGAAGAATGCCATCAGATTCGAAGCAGAGGTCGTGGCGATGATATCCACATCGATCTCCATGTCCTCGTCGATCCGGAGATGCATATGCATCGAGCTCATCACCTCTCTTATGCTATTGAGAACAAAATTAAAAGGGATTTTCACGGCGTGACCGATGTCGTGGTTCACATGGAGCCTTTTGAGAAAAAAGGAGAGAAATAAAAAGCGGATTTGAAACTTGCGGAGGGAGAGAGATTAAGAAGGACGGATTGGAAGTGCTACTTCAAATCCGTCCTTCTTTTCCAACTTCAATGCAATATCATTCTATTTTTCTTCTGGTTTTTTCTCTCCAGAAGCAGGAGCTTCCTCCTTCTTCATTTCCAATTTTGATTTGATCTCACTGATGAAGTAGACAAGGGCACCAGCACCGATCAAAACCAGGAGGATAGGGACGACCGCCATCAACCCTCTGAGGAACATGCTCCACCAATTGACCAAAAGGACAAGACCGATAATGACGACTACAACCCCAATGATAATTCCCAATATATTCGACACCGTCATCACCCCCTTTAAAAGTTTTCTTTACGGTGAACGTTATCAAAGGATGAAAGAGAAGTCAAGAGTTTATTTTGGCATTTCTGAAAAAATCAAGAAATCCATGTAATCATTTTTTAAAATCTGTGTAATCAAAGAGCATTTAGTATTTTCAAGGCTCTTTTTTTTCAACTTATTATAGACAGGATTAATACATTAAGATAATATAAATTCAAATATGCGTCGTTCCTAAGAGGGATGATCAAGAAGAAGTCTTGAGGAGGTTTCGAAATGGCTGTCCACTTGAAAGGGAGATCATTAGATAGTCTCTTCCATTTGACCAAAGAGGAGATTGAACAGATTCTAAAGACATCAGAATTATTAAAATTTCAGCTCCTCCGTGGAGAGGAACACCCTTTGTTGAAGGGTAAGACATTGGCAATGATTTTTGAGAAGCCATCTACACGAACAAGGGTTTCATTTGAAGTTGGGATGTGGCAACTTGGAGGTTATGCGCTTTATTTGAATGCCAGTGATCTTCAATTAGGGCGTGGGGAAACCATTGCCGATACGGCTCAGGTTCTCTCCCGTTATGTGGATGGAATGATGGCAAGAGTCTTTGCTCATCAGACCATCCTCGATCTGGTAAAATATTCGAGGGTGCCAGTAATCAACGGCCTTTCGGACTTTACCCACCCCTGTCAAGGATTGGCCGATCTTTTTACCATTTATGAGAAGAAAGGCCGACTATCAGGACTGAAACTTGCCTATATAGGGGATGGGAATAACGTTGCCCACTCTCTTCTCTTTGGCTGCTCGAAAGTCGACATGGACATCATTCTCGCATGCCCGAGTGGATATGAGCCAAACCCAGAGGTTTTATCGAAGGCAAAAGAAGAGGGGAGAAGAAGTGGTTGTAAGGTGAAGGTGACCAACGATCCAAAAGAAGCGTCAAGAAAGGCTGATATCATTTATACCGATGTATGGGCCAGTATGGGGAAAGAAAAAGAGCATGAGAAAAGGGTGAAGATTTTTAAACCCTATCAGGTCAATGGAAAGTTAGTCAAGGAGGCCAAGGAGGATTATCTCTTCATGCACTGTTTGCCTGCCCATCGGGGAGAAGAGGTAACCGATGAAGTAGCAGATTCGAAAAACAGTGTCATCTTCGATCAAGCAGAAAATAGACTTCATACTCAAAAGGCGATTTTAGCCCTTATCATGTGAATAACCTACCCCTACCTACCCCTCCCCTTCAAAGGGGGAGGGTAAGGGTGGGGGGGTCGGAGTTAAAGCTCAAAAAATATGAAGCTCTTAATTAAGAAAGTAAGCCTAATAAAGAAAAAACCGGAGGGCCTTGAGATATATGATGTCTTAATTCATTATGGGAAAATCAAAGAAATTAGTAAGAACATTTTGGATCCAGAAGCCTCTGTTATTGATGCGAACGGCAAAATATTAGTACCAGGTCTCATTGATGTTCATGTGCATTTCAGGGAACCTGGCCAGGAATATAAGGAGGACCTTCACACCGGCTCATTGGCCGCTGCAGCCGGAGGATTTACAACAGTCATCGCAGAACCCAATACGATTCCAACAATCGACACTCCTCAGCGACTTCAAAATTTATTAGATAGGGCGAGTAAGAAAAGTATCATCAACTTCTACCCTAAAGCGACAATAACCAAGGGAACGATGGGAAACAGGTTATCCGTTATTGCAAAGTTGAAAGAAGCTGGCGCCAAGGCCATTTCTGACGATGGAAATCCCATTCCCAGCCAAAGGCTAATGCGGAATGCACTTATTAAAGGGAAAGAATGCGGAATCCTGGTGAATCCACATTGTGAAGAATCAGCTTTCTATCGAGAAAGGATCCTCAAACAGGGGGAGAGAAGTGGGCAGCAGTCGCTCCATTTCCAGATGCCATATTCTTCACCTGGGGCTGATCCCTATACATCCGAAGCAGGATTGATTAAGCGTGACATTGAATTGGCAGAAAAAACGGGAGGTTCTCTTCATATCTCGCACGTGAGCTTTGCAAAGTCAGTAGATATAATCGCAGAAGGTAAAAGGCGGGGCGTCAAGGTGACTGCAGAGGCTACTCCGCATCATCTCCTGCTGACAGAGAGAATGGCAAAAGAAATTGGACCGAACGCAAAAGTAAATCCACCCTTGAGATCAGAAGAAGATGTTGCCGCGATAAGGGAAGGGCTTGCTAGTGGCACGATCGATATTATCGCAAGCGACCATGCTCCCCATTCACCCGAGGAAAAGAATCGCCCTTGGAATGAAGCCCCGTTTGGAGTTATTGGATTAGAAACAACATTAGGCCTCATCTTAACCTTTTTGGTACGTCCAGGCATTTTGACACTGAGCCAAGCAATCGAAAAAATGACCATCAAGCCAGCCAAGATTTTTGGACTCGATATACTGGGAATTGGCAGCCTAAAGCCAGGCGTTAAAGCAGACCTCACCCTGATTGACTTAGACAGGAAATGGAAAGTAGACGCCTGCCAATTTTACTCCAAAGGTAGAAATTGCCCTTTTGACGGTTGGGAGCTCCAAGGAAAAGCGATCCTCACAATAGTTGCAGGGCGAATTGTGGCAAAGGATGGCATCATCATACCAGAGATTCAATACAAACGCATTAATTCATGATCTCCCCCACCCCACCCTCCCCCTCAAGGGGGGAGGGCGAGGGTGATGTCAATTTATTTAATGCGTTTGTATTAGTAGGCTAACAGGAAATTTTTTTCAACCATCTGTCAGTAATCTATTTTCTATGGGTCAGAGGAGGGGGAAATGAGCAACCTTAAAGGAAAGGATATTCTTCACGCAAGCCAGTTTACAAAAAAGGATATCGATGCAATCATAAAAAATGCAATATATTTTGAGAAGGAGCTGAAAAGAAGGAGTTCTCTCAATCTGTTGAAGGGTAAAATTTTAGCTACTCTTTTCTTTGAGCCAAGCACTCGGACCCGGCTCTCTTTTGAAACAGCCATGCAGAGACTGGGGGGAGGGGTGATCAGTGTGGCTTCGGCTGAAAGTTCTTCAGCGGCAAAAGGCGAAACCGTGGCGGATACGGCTCGAACAGTGGCTCAATATGCCGATGCTATTGTGATTCGCCATCCCCGGCTTGGGTCGGCAAAAGAGGCAGCCAATGCTGTTCCCATCCCCGTAATTAATGCAGGTGATGGGGCAGGCCAGCACCCAACCCAGGCACTCCTTGATATTTACACCATCTATAAAGAATTAGGTTCCCTCAAGAATCTGGCAGTGGCAATGGTGGGCGATTTAAAATATGGTCGAACAGTTCATGCGCTGGCCGAACTTCTCTCGCTCTTTCATGCCCGACTCTATTTTGTCTCTCCGGATCTTCTTCGAATGCCCGATGAGATTACTTCCAGCCTTAAAGAGAAAGGTATAGAGGTGATCGAAACCGATGATCTATTCAAAGCCGCTTCTGCAAGCAGTCTCATTTATATGACCAGGATTCAAAAAGAACGGTTTGGTGACCTTTCAGAATATGAGAGGGTCAAGGGGAGCTATATCATCAATAGATCCTTCCTTGATCGACTTAATAAGAAAATCACCATCCTCCATCCGCTTCCAAGGGTTGATGAGATCAGCACGGATGTTGATAATTATCCCGGAGCAGCCTATTTCAGGCAGATGCGAAATGGCGTCTTTGTCAGAATGACCCTCCTCTCCATGATTTTTGGAAAGCAATAACCCACTTACTGTTGCTTACTGGGTCGGACCAAGCTAACTTATTGATCTTGAAACAGATACGTCCCAATAGAATGTGTTTTCTTCACTTAAACCCACATTTTCAGTGCTAAAATTAGACTCGTAACCTGCTCCAGGTTCTCGCAACTCATAAGATCCATTCGCCCCTATTACTTCCCTACCCACAGCCCTTATGCCAAGTTTTTCTTTCGTATCTCTCACGAAAGCCTCACTCCCTACGGCAATACTCTCAGTCCACCGTGGCTGGCGCTGACGGGCCTGTTTCTCCAAGGCTTCTTCCACCCAGCCCCAGTAAATCTCCTTCAATTTATCCATACTCTTAATACCAAACAAATCAGTTAAGCTCTTCTGATCGACTACGGAATATCTCTGGTGCGGATTCAGTATTTCATTGTACCCACAGAAAGACCACTCTGAAGGGTGTCTCACAACGCCAGCTCGAACCATGTTCAGATCAACATAGACCATACACTGAATTAGATGGGAGTCCGTCTCCACTGCAGTGGCGTGATAACGATCCTCCCAAAAGGCACCCTTACGATCTTTCCTCTGATTATATTCCTGTCCCGTCCTGCCCGCAATTAATTGCATGGTTTGTGGAATAACTCCTTCCCGTTTATCATCCCTTATCACAAGATGAACGTGGTTTGAGGTCACCACGTAATTTAAGATGCAAGTGCCAAAACGCTTTTTTGCCTCAAAGAGCCACTGCAACCACCGACGCTGATCGCGGGCAAACTTCAATAGAAATTCACTCTTATGGCAACGATGGGTTATGTGCCAGATATAACCGGGGAAGTAGTGTCGGTTAGCCCTTGGCAACTCGAACCTCTTAGAAAGGTATTTTTGGTTTTAAAAATGTGGTTCTAAGCAACAAATCCGAATCATATTATGGCGATTCATTCCAAAATATCAAATACTTACCTTGGTCCGACCCACCGACCCCGACTGGCAAGACGATTCAGACTGATCCCAGACTCGGCTGCTTGGATTGCAAGTTTTTGATGAATTTGGGTTGTTAGCTCTTTTCATTGGTGTTTTAGATAGTGTTTCAAGTCTCGATAATAATTTTCATGGGGGCCAATCATAATTAACTCCAAGTCCTCTCCGACCATTCGATAGGCGAGAAGATACTCAACGGTCTTAATTTTGAATTTGTGAACAAATATTCCCTTGAGGTCTCCTTTCTTTTCGTCTCCAATAGACGGATTATTTGCAATATTCCTTATCTCCTGATCCAATATTTCTTTTTCTCGCTTATGCATTCTCTTTGTTTTTTTCTCAAAAGAACTTGATTGGTATATTTTCATAAGTCATTTTCTAAATTTATATTCGGATTTTTCGCCTTGCTCCAACTCTTCTACCCCAATTAAAATTTCTTTAATAAGTGAATAAGTCAAATCTGGATTTTCCTCAGCACATTTCCCCATTCGAGCCCAATGTTCAATTTGACCAGTTAAGGATCTATGGTCTATCCGGCTGATTTTTTTTGCATCATTGACAAGTTCTTCAGATATTCTAACTGCTGTTGCCATGGCCTTTACCTCCATTTTTATCATTCGTTATGTTTTGTTAGCATTGTAATTCATTTCATTGCATAATGCAACTTCATTGATATTATTTTAATTTATTTAAGGCGAACGTGAAAGTTCACCAGCGCCACGCTCTTCGGCATCTGGTGGAACGACTGGTTGGGTAATCACATTTCCTTATCTAATCCATTTGCCTTGAGAAATTCTCTCAATTGGTCAGGCAATACAGCGCGTCCAACTACGAGCTGTGTTTGACTACGCATATACTGAAGAATTTTTTCAAGCAATTGGGATTGACTAATTTTTCCTTTTGTTCCATCAGGCTTTGTAAAATCCCATCCTACGCCAATTTCAACGTTCCTAAGAACTTCGAGCGCCTTCTCAATATCAGGAGGAATTGGTGCTAATTTGCCTGAAACAATACCAATCACGGTCCCTGACTCTATATCTATGAGGGGTCCGCCTGAATTCCCACTATTAAAAGCCGCGTTTACAACAAGACGCCGAACGATTTTCCCTGACGGAGTCTTAACAGCGTCCAACCCAGACAGATAACCGACACTTAGCATCGGAAATCTACCCGTATAGCCGCTCGGAAAACCCCATGTTGAAACTTGAGTTCCAATTTTGACGTTGTTATTATTTGTTATAGGTAAGGAATCCCCACTAACTTTTTCGGTAGGGGTTAACGAGGCAATATCATTGTCTTCGTCAGAGATAATATTCTTGATGGGTATGTTTGTTCCTTGGGGAAGAACGATCATTACATCATTT
>Ga0256868_10001523_pt1 | contig 12543 bp, 6 predicted proteins | sample RVTome_13_FD_187341 | JGI IMG/M metagenome (GOLD analysis project Ga0256868, IMG submission 187341) | Soil microbial communities from uranium-contaminated site in the Upper Colorado River Basin, Wyoming, United States - RVT92D227 HiSeq ... | reverse complement strand
CGTCTCCCGGAAAAGGACAAGCTGGAGATCATCTAGCCCGGGATATATCCCAGTTTATGACTAGTACGAACGCAATAAAAAAAGTACCGATGTATGAACGAAGGCCGCTAAAAGTCATATGTCAAACTATTTAATGCGTTCGTATTAGTTCCGGGCATGATGAGAAGGGAAGATTCACCGCGTTTTTGATAGGAGGCATGTCATGAATCGAAGTCGCATCGTTTTGTCCCTGGCACTTCTCATCTTTTTCTCGTCGATTTCTTCCCGGCTGTACTCCCAGGTCTCCAAGCCCGGGGAGCAGGCGGCCCCCCAGAGTGAGCGAAAACCGGAACCGGCCCCCGAACCTAAGGAGTCACAGTCCGCGACGCACGGCGTGCTGGCCCTGGAAAGCGCGCGCATCGAATACTCCGCGACAGCCGGAACGCTCGTCCTGCGGGATGCGGAAGGCAAGGCGCGGGCGTCTGTTTTTTACGTGGCGTATGTGAAAGATGGCGTCGAAGACCCGGCCGCCCGCCCCGTAACCTTCAGCTTCAACGGCGGGCCCGGATCGGCCGCGGTGTGGGTGCAGTTCGGCGCTTTCGGACCCAAGAAGCTGCAGATGGACGACGAAGGGCGCGCACTGCCGCCGCCCGGCACGCTGGTCGACAATCCTTATTCGATCCTGGACGAAAGCGACCTGGTGTTCATCGACCCGGTGGGGACGGGCTTCAGCAGGCCCGCGCCCGGCGTGGATCCAAAGCAGTTCCATGGTCTCCGCGGCGACATCGAATCCGTGGGCGAGTTCATCCGTCTCTGGACCGCGCGTAACAAACGTTGGGCGTCGCCGAAGTTCCTCGCGGGCGAGAGCTACGGCACCACCCGCTCCGCCGGTCTCGCGCTGTTCCTCCAGCAGCGCTACGGGATGTATTTGAACGGAATCATCATGATTTCGACCATCCTCAACTGGCAGGACCAGGACGCGTACCCGGGAAACGACATGCCTTTCATCGTCCATCTGCCCAGCTACACCGCGGCTGCCTGGTTCCACAAGAAGGCTGCGCCTGACCTCCAGAAGGATTTGCTCTCAACATTGAAGCAGGCGGAGACGTTCGCCTTGGGCGAGTATGCGTCGGCATTGCTTCAAGGAGATTGGCTGCCTGACGAAAGGCGGCGCGACATCGCCCAGAAACTCGCGAGGTTTACCGGCCTTTCCGTCGACTACATCGAGCGGGCCAATCTGCGCATCGAGATCATGCGCTTTTGCAAGGAACTCCTGCGGCCGGACGGCGAGACGATCGGCCGCCTCGACACGCGTTTCACCGGCTACGATCGCGATGCCGTGGGAGAGCACTTCGAATTCGATCCCGCCGGCGAGGCCGTGAACGTGGGATACGTGGCTATGTTGAACGACTATCTCCGCCGCACTCTCCGATACGAGAGCGACCTCGTCTATGAGCACTCGGCCCGCCTGCGCAACTGGACATGGGACGAAAACGCCAACAAGTTCGCCAATGTGGCCGAGGATCTGCGTTCAGCCATGACGCAAAATCCGGCCCTCAAGGTGCTCTTTGCGTCGGGCTATTATGATCTTGCCACGCCCTATTTTGATACGCCGTTTTCAGTGGCCCAAATGGGGCTCCCACAGTCCCTGCGCGGCAACGTGACCATCGCCTATTACGAGGCGGGCCACATGATGTATATCCGCAAGGCGGATCATGCCAAGCTGAAGAAGGACGTGCAGGCTTTCATCCGCGGAGCGTTGAGCCGCCAGCCGCTCTGAACATATGATGATATCCCTCGAAGCAGACAGGGGCTGCCGGACCAAGATCACTGTCAAAGTGGATGGCGATATTGAAAAAAAATCCCTCAATGTAGATTTACTTCACCTTAAACTCGCGTTCAAGAATCTTTTTTTTACCATCCAGGGCTGCTTCAACTTTCAAGACACTATCTGACTTGGAAAGAGGGACACCTATTAAAAAAGTTCCATCATAAGGATTGATTTCAGCTTCCTCACCGTTTATGGTGACTTTTGTTCCCTTTTCTACAACCCCGTAAACTTTAATGACCAGCGGTCCTGTTGTCAATTCGGTGTTCGTGGATGGCTCGGTAGCTAGGAGTATAAGCGGAGACCGATCGATTTCGCTTATTTCGTATGCAAGCAGCTTTTTCGCTGAATAAAAAGTCTCTGGATCGGTCGTATAGTCAGTCAAACTTCTTACAAGCTTTCCGCAGATTTCCTTGCTCCGGAAATCCGCCGGGTAACTCTTTGCCCCCGCGCCCAGCTGTTGCTTAATCAATTTGGATTTGCTTTCAAGCAACCAGAGATACTCGTAGTCTTCAAGACCTTCTCTTACCATCTCCCATCGAATGGAATTCATCGGGCCATTCTTCCCAGGATAAATGATGTGCGAATCTCCTGGTGGAAATCTAGGGGCTGGGCCGAAAGGATCATCCCAATCATAGGTCAAGCCCCAATGGAGAAATCCCTGAGTGCCCGTTGCATAATTCATCCAATGCAAGATCCTTGTCTTGCTGAGGTGATAATCCAAGAATCGATTGGCATAATACCCGTAAGGAACGCAGCAAGTATAAAACCAAAGTTCTGCGCCAGCGGTCTGAGCGCTTTTGTATTCATTAAACAAGATATTGAGATTAAGCGTGAGGGGAACCATGACGTCGAGCAAATCTCCGAATCCAGTGGCTCCGATAGCATCGATCGTCTTTATCCCCGGCATGTGCTGACGAACAAATCGGGCGGCCGTTTTCCACTGTTCAAGGTTATGAAAAGACGGCTCATCAGCAATATGAATAATCGTTTTATCAAACCATCGTTTCTTCACTAAATGGTCACGAAGATCTTCAAGCAAAGCGGCCAATCCCTGGTCACTGGATAGCAAGAGCTTTTCACCGGTTTTCCTGTCGATGGCTTCAATGCTATGTAGGATTATCTCCTTTCCGGCCCTCCCTTTTTCACCATAATGAGCCACATGCCAGAGTTCGATTCTATCAACTCCACCCGGTTTCAAAAAAGTCTCAACGTATCTATCGAAATTCGAATAATCGAAACTTAAATCGCGGTTCCTTTCGATATAAACTTTAACAAGTTGCCAGGGGGTGAAGATGACATTCTGCCGATGCTGGCTGAGGTTTTGAGCATATCGTTCTAGTATTTTCCAAAATTCCTCGGAAAATTCTCTGACCTTATGTGCTTTGGCAAGATGTCCTATTTCGAACCAATTTGTTAAGTAAAGATGCCGCTCTTTAGGAAGCTCAAACGGATAAACAGTGAGTTCCATTGGGATGGCTTCGTTCCCTGCAGAAGTTATGACAGTTGCTTCGCCACGATAGACGCCTGGCGGGATTCCGCTTGGGACATAAATCGTCATCCAGACAGGTTGGGTTTGATGAGCTTCGATGGTTAAGCTTCTTTCCTCTAGCAGGGGATCCGGAGCATCAAATGGGGCTCTGCGTAAAAGTTCGCCTTCAGGAACATACTCATGTTCACCGCATTCGGCTTCAGATGTATTTCTCTTAACCGGAACAAATCCGATGAAATTCCATTGGATATTTTCTGAAGGAATCCTAATTCCGTTACCTTCGCTTGCTAAATCGGTAAATCTTACAGAGACGCCTTCCAATCTTGTGCCCGACCTTATCGTAATTTGGGCCGTCTCATATTCGTTAGTTGCGCACTCGAACCTTAACACTTTCGCTGTATCTGTTTTGGATACGGTATCTTTGAATATTTTTTCTAACGAATTTACTATACTTATGTCTACATGATGCGCGCCGACGGTGGTTATTAAAATCAGCTCGGCTGCGCAACTTATAATCCACTTAGCTATTCCAGCTCTTTTGATTAACATTGTGTTGCCTCCCTGTTTCTCCTCAACAGTGAATCCCGGCCTTCTGAGATGCTCCAAGAGCTCTTCCTGTGAGAGGCTCATTCAAGGTTTTCAGGATCTCTTTGGCAAGGGGAACATTCTTGTTTTCCGAGTCTATCTCGATGAACTTAAGAAGATGTTCTTTGGCTTTGGACGTTTCTCCCAATCCAATATAAATAATACCAAGTTGATAATAGGCGTCTGAGTATAAAGGGTCTAGGTTTAGCAATTTTTCAAAAATGGTCCGGGCTTCCGGACTTCTGCCAAGATTGACCAAGCACACTCCATAATTATAATATGTGGAAGGATCTTTATCGCCTAAATCAACGGCTTTTCTATAAAATTCGATGGCTTTCTCAAAATCTCCCCTTTTCCCCAGAATGATTCCGGCCCTTGAGAGGGGTATGATAAAATTAGGCTTTAATTCTGCCGCTTTTTGATAATCTTCAAGAGCCTTCTCGGTGTTTCCATTTCTCTCTAAACTCACGGCCCGGTAATAATAAAAAATTGGATTCGAGCGATCTAGGGAAATGGCTTTTGCAAAGTTTGTGATAACCTCTTCATACTTTCCCGCCTCTAGAAGTTTTAGCCCTTTTCTTATCAATTCCACAGAATCCGAAGGTGTGCTTTGGGCCTGGTCGAGTTGGATTTCCAGATTCGCCGTATCATCGAGTTTGACCCGAATGGAAACTCCTAAAGGGAGATACCCCTCCTTTTCAATGAGAGCTTTATAGACGCCAGGCGTTAGGCCACTTTTATAAAAACTCCCCTTTTTATCGGAATGCAATTCATATTTCAGGGCTTCGTATGCAGAAAAAACAAGCGTTATTTTGACTTCGGCGAGCGGGACTCCTGTGGTTGAATCTTTGATCATGCCTTTCACGGCGCCCGTAGTTGTTCCCCAGAGAGCGTTCCACGCAAAAGCTAAAGTCAGAAGGATGCTCAGCCTAACGGCTTTGGCGATCGATCGAATCGGAGGGCTCCTTTTTTTTCTCGCTATTTTTATCTTTCAATTTCTCCTCTAATTTCTTAGCTCGGTCATAACACACTCGTGCTTTTTCTCTTTCCCCCAAGGAGTAATAGATTGCGCCTAGAATTCTGTTGTTTTCCACAGTATCTCCATATTTTCTGAGCTCTTCGAAATATTCGGCCGCTTTTTGATATTTCTTAAGTTCCAGGCAGGAATTCCCAAGCAGGATAAGGAGGGGATAATTTTTTATAATGTTTTCTTTTTCAAGGAGCCCCACAACGCTGGCATAATCTTTTTTTTGATAGTAGGCACGGGCAATCACAGGAAGAGTTGTTGAATTCCACATCTGCTCTGGAAGGTTTTTGAATTGTTCTAAAGCAGCCTCCACATCTCCCTTATTCAAATATTCCTGACCAATCAGATAGGTATAGTTAAAATGAGAATCATAAGACTCGGTTCTTTCAAGCTCTAACGGCTTTTCAATTGGAAAAGACAAGACTGAAACAATTCTATCATAGACTTCCTCCTCACTCGTTCTTATTCTCAAAATATAATTGCCGGGTTTTATACTTTTAAGGGGATGTTTGAAAAAAAAGATTTTTCCCTGTTGCTCGATATTTTGGATGGCAAAGGAATCTTTTTCATTGTCTTTAGATACCAGAAAAATCTCCGGAGCTTCTTCTGAGAAAATGAGCCCTTCGATAGAATCTTTGTCATAATAATAAAGGGAACGGGGGTCAGACAAGACCTTATAATTCCCCATTCTCAAGGGGCAGAAATCTGAAGAATTCACTTCTTTAACCTTATATCCGACGAGAACAGACGGAGTTTTGTCCGAAACCCGAGTTTGTTCTTTGTAGACAAAAAATTCCTTTGTTGTCTGATTGGAAAATGCTACGATGACAGAGAACTCTCCAGGGATGATGGGCGCAAAATCATTGAAGGCCATTTTTCTCTCTTCCATGGCCTTTTTCTGGGCTTGGTCAAGGCTTAAATTGAGTTCTCTTTCTTGTTGATGAATCGTCCTTCCCTCCGAATCTTCGACCCTCAACGTGACGACAATCCTGGCCGTATTCAAGGTGTCTGTGGCCTTGGCCGTTTGAATAGCATCCGGCAGGAGAGAATAATTGAGAAATTTAAATCCTCTATCTTCACTGATAAAAAGCTGGCCCTTGCCTGCGATTTCCTTTGTTGAATAATCCAATGCGACAATTCCCTCTCCGAAGGCAAAATTCTTGAGATAGTTTTTCTTGGCTTCTCTTTCCGGCAATGTATAGATTTGAGATAAGATATGCGCGGATGCCGTGGAGGATTCAAAAAGAGCGCCCGTTCCCACTTCGGGGAGAACGGATAGGGTTGCTGCCGCAAGATCTGGGAAGCTCTCTTTGAGGATATTGTAACCTTGGACTTTTGATAAGTTTTTCTCAGTATAGCTTTCTGAAAGGATATCCAGAGGAGAGTGAAGACCAGGATAATAGAGTTTATACTCTCCCATGTTATGAGGCCTATAAAAAAGCAAATACATGAAGGGGGGGAGTCCAGGACGGCCTTCGCTTTGATAAATCCACAGCTCACAATCAACCACGTCTTCATATCCCGCAAAATTATGTCGCTCCTTGGGTTTTCCCATGAGCACATAAATCTGTCCTCTGTCTGAATACACTCCTCCCAACTCACTTTCGGCATATTGGCGGCGGCTGTAATATTCTTCCACATACTCATTCTGGGGAGTCTGAGGGGTTGGATCCCGGACCTGCCAGAATAACTTCTGAAATCGCCACCGGTCTTCTTCTGTCTGCAGGCTTTTAAAAACGGACAACTCAGCCCTGGTCATGATGGGTTTGACTTCATTCAGCCAGTTCTTCCAGGGATCCTGCTTCTCTTCTGAAGCGATTGAAGAACTCAGGAAGGGGATAACAAGAATGAAGACAAGAAATCGTGGTCTTTGAGTTATTTTCATCAGCCGGTGAAACTCATCGCTTTTTATATCATAGCAAAAAATGGCAGTCAATTTGTGCAGCTGCGACATTCTTGATGCACCTTGATTTTTGTAAGAAGATGCAATTAATATGGACTTTTCTGTTATTTTGTAATAACCTTAAATACATGAAGCAAGTCCTGAAGATCATATTTAAAGAGGAGCTCCAAAAAATCTTTGATCACTTTAGCTCGATTTTTGATACGAAAACTCTTTTTTATTCTTCTGAGGGAAAAATCATCAAAGTTGGTTTAAACAGGCCTAATTCTCAATATTGCCAGCTTATCCAGAATAAACTGTATGGAATTCAATCCTGCCTGACGACGGATCAGCAGAAACGAAATGAAGCCAGATCTAAAGGCAAGACGATTCGATTCTTCTGCCATGCCGGCTTAAGAGAAGCCCTAGCCCCCATCTACAGCGATGGAGATCTTTTGGGATACATGGGATTTGGCCAATTTCGTCAGTATCCTGATATTCCTATAAAAGTATTGAATGACTGGGTTCAAAAATACAAAGATCCCACAGAACTTGTAAAAGCCTACGAGAAGCTTCCTCATTATTCAAAGGAAAAAGAGGAAGACATTTTGGAGTTGTTCTCCAGCCTGGTCCATCATATTGTCTCCCAACATATGATTATTGCAAAAGGTGATTTCCTTCTCCACAAAATAGTTTCTTATATCCATTCCCACATCGACAGTGTTATTTCTTTGAGCGAGGTTTCTTCCTTTGTGGGGCGAAGTCAGTCAACCATCTCCCACGTGTTCAAGAAGAAATTGAACATGAGTTTTAAACAGGCCGTATTGAATATCAAATTTGATAAAGCCGAGGAGTATTTTCAAACATCACCTCACCTGAAAGTCGGTGAGGTGGCCGAGAAAATTGGCTATGACGACCCCCTCTATTTCTCTCGAATCTATAAAAAATACCGAAAAATATCGCCCAGTCAATTCCATAAGAAATTTTCTTAGGATGAGCCTCTTTTTTTCCCCTGCGTAAACCTGCCCCTAGAGCCATAAAGGATTTTCTCCTTGCCGGAACTAAAAGTGAAGCTCTGTTTTGACACGGGGTCAGATTCAAAATAAAATGAATATTAAAATCAGATGTTTTCAAGCAAAAGAGAAAGGAGAAGAGAGTATCTAAAGACATGTCTGCTGATGGCAGCGCCTGTTCTGGTGATCCTCCTCGTTCTCTTTCTTGTGTTTCAGCCCAGATGGCAAGCGCGCCTGAATAAGAAGAAATTGAAAAATCTCAATGTCATCCTCATCACTATTGATACGCTCCGCTGGGACTATGTCAGCCTCTATGAAGGCCGCAAGGCTCATACGCCGACCCTTGATAGGTTAGCAGAAGAGGGTGTCTGGTTTAAGAATTGTATCGCCCAGACACCGCTGACACTGCCTTCTCATACCACGATCCTCTCCGGGACATATCCTTTGAATCATCTTGTGACCGACAATAGCGGCCTTCAAGTGCCGGACCGGCTGAATCTGATCAGCGAGATCCTGAGGAACCGTGGTTTTGTCACGGCTGCTTTTATTGGAAGTTATGTCCTGAATCGAAATACGGGCATGAGCCGGGGTTTTGGCCACTATGCTGATGAGTTTGATGTCCCAGAAATTTTTTCGCCGGAAAATCTCGAGAAACGTGCGGAGATGGTTCTATCCGAAGCCAGGAGCTGGTTGGAGGCCAATAAAAATAAAGAGTTTTTTGTCTGGATTCATCTCTACGATCCTCATTCTCCCTATACTCCTCCTACTCCCTATAAGGAAAAATTCCCTGACAATCCCTATCGCGGAGAGGTTGAATACGTTGATGATCAAGTGGATCAGTTCGTCTTTTTTCTCAAGGGGGCAGGCCTTTATGATAAGTGTCTCCTCATGATCACTTCTGATCACGGAGAGGGGCTGGGAGATCATGGAGAACAGGAGCACGGATTCTTCTTGTATGAATCAACAGTTCGTGTTCCCCTGATTATCAGGGCGCCTTTTCAGTTCCCTGTCAAACGTGTGGACTTGATAGTTGAACATGTCGACCTCGTCCCGACAATTCTTGAATCGCTGGCCATCCCCATTCCCGGATCCTGTCAGGGAACATCTTTTCTCAACCTCGTTTTCGATCTGAAAAGAGATAAACCTAACATGGCCTACAGTGAGACCTATTACCCGCGACGCCACTTTGGCTGGTCGGATCTTAAAACCTATTATTCGGAAAATTGGAAATACATTCAGGCTCCGACAGAAGAGCTCTATGACCTTTCTCAGGACAGAAGCGAGACAAGAAATCTCGCTTCTCTCAGAAGCCAAGAAAAAAAGATGCTGAAAGACAGAATTCAGAAATTCATCAAAATAAAATCCGCAAATGCCCTCTCAACAGCACAGGTGAAACCGTTGGATAAGAAGGATATAGAAAGGCTGGCATCGTTGGGTTACTCAGCATCGGTGGTGAGGACAGAGGGCCGATCGAATCTTCCAGATCCCAAGGATAAGATCTCCCTTGTAAACGACCTTGAAAGCGCCAAAAAACATTTCGACCAGCAGGAATACGATGTAGCGATTCCCCTGATTCAAAGGATTATCCAGAATGACCCGGGTGTGATCTATGCCTATCACCTGCTTGGGAACTGCTATTTTCAAAAAAAAATGTATTCCCGGGCCCTGGAAAATTACCGATATGTCTTAAGCTGTCAGCCGGATTTTATCATCGTCATGTACGATGTGGTGGAATGCCTGTCTCGAATGGAAAGGTATGATGCTGCCATTGAAGAAGGAGAAAAGTTTCTAAAGGCTTACCCGAGTGATTATACGCTGCTCAAGAAGTTGGCAAGCTTATATTATGCCCAGAAACGCTTTGACCAAGCCCTCGATCTTTTGAAAACAGTGCTTCAGATGGATGAGACCGAAGCGGAGGTTTTGCGTCTGATCGTGGAAATCTCCATCAGCCGGAGAGAGTTTGAAAGTGCCAGGATCTGCGTTGAGCGAGCTCTTCAAATAAATCCCCGCATAAATCATGCTTACTTCCTGCTTGGTCAGATTGAGAGTGCGAGCGGAAATCCTCGGAAGGCCATCGATCTCTTCAAGGAGGAGCTGGCCCGGGATCCTCAGAATTCCCAGGCTGCCTTTTATCTTGGCGAGGGATTGCGCCTTGCGGGAAATTTTCCTGCTGCCATCCTTTATTATCGAAAGACGATCGAGCTTGACCCTGAATTTAATCTCCCCTACTTCATCATTGCCAAACACCTGGCGATGGGCAACATTCAAATCCCCGAGGCCATTCGCCTTTGCAAGCAAGGAATTTCCATCGAGCCGAAAAACCAGTACACACTTCTCGGTTATTCCCTCCTCCTGCAGATCTATTCTCAGCTCGGTGACAGCGAAAAAGTTGCTTTTTACACACTTCAGGCTGGAAAACTCCAGGCGCTTTTAAATCACGGAAAAGCAGACCCGAGATAAGTTCAAGATAGATTATTGTTGATAGCGTAAAAAATATCAAAATTATTGCAGATAAGTCCATAAATTTCGCGAGTAATGATATTGATATTGTCAAAATATCCTGTTAATTATATAGATAAATCCAGTGATAAGGTCATGAAAGGAGGATTTATGCAACAAAAATTTTCGTCTCTTTTGGCGAGTATTTTTCTAGTGATTGCCTTATTCTCCTTGCCGCTCCATTCCCAATCCTTAATGACTGGAGCCATTGAGGGCAAGGTCACCTCGGACACTGGTGAAGGGTTGCCCGGTGCAAAAGTTGTTCTCGTGTCAAACGCGATCATCAAAGGGCAGATTGAGGCCGTTACGGACCAGAATGGCAATTACCGCTTTCAAGCTCTCCAACCTGGCACCTATTCTATCAAATCCACATTGGAAGGGTTCACCCCCTCTGAACAAACGGGGATTCAGGTGCACCTGGGAAAAACCCTGAAGGTGAACCTCATTCTTCAAGTGGGTAAATTGGAAGCGGAAATCGCCGTTATCGCTCGTGTGCCCCTTGTGGACCTCAAAGATTCTGCTACAGCCGTCGCTGACCTGAGCTCACAACTTCTCCAGAATATCCCCAACCGCCAGGATTGGCAGAGTATTGTTAATCTCGCTCCCGGAGTGAACAACGACAGCGCCTATGGGGCTCCCATCCAAACTGGCATCAGCTACCAAATCGATGGCGTAAACGTTTCAGATCCGGGTGAAGGGCGGAAGTGGGTCAGGCTTAACTACAATGCTATTCAGGAAGTATCTGTATCAGGAGTCGGTGCATCGGCTGAATACGGAGAATTCTCCGGAGTGATTTACAACACGGTAACCAAATCCGGGGCCAACAAGCTTGAGGGATACGGTGAATTGCTTTTGCAGGGAAAAGGTTGGACAAGCTCGCACGAAAGGGCAAAAGAGGCAGCGTTAACCTATCAGGAAAGGTCAGAGGTTGGAGCCTCTCTCAACCTGGGCGGTCCCGTGATCAAGGATAAGCTCACCTTTTTTATTTCAGCCGCTTATTCGAATATCAAAACCTATTATGATGTCAAAGAAGAAGAGAAGAATATCTATGTGGACCAATCCAGCTGGTACGCGCCGAAACTCTTCCTGAAGTTAAGCTGGCAGGCAGCCGCCAGCACGCGTGTTCAGCTTTTTGGCCAGTATGACAACGCCCGAAGCCCCGGGATGTATGGTGGATACGGCTACATTGGTGCTCAAGCAAAATATGATTCGCCCAACTTAATTCTCAATGGAGATATCCTCCATACCTTCTCCAACAAGACCTTCCTCGAAGCCAAATTCGCCTATTACGACGGAAAAGCCGAAACGACGCCAACTAAGGGCGATGAACCTGGACATGTTGATGTCTGGAATTGGATCTACATAGGGAATTACATCTACCGTCCCCATGAAAAGAGGGACCGTTTCCAGGGTAAAGCCAGCATTTCGCACCATGCCGACGATTTTCTTGCTGGAAGCCACGATTTAAAAATTGGGATTGAATATCAGCGTGGTCACTATCTGTATGGAGATAATACGACAGCTTTCTATGAATATGCGCTCGGTTATGACTACCAATATACGGTTGCGGGATCCTGGGGCTATGAACATGAGGGGACTGTCAATACCACTTCTGTATTCGCTCAGGATAACTGGAGCATAGGCAACAGACTGAGCATAAATCCAGGCCTGAGGTATGCAATTTACCGAGGAAACGTCAAAACTTCTGATATAAAAGTCAAGCCAAAATCCAGTCTTGCGCCCAGGCTTGGTCTGACCTTTGATGTCTTGGGGAACCGTTCTCTTGCCTTAAAAGCGCATTGGGGACGCTATTATGACCAACTTTACATCCGCGGCTTTAAGGGATTATCAAAAGATAACTGGCCGAGCTGGGGCAGGTATATCATCGATCCCGCGAATTATCCCGCTGAAGGAAGCTGGGAGTATTGGTGGTATTATCCGGGAGCCGGAACAGATACATCGCTAAACCCAGATATTAAACAACCCTACATGGACCAGTGGACAGTCGGCCTTGAGTATGAGCTGATGAAAGATACATCGGTCGGAGTGACCTATATTGACCGACGCCACAAAGACCTTCAGGGGCAGATCCCCATCAATTCAGTCTGGATACCGGTTGAAATTGATAATCCATTGGGAGGAAAGATTACCGTTTATAAAGCGGGATATCCCTTAGACCAAACCAAATGGCTGATCACAAATCCGGATAAAGATAAGTATCCGGGAGTGGTGTTTATT
>Ga0256868_10001522_pt1 | contig 12548 bp, 8 predicted proteins | sample RVTome_13_FD_187341 | JGI IMG/M metagenome (GOLD analysis project Ga0256868, IMG submission 187341) | Soil microbial communities from uranium-contaminated site in the Upper Colorado River Basin, Wyoming, United States - RVT92D227 HiSeq ... | reverse complement strand
GCTCCCGCCTCTTTTTCTCCTCTTCGGTGGGCGGAGGCACCGGGTTGACAGCATGGGACTTGAGGTCACAACTCCATTCCTTGCCTTCTACCGAAAACTGGATGCTCTTTTCACCATCGCTAAAAGCAAACCGATTAAAAGGAAGGCCTTGATACGGCGCCTCATGCCCGAGCGCCTGGGCCAAGGACCGCCTCAAGTGGGCCGTGTCGAACAGCGGTTTCCTGGAGTCCGCTTTGGGATCAATCCGATAGATGACGGTATTCTCGGGAGATCCTTCGGCGTACCAGAAACTGCTGCCGTCGGCCAGCCAATTGGCCGGCATGATGACGCCACCCTTGATCACTGTCGGGACAGTGTTATAAAGAGCCAGGTTCAGGTACCGTTCATACATCTCCTCCGGGCCGACCGCTTCCGCCTGCTGAGCTAGGAGAGGGGGGCCGCAAAAGAGGATCACAAAGATGAGGCCGCCGGCCAGTCGAGGATTCTTGGACATGTTCATCTCTTAGTTACAGGGCCGGGTAACACCCAGCCGTTCATATCTTCTTTTGTTGGCTCTGGCTTATAGCAGAGATAATCCACTTAGTCAATCCAGGGGGACAGGGGATGCCTTGCTCTCAGTCCACGACCTTGCCAACCCGCCTTGACATGGTATAATAATCGTCAATTGTTTTTTGTTCTTTTTGCCACATTGAGGAGCTATCCATGAGAAGTCTGCAAGAGATTGCTGCTAAGTCTGTTTTAACCGAAAGCCAGCTCGTGAAGCTGGAGAAAATCATCCTCAGCCAGGGCCCCTACACCCAGGAAGCCGTGCGCGAAGAACTGGGCTGGTTCTGCGCCGGTCTGGGCATGAACGATTATTATTTCCGGACCACACCTCTCCCAACGATCGCCAATCATATCCGGGCCATCAAAGCGGCCGAAATCATCGCCACGATCAAGGAAGAAAAGGTGGTCCAGGTCGACCTGGCCACCGAGCATGCCCGCGAAGCCATCTATCTCGTCGACGACTTCCACCCCCGCGGGCTCGAGGTCGAACGGCACATCGAGGAGAAGTATCCGAACTGCCGCCTCCAATCCTACCGCACGGCGCGCAAAGCCATGGGAGTCGAGCACCTGAGAATGTACGTCGTCTGCCTCCCCGAGTTCCCGGAAGCTCAGCCGGCCTTCGGAGAAACGGACCTAAACAAGATCGCCGATAAAACCTTCCTGAAGACCGCGCCCGCCGAGACCGTGGCCCGGTACCAGGCGCTGATCACCAAGACCAGCACTTGGGAAAGCCCTTACATCGACGTCACCATGTGCAAGCGGGGCGGCGAAATCCGAATCACCGTCGTAACCAAGCGCGACTCCAGCCACCGCTTTTTCTCCAACGTCTCGGACGTCATCAACTCGCACGGCCTGGTCTCCAACCGCAAGTACATCGAGCAGTTCTCCAACGGCCGGACGGCCTACTCGTTCTATCTCAAGGGGATCAAGGATCAAACCCTCATCCAGAATCTGGTCGAGGACATGAGCCTGATCTACGTCTTCCCCGAATCGCCCCTCTCGGGCCTCTTCCGGGACGGCAAGCTGACCGCCCAGGAGACGGTCTTCGGCGTCTCCGCCTGGAGCTTCTGTCACCAGTTCCTGACCGGCTACAACGACGAATACCTGCGCCTGGCTGAGGCCCTCAAGGATTCGCCGGAGCTCCTGGGCATCCTGCGCAACCTCAAGACCAAGCTGGTCAAGGACACCTACACCGAGCAGCGGGTCTGGGACGCCTTCCTGGAAAACCCGGTCTTCCTGAAGAAGCTCTTCTGGCTGTTCGACCGGAAGTTCAGCCCCTCCTCCTCATCCCGGGATATCAAGAAGGAGCTGGGAGAGCTGCGCAAAGAGATCATCCGGACGGCCCCCGTGGAGATCGACCGGGATATTTTGCTCGCTGCCGTGCTGTTCATTGATTCCATCCTCAAGACAAATTTTTACGTCAAGGAAAAGACCTCTCTCTCTTATATGTACAGCCCCGCCTTCCTGAACAGGGTCGATTATCCGGAAACACCCTTCGGGATCTTCCACGTCGTCGGGGCCGAGTTCCGGGGATTCCACGTCCGCTTCCGCGACATCGCCCGCGGCGGCATCCGCATCGTCCGCTCCAACCAGCTCCAGACCTACCTCAGCAACTCCGATTTTATCTTCGACGAGAACTACAACCTGGCCGCCACCCAGCAGCGCAAGAACAAGGACATCCCCGAGGGCGGCTCCAAGGGGACCATCCTCATCAACTGGGGCCACATGCACCGCGCCGAAGAGGTCTTCAAAAAATACATCGACGGGCTCCTCGACTTGATGCTCAACGAGGAAGGCGTCGTCGACCTCTACGGCCGGGAGGTTCTGCTCTTCCTCGGCCCCGACGAGGGGACGGCCGCTCTCATGGAGTGGGCGGCCCTGCGGGCCAAGGCCCGCGGCTATCGCTATTGGAGGTCCTTCTCCACCGGCAAGCCCGTCTCCATGGGCGGGATCCCGCATGACCTCTACGGCATGACCACCAACTCCATCCATGAATACGTCCTGAAAGCCCTGGGAAAGCTGGGACTCAAAGAAGAGAACGTCACCAAGGTCATGACCGGCGGCCCGGACGGCGACCTGGGGAGCAACGAGATTCTCATCTCCAAGGACCGGATCCTGGCCCTGATCGACGGGTCCGGCGTCCTCTACGACCCGGCCGGGATCGACCGGCGCGAGCTCACCCGCCTGGCCAGGGAGCGGAAGATGGTCGAGCATTTCCGTAGAGAGCGACTGTCCAAGGACGGCTTCTTCGTCGGCGTCAAGGAGCGTAACGTCAACCTGCCGGACGGTGAAAAAGTGGAATCCGGCCTCAATTTTCGGAACACCTTCCATCTCCATCCCAACTTCGCCGCCGACCTCTTCATTCCCTGCGGGGGCCGGCCGTCTTCGATCAACATCAACAACTGGCAGAGATACCTGAACGACAAGGGCAATCCCCGCTTCAAGGTCATCGCCGAGGGCGCCAACCTGTTCATCACCCAGCAGGCGCGGCTGCGGCTGGAGGAGCGGGGAGTGATTCTCTACAAAGACGCCTCGGCCAACAAGGGCGGCGTCACCTCGTCCTCGCTCGAGGTCCTGGCCAGCCTGGCCCTGACCGACGAAGAGTACGAAAACCTGATGTGCATCAAGAAGGGCGCGGTCACGGCCTTCCGCCAGAAATACGTCTCCCAGATCCTGGAGATCATCCGCGAGAACGCCCGGCTTGAGTTCGACATCATCTGGAAAGAGAACGAGGCCAAAAAAATTCCGCGGGCCGTCCTCACCGACCTCATCAGCGAGAAGATCAACCTGATCAAGGACGCGGTGGGAAAATCGGACCTGGTCAGCGACCGGGCTTTGTTCAAGAAGGTGACGGAGTGCTGCATCCCCCGGGTGCTGGTCGAGGAGATCGGGTTCGCCAAGATCATCAAGCGGGTGCCGATGGCTTACCTCAAGGCGCTGTTCGCCTCGGAGCTGGCCAGCCGGTATGTCTATCAGTACGGGCTGGACGCCAACGAGATCAATTTCTACGAGTTCCTGAACAAGGCCCGCTGAAAGACCTCAGCTGATCTCGCCGGTGAGATAGGCGCGGGTGCGGGGGTTCTTGGGGTTCGCAAACACTTCGGCCGCCGGGCCGTGCTCGACGAGCTCCCCCAGATAGAGGAAGGCGATATAGTCAGCGATCCGCTTGGCCTGCCTCAGGATATGGGTGACCACGATCACCGTATATTCTTCCTTGAGCTCGATCAGCCGACGCTCCACGTTCTGGCTGGACTGCGGGTCCAGGGCCGAGGTCGGCTCGTCCCCCAGGATGATCTCGGGGCCGACTGCGAGCCCCCGGGCGAGGCAGAGGCGCTGCTGCTGGCCGACCGAAAGCCGCGAGGCCGGTTCCCCCAGCCTGTCCTTGACTTCCTCCCACAGCCCGGCCATGTGCAGATAGTGCTCGACGATCTCGCCCAGCCGCTTTTTATCGATATGATTATGGATGCGCGGACCATAAGCGACGTTGTCGTAGATGGACATCGGCAAGACCTGGGGCCGCTGAGAAAGGAGCCCCATTTTTTTTCTCACCTCGGTGACCTCCGTCCGCGGGTCATAGATGTCGATGCCGTCCACCAGGACACGGCCTCCGACCCGGACGCCGTCGAGCGGGTCGAGCAGCCGGTTCAGGGACTTCAGCAGCGTCGTCTTCCCGCAGCCCGAGGGGCCGATGATGACCGTGATCTTGTGATCCGGGATATCGATGCTGATATCCGTGAGAACCCGCAGCTCATCAAAATAGACGCTCAGATCTTGGACGCTGATATGCGTTCTGGTTTCCATGGGCGTCTCCTTCTATTTGATAATATGCCGGGTGTATCGTTTGCCCAGGCCTCTCGCCAGCAGGCTGATGACGAGGATCAGGACGGTGAGGATGGCCGCTGAGGCATAGGCCCTCTGCTGGACCTCTGGAAAGGGCGTTCCCAACTGGAAAAAGATCGCCAGGGGCAAGGTCGCCGCCGGCTGGAAGAGCGAGGTCGGGATGCGGTCGGTGAACCCGGCCGTGAAGAGGACCGAGGCGGCGTCCCCGATCCCCCGGCCGAAGGCGATCAGGACGGCGGTCAGCAGTCCGGGCAGGCACTGCCGGACAACGACCTTCAGGGCCGTCTCCAGCCGGGTGGCGCCCAGCGAATACGAGGCCTCCAGTAGCTCATTCGGGACCATCCGGATGACCTCGTCGGCCGCCCGGCTCATGATCGGGAACTCGAGGAGTCCTACGGCCAGAATCCCGGCCAGGAGGGACGACCGCAACCCGAAAAAGATCATGATGATGAAACCGAAGGCACCGTAAACGATGGAGGGAATCCCCCAGAGGACATCCAGGGAAAAGCGGGTCAGGGAGGCCAATCGCGACCGCTTCTGCGCATAGACGTTGATGTAGAGCACGACCGGGAGGCTGAATAGAATGGCCAGGACGGTCGCTCCAGAGGCCAGATACAGAGAGCCGACGATGGCGTTGAGGATTCCGCCTTCTCTTCCCAAGTAGTAGCCGCCCTTGGGGGTTTGGGTGATCATCGACAGGTTCATGGCCGGCAGGCCCTTCCAGATGATCGTCCCCATGATCAAGGCCAGACAGCCGATGACGACCAGCACGGAGGCGGCCATCAGCACCCGGAAAATACCCTCTTTCAGCTTGCGCCGCCTGAGCCAGTGGAGTGAGGAGGGATGGCTCACGCCGCCCTCCGTTCGACCCTGACCAGGATCAGCCGGGCCAGGACATTGAAAAAGAGCACGACGAGGAGGAGAACCGCCGCCGCCAGCATGAGCGCCGCATCATAGAGAGGCACGGACATCATCTCACCGTAGTTGTTGGCGATCAGCGCCGGGAGTGGATAGCCGCCATCGAAGACCGAGCCGGGTAGGCGAGGGATGTTACCCACCACCATGAGCACGGCCATGGTCTCGCCGAAGGCCCGGGACAGTCCGAGGACTATGGCAGCGATGATCCCCTGGAGTCCTTTCTTAAGAACAACGTGATGGACGGTCTCCCATTTCGTAGCTCCCAGGGAAAGAGATGCCTCCCTCATCGGATAGGGGATGGACGAAAAAACCTCGAGAGAAACCGAAATGATGGTCGGAAAGATCATGATCGCCAGGACGATGCCGCCCGCCAAGATGGTATAGCCGCTTGAAGTCACGCCAAAGAGCGGGGCGATGACTCGTCCGACCAGCGGGACGACCAGGAGCACGCCCCAGACGCCGTAGATGACCGAGGGAAGACCGGCCAGAAGGTCGATGATAGGCTTGGTGAATTCCCGCACCGAAAGGGGTGCGTATTCGGACAAGTAAACAGCGGTGAGGAGCGAGATCGGAACGGCCAGCACGAGGGAGACAAAAGTGACCCACAGAGTCCCCATGATAAAGGGGAGAAGGCCGAAATCGCCCTTCAGCGGAGACCAGGCCGAAGAAAAAAAGAGGGAGAAGAACGGCTTTTGGGCCAAGATCGGCCGGGCGCGGATAAACAGCCCGATAAGGATCAGCAGGACCAGAAAGGTGGGCACGGCGGTCAGGACGAGCATCGTCCTTTTTGCCAGCCGGTCCTTAAGAAGCCTCATCGGATGTTTCTAACGGCCCTCGATCTTTCTCCGCCCGTCTGCCAGCTTTTCCGGGCTCAAGCCGATATAGCCGGTTTCGGCGACGAACTTCTGGCCTTCGCCGAGGACCCAGCGCAAAAACTCGACCTGGAGGGGGGCTTGCGGCCGACCCTTGCTGACCAGGTAGAGGTCGCGCGCCGGCGGCGAGGGATATACCCCTTGGGCGATGGCCGCGGTGATTGCATCGCGATCCTGGTAGACGCTCTCCGCCGGCTCGATCTTCCCGCTGCCGTCGAGGTCGATGGGCAGGATCATGATTCCCGGCAGCGGCTTCAAGGTCTTGGCATCATAGGCATAGTTAATGTTGTTGAATCCGATGCCGAGGGTGTCGCGGCGTACGGCCTCGGCCAGGCCCGGATCTCCGTAAACGCCGATCCCCTTGAGGTCTTCTTGCCTCTTCTCAAGAAAAGCCGCCCAAGTCTCGGCCGCACCGCAGGCATCCGATCGGGTGTATACATGAAGGGCGGTTTTGTCGGCAGTCCCCAGGGCGTCTCCCCAGGTCTTGGCCGTCTCCGTAATCCAGACGGCGATAAAGGCCTCCTTCTTAAGGCCCGAGCTAAGTATCCGGTCCAACAAGGGGTTCTTCGCGCTGATCGTAGGGACGACGCCGTCCTTGACGACGGCGATGGCAAAGGCCCCTTTCTCGACTTCGATCGGATGGATTTCGCGCGAGACCATCCCCAAGTCCACGACCCCGGCCAAGGCGTCGGCAATCCCCTTCCCGGCGCCCCCTGCCTGGACATCAACTCTGACCTTGGGGTGAAGCTTTCTGAACTCCTCGCCCCACTTGACGGCCATCGGATAGAGGGCCCAGGCGCCGGAGAGCGTAATGGTCCCGGACAGTTCTTGAGCAGGCGGCGGGACAGAGACGGCGAGCATCGAGATGAAGGCAAAGGTGATCATTCCACCGAGAAGTCTTTTCACAGCGTCTTCTCCTTCCATATTAATACATATAATCTATCGATCATGTCGACTATTATTGGAAAAACAAAAGGCTTCAGGCGCCCCTCCTCCGTCCGGCCCGGGCCGCCCTCGTCCTCTCGGCCAACTCCTCGAAAGTCGCTGTTTCCATGATCTTGGCGACCGCATCGCGGACCTCCTTCCAGAGACCTTTTAGCCCGCATGAGGATTCGTGGGGGCAAACCTCATGGGCAGTCACGCTGACGCAGTCGATGGGAGCAAGGGGCCCGTCCATCACCCGGATGACTTCGGCGACATTGATCTCGGCCGGAGGCTTGGACAGGTAGTAGCCCCCGTTCGGCCCCTTGCGGCTGCGCAGGTAGCCGGCCCGCTTGAGCTGGAGGAGGATCTGCTCCAGGAACCGCTCCGGAATATCCTGGGCCTTGGAGATGTCCCGGATATGGAGAGGCTTCTCTTCATGGTGGAGAGAAAGCTCGAGCATGGCCCGGCTGGCATACTCTCCCTTGGTCGAAAGGCGCATTCCTTCCTCCGCCCAATAGTCGACTAACTCAATCGACTTAGTGAACTTTAGCACGCTCTCCCCGGGCTTGTCAAGGGTTTTTTGGTTGCAAAAAAAGGAGGCGTCCCCTAAAATGGAGAGTTATCCTCCGGCCATGAACCTTCATCGGAACGTCCAGAAATTTCTCGACCTCCCGCTTCGGATGAAATTCGTCCTCAGCTTCCTCGTCGTCATCCTCTTCGGCGGCCTTGTCTCCCTCTTCTTCGGCACCCGGCTCGAACACCGCACGATTTTCAGCCTGGCCCAGGCCAAAGTGCGCCACGACCTGGCCTCGGCCTGGATGGTCTACGACGAGAAGCTCAACGACATCCGCGATATCGTCCTCCTCAACGCCCGCCGCGACTCCATCCAGGCCGCGCTCCTCGCCGGCGACCGCGAGACCTTGCTCCGAACCCTGGCCCGTGTCCGCCGGGACTTCAACCTCGATGTCCTGACCATAACCGACCGGTTCGGCAAGGTGGTCCAGCGGACAAACCGGCCTGAGGTCTACGGCGACGACCAATCCGCCGACCCCCTGGTGAGCCGAGCCCTGCGCAAAGAGACGGTCACCGCCACCGAGATCGTCCCCCGTCCCGAGCTGCTCAAAGAGAGCCCGGACTTCGCCGAGCGGGCCTATCTCCAGTTCATCCCCACGCCCATGGCCGCCCCACGGCCCGAGGACCACGAGGAGAACGGGATGATGCTCAAGGGCGCGGCTCCCATCCTGGATGAACAGGGAAAGGTGCTTGGCGTCCTCTACGGCGGAATCCTCCTCAACCAGAATTATGAGATCGTGGACCGGGTCAAGGAGATCGTCTTTAAGGGCGAGAAGTACAAGGGCAAGGAGATCGGCACCGTGACCATCTTCCAGAATGACCTGCGCATCTCCACTAACGTGACCGACGCCCAGGGGAACCGGGCCATCGGCACGCGCGTGTCGCAGGAAGTCCACGAAGCCGTCCTCCGCCGGGGCGTGCCCTGGGTCGGCCGCGCCTTCGTCGTCAATCACTGGTACATCACGGCCTATGAGCCGATTAAAAACATCGCCGGCGACATCATCGGGATGCTCTACGTCGGGATGCTGGAAAAGCCCTACATCGACCTGCGCAACAGCGTCATGCTCACCTTCACCGGCATCGCCGCCCTCTGCACCGTCATCCTTTTGATCATCCTCTACTTCATCACCTCGAGCATCACCAATCCCCTGCGGCGCATGGTCCTGGCCACCAACCGGATCGCCCGGGGAGACCTCAACCAGCAGGTCCGGATCGGATTCCGGGACGAGATCGGCCAGCTCGCCCACTCCTTCAACCAGATGACGGAGAACCTCAAGCTGGCCAACGAAAACCTCATCCAGTGGGGGAAAACTCTGGAAAAGCGGGTTGAGGAGAGGACGAAGGAATTGCGGGAGATGCAGGACTACCTTCTCCAGTCCGAGAAACTGCGCTCCCTGGGCAAGATGGCCGCAGGCGTAGCCCACGAAATCAACAACCCCCTGACCTCCATCCTCATCAACACCCACCTCATGCTGGAGAAACTCGAGAAAAGGCATGAGTTTTACGAAAACCTGAGCCTGATTGCCGACGAGACGTCGCGCTGCACCCAGATCGTCAAGGGCCTGCTTGAGTTCGCCCGGCAGAACCCGCCGCAGAAGACCCACACCAACATCAACGAGCTCATCGACCGGACGACCCAGCTCCTCGAGAACCAGGCGTCCTTCCAGAACGTCCGCATCGTCAAGGAACTGGATCCCGACCTGCCGGCGATCAAGCTCGACCGGAACAAGATCCAGCAGGTCTTCTGGAACCTGCTGCTGAACGCCTGCGAGGCCATGCCGAAGGGTGGCCAGCTCACCATCAGTGACTCACTGTCCGCGGACAAGAAGTCGATCGAGGTCCGCTTCGCCGATTCAGGAGTGGGCATTCCCAAAGAGAACGTCAATAAACTATTCGACCCCTTCTTCACCACCAAGAGCTCGGGAACCGGGCTCGGCCTGGCCGTCAGCTACGGAATCATCCAGCAGCACGACGGTAAGATCGAGGTCAAGAGCGAGGTTGGCCGGGGAACCGTCTTTACCCTGAGTTTTCCGGTCGAAGACCATCGCCCAGATTCAACCCAAAAAGGAGGCACTTATGAGTAACCGGAACAAACGGAGAATCCTGGTCGTCGACGACGAGATCACCGTCTGCAAGAGCATCCGCCAAGCCATCCTCTCCGATGAATATGAAGTGGACATGGCCCTGAGCGGCGAAGAAGCCCTGAAAAAGGAGGGGGACAATCCCTATGATCTCATCATCACCGACCTGATGATGCCGGGCATCAGCGGCCTGGACCTATTGAGGGGACTCAGGGAGGCCCGACCGGACGTCAACGTCATCATGGTTACCGGGTACCCGACCATTAAGACCGCGGTCGAGTCGGTCAAGATGGGGGCCTTCGATTACCTGCCCAAGCCCTTTACGCCGGCCGAGTTGCGAGGGCTGGTCGCCCGGGCCTTCAAGAAAGCGGAGGGTGAGGACCGCGGCAAAGGCGCAGTCGCCGGATCGCGGATTCCGGCCGGCTATCATTACATGCTTGGCCATACCTGGCTCAAGTTAGAAGAAAAGGACCAGGCCACGGTGGGCGTGGTGCCTGACTTCTTGAAGACGGTCGGCATCATCACCCAGCTCGAACTCCCCAAGGTCAATGAGGCCATCACCCAGGGCAACGTCTGCGGAAAAATCTCCGACGCCGACCATTTTGTCCACCGGATCTGGTCTCCGGCATCCGGCCGGGTGATCGAGGTCAACGCTCGACTGACCGCGGATTCCTCCGTATTGCGCCGGGACCCCTTCCAGAACGGCTTCCTCTTCCGCATCGAAACGGGCAACCTCGAAGAGGATCTCAAGGGGCTCCTTCTGGCCAAATAGGCGGTTCGGTCTTCGGACTCATGAACGGACATACTGCCTCAGCCCACGTCCCGCGCCTGGGCGACCTGGAAGCTGAAGCCCTGGCCCTTCTCCAGGAACTCGACCCCCGGAGGCTCCACTACCTTGACCAAAAGGGAGAATGGGCCGAGAACCCGGAAGGGTTGCGGGACAGAATTTCGCACGCTCTTCTCTATCATCTTCGCTCGCAGAGCGAGGAAGACAAAGCCTCGTTTTTCGTCCAGGCCTTCTCTCCCTTCTTGACTGAGTGTCGCTGGCCGATCGCCGAGAAAATGGCCGCTTCCCGCACCCCAGCCCCAAAATCGTCCCTGCTGATCCTCTTCGAAACCCTCCTCTGGATTCTCGAGCACGAAGCCTGGAGGTTCAACGCCGAGGCCCCGGCCCCCGAATGGAACACCGAGGCCAGGGCCTTCCAGGCCGAAAGCCAGGCCAAGCTGCGCTCGCTCGAAGAATCCCTGGCCTCCCTTCTGTCGATCGAAGAATGGAAGGAATTCCTAGAATCGAAAGCGGAGGTCACAAGGTCCGCTTCGGAAGTCCTGACCTCTCTCATCAGGCTGGTAGCAGAGGAAGAGAGGCATACCGCCGCCCTGGAGAGGCTGGTCGCGGAATCCTCAGCCTCGAAGCGCCGGGAAGAGGCCCATTCACTCATTCTCGAGAGGATCCAGCCTCCGCTGGGGATCGTGACCCAGATCCCCCCGGCCCTCTTTTTTCCCTGCCTGCGCCTCCTGCTCGACGGACGGATCGACCCGGAAAGTGGCATCCCCCACCTGGCCTCGCTCGTCCTGAGCGTCTTCCAGGATCCACGGTCCGCGGAGTCGCTCCTGCAGGCCCTGGCCCGCTACCCGCTGGGCTTCACTAAGATCCGCGAGAACCTGATTTACACGCTCGGTCACTTAAAAGAAGAGAGGGCTGTAGACGCCCTCATCGAGGTCCTGGAGGCGGCGGACGAGATCAAGGAGACGGCGACCGGCCGGCCGACGGCCTGCCTGCTCCTCGAGCAGAAAGAAGAGGCCATCTGGGCGCTGGGAAAAATTGGGCTCGGGGCGGTCAAGGCCGTCCCGGCGTTGGCTCGGTATGCCGACCATCCTTCGGCCAAGTTAAGGACCTACCTGGCCTGGACGCTGGGTGAGGTGGGCAGGGCTCAGAAAGGGGCGACGGGCGGCGTCAGCGCCGATGTCGTGATCGCCCTCCTCAAGCTGCTCAAAGACAAGAATCGACAGATCTTCGAGGAGACGGTTGGCGCGCTCCGGAAGATCGACTTGCCCGAGTTTGTTCATTCACTCTACCTCTACCACGTCGGCGCCATCAGCATCCTCGGGCTCAAGCCCGCCCAGCGCGGCCTCTATGAGCTCTCCGAGACCCTCCACCACCTGCTCCAGACCAAGAAGACGACCATCATAGCCGTCAACGGCGATTCCGGGACGGGCAAGACGTATTTCTGCCAGGCCATCGCCAACGGTTTCGCCGGCATCCGGCCCAACGAGATCCTCTATCTGATGCGCGATTCCAAGCGCGGCCAGAGGGTTTTCAACCGGCTCCTGGGCCTCCCCTGGCTGAAGAAGCATATCGATCCCAGCTACTACCAGGACTACCCCGTATCTGAAGATGAGGACGACCCGGAGGCCTATTTCCGCCGGTTCCTTGAAGAGAACTCCGACAAGCGCCTCATTATCCTCGACGGCTGCCGCGACCGACACTACTTCCAAAGGGTCATCGACTTCTTCTATCTCCAAGGGGAGCTGGACGTAGAAGTCAACTTCCGGGCCAACTTTTCCACCCGGCGGCTGAACCTCGAGACCAGGGAATTCGCCCTGGAGAGCGTCAAGCTCCACCTCCAGTTCCTGGAGGAGCCGGCGCTCGAGGACACCTCCTTCTACCAGGAAGGCTTGGTCATCCTCTACGATCTGGACAACTCCCTCGCCTCCCGGCTCGACAGCGAGGAGACCAGGGAGCTGTTCGAGCGGCCGAGGATTGATTCCTGGGGAGAGCTCATCCGGATCGGAG
>Ga0256868_10001521_pt1 | contig 12551 bp, 12 predicted proteins | sample RVTome_13_FD_187341 | JGI IMG/M metagenome (GOLD analysis project Ga0256868, IMG submission 187341) | Soil microbial communities from uranium-contaminated site in the Upper Colorado River Basin, Wyoming, United States - RVT92D227 HiSeq ... | reverse complement strand
AACGCCCGGGCTAACCGGCTGGCCGAAAGTGCGCCAGCGCTGTAGGCCAGTCCGTAGTTCAGCCCGTTGTTAGACAAATCATTTTTCAATCAAATCAATATAGCGTTTCTTGAAAGAAACCAACGAAACAAGAAAACCAAATCCTATGAACCCATACACGAGGTAATCATTGGTGGACAACGGTAGAAACCGCTTTGACCCGTACCAACATAGCAGTGCAGCAACAAAAAGACATACGTCCCAACTGAACAAGCGCCATTTTGTTTTATACATTGTGAATACTGGCAAGAAAATGTCTTGAATCATGAAAATACCAAGAATCAGAGCTACGTATATATAGAAGCTTGTATAGTTAATGGTCGCCGTGGGAGTTTCCGGTGTTAAAGATCTGAAGGCCGCATAAATGACCGCAATCAAGCCTAATTCTGTCAAGAACTTCCATAAACTGTATTCATTTTCGGCATTCTTCTTTGTTGAGAGAATGAATTCAAAAGACCAATGGGTAACAAAAACGATTCCCAAAAAGGTTCTGGGGTACAGTCTTAGCGAAAACAGATCGTCACTAAGAAAGACCACGAAAACAGTTCCCAAAACAGCTGGAAACAGCAAACCATACATTAGCCTGTGAAGGTGTCTTGCCGTCATAATCTTTCCTTCTATTGTCTAACAATGAGTATATGGTTTCTCTATAACACCCTTGGCCTGCAAAGTTGCGGTATAACACTCCATGGCCGACGGGGACTTCGGCAGGTCCATGCCGTTGTTAGGAGTTCCCTTTTGTGCTTGAGTCGTCGGCGCGGACGCCGTACCAGAAAGCGAAACCAGCGGCGACAGTGAGAATTAGCGCTTGCCCCCACTCCGGTCCCGGCGCAGGCACGTAGTCGCCGACACACTCGTACCCCTCGGGCGTCCGGACTACCTGAGTGCACTCGAAGTGATGAGCGGTCTGCGAGGCAAGAATGGCCCCAACGAACAGGGCGCCGGCGGTCGCGCCAGCAAGCGTCCGAGTGAGTCGATTCTCGGTTGACTGGTCAGGACGCCAGACCTTCCATATCCAGCTGAGGATGAACCACGCCGCTGTAGGAACTGCGATGAGATAAAGCGCTCGGATCAAGAACCACACCGGCCAAGAATGATCTATCGGTCCCCAAATCAGGAGGACAAACGCGAGTACGCCGACGAGATACTTTCGAATGCCCATTCTTCGTACTCCTTCTCGCGCCGAATCAATGAACCACCGCTAGGCGGGCGCGCCTAACAATGCGTATATGGTTTCTCTATAACACCTTTACCCCGCAAAGTTGCGGTATATAGAGAAGAGGGGCGTTGTTAAAAGCGTCCACCTTTTCAGCCTTAGCAATAGATACCCATTATCGAATTTCGGTAACTTATAGATTCTAAACTGTAAGATTTCAACAACGTCCCCTCAATGGCAAAATGTAACAGTCATTGTCGTTTTTCTTATAATACCTTTCAAGGTATCTCTCGTTTCAGGTTGTAATTGGATCATATGTTTCTCTCCATTACAGTCGTTGGTTAGGGAGACTGTAGGCTCGCCACATGGCCGTACTTTGCAATCAAGAATGTATCCAAATCTGCATCATGTTTTCTCTTGGCTTTATCAATTGTGTAACTTGTTTTTTTCTTTGCTGTGATATAAAACACATCTACAAACCCTGCGTCGAATTCCATACCATATACGACGAATGAAAAGTCAGAGAGCCAGAAGGTGCCATAAATAGATCCTTCCGTACCAGTTGCGCTCACCCGATAATATTTTGATTTCCCTATGTCGAAAAGATCAACGAAAGCATCTGGATCAGCACCTGTTACTTTTTTGCGGCCATTTTCTGTCTCAAATAAAAAATTAGGAGTAAATACTAGATAGGACTCCTTTGACTTATTGCAAGGTCTTTCAGAAGAGCATATATCCATATTGGTACTTAAGAAACTAAGGGCGTACTCCTCTTGCAATAAGAAGTCTTCTGTCTTGTTCTTTATGAGGGTGCTGCCTGGTGCAAAAAGGTAATTTACAAATGCTTTGACCTCAACATTGTTAATAATGACATCTTCGCTACTTGCCCTGCTGCAAGAAAACAAGACGAGGCATAAGGCAATAAAAAACGGTCGCATTATTTTTACGTTCATTTGAGGCCCTAACGCGAAAATAACTGGTGCGCACTATATATATTTAAAGATTCAGAAATAATTGTGATGGCGCGCATCAAGTTCATTTTAAGGTTAGGTACAATTTTGAAATAATTATTTAATTTGGAAATATTCATTAAGTTCTTTTTTAATATATTCATGATTTCTTAGTAAAACTATTAAATCAATATCATCATCACTTTTATCTTCTGAAGAATTGGCATCATCCCATACTTTATTTGTTCTTTCAAATTTATCTTTCTGCTCATAATTTATTTTATGTTTTTTATAAGCTTTAACACAACAATTCGTCAAGGAAGATTTTTCAAAATCAACTATTGTATTGTCTGTTATGAGCTTTAGGTACATTCTTACTATATCATATTGAATTAATGCTGCTTTATAATATTTTCCTTTTTCAATTAATCTATCTGAGAAGTTAACTTCTTCAAGTATTTTATCTTTTACAATAAAGGATATTTTATATTTTTTAAATTCCATATCCCATTCGGTTTTATATAGGAGAATAAACTGAATTATTAAAAAAACAATAAACATTGGATTTTGAAAGGTCAATCCTTTATTTAAATTTTTTTTAAAAAAAATTTCGACAATCAGTATATTAGATAATAAAATTGGAGGAAAAGAAAGTACAATATAATAAATAAAGTGTAATGAAATAATATATTTTGAACGATAAGAAACGTTTGTTGAATGCAATAGGAAAGCATCTACATAAAGTTGTATTAGAATATAAAAAGTAAATAAAATAGCATACAATACATAGATATGGTAAACAGTTATTTCAATTCCAAATATTTTACTAAGAATCATTGTCTTATAATTATTAATAAATGGACTTAATGCTATTATCATGCAACATAAAGCAACATTTGTTTCAAAACTCTTTGTTCTTATCATTTTGTGTCCACCTAGTTAAGGAAAATTATTCAAGTTTATAAAACATTATTTAATATACCTAACATGGAATATACTGATCCGCATAAGATGCGGAAATGCGTTTTCCTGTCCATATAAGACGCCTTTGGATCGCTTGCTAGAAGCGTGTTAACCTCTTTATATTTAACTAGTTGCGCTCTATTCAGCAGGTTAGCACGGCAGCTTATGCGGATCGGCATAATATCCTCCTTCGATTGCCTCAACGTCCGGCCACAGGGCTGCGAACATCCACCAATCCGGCTTGAGGAGATGCGCATAAATCTTGATCGCTTTTTGTATGGATTATGGAGTGTGCCCCTGACATAAGCCCCCCGGCTTTGGGATCGAGCAAAGGCTATCATCTTTTATCCGCGAATGTCAAGATTTATAGAGTGGAAAATTGTGGGGACGTTGTTCAAAATTATCAAAACTTTTGCATAATCGAAAGTGAAAGCTTTGAACAACGTCCGCCCATCCTCGTCTGGACCGCGTCCACTTTGATGCTAGTGTTAGGCCAAATTATTAGAAGTATACTCGCATGAAAATTCAGAGTTAGGAATTATTTCGCCATTTTTTTCTCTGAGGTTTTTCCAATCATTATAAAGTAGAAAAAGTAACTCCCAATAGTTTTTATTTGGTCGAATAATATCATAAGTATATTGATTGTGCATGGCTATAAAAAAACGATATGCAAACCTTTTATTTATAATTTTAAGATTGATAAGACCATCACTTCTAAGTGCTTGAAGGTTTTCAAAGAAAGATATGTAATGTTGTAATTCTACTATTTCTTCTTCTGTTAATTTTTTTGCTGTCTTAGTAGATGTCTTTCCCCAACTTCCTTCAGGACGAAATTTTTGATATGTCTTTACGTGACGCGCTTGAAATTCACCTTCAAGGCGAAAGATAAAATCAGCGCGGGCGATTTTTGTTCCTGATCGAATTTGTAATGCTAAGAAAATCAGGACAAGAATAGTAGTAAGTGCTGCAACAGTTTGTCCGATTGCACCTATCATGGTCCAATTAAGCACTTTATATAATCCTCCCGACCCCATTTAAGCATAACATAGATTATACTGATCCGCATAAGATGCGGAAATGCGTTTTCCTGTCCATATAAGACGCTTTTAAGCGTCTGGCTGGAGACAACTACCTTTACATCAAGCAAGACGCTCTGCTGTCTCTTTGAGCTTCAAAATGCCCCATTCAATTTTATCCGGCTCAAAAGCCGGAAAGGTCAATCTGATAAAAAGACCTTTCCTGCGCTTTTCTTCCTTACAGTTGGGAGGAATAGCATCCCACGCGGCAGCGACACCCACACCAGCTTGTTTTGCGGATTCGAGGAAGGATGCTTCTTTATCCATTGAAATATTCTCCAGGGTAAGGGGGGCAAAAAAGCCGCCGCTGATGGCAACGGGAAACGCTTCAGGGAACTGGCTATTAAGCGCGGTATTTAATGCCTCCATTCTCGGTTTGTACAGTTTGAGCAAATATTTGACGAAATCGTTGTACCGTCCCGATTCAATAAAATCGGCTATGAACGCCTGGGTCGGCAGATTGGGGTTTATGCGTGTATTGGCAATAATGCCGGATAGATGCCCCACATAATGATTTGGGACGATCATATACCCGCACTTAGTTCCCGGAGAGATCGTTTTCGTAAAAGAGCTTGCTAAAATGGGCCCCCATTCTGAAACTTCTATCGAGCCATTCGTTTTTCCATCATACCGAAGGGATTGATAACAGATATCCCATACGCACACGATACTCTGTTCTCGACAAATGCGTTCAACATCCTTTCGGTTCTCTTCCGTGTAGTTGATCCCTGTTGGGTTTTGATGAAACGGTATTCCGTAAAAAGCCGCCGCCGCGTTCTTGTTAGCCACGTCTCTAAATTGGTTCAAATCGACCCCCGCCGGTGTCAATTTAACGCCAATCAAATGATGTCCATAGCACTTTGCATCGAGTAATGCTCGATCGTAGCTTGCTTCTTCAACAATGATAGTGCTTTCTCTGGGGAGAGACTTGAAAAAAAGCGAGATAACCTCCAGGCCGCCGTTGCCGACGATAACTCGTTCCGGATTAACCTGATGTAAGCTGCCAATCAGATCCCGCAGAGGCTTGAACCCGGTAAAATGGCCGTATTGAAGCACATCCGTCCCATATTGCCTGATGACTTTTTCGTATCCCTCTGACGCCATTGGAATAAGGCGTGATAAGGCTTCTTCTGCAGGAACCCCACGCAAGAAGTTGATTGATTGTTTCTCACGCATCTTGCCCTTTGTTAGCTCCCTTCATCTTTTAGTAAAGCATAACGCCTTTGCTGAGGGGCGCGCGGTAGTTTGCGCGTCCCGCTCCAGCAAACTGTTATGCGGTCATTGCCGCCGTCAATGTTACGCCGGAATCAAGTATTTCATCGACAAGCTCCGCATACCATACGATGCCAACATTAAAGCTCGATTTTTGAACGATGATCATATCGTCTAGCTCAACAGGCCGTTCATGTCGTAAGGGCTCACCGGAAAACACGCCTAGAAACGCGAATTGCTTCTCAGGGGCGTGCATTATCTGTCCATCTTTAACGATCATGTCTATGGGCTTTGATATCACAATACTACCTGAAGACCCGGGAAACAGTTTTGCGTCAATTAAGAAATAACGCTCTCCCTGAAAGTTTGCGCCCCAACGTGAGGCGATAATGCCAGATTTGATCACGGGATATAAATTCACATCGTCGTAAAATCCCCGTGGATAGCCCACGACGAGAACATCACTTGATGCTTCAACGTGAATGTTGTTCTGGCCAGCGAAATTCTCACATGATACAGCATAACAATTCGCGTACTTTTCGCCACTTTTTAGCCGGTCTGTTATCAGCATATGGATGTCGAGAGCAGCTACATCTATTGATTTGTTTGGGTGAAATCGCGCGAGCCGTTCAACATCGTCGGTCGTGAGTGTGACAGCGTCCCATTGTAACGCTCCATTGGCGTCAAACTTACGAAGGTGAAAAGTCACTGAAGAAGGCAAATGTTCAGAGTCACCATTTCTAGGGATGAGCACATGTCGGTTCGTAACGAGCCATTGGCCTTCGATCTTTCTCCATTGTGGTTCTTCCTTCTCTTTTGGCGCAAGGCGCTGGTAGTAAAATCCACTGCCTTGTGAGCTTACCGATGGAGCATTCGTTAGAATAATGGTTGATATACAGTGAAAAGTGTCATTTAGGTTCATCGCGAGTGTTTACCTTTTAGCATAACGACAGAGCTCACCTGCGGCGGGGAGAATTACCACCAAACTTTGTAAGCATAATAAAACCTCGAGATACCGCAAAACTATCTCCAACACGCCCAGCCTCCGCCATCAGGTGCAGCGCTGGGTTAGGCAAAGGCCTTCCCAGCAATTGTATTTATAGGATTAAATTCCATATTCAAGGTGCGAACCTATGTTCTCCTATGTTGATGTCTGATTTCCGCAGCTCGCTGGATAATCTTGACACATTGTTCCTCTGTGCCCTGTATCGCATCCCGTTCCAGCAATTTTTTATCGCCTGCTGATAAGCGACTAGCCACACCTAACACATAGAAGGGATATTCCATTATAATCAATGCTTGAATCGGATTCTGCATCAAGTCCGCAAGAGGCACGATTCCACCCTCCTCATTTTCCATCAACAGGGCTTGGTTTTCGAAACCTTGTGGAATCCGAAAGAGTTGTAATTCGTAGTGGGGATCGACATCAACGTGGTGTCCGGTATGGTCTTTGCGTGGAGTCAGGATACTCATTTTCTGCTTTGTATCTTCATCCATGGCGGTGAATTCATCTGCTGTCAGCAGATAGAACCGTAGGTCTTCCTCACAATTTATCTTTTTCCGCGCCTGAGCAATGATCTGCCGACACTGGTGCAAAGACATTTCTTCTCCACCTTCTTTGTTAAAATATATGTACATTTGTCTCGCGGCCTCACCTGGCAATTCCATCGCAGAATAGGAACTTCTGACGGTGGATAAGACCACCATCATCCCAGTGGGGTTGGAAAGAGCTTCTTTAACAAAAGCCGCGATAAGTTTTTTCTTGTCACAACATGGAAATAGTTTAAGTGCATCCTCCACGAAGGCATTATAAGGAGTGGTATGATAGGCCTTTCCCACTCTGAACCTTAATACCAAGAGTGAGTCGCGAATCTCTACGGGTAGTTTGAAGAACAACTTGTCGGACGCCAGCTTGAAGTGCTCAAAGGAACCAAGATCGTCGAAGGCCTTTTTGAGTGAATCGTAACCGGTAGCATCTGGATTAGTGTAATCATAAGTAATCAATTCCTCTTCCACACCGAGACGGTGACCCGATTGCCTGCTATAGACTACGAGGTGATCTGTTCTCCCAGCTAACTCTGTAAATGGGATGAACCGTCCGAAGTTCAGATGACCGTCATAGTTGCCTTCGACCGTTCGTAAACCATCATTCTCAACATCCAGAATGCGCACGACGTGACCTGGTTCAAAGATCACGAGTCCATATAGAATGTGCGCCGGCAGATCTCTCAAGTAATGGCTTTTGATCCGATAGGCATTGACGCTACTATAGTCATCGCTACACTCCGCGATTTGGAGGTATTGTTTCATTAAAGAGTGTCTCCCTCCCCAATGGCCGCCCAGCTGTCTAAGGCTCTGTGCCATTTTCTTTCTGAGTTTTGGATCGAACACAACATCCACAGCGCAGTTTCCCATCTCACGCAACGCAAATCGGCCACGTACTGCGCGTTGACTGAGTTCGGAGAGTCCAAATCGGCGATATAAATTTGCCAACGCCATTCCAACAGCTTCGTCTGTTGTTATCTCGACTCCCTGGAGGTCAGTTGCCTTCAAGACCGAGAAAACTTCGGCATCCAGAGATCCTTCCGGTGCCCCAGCACACTGCAACATTATTTTGAGAAGACGAACCTTTTTCTGCTGTAACTGAAGATGCGATGCTATTCTATCTTTCAACTCCAACACATCCCTTTCGGCGGAGTAATTATCTGTTTCTGCCTCTCTGAGCAACTGCGGGAACCTTTGGTCTGGATCCTCTCCCAATGCTCGACACATATCGTAAAACAAGGTTAGAGGAACACGCCCGGTGTACGACCGCCTTGTGTCATGTATTGTGGCTCTTGTTTTGCTAATTTTATTCTCTGTCTCCTCAAGGCGTGTCATGGTGCACATTTGCTCATCAATGTCGCGCGTTACTATGTCGATTTGACGCCCAAGTTCGATTTGATCTTGACTTTTTTTATTCATATTTAAAAAATCAAGTAAGCCCATGCTTAGACCCTCATCAATTTTTTTGTTTTGCCTAACATAGATTATACTGATCCGCATAAGCTGCGGAGTTTCATTTTTCTGCCCCTATAACACGCCATCGCTGTTTTTGAAGGTTTATTGATTTTGCGGATGCTCCAGGCACATGGCCCTGGGATCTGCCAACTGGTTTCGAAGTGATTAATATGAAGTGTGCCCCTGACATAAGCCCCCCGGCTCTAGGAACAACCGGAGGTTATCACCTTTTTGCCGAGGCTGTCAAGTTTCATATAGGACACTACCGCTAGCCAAGCCTTATTGACACCCCTGCGTGCCTATGCTATCTGTTTTTTAGCAGCTCGGTAATTCTGCGCAGTGATCAAAAACCATGAAACCAATTCTTAATGCGAAAGGGAATCGGCATGAAAAGGTTGTTCTTGGTATTGTGTGTCTTGAGCGCCTTGCTCACTTATAGTTGCTCGTCGGATAATGAGTATTATTCCTATGACTATTTGAAGAATGATTTTGACCAGGTTGCCGTCGTCGCCTCTGTGGATGTCCGGGAGGTCAAGGCAGTCGGCAGCATGGGTGACAAAGAAGCGGGATACGTCCGTTACCTTATTCGCTGTCGGGTCATCGAGCCATTTAAGGGGGATATAAAGGGCAATCAGGTGCTTGAGTATTACTCGGTTGCCGAGCGCGGGTACAACCCTGAAAATTATCGCGGCAAAAGAATCGTATTTCTCAATAGCCTGTTCGATAAACAAAAAAGGGGGTGGTTTCTCAACGAATTCGAAAATTCCTCCCGCCCTGCCACAAAAGCGATAATCAAAAAGATGAGGAAGATCAAGAAGCAAGCCGAAAGTAAATAAACTGTCCCGCTAAAGGCGGGCCAGTTTGAGTGGTCAAGGATGCGAGGATTCCCCCCTACCATTCGGATATTTTGATTGATGGGGTGTCGTATAACGACAGAGGGTTCGAGTGAAAGCGATCAAATGACCAAAAGAAATTTTTTGTGCTTCTTACCTCACCATAACGCGCGCATCAACCACCCAGTAGCCCTCTCCCTTTTCCATCACCTTGACGGGGTTGAGGTCAAGCTCAGCGATCTGCGTGATATCCTCGACAAGGGCCGAGAGCCGCAGCAACAAATCCTCCAAGGCCTGGGTATCGCTCGGCGCCGCGCCCCTGAACCCCGCAAACACCTTCGCCATCTTGATGGAGCCTATCAGCTCGCGGGCATCCACATCGGTGAGCGGGTGCAGCTTCACAGCCACGTCTTTTAACAGTTCGGCATATATACCGCCGAGCCCGAACATGATCAGGGGGCCGAATGACGGATCCTGGGTCACCCCGACAATCACCTCTTGTCCTCCTGTCACCATGCGCTGTACTATGACCCCCTCCATCTCCGCCTCGCGGCCCATGCCGGCAAGCCGGGCTTTTATATCTTTGAAGGCATCCTCGACGGCCTTCTCCGACATGAGGTCAAGGGCTACCCCCCCGACATCGGTCTTGTGCACGAGGGTAGAGGAGGCGAGCTTGACGGCAACCGGAAAGCCGAGCTCTGCAGCCGCGGCAGCAGCCTCAACCGATGTCTTTGCCATCCTGGTCTCGGTCATGCGTATGCCGTAGCAGTCGAGGAGATCGGCTATGGCGCCGGCTGAGAGCCACAGAGGCCGCTGGGGGCTGCTGGTCAAGGCCGACTCGATGAGCTCCTGCGCCTTCTCGCGCCTCAACCCCTGAATCTTGGGTATGGAGCCCTTGGATCTTTTCAGCCATTCGCTGTATTCGACAGTCCTGGCCAAGGCCTCGACAGCCTCTTCGGGGAAGGGGTAGCAGGGGACGAACTTGCCGCTGGTCCCCAGTTTGGCCTTGAAACCCCGTTGCCCCATAAAACAGGCGAGCAGGGGCTTCTTGTTGCGCTGAAAGACGGGGGCCACCCTGCGCATCGCCTCCTCTACCCCGCTTTGATCCACGATCGTCGGCGGTATAAATATGGCGAGAACGGCATCAAAATCCTTGTCATCGGCCAATATCTTCAACGCCCCCTCGAACTCCTCCCCGGTGGCACCGGCGGACAGGTCCAGCGGATTGCGGAATGCAATCTCCCGCTTGATCACAGGCTTCACCCGTTCGATCGCCTCGGGAGAGAGCTCCGGCAAAGTCAATCCGTGCAGCTCGCAGGCATCGGCAGCGATGATGCCCGGGCCTCCTCCGTTGGTCACGATGGCCACCCTCCGACCGCCGGGCACCGGCTGGTTGGAGAGAAGGGTAGCGACGTTAAAAAGCTCCTCGAGGGTGCCGACCCTGATGATGCCGGCCTGGCGAAAGAGGGCGTCCGATGCAATCTGCGGGGTGGCCAGGGCGCCGGTGTGCGACGAGACAGCGCGCGAGCCCGCCATGCTGCTGCCCCCCTTGACTGCCACGATGGGTTTAACCGCCGATGTCCTCCTGGCAGTACGGGCGAAATTTCTGGGATTGCCGAAGGATTCCAGATAGAGCAGGATAACCTTGGTCGCTGCGTCTTGCTCCCAGTAGAGCAGCAGGTCATTGGGCGAGACGTCGGCGCGGTTGCCCACGCTCGCAAAGGTAGATATGCCCATGTTGAGGTTGCTGGCATACTCGATGATGGAAAGCCCCAAGGCGCCGCTCTGGGTGAGAAAGGCAACATTGCCCTGCGGAGGATAGACCTGAGAAAAGCTGGCATTTAAATTGACGGCGGGGTCCGTGTTGATGACCCCCATGCAGTTGGGGCCGACCACCCGCATGCCGTGGCCGAGCGCGATATCGCGCAGCTCCTGCTCCCGCTGCGCCCCCTCGCCTCCCCTCTCGCTGAACCCATCGGAGATGACCACGATGCTGTGCACCCCTTTGCGACCGCATTCGTCGGTCACCGTGGCTACCAGCGGAGCCGGGACGGCAATCAACGCCAGATCGACGGGGCCGGGGATATCGAGGACCGAAGGATAGCTCTTCACCGACATGATCGCGTCGGCATGGGGGTTTACCGGATAGACGACGCCGGAGAACCCGCTTTGCATGATGCATTTAAAGAGAAGCTGCCCGATGGTAGCCGGTTCCCGGGAGGCGCCGATCACCGCCACCGATTGCGGATAGAGGAGGGAGTGCATGGAGGCCACGGTAGCGGCACGCTCCCTCTCCTCCTCTTTCTTGGTCACGAGTTTAGTCCGCGCTATGGGGAAGGTGACGCGGTAGACGTTTCCTTCGTATTCGCTGCTGACGTGGAAGCCGTAGTCCTTGAACACACCCATCATGCCCTTGTTTTCGGCGAGCACCGAGGCCTCAAAAGTAGTGATACCCCTGTCGCGGGCCACGTTGGCAAGCCACTCCACGAGCTTAGTGCCGATGCCCTTTCCCTGATAGGCATCCTCGATAGCGAAGGCCACCTCTGCCGATGGCTTGTTGGGTATACGATAATAACGCCCGATAGCGATGATCTCGCGGCGCTGGCCTTTTAGCACCTCGGCAACAAAGGCAAAGGCATTATTATAGTCAATGCAACAGAAGCGAATTGCATCATCGCGCCCCAGTCTCGGAATGTAATGAAAGCGCAGGTACAAGGTGCGCTGGCTGAGCCTCGATACAAAATCGTGCCAGCGATCGACGTCATCCCGCTTGATGGGTCTCAACAGGATCCTCGATCCGTCCTTTAAAAGGACCTCGGTCTCGTACTGCGCCGGATATGCTGCATCACCTTGTCCAGCCATGGGTTCCTCTTCCTACCTCTAAGGGTTACACGATACATTATAGATCATAAAAAAAGAAATTCAAATGTCAAGAATTTGTGCATGTGCTTGACTATATATAGTCTTGATTTTACCTCGCCTTGTTATTACAATAGGTTGTTTCATTATATTGTTGGTTGGTCGTGACCATCCGTAAGGAGGCGATAGATGTATGTATTGAACTATGATGAACAGAAATGCATAAGCTGCAAGACGCAAGCATGCCTCGTCAAGTGCCAGTATATTGATATTGATAAAGAAAGCGCCAAAAGAGAGATATTGAAGATAGCGCATGGCGAGGATTCTTTCGTCTTGCACGATTGTGTTACCTGCTACGCCTGCGAAGAATACTGTCCCGCTGACAACCATCCCTACTACCTCATCGTAGAGAAGCAGGAAGAGCTTAATATCCCGCCGCTGCCCAGACCTATTATCCAGCGAG
>Ga0256868_10001519_pt1 | contig 12559 bp, 7 predicted proteins | sample RVTome_13_FD_187341 | JGI IMG/M metagenome (GOLD analysis project Ga0256868, IMG submission 187341) | Soil microbial communities from uranium-contaminated site in the Upper Colorado River Basin, Wyoming, United States - RVT92D227 HiSeq ... | reverse complement strand
TCTCGGCCCTGGAGGGTCAGACGCACAACCTCCCCCTCGCCTCGAACCGGCCTCGCGAGGCCCGGGAGGAACAGCTCAAACCGCAGCTCGGTCGTCGGAGGGACGGAGTGAGGAACGCGCAGCAACATGCCGGAGGAGGAGACGTTGACCGTCTCGCAGAACACCCGGCGCGGGAACGTCTGGCCCAGCACCTCGATACGGCTCGGCACGTTCAGGGTGGTCCGCGGTGCGACGAGGAAGAGAGGCTGGAGCACGTCCTGGAGTCCGCCGGGGACCTCCTCCAGCGCCAGCACGCGGGTGGCGCCCCGGCCAAGAAAGACCTCGGCGTCACGCCGGGAGTCTTCCGGGGTCACGAGCACCAGAGGGGAGGTTCGGCACGCCGACTCCGGCCTGCGGACCTGGTGCAGAAACCGCGAGGTCGGTGCGCCCGCGACGGGGTGCGAGACGAGGAGGGCGTCGAACCGCCTGCGGGATGCGAGCCGCAGCCCCTTCGGCCCGTCGCCGGCGGTGGTGAGGCGATGCCCGAGGGGGGCCAGGCTCTCGTCCATGCGTCCCCGAACGGCCCGCTCGAACCCCACCATCAGAAGCTTGCGCCCAACCTCCAAAGGCTCAACGGCCACGCCACGTCCTCACATTCAACAGCTTGGCGCCGAACGAACCGGCCGCAAGTGACCCAGGTCACCGCAAACCTGAGAGCACCGCCGCCCGGCTGCTCGGGTTCCTGCCCGGCCGGCGCGGTACAATCCACCGCCACGGAGGATAGCTTTGCTGGAACGAGTCCGCAACGAACTGGCCGCTGCGATCGCGGCGTCCCTCAGGGAGATGGGTGCCGAGGGCCCCCAGGTGACACTGGATGTGCCGCCCCGTCGACAGCTCGGCGATCTGGCGTGGGCCGGCGCGCTTCCCCTCGCCAAGGGCCTTCGGCGTCCGCCACGAGCGATCGCTGAAGAGGTCGCGCGCCGCCTCGAAGCCAGCCTCCGAGCTCTCCCTGACGGCCACCCACTCACGCTGCTGGAACCGGGCTGTTCCGTCGAGGGTCCGGGTTTCCTCAACTTCCGGCTGCGCCGCGGCCGGGCCCTGGCGACGCTGCTGCAGACCGGCTCGGGGGCTGGTACGAGGGCCCTCACCGGCGCTCCCGCGTCGAAGGTGATCGTCGAACATACGAACATCAACCCCAACAAGGCGGCTCACATCGGGCACCTTCGCAACGCAGTGCTGGGCGACACCCTGGTGCGCTGCCTGCGCTTCCTGGGGCGGGGCGTCGAGGTGCAGAACTACGTCGACGACACTGGCGTGCAGGTCGCGGACGTTGTGGTGGGCTTCCTGCACCTGCCCGAGGAGGAGCTGGCGGCGGTCGCTTCCCCAGTCTGGCCGGAGTTCCTCGGCGGGCCGGGGGCTCGCGCCCGGGTCCTCCACGTTGTTGTGGCCCGGGCGGCGGCCGGGACGCTGGCCTCCCCGGAGCTCGACGTGGCCGACTTCGACGACCTCTGCTGGGAGCTCTACCCGCGGGTCACCCGACGCTACGAGGAGGAACCCGACTTCGAGGCGCACCGCGCCAAGGTTCTGCACGCCATCGAAGGGGGGTTCTCACCCGACCTCACCCTCGTCGACGCCGTCGACCGTCTCATCCTTTCGGACCCCGGATCCCGGACCCCGGACCCCGAGCCTGTGGCAAGGCTCGCTGCGGCGGTGGCGGAGGCCAATCTGCGTTGCCACTTGGCGACGATGGGCCGGTTGGGGATCGCCTACGACGTGCTCCCGCACGAATCCGACATCTTGCACCGGGGGTTCTGGACGCGCGCCTTTGAGCTGCTGCAGGCGGCGGGCGCAATAAACCTCGAGGAAGAGGGAAAGAACGCCGGGTGCTGGGTGATGTCGCTGGCCGAGAGCGCCGAGTTCGCCGGGATGGCCGACGCCGACAAGATCCTGGTGCGCTCCAACGGCACCGTGACCTACACCGGCAAGGACATCGCGTACCAACTCTGGAAGCTCGGCTTGCTGCAGGATCCGGACGGTGCGTTGCACGACTTCGGGTACCGATCCTTCGACCGCTTCGCCCAGGCGGGCACCGCCTCACCGGTGCGCTACGGCGACGGGACGCGCACCCTCTTCCGGACGACTTCCGATCCCACCGAGCGTCCGGCCGGAGCGGCTTTCGGCTCAGGCTCCAGGGTGTACAACGTGATCGACGTACGCCAGGCCTACCCCCAGAAGGTGGTCAAGGAGGCGATCCGCGTCCTGGGCCACCCTGAGGCGGCCGACAGTTCGGTCCACTTCGCCTACGAGATGGTGGCGCTCACGCCTGCCGCGGTGCGGCGCCTCGAGGTCTCGCAGGGGCTCGACTTCCGCCTAAGTCCGGAGGACATGGGAAAGCCGTTCATTGAGATGTCCGGGCGGCGCGGGATCGGGGTAAAGGCCGACGCGCTCCTCGTCACCCTCATCCGTGAGGCGCAGAGGGCGATCGCAGAGCGCAAGGGCGAGGGGACCGGGCCTATGGCCGACCAGCTCGCCGGACGTGCCCGCGCCATTGCGGTGGGGGCGCTGCGCTACCAGATGGCCCGCCAAGGGCGGAACCGCGTCCTCGCGTTCGACTTCGATGAGGCGCTCGCCTTCGAGGGTGACACCGGCCCCTACCTCCAGTACTCGGCGGTGCGCGCCAACAAGATCTTCGAGAAGCTGACCGCCCAGGGGCTCGCCGGTTCCCCCGACGAGGACGCGCGGGCCGCTATCGCGGCTGCAGTCCCCGACGACCTCTGGGATCTTGCGCTGGCCTGCGCCCGCACACCCGAGATGGCCGAGAAGGCTGTGGCCTCCCTCGAGTTCTCGCTCCTGGCGGGGCATGCCCGCGACCTCGCGCAGTCTTTCCACAAGCTCTACCACGAGCACCCGGTGCTGCACGCCGAGGACGAGGCAACCCGCGCACTGCGGCGCGCAACGTTCCGGGTGTTTGTCAGCACGATCACGTCGATCCTGGAGGAGTTGCTGGGAATCCCGGTCCCCCAGGAGATGTAAAAGGTGGGGCACAGGGTACGGACTGGTCGCGTACCATGAGCACATGAGGCACACGTACAGCTTCGAGCACGATGCGTACCTCCAAGAGCTCGTGACCGAGGTCGTCGAGGCCGGCTTTGAGGGCGACAGGCCGTTCGCGGCACTCGCGGACACGATCCTCTACCCCGAGGGCGGCGGGCAGCCGGCGGACCTGGGCTCCATCGGCGAGATCGCCGTCGTGGACGTCCAGCGGCGCGACGCGACTATCCGGCACTACCTGGAGAGGCCGGTTGAGTCCGGCCCGGTGATCGTCCGTCTGGACTGGCGGCGGCGCTTCGACCACATGCAGCAGCACACCGGCCAACACCTGGTGACCGCGGTCGCGCACGACCGCTTCGGTTGGCCTACGACCGCCTTCCACCTCGGCGAGCGGGTAAGCGACATCGAGCTCGACGTGCCGGCAATGGCTCCGCTCCAGATCGAGATGCTCGAGGAGGCGGTCGCGGAGGAGATCCGAGCCGGCCGCCCGGTCTCCACCCGGCGCGTTTCCCCCGAGGACCTTGGCGCCCTCAACGTGCGCACCCGCGGGCTTCCGCCCGGCCACCACGGCGAGGTGCGGCTCGTGGAGATTGCCGGGGTCGACCTGAACACCTGCGGCGGAACCCACGTCCGCTCCACCGCCGAGATCGAGGCGATCAAGTTCCTCGGAACCGAGGTGATCCGAGGCGGCACCAGGCTCTTCTACGTCGCCGGCGGCCGGGTGCGCCACCGGCTCGCAGCCCACGAGGCCCGCGCCGCACGCCTGCGCTCGCTTCTCGGAACGCCCGACGAGGAGATCGCCTCAGCGGTCGAGTCCCGTCTGGAGCTCGCGCGCGCCGGCGAGAAGCGCGTGCGGGCCCTCGAGGAGGAGCTCGCAACTGTCCTCGCGGCGGCGCTGGCCGCCCGCCCGGAACGCGTCGTCTCCGTGCACCTCGAGGGTAAGGACGCGGGTTTCCTGCAGCGCGTCGCGAAGCGGCTCACCAGATCCGACAAGGCGGCTTTTCTCACGGCGAGCGTCGGCGAGCAGGGCTTCTTCGTGCTGGTCGCCGGCCAGGGTGTGGCCCTCGACGTGCAGGCCGCGGGCCGGGATATGGCGGAGGTCATGGGCAGCCGCGGCGGCGGCTCCGGCCGCACGTTTCAGGGCAAGGTCGCCTCGTTCGTCGCCCGCGAGGCCGCGCTAGCGCGCCTCCAGGCGCTGGTCAACGGCACGTGACGGTGCTGCGGCCTTACCCGGCAAGGCTACGCTGTTGATTTCCGTGGGCCGCCCGCTTACCTTGGCCGCTCCGGAAGCGGCGCGAGGGCACCCGGCGGCACGCCGGGACGCCAGGGAGCCAGCATGGGTTTTGTCCCGCAGCTCATCGACCTCATCCTCCACGTCGATAAGTACCTCGACCTGATCATCCAGCAGTACGGCGTGCTCACCTACGTCCTGCTCTTCGTGATCGTGTTCTGCGAGACCGGCCTCGTGGTGACGCCGTTCCTCCCGGGTGATTCGCTGCTGTTCGCGGTGGGGGCGTTCGCGGCCCGCGGCTCCCTTGATGTGGCCGTGGCCCTGGTGGTGCTGGCCGCGGCCGCCATCCTTGGAGACACCGCCAACTACTGGATCGGGGCGATCGTCGGGCCAAAGGTGTTCCACAAGGAGAACGTGCGTTTCCTCAACAGGAAGCACCTTGACCGCACGCACGAGTTCTACGAACGCTACGGCGGCAAGACCATCGTCATCGCCCGCTTCATCCCCATCATCCGCACCTTCGCACCGTTCGTTGCGGGGGTTGGCAAGATGACGTACGGGCGCTTCCTCTCCTACAACGTTTTCGGCGGCCTGCTTTGGGTCCTGCTTTTCGTGCTGGGCGGCTACTTCTTCGGAAACATCCGGATCGTGCGAAACAACTTCTCGCTGGTGATCATAGCCATCGTGCTGATCTCGGTCATGCCCGGCGTGATCGAGGCGCTGCGCCAGCGCGCCCGCTCCCGCGCCTCGGAGTGAGATTCGCCGCGCCTCAGGCCCCGGAGCGGCCGTAGGTCCAGACCAGCTCGGCAAAGCGGTCGCGCAGCGCCTCCGAGACCATCCAGTCGGTGAGGCGGAACCGCCAGTTCCCCTCGGCCGTGGCGGGGGTGTTCATGCGGCAGTCGCCACCCAGACCCGCGATGTCCTGGTGCGGGACCGCCGCCAAATCGGCCACGGTGGAGAGTGCGAGGCGAATCATGTCCCAGTGGATCTCGTGGCCGTCCGTGCCGACGTAGCGTCGCACGTAGTCCTTCTCGGCCTCGCTCGCGTCGCCGACGTACCAGCCGAGGGTCGTGTTGTTGTCGTGGGTGCCGGTGTACACGACCGTGTTGTGCCGGAGCTGGTATGGCACGAACGTGCTTCGTGGCGATGGCGAGAAGGCAAACTGCAGCACGGCCATCCCGGGCAGGTCGAGCCCGTCACGCAGCGCGACCACGTCCTCGGTGATGACCCCGAGGTCCTCCGCCACCAGCGGGAGATGGCCCAGCGCCGCGCGGGCGGCGTCGAAGAGTCTGCGCCCCGGACCCGGCACCCAGCGCCCCTTGATCGCCGTCTTCTGTCCCGCCGGCACCTCCCAATACGCGGCGAACCCCCGGAAGTGGTCAAGCCGTACCGCGTCCACGAGCTCCAGTGTCGCCCGCAGGCGGGCGATCCACCACGCGAACCCCGTGGCTTCGAGCGCGTCCCAATCGTAGAGCGGGTTGCCCCAGAGCTGACCCGTCTCGGAGAAGTAGTCGGGCGGCACGCCCCCAACCACCAGCGGACGCCCGCGGGGGTCGAGCTGGAACAGCCCCCGGTTCGCCCACACCTCGGCACTGTCGCCCGCCACGTAAATGGGAACATCGCCGAGGATGCTCACGCCAAGCGACCGCGCGTGCGCCCGCAACCCTCGCCACTGTGAGAAGAAGAGGAACTGGCAAAAGTCCTCGAAGAGCAGCTCACGCTGGTGCCGCCCCGCCCACGTCGCCAACGGCCCGGGGCGGTGCAGCGACAGGTCTTCTGGCCAGTCGTGCCAAGACGCCCCGTGGTGGGCGCGCTTGAGGGCGGCGAACGCCGAGTAGTCCGACAGCCACCAAACGCACTCTTCCTTGAACGTCGCGAAGGCGCTCTCGACCTTCGCGGGTGGTTTCCTCGAGAAACGCTGGAAAGCGCGCTGGAGAAGGGTCCCCTTGAAGGGCACCACTCGCTCGAACTCCACCTTGAAAGGCGAGAGCTGGGGCATGTCGGCAAGGTCCGACGGCTCGAGCAGACCATCCTGGAGCAGAAGCTCAGGGCTCACCAGCGCGGTGTTACCCGCGAACGTCGAGGTGGCCGCGTAGGGAGACCAGCCGGGCCCGGCCGGGTTGAGGGGAAGCACCTGCCACCAGCGCGCCCCGGCGCAGGCGAGCCAGTCCAGGTAGTCGTGGGCGGCGGGACCGAGGTCGCCGATCCCGTACGGGCCGGGAAGGCAAGTGGGGTGGAGCACGACGCCGCAGGAACGCTCGAGTTTCATCGCGAAAACTCCAATCGCGCCAATACTACCGGATCGTCCGACCCGCGAGGCTCTTTCTTCCTTGTTTCACTGCGTGAGGCTTCTGTTTTGCCCCGCGGCTGGGCGGTTCCCTCTCCTCTTTCACCGCGTAAGGCCGTTGTTGTGCCGGCGCCGCAGCGACCCGGTGTTCTTTTCTTCCACTCCGTGGAGGTCTTCTTTGCCCGGCGGGTGCGCGGCCGCTCGGCGCTGGCTCGCCCCCGCTCGCGGCGCGCCAAGACTCCTCCGGCCACGACCCAGCTGTGCGTCCCCGGGGCGGGGCCCCTGGGTGTCCGCATACCACCGCGTCACCGACACCCCACCCCGCGTCCGCACGCTGGGGACCCCGTGGCCTGCGGAGACATGGCCGCTCGCACCCACCGGGCGGATTGAAGACCCCCCACCCAAAGACGTTGATGAGGCCACTTGAGCAGGGCCGCGGCAAGGGGGAGGGTGGCGGGGAGAACCGCCCCGCGGGCCGCAGGAGCCATTGCGCCGGAGCGTGCGGGCACTGAGCGGGCGTCTCGCGGTGGGGTATCGCTGGCGGGGCTTTTTCCGAACAGCGAGGGACCCCGCCGCGAGACGACCCTGCTCGGTCGCACGCGAAGGCGGGTCCGAGGGCTGCGCTCGATGCGCAGCCCGAGCGACTGCTCCAGGCCCGCGGGGCAAAAGAGAGCCACGCAGTGGAAGAACGAACGATTGAGTTTCAGCGTGAACGAAACCGGCGCCACCACGCCCGCAGCCTCTCGCCGAGACCGGGGCCCGCGGTGTAGAAGAACTTGAAGTGGCGGACGGCAAGCGTCGGCGCCACCGGCTTGGGCGCGTATCGCTCTCGAAGGTGGTGAAGGTGGTCCATGGTGAACAGGTAGAGGTCGGTCTCGGTGCGCTTCGGGAACTCCTCCATGATGCTGCTGCGCCTGATGGCCTCCACCATCGGTCGGTACACGGTGTCCCGCCACGACGCCACCGCCTCGGGCCACGTCGGCTCACGTCCGGTCTCGACCCCGCGGTAGTAGCGGTGCACGGTGATGTGTTCCAACAGGCGCTCGTACCCGTCGGCCTCGGTTACCCGGAATTCATCCGGCCGCTCCGGGACCAGGCCGGTGGTCTCGAGGAAGTCGGCCAGCCCTCTTTGCAGGAGCACATCCTCGATCGACGCGTCCGGAGTTATCGGAACCGGTGTGAGGAACTCCTTGACCAACGCCTCGATGCTGGGCACACCGAGCGAGTGCGCCACCGAAACGCGGTGATGTCCGTCCACCACGAAGTAAGCGTCGCCGACCTTGTACAACTCCACAGCGGGGAAACCGGCCGGCCCCTCCGCCAGCCCCTCCACCTCCTCCCAGCGGCCGCGCAGGGCCTCCTCCCTGGGCAGGAACTCACGGTTGAACTCCCGCTCCCTCCCCAGCGTCCCCACGATTCTCTCGAGCGGGACGTCCTGCATCCCACGATCCACGATGTGCTTGAGGCGCAGGCCGGCACGCACGCTGTCGAACGGCAGGAGATCCACCGGGCGCCCCTTGAGCACCCCCAGCAGGTCCCTTACCAGCGCCGAACGGCGGGCGGCGTCGAAGCGGGTCACGGCACGCCCTCCTTGGCTCTTGCGAGCCGTTGATTCCGCGTTACGATGGCTGCCATGGTACACGTTTGGACGCGTCCCGACATGCCCCGTCGCTCCCACGCCAGCTTCTTCCCTGTAATCCTCCCCGCGCTCGCCGCGGCCGCACTGCTTGCGTGTGCCGCGAGCGGGCTCGGGGACGACAACCAGCGCCCACCGCGACGCGCCCTGCAGCGCGCCGCACCTTCGTGGAACAACGACTGGTCCCGGGGCGCGGTGTTCTACGAGGCCTTCGTGCGCAGCTTCCAGGATTCCAACGGGGACGGGATCGGCGATCTCAAGGGCCTGATCGCCAAGCTCGACTACCTCAACGACGGCAACCCCGACTCCACCACCGACCTCGGCGTGGACGCGCTCTGGCTGATGCCGGTCTTTGTGTCGCCCAGCTACCACGGCTACGACACCACCGACTACGAGCACATCAACCCCGAATACGGCACCGATGACGACTTCACCACGCTGTGCAGTGAGGCACACCGCCGCGGCATCAGGGTGATCGTGGACTTCGTGATCAACCACAGCGGCTCGGGCCATCCCTGGTTCGTGGACGCGTCGTCGGGGCCAACTGCGGCCAAGCGCAACTGGTACGTCTGGAGCCCTGTCGACCTCGGGTGGCGGCAGCCGTGGAACCTGTACGGCGGGGCGGATACCTGGCACCAGAACCCTGCCGACGGCCAGTGGTTCTACGGCGTTTTCTGGGCAGGAATGCCCGACCTCAACATCCGCAACCCCGAGGTCCGGGCCGAGATCAAGCGCCTAGCCACGCTGTGGCTCTCCCGCGGCGTCGACGGGTTCCGCCTCGACGCGGCCCGCCACCTCATTGAGAACGGGGGTGGTCTCCTCCAGGTCGACCAGCCAGAGACTCACGCCTTCTGGCGCGAACTCTCGGCGCACGTGCGGTCCGTGAAGCCCGAGGCGACACTTGTGGGCGAGGCGTGGACCGACACGCCGATCATCGCGACCTACTACGGCTCGACCGCGCCGGTTCCGGGCGGCGACGAGCTGCCGATGAACTTCGACTTCCCCCTCGCCGCCGCCATCATTCAAGGGGTCAACACGGGCGATGCCAACGTCATCTCGGGGAAGCTCGCCGAGGTCCAGTCCGTCTACCCGCGCGGCGCGAACGACACCCCGTTCCTCACCAACCACGACATGGTCCGTCTCGCGACCCAACTCGGTCGCGATCCCGGCAAACTCCGGAATGCAGCCGCCATCCTCCTGACCGTCCCCGGGACGCCGTTCCTTTACTACGGTGAGGAGGTCGCCCTCGAAAACGGGGGTTCCGACAGCGACGACAGGCTGAAGCGCACGCCGATGCCGTGGGACGCTGGCTCGCCCGGCGGCGGGTTCACGACCGGCACGCCCTGGTTCCCGTTCGCCCCCAACCGCGAGACCGCCAACGTCGCAGTCCAGCGCGCCGACCCGGCATCGCTGCTCTCCCGCTACCGCGCGCTCATATGGGCCCGCCACGCCTCGGCGGCTCTGCGGCGCGGCGACCTCCGGCTCGTGACTGCGGGCGGAGGCGGGCGCGTTCTGGCTTTTCTCCGGATGACGGGAGACGAGCAGGTGCTGGTGGTCCACAACCTGGGCGACTCGGTAGCCTACGTGGGCCCCTTTGCGCTCAACGCGACCAGCCTGGAAAAGCTCCTCCAGGACTCTCCCGCGAGCGACCCCGGCGGCGGTCCCGGCGCCTGGCGGATGACCATGCCGCCCCGCAGCACCGGCATCTGGCGCCTGCGGTAGAACAGGCCTGCCACGCGCCCGCTCCTCACGGCTTGGGCCCTGGGGAGAAACCAATCACTTTGAGGGTGAAAGCTCAAGCCACAAGCCTCAGGCCCGGCCGGAAGTAGGGCCTCGGCGAAAAGTCTTACTTGCCCTTGACGTCTGCAGGAACAACGCCTGGCAAGTGGACCGGGCGGCCCTCGCCGAGGCTGTAGTCCTTCAGCACCGCTTCCTGGGTCATGCCGGCGGGCACGATGATGTCCACAAGCGGGGGTTGCAGATCGTCGTCCTCCTGGCCGCCGCCGAAGAAGCCAACGCCTCTCCTCCCGGAACCGACCGGGATGATCATCAGGGTTGCCGGCGGGCGGTTGTCGGCGCCCAGGGCGCCGGGCACGTCGACCTCGCGCTCGATGTCCGCCCCGGACACCGCTACAACGTAGCTCCACGTGTCCGTGGCAACCCCACCCAGGAACGAGGCGGGCACGAAGAACCGAACGCTGCGGTTCGTGACCCAGACCAGCGTGGGGAAGAACACGCTGGATGCGACCTCGTTCGAGACGCTGCCTGCAAACGCGTGCTCATCCTCCGATTCCACGCGCCCCTGGCGTCGCTTGAGCTCAAGCCTTGCTTGGCGCCCCAAAATGGTTTTGAGCTCCTCGCGTGCCTCGTTAGGCCGCGGCGTGAGGCAGATCGCCTTCTCCCACGCACTCACCGGGGCTATCGTTGCGCGCCGGCCGGGGAGCATTGTCGTGCTTCCGGAGCCGGGAATGCGGTCGATGTCGATGTAGACGTCGATGTTGAATGTGTAGAACCCGTAGCGCGCAACGTTGCTCAGCAGGGTGCCGAGCTCGTCGATGGGACGGCGGGTCGGCCTGCGGATCGTTCTCGCGAAGGTGGCTTCGAACACCGTCCCGTCTTTGTCCCTGTACGCAGAGAAGGAAATCAGGTCGAGATCCCCCGGTCCCATGTCGTCACTGATGGGGTAGACCAACGTCCCATCACCGTGGTCGTCGCCCCGGGGATCGGCAAGTGTGAAGGTGAGCTCGCCCCCCGCGCCCTCTGCCAGCGGAGCGGCGAGAAGGTTCAAGAGCACGATTGCGAGCGCCACGACAAGCACCTGTCTGCTGGGGCAGGACCTCATGTTCCCTCCCTGACAGCCGCCAACCCGCTGTCACCGTGCGTATTGTAGAACGAGGGGCCCGGCGCAGGAACACGCCGGGCCCCTGTTTGAAGCTGAACCACCAATCAGAACCTGACCTTCAACCACGCCTTCAAGTGCTGGTGAGTGATGTCCTGGTTGTCCATGCGGTTCCAGCCGCCGTAGCGGCCGGAGAACCCTGGGGATCCGACCGGGACGTGGAACTTGGTCGAGGTTTCCTCGCTCGCGTACTGGGTCACGAAGCCGGTGCCGAAGTCGGGCTCGAAGGTGCCCCACGCGTACTGGTAGTCGATCCCGCACTCGATCCCGGAGAGCGGGTAGAGGAACTGCACCGTGAGAATGTTCTTGTCGTGCTTGCCCGAGGCGTACTCCTGGGTGTTGTAGGCCTGCCACGCGGTGTTGCCGTCCTTCAGGTCGGACTTGAAGTGCTCGTAGGTCAGCCGGCCGTAGAGGACGTCGCCCAGTTGGTAGCCGGCACCGACCTGGAACATCTGGTACTTGACGTCGCGGTCGTCGTCAGCCAGCGAGTCGAACGGCTTCCACTGGTAGCCGGTGACGCTGTTGACCGTGATCACCGACGGGTTGCTGTAGAGGTCGGCCATCGTATTGCCGGGGGAGTAGAAGTTCTTGTCGTCCGTGCAGGGCTGGCCGCCGCCGGGGCAGGCGCCCGCGTTGTAGGGGAGGAACCGCGCGTCGTTCAGACGCTTGTCGGTCTCGTTGAGCCACTTGACCTTGGCAAAGAGATCGAGGCCCCTACCGACGTCAACGGTGTACTTGGCCTTGACCAGGTAGATGTCCGTGCTCTTGTCCTGGAAAGGCTGGTAGGCCACGAGCGGGCTGATGCCCGGACCACCGTCGAGCTCCATGCCGGGGTACGCGTGGTTCCAGATGGCCAGCTCGGGGTGACCCCACGCCTGCCAGTTGGTATTGTAGTCGATCGTGGTGTACTCCGCGGCGAGCTCCAGCGGTCCGCTGCTGTAGTTCGGCACCAGGGTGAACCCCTTCCAGCCGATACAGGTCTCCGCAAAGGGCTCGTTGAAGTCCTGGAACTGAATGTCCACATTGACTGTCGGCACCTGCTGCGCGTTCCCCATGAAGCCCGAGTACCCGATGATGTACCTGGAGGGGAAGTCATTCGTGTTGGGAAAGGGCTGATACCTGCTGTTGGAGGCCCCGTGGAAGACGAACGCCCCGTCGTGGCCCTCGGTGAGCAGCACGTCAGCCTCGCGCCGCGCCGCCATCAACGCCACGTAGTCCTTGCCGATGTCGAACCCCTCCACCTTGAAGGAGAGCCCAACGCCGAACGGGTCGTTGATGTCGAGGTCGGCCTTCCAGCTCTTGTCGTCGTGCTTGCCGAACGGCACCGGTGAGAAGCCTCCGACGCCGGCAAACGCCACTCCGCCGAAATCGTGCGGCAGGTACAGGTCGGAGGTGTCCGAGCTGGAGTGGTAGTACTGCGCGTTGAAGTCGAACATCTGGCTGGGGTGGAGGCCGAATCTGAGGCCATACACCCCA
>Ga0256868_10001513_pt1 | contig 12591 bp, 11 predicted proteins | sample RVTome_13_FD_187341 | JGI IMG/M metagenome (GOLD analysis project Ga0256868, IMG submission 187341) | Soil microbial communities from uranium-contaminated site in the Upper Colorado River Basin, Wyoming, United States - RVT92D227 HiSeq ... | reverse complement strand
TTTTTAAAAAATCGGAAAATCCCGCATGGCCGGCGATATAGGTCAGCGCCGTCAGCGCGGCGGCGCTGATGAGTGTCAATCCGATGGCCAGCCCGTCTAACCCGTCGGCAAGGTTGACCGCATTCGAAGAGCTGACCATGATGAAAATGATCCATAGCCCATAGAACCAGCCAAGGTAGGGGATAAACTTTTTAAAGAAGGGGAGGTAGAGACGCAGGTCAAATCCAGACTCGGGTCCCTTCGAGAATCCCAGGTAGAGGACGATCAGAGCGAAGACGGCGGCCAGGAAGAATTGATAGACAAGCTTTTTCCGGACGATGAGGCCCAGGGATCTCTTCTTTTTGATCTTCAGGTAATCGTCGAGAAATCCGACCAATCCGAAGAAGAACATCGTGCCCAGGCCGAGCCAGACATAACTATTCTCCAGGTTTCCCCAGAGCAGCGTCGGGACGATCGTCGCGCCGATGATTAAGATGCCGCCCATGGACGGCGTGCCTTTTTTCGAATAATGGGACTGCGGGCCTTCAAGGCGGATTTCCTGGCCGATCTCGTACTTCTTCAAAAGTTTGATAAGCATCGGGCCAAAAAGGAGACTCAAGAAGAGGGCCGTAATTCCGGCCAGAGCGGTCCGGACGGTGATCCACCTAAACACGTTGAAGAAGAACCAATATTGCCTCAAAGGCACAAGCAGCCAGTAGAGCACGTCATGTCTCCTTGAGGGTGTCTTTCATTTTCTCGACGATCGTTTCGGTCCGGACCCCGCGGGACCCCTTGACCAGGACAAGGTCGCCTTCCCGGAGAAGGGAGAGAATATGGTCCGCCGCCTCATCGCTTGTCGCGAAGGAAAAGATCCTGTCCGGGCTCATCCCGGCCAAACGGGCGCCCTCGGCCATGGGACGGCCCAGAGGGCCGACCGTGACAAGGATGTCCCAGCCCGTTCGCTTCGCCTGTTCTCCCGCTTCTTCGTGGAAGTGGGCCGCGGCATCGCCCAGCTCGAGCATGTCGCCCAGCACGGCGACCTTTCTCCGGGCCGGAAGCGTCGAGAAGCTCCGGAGCGCGGCTTCGAGGGCCCGGGGATTCGAATTGTAGGAATCGTCGACGACGATGATATTCTTTCTAAGACGCAGCAGAATGCCTCTTTGGGCATAGGGTCTGAGGCTTTGGATCGCGCCTTCGATCTTCTCCAGGGGGAGGGAGAAGGCGCGGGCGACGCCCAGCGCCGCCAGCAGGCTGTAGATATAGACTTCCGAAAGGAAGGGGAACCGGATCCGCCGCTTTTCTTTTTCATAGATGAGGTCGAACTTGAAACCGTCATATCCCAGCTTCTGAATGTTTTCGACCCGGATATCGCATCCGCGGGAAAAGCCGAAATAGATTTTCCTGCCTTTCCAATCCTGGGCGATCTTTTCGACGAACGGGTCGTCGCCGTTGAGGACGGCGTGGCCGTTCTCTTTCGTCCCGTCCAGGATCTCTTTTTTCGCCGCGGAGATATTCTCCATCGTTTTGAGAAACTCCAGGTGGACGGGGCTGATGTTGGTGATGACCGCCACGTCGGGGGGGGCGATCTTGGTCAGCGTCCGGATCTCTCCGAGCGCGCTCATGCCCATCTCGAGAACGGCCGCCTCGTGCCGCGGCTCGATCCGGAGCAGGGAGAGGGCCAGGCCGAGGTGATTGTTGTAGTTTCCCTCGGACTTGAGCACATGGAATTTCTGGGAGAGCAGGGCGGCGGTGAATTCTTTGGTCATCGTTTTGCCGACGCTGCCCGTGATGCCGATGACTTTGACGGTCCGCTCGGCCAGGACACTTTTGGCCAGGGTTTGGAGGGCCTTGAGTGTGTCCGGAACTAGGATGAGAGCGAAATCCTTGCCGGCCGAAGGAACGGGCTTTGAGATCACGGCCCCGGCCGCGCCCTTTTCCGCCGCGGCATGGACATACTCGTGACCGTCACGCTGGGCGACGATGGCGAAGAAGAGGCCGCCGGGTTTTATCTGCCGCGAATCGATGTTGAAATCGCGAACCACGAGAGCGGGCGATCCCTGGAGGATCGTTCCCCCGGTTTTTTCCGCGATCTGGTCCAGCCGCAGCTCGGCCATGGTCAGTTCGACCCAATTTTTTTGAGGATGTCCCGGATCACCTCGCCGTCGTTGAAGGGAATGACCCGGTCTTTCAGGATCTGATAGGTTTCGTGCCCCTTTCCGGCGACCAGGACATAATCTCCTTTTTTGGCGAAGGCGAGGGCTTTCTCGATCGCCTCGGCGCGGTCGAGCACGATGCTGTATTTTTTCGAGCCGGTCTTGAGGACTCCCTTTTCGATCGCTTGGATGACGGCCATCGGGTCTTCGGAGCGGGGATTGTCCGAGGTCAGAAAGGTCCAGTCGGCGAACAGGCCCGCGACTTCGCCCATGCGCTCCCGTTTGGACCTGTCGCGGTCGCCGCCGGCGCCGAAGACGAGCAGGATGCGGCTGGGCTTGAGTTCCCGGACGCACTCGAGCAGGCTCCGGAGGGCGCTGTCCGTATGAGCGTAATCGACGTAGATCTGAAGGCCGAGGTCGTTCTCGATTTTTTCGAACCGTCCGGGGATCTGTTTGAGCCCGGCGATGCCTTCTTTGATGGCCTGAGGGGGCACGTTCAGGGCCAGCGCGACGGCAAAGGCGGCCAGAATGTTGTAGAGATTGTGCTTACCCGAAAGAGAGGAGTTGATCGCTGTCTGCCCGCCGGGATATTTGACCAGGGCTTCGAGGCCAGCGTCGTTGAGCTTGAACTTCTCGCCCCGGACGAGCGCGGCGGGTTCGAGCCCGAAGGTGATCGTGCTCATCGGGAGTTCGGCGATGAGGCGTTTCCCCCAAGGATCGTCCTCGTTAACCACGGGCGTCCTTTTTTTGGAATTGAGAAAGAACAGTTTTTTCTTGGCAGCGAAGTAGTCTTCCATGGTGTGGTGATAGTCCAGGTGCTCGCCGCTGAGGTTCGTGAACACGGCCACGTCGAAGCTGATGCCCCAAACGCGCTTCAGGTCCAGCGAATGGGAAGAGACTTCCATGAGGCAGTGCGTTGCGCCTTTATCGAGCATGCTCTTGAGCATCTTCTGAAGGTCGGGAGCCTCGGGGGTCGTCCGCTGGGCTTCGAGCTCGAAGTCCGGCCCGCGATAACTGATCGTCCCGATGACGCCCGGCTCGAATCCGGCGGATTTGATGATCGATTCGAGAATGAATGTTATCGTTGTTTTCCCTTTGGTCCCGGTGATGCCGACGAGCTTCATTTTCTGCGAGGGATGGTCATAGAAATTCGCGGAACACAAGGCCAAGGCCTCGCGGGCGTCGAAGACCTGAATCCAGTTGGCCTTGAGCTTAGCCGGCTTCGCTTTATCCGACAGGATTGCCGCGGCCCCGTTCTCGAGAGCTTCCTGGACGAAATCGAACCCGTCCTTTTTTTCGCCTTTCAGCGCGGCGAAAAGGAATCCCGGTTTCACGTCCTTGGAGGAATACACAATCCGCTGGATTTCCGTCGTTTCGTCTCCCTGAGAGACGAGGACCGGAACTCCTTTGAAAAGGTCTTTCAGCGTCATGGCCGGTTTTTCCTCCCCATATTGGCCGCGATGATGGTCCGATTCGAGCCGGTGTCAGGATAGATGTTCAGATAGCGCAGCACGCGTTTCGCGATCTCCCGGAACACGGGGGCCGCGACCTGCCCGCCGTAATACTCATCCGTTTTCGGCTCGTCCAGGACCACGATCATCGAGAGTTGCGGATTTTCGACGGGGACGAAGCCGACGAACAAAGCGATGTGCTTCGAGGATGAATAACTTTTCAGCGCGGGGTCGAATTTCTGGGTCGTGCCCGTCTTCCCGGCCACGGTGTAGCCTTTGGCCAGGGCCTCCTGGCCCGTCCCTTCGAGGACGGCCTTTTCCAGGATCGAAACGAGGTTTCGCGCGGTCTCGTCGGATATGATCTGCCGGGGCTCTGAAACACTTCTTTTCTGCGTCATCGGCACGTCTTGAATGTCCTTGACGATCCGCGGCGGAACGAGAATTCCGCGGTTGGCGATGACGTTCATTGCCTGGAGCATCTGGAGGGCCGTCACCGAGATCTCGTAGCCGATGGATACGGAATCGAGCGATCTCTTCGTCCAGTCTTCGAGGGGCCAGACTTTGCCGGCCGCTTCGGCGGGAAGTTCGATACCGGTCTTGGTCCCGAATTGGAAAGTCTTGATGGTCTGATACAAGACTTTCGGCCCGATCCGGCGGCCGATCTGGATGACGCCGACGTTTGAGGAATGGCTGATGACATCCGAAAACGTGAGAACGCCGAAATTCTTGTGGTCGCGGATCGGCGTCCCGGCGGTCTCGATCGAGCCCTTGCTGCAATCAAAGGTCTCGGTCATGGGCACCCAGCGGCTTTCCAGGGCCGCCGAAGCGGTCACGATCTTGAACGTAGAGCCGGGATCGAACAGATGATGAATGGCCCGGTTGGGCTCGGCTTCCTTTGATTCGGGTGGATAAGAGTTCGGATCGAACGTCGGCCAGCTCGCCATGGCCACGATCTCTCCCGAGGCGGGGTTGGATACGATCACTGTTCCCCAATCGGCGCTGTGTTCCTGGACGGCCCGTTCCAGCTCTTTCTGAGCGATGTATTGAATGGTCGCGTCGATCGTGAGAACGAGGTCGCCGCCTCGCTGCGGCTCTTCGATGGTTTCGAAATGATACTCTCTCCGTCGGGCGTCCAGAAAAACGATTTGTTTGCCTTTTTTCCCGCTGAGGATGGAGTCGAACTTGTGTTCGACGCCACCCTGGCCTTTATTATCGACGCTGACGCTGCCGAGAACATGGGAGGCCAGGGGGCCTTGGGGATATAAGCGCTTGGTTTCTTCCCGGGTGTAGATCCCGTTCAGACCCAGGCCCTTGATCATTTCGGCCGTCTCGAGCTCCAATTTTCTCTTGACCGGAATATGGCTCGATCCATTCTGAAGAGCGGTTTTGACCCGCTCGATGTCTTTCGAGCTTAGCCCGAGAACGGGCTGGAGCTTCAGGATCGGCTTCATCCGCAGGTCCAACGGTTCGCCGGCTGCCGGCGTGTAATAAACGGTCAAGGAGGGAACGCTTTGGGCCAAAATGCTTCCCTTCCGGTCATAGATCGCGCCCCGCTGGGGGAAGATATCGATCTTGGCCTGGTTTTGAACGAGAACTTGAGCGCTCATCCGGGCGTGGCTGAAGACCTGAAGCTGGAGGAGGCGGAGAAAGATGCCAAAAGTCCAGAGAACGAGGACCACCGTGAAAATCTTGGTCCGTTTTCGGACCTTTTTATAATACGGGGCAGTGGCGATATTCATGGCATCCTACGGGAATAGGAATCCTCATAGATGATCTGGTCCTCGCGCGGGTCGGCCAGCTTCATCTCTTCCCGAGCCTTTTTTTCGACCCGATCCAAGGACCGGAGCGCGGCCTTTTTCGTCTCCAATTTTTTGATTTCTTTCTGCAGCGCCTGCAACTGGTTTTCGCCCCGTCCGATGTCATAGCCGAGGCGGACGTTTTCCGTGATGTGCCAGAGGTAGAACGTCAGGATCAGGATGATCATAAGGCTGGCCAGGACGCCGAGAGCGAGCTCTTTTTTATTGAGTTTTTTGCGTACCATAGGGTTTCTTTTCCGCGGCCCGCAATTTGGCCGAGCGCGCTCTGGAATTCCGGGATATCTCGTCCTCTCCCGGCGTGACGGGCTTTTTCGTCAAGATGTCGATGAGGCCCGGGCCGTTTTCGGGATGGGCCAAGCGGGCCAGCGTGTGTTTAACGATGCGGTCTTCAAGGGAATGAAAGGAGATCACGGCGATCCGCGTTTTGGGGAAGATGAGCCGGATGGTCTGCTCCAGGAATTCGGGGAGGCCTTCGAGCTCCTGGTTGACCTCGATCCGGAGCGCCTGAAAGACCTTGGAGGCCGGATGGATCTTTCCTTTCTGAGGGATCCAGCGGCAGACCTCTTCGACGATCATCCTCAATTGGGTTGTGCTCTCGATCTTCTGGGTTCTCCTTAGGGTGGCGATTCTGCGGGCGAGCTTGTTGGCCTGTTTGAGCTCGCCATACGTGCGGAAGACCCGGGCCAGCTTGGGCTCGGAATATTTGTCGAGGATCTTCGCGGCCGTCAGCTTGTTCCGGAAGTCCATCCTCATATCCAGGGGACCTTCCAGGGCGTGGCTGAAGCCGCGGTCCTGAGTCTCAAGCTGATACGAGGACATCCCCAAGTCGAGCAGGATTCCGCGGACGGTCGATAGATCAATGTCGAGGTCGGGGAGATACTTGAAATCGGCGTGGAAAAGCTCGACGCGGTCGGCGTAGGGGCGGAGATATTCCCTGGCCTTGAGGAGGGAGTTTTCATCCAGGTCGAAGCCGATGAGCCTGGCTTTGGGATTGCGTTTCAAGATCTCGGAAGCGTGGCCCGCCATGCCGAGGGTGCCGTCGATATAGGTCCCGGCCCTTTGAATGTCAAGATAGGACAGCGTCTCTTCGAGCAGCGCCGGGAGGTGTTCTCTTTCGCTCATTCCGGCTTCCTGTCGGCCATGAGCTTGGTGATATTCTTGAAGTCTTCATGGGTCAGCGGCTTTTTCGACATCTTTTCATTCAGTCGGACGAGGTCCCAGATCTCGAGGTAATTATTGACCCCGATGATCTGGATTTCGGTTTGAAGGCCGGCCTTTTCCCGGAGCAGCAGGTTGATGAGGACGCGGCCTTTGGAATCGATCTCTCCGTGATTTCCCGATAGATTGGCTTTCCGGTTGAATTCCTGGATGTCCGGATCGGGATAAACGGATCCATCGTTGGGCGTCTCCATCATCTTTTCCCAGACAGGAAGGGGAAAAACCTGGACATAGTCATCTTCAAGGGAGGTGATGAAAAGGCCTTTGCCGAACTGTGCTTCTATAGCGGTCCGGAACTTTTCGGGGATCTTGATCCTGCCGCCCTTGTCGAGCCTTGCTCTGTAGCTACCTATTAACAAATTTCCCATTTTGTCCCTTTTCATCCCATTTTGCTTCAAATATAGATAAAAAGATGGGGAAAGTCAAGCATAAATATTAAAAATATGAAAATATTTTCAGCCCAAGTTATTGATCCAATCTATTGAAAGGACACAAATTATAACGGAAGAATCAGGCAGGGTTTAGGGGGAGGCAAAAAATTTCTTGGGGGAAAGCTTTATGGCTCGCAGCTTTCGAGGAGTTTTTTGGCGGTTTCGTAGTCTTTTTCCGGGACGAAAATCCTGATCTCGCCCAGGCCGTCCGCAGAGAACGGGTATAGCGTTTGAAGCATGAGGCCTTTGAAGAAGCAGGGGATGCCTTCGCTTTCGAGGAAATTTTTTATGACCTCGGCTTCGACCGGGCCCCAAACGCGTCTCACTTCTTTAAGGTCCAGGTTCTGAGGCGCGTTTTTGTCTTTCGTATCTTGTTCGGTCATGTCGCTTTCCTCCGTCTTCGGTCGGCCTTCTTCGCCGTTCCTCCGCCTGACTTCTTGAACCGGAAGTAATCGTCCAGGATCTTCTGATGGTCGAAAGCCAGGGGGAAGTCGATCTCCTCTCGGCTGAAAATCCCGATATCTTGGGCGTCATCCTTCGCCTTGGGCGTTCCTTCGGCCCTGGCTACAAAGACCGTCGAGATCGTGTGAATCCTGGGATCGCGGTCCGGGTCGGAGTAGGTGTGGAGCTGGTATTCAAGGTCGATCTTGAGCGATGTCTCCTCTTCTCCCTCTCGGATAGCGGCTTTTTCGAGGGATTCGCCATAATCCACGAACCCGCCGGGCAGCGCCCAGCCGTAAGGGGGGTTCTTTCTCTTGATGAGAATGATTCCTTCTTTTCCGTCTTCCTTTTTGATTTCAATGATGATGTCCACCGTCGGGACGGGATTTCGGTAGGGCGGAGACGTTTTTTTAGTCACGGCCCAATTTTAGCAGAAAAAAGGGGACGGTCCTATTTTTTATTAGTCACGGCCCAATTTTAGGAAAAAAGGGGACGGTCCCATTTTTTCAAAAAGGGGGACGGTCCTATTTTTCGGTCTAGCGCGGCCGTTTCCGGATCTTCTCCAATAATCCTTAACCCACACAAAATAGAAGAGAACCTGTTTCCTTAAGGGGGCTAAAAGGCATACAGATGTCCTCTGCAGGGGACAAAGCCTGGAAGCCGCTTTCAGTGTGAGGCCTTAAATATCTTGGCATGGAATTTGCTCTTGAATTATAATGAATTCAAGGCAAAGGAGCAGAGCAATGAGGCAAAAAAGAACAGCCATCATTCTTCTCTTGGGGCTTCTTTCGGTCTGTACTTTCCTCGTATCCAGCGACAACTATAAAGTGGTCAACGGTCCCCCGGAGTTCTATTATGGGCATGTCAGCCTGGCGGACATCAAGAATGACGGGAAAGACCCCCTGGTTCTCCGCGAGGGAATGGATAAGCCAGAGCTTGCGGTTTTGAACTTACCCCTGGGACCCGGCGACACGATCTGGACATCGGGCGAGCGCCGGTGTGAGATCCAGTTCGACAACGCAACGATCCTCCGCCTCGAGACCAATACGGAATTGAAGATCGAGACCATTATGGCCCAAAGCTTGAGCTCTATGAACAAGATCTCAAATCTGGTCCTCCGCAAGGGCCGGATCTATGTCATGTATAAGGAGTACAACTCCAAAGAGATGTTCCAGGTCCTCACGACCAACGCCGCGGTGAAGCTCAAGCATAATACGGTCACGACGATCGGCTTCAAGGAAGACGGCAGCACGGACGTCCAGGTTGAATACGGGAAAGTGACCGTCCTCTTCGGGTCCGATCCCAGTAACCTCCAGGATAAGGCCGTCCTTAAGAACGAGCGATTCACCGTTCTTAAGGACAACACGTTCGTTTTCGGTGAATATGCGGCGAACACGGATTTCGAAGTCTGGAACAAAGAGATCAACAAGAATTTCCAGGAATTGCATAAAGGGATAAGCGCGCTTCCCAAACCGATCCAGAGGCTTCCCAAGGCCGTTTTCTATTTCGCCCAGACCTTCGGAAATCTTTACGGCGAATGGGTTTATGACAACTTCTACGGCTATGTCTGGAGACCGTACTATAACGACTCTTATCCCTGGGGGAGTTGGCAGCCGTATTATTACGGCCAGTGGGCCGATTACGCCGGACAGATGTATTGGGTCCCTGAAGAACCCTGGGGCTGGGTCCCTTATCATTTAGGCGTCTGGCAGTGGGACGCGAAGAAAGGCTGGCTCTGGCTCCCCGGCTCGGCCTTCGCCCCGGCCTGGGTGGACTGGGCTTTCTTCGCCGGATCTTTCTATTCCTGGCGGCCGTGGTCGATGTGGGACTGGATGTGGTATGACAATTTTTACTCCATGTACGGTTTTAACAATGATTATTATTTCTGGCGGTATTTCGGCTATTGGGGTCATTCTTCCGGATATCTCTATAGCGGTGTCGGTGTCGTTCCCGGTCAGCCTTCCAGCGGCCTGCCTGCCCTCAGAAAAATTTCCAAGGATCAGCTTCAAAAGCCCGGCGTAGCACCTCTCCCCAGGCCCAAAGAAATGAATAAAGCCTACAAAATGCTGCGGGAGGCCCTGAAGAGAGGCGATGAGAACGCCCTCGCCTCGATGAAAGGAATTTCCAGACATTCCCTCGTCGTGAGCGCTCGGGATCTGAACATGCCGAAGATCCAGGGCCGGGCGGTTAGGCTCGAGCCTTTTATGAACGCACTCCAACGCCTGCCAGCGGGCTCTCCTCAGAAGATGATCGCGAATCTTAAGCCGCGGTCTCCCCAGCTCTCGAATAATTCGTCGGCAGGGACCGTTGAACGATTCAAGCAGTCGGCCGAACCTAAGAATTTTGCCGCTGCTCCCGCGAGACGAGGCGGCGATGTTTCCCTGGCGAAGCCGCGGCCGGTCCCGTCCGCCATAAAGTCCGCCGTTCCGGTTCCCGCATCGCGGATCCACGATTGGAATCCCGATGCCCGGCTCATCCAACGGCTGGGCGCGAGTATCCTCTATTCCAGCCGGCGGAATGAAATCTACAGCCCGCAGCTTCATATCTCCTCAAGCATGGTTCAAAACCGCCCGCTTCTGCGCGTGGGCAGAAATGACATTTCTTCCGGCGGAGCTTCTGCGGGCAGCTCGAGTAGCGGGTCTTCTTCTGCCGGCTCCGCGAGCACGGGCAGTTCGTCCGGCTCCTCTTCGAGTGGGTCGTCCTCAAGCAGCGGAGGCGGCGGCCACATCCGTCATTGATTGAGACGAAGCTTGATTCGGCGGGGCGCCATAAGCGCCCCGCTTTTTTTCAGCGTGAGAAAGCCCGCCGTATCATGAGCGGCGCGTCCAGCAGCAGCTCGTATGTTACCACTTCCTTTTTGAAAGCGTCTTTGAATTCCGGCCGGAGGGGCGCCACAGGCTGGAATTTCCACGACAGCGGGTTGACGTAGCTTCCGCCCTGCTTGACCCTGTAATCCAGGTGCGGTCCGGTCGATTCGCCGGACGAACCGACTTCCCCGATCTTTTGGCCGCCGGTCACCCGGTCTCCTTCCCTCACCGTGATTTTGCTGAGATGGAGGTACAAGGTTTCATAGCTGTTTTTGTGCCGGATCCTGACCATCCGGCCCGCGGCGGCATTCGAGCCGGCAAAGGTCACGACACCATCGGCCGTTGCCTGGACTCGTGTCCCGATCGGCGCGCCGTAATCCACACCGAAGTGGGCCCGGTAGACCTTGCGGATGGGATGAAGGCGACTCGAACTGAAACGGGAGGTGATGCGGGGGGTGTAGAGGAACGGCGATCTCAAGAATTCTTTCCGGACCGATTTCCCTTCCCGGTCGAAATGGTCGGCCTTCTTCGTGTCCGGATAGACGAACCGGAACCCCTGGAATTTTTTCCCCTGGCAGATAAATTCCGCGGCCAGGATGTTGCCATAGCCGGAAAATTTCCCGTCCAGGAATTTCTTCTCATAAACCATCCGGAAGGAATCTCCCTCGCGGAGCTCGGTGTAGAAATCGATGTCCCAGCCGAACAGGTCGGTCATCTGGATCGCCAGGCTTTCATTTTCGCCGCGCGCGAGAACGGCATTGCTCGGATTGTCCTCGATCGTGCCAGAGATGTATGCGACCCTGTATTCGAAGAGATATTTTTTTCTTTCAGCCTTGAAGGCGGAGCCTTCGCGCGTAATGAAGAGGAAATTTTCATCGTCGAGCGCGTATTCGATGGACTGGACGGCACCGCCGGCATCGACGGCGAATTTCATCGTCTGGCCGGCGATGATCTTGTTCAGGTTCAGAGCGGGTTTGACCTGTTCTTTCACCTGATTTTTCAAACGGTCGATTTCCGCAGGGGAAAATCCGTAGCCGGACAATATTTTGGAGATCGTCTGTCCTTTTTGGATGGTCTCTTCGGTTACCTTCAGCGGAAGGGATTTCTTCTTGGCCTCCGGAGGGGGCAGAGGTTCGGGAACAGCGGCTGGCTTCCTTGCCGGGATCAAAATCTGGATGGCGACAGCGATCGTGATCACAACGAGAGTTAAGGCTGCGGCCATGAAAATTCGGCGCTTTCGGTAACGCGGCTTTTTGGCCGGCCGCTCCGAGGCCTGAGGCTTTGTTCGCTCAAAGCCAATCTTTCGTTTATATGCCATTGGCATTATAGCGCCGCCTAACCTCTGTTAGATATAACGGAAGATGCCGGTCCAAGGTTTCATCGCGGCCAGGGGCGAACGATTCCGCTTATCGGCCGGCCCAAATATGGCTTGCGAAGTCCGCGGCGTGCGCGACTGGATCTATCCATTTTTCAGGGCTTCCCTGGGGGCCCGGCGGATCTCAGTTTCCGTTTGCGGTCGATCTCCTTGAGCACGGCCTTGCGGAGAACGATGAAATAGTAAAGGACAAGGCCGGCCATGATGACCGCGAAGCGCATGGTGTTCCCTTGGAGGAGGCCGATAATGGCGTAAACGGCGACGGTGATAAGCAGAAGGAGATGGAAGACGGCGAATATCGTATCGCCGAGCTTGGATCTTTGTTCGCTATCCTTGGTCAAGGCCTGAAAAGCTTATTTGGTCTCAACGCGGCGGACGGAGATGATCGTGATGGTCTGCCGCGGGGCGGCTTCATAGCCCTTGATCGTGCCGGTGGGCGCCTCGGCGATGGCGTCCACGACCTCCAGGCCCTTGGTGACCCTGCCGAAGACAGCGTATTTCATAGTATCCAGCGAGGGATAGTCGACATGGTTGATGAAGAACTGGCAGGTGGCGCTGTTCAGCTCCTCCATCCGGGCCATGGCGATCGTGCCGCGCAGGTTCTTGAGGCCGTTCCCCGCTTCATTCTTGATCGGGGATTTGGCCGGCTTTTCCAGGAAATCGGGCGTCAGGCCTCCGCCCTGGATCATGAACCCCGGGATGACGCGGTGGAAGATCGTCCCGTCGTAGAATTTTGCGTCGACATAGGACAGGAAATTTTTTACGGTGATGGGTGAACGGGCCTGGTCGAGCTCGATCGTGATGTCGCCCTTGCTCGTCTTCATAAGGACGACGGGGTTTTGCTGGGCGGCGGCGGTCAACGCCGTTCCGAAGAATACGGCCAGCGTCAACGCAGCCGGAAATACTCTGTACAGCATCG
>Ga0256868_10001512_pt1 | contig 12601 bp, 11 predicted proteins | sample RVTome_13_FD_187341 | JGI IMG/M metagenome (GOLD analysis project Ga0256868, IMG submission 187341) | Soil microbial communities from uranium-contaminated site in the Upper Colorado River Basin, Wyoming, United States - RVT92D227 HiSeq ... | reverse complement strand
GCAAAACCTTCTAAAAGGGTCTTTGTGACAAACCACAAGGAGAGTACGGGGATTTACTTAGACCAAATTCTATTTAGGAGGTTTTGATATGAGGGTGTTAAATTAAAGAAGAATTTATGGAAGAAAAAATAGGAGGGACCGGTTACATTTTGAATTTTCCGAAGTCTTCTGGCTTCATATTCTCGATGATCGTCTTCAGTTCATCCCCCTCCTCTAAAAGATTGGAGGCAAGAATCCCCATCTGTTTTGTCGCCTCAATGACTGATTCCGCAACAAAGATAGGAGCCTTCACCCTTACCGCTAAGGCGATCGCATCGCTGGGACGGCTATCCACAATCAGTTCTTCCCCTTCCACGTTCAGGTAAAGATTGGCATAAAAGGTATTTTCTTTTAAGTCATGGATAACCACCCGGTTGACAGTCACCTGAAAGGTATCTAAAATCTGTTTCATGAGATCGTGTGTCATGGGACGAAGTGTCATCACGCCTTCGAGGCCTCTTGAAATGGCTTCCGCCTCGAAGACTCCGATCCATATCGGCAAAGCCTTTTGCCCGGAAAGATCTACTAAAACAACAACGGGGTTTGAGGCCTTGGGGTCCACCACGATACCCATCACTTTAACTTCCATCAATCCTTCTTCCATATCAGTCCTTTTAGAAATTTAGAGTTTAACGGACCCTCTGGCCTAAACCTACTTCACAAACTCCGCCTTAGTGGTTCTGAAATTCAACCCTATTTTAACCTGTGGGATAGGGATGTCAACCCCACGTCCTGAGATTTCTGAAAAAGCCCGGAAACCTCTGATCACATATCTGCCTGCCCTGTACCATATTAGGTTCAGGGCCTGCAGGGTGGCAGGGATGATGAAACGATTACACAGACTAGCATGCGTTACAGCACGCGGGCGTGGTTTTCTGCGCGGGCGGATGAAAGAAGGCTGAATCGAATGGGGATAGAATTTAAATCAAACCCTTTTCCTGCTTATCGTTTTTATTCTTTACCCCGTTAGAAACAATGCCCTGTTGGAATTTCTAACGGGGTTTACTCAATCAATATCTTTCCCCACGGCCCCTGGGGAAATCTTTTCCCGACGTACTATCCGACGCCGGTCCTTGGGGAAAGTGAGCATGGTGGTCGTTCCTTTCTTTAAACGGCTTTCTACCCGAATGCTTCCTTCTTGTTCCTCCACCACTCTCTTGGCAAAGGTTAATCCCAATCCCACCCGATCAGGTCGTGTAGAAAAAAAAGGCTCGAAAATCCGGCCAAGGTTCTTTTTGGGAATCCCCTCTCCTCTATCTGAGATTGAAACCCCGATGTTTCCTCCGTCTCCTAAAAGGGACACCTTTATGATTCTGCCTCTCTTCCCCATCGGTCTCCGTACTACTGCGTCAATGCTATTTTCCAAAATATAAAAGAGGGCCTTGGCAAATAAATCCCTGTCAATGAAGAAATACCCTTCCCCTTCTAAAGCCCCCGCCTCCAGACTGATGGAGACCCCCTCTTCTGTTGCCTCTTTTGAAAATGTCAGTAGGACGGCCTCCACAACTTCTTGCATCTTTTCCTTTTGAAAAATAGGTTTCGGGATCAGGACATACTCCTCCACACGTTGAATCATGGTTTCAAGCTTTTTCGCCTCATGAAGAATTTGATGAAGATAGGATTTTCCTTTGGGCGAAGGGGTGAATGTCTTGAGAAGACGTTGTGTGTATCCTCCAATGGCAGCGATCGGATTCCGAATTTGATGGGCAATTTCCTCTAACATCATCCCAAGACTCGCCCAACGCTCCATCTCCACTTTTTCTCTCTCCAACGTCTTCAATCGCTGAATCTCTTGAAAGGAAAAAGAAATAAAGACCTCTCCCTCTTCCTTGAAAGTGGTGGTATAAAGGTAAGCAAAAACCTTCGTCCCATTCTTCTGCCTCAAAAGGGCCTCTCCTTCAAAACCGCTTTTGTAAAGCGTGAAGTAGATGATATTGGGGAGGAAATAGGTTAGATCCTCTTCCAAGAAAAGGAGCCTAATTCGTTCCCCGGCCATCTCTTCTTTCGAATAACCGAAGAGGCGTTCGGCATAGCGGTTGGTGTAAAGGATTTTTGAGTGGGCATCGGTGAGGATAAAAGCCACTTGAACCAAATCGAGGAACTGGTGTCTGCTTTTCAGAATCTCAACCATCGTCGGCTCCATCCGAACATAGGATTAAGGTTAGAGGGGAGACGCTAAATCGTCTTGCTTTGAGCCTTGCGCATCAAACCTTAACAGTGACCCTCATTTTATTCCATTATATTGAAATGTCAAGTTTTGGATTCAATCGTTTGTAAAATAGGAGATGGGGCATGTGGAGGGTCGATCGTTGTTTCCCTTGACAAATTCCCGTAATCTCGTTAAAAAATAAGCAATTCCTGAATCAGAAAGAATGGGAATAAAGTTGGTTTAAAGGAGCGAAGGGTTGGGATTAAAGGACCGGTTCTTTCCAAAAAGGATGGATTTCTATAAGATGCTTTCTGACCAGGCCTCCAAAACCCTTGAAGGGATTGAAGCTCTGGGACGCTACGTCGAGGACCAGAATCGGGAAAACGCAAACCGGGTGAAGAATATTGAAAGAGAAGCCGATGAGCTTCGAAGGATCCTTGTTGAAGAACTCCATCACACATTTGTCACCCCAATGGATCGGGAGGATATCTACGCCCTTTCACGAGTGATTGATGATATTGTGGACTATGCCAATTCCACTGTGGATGAAATGGAGATTTATGAAGTATCGTCTGGAGAGGATCTCCGGGAAATGGTGGACATTTTGGGAAAAGCAGCCCGTGAAATTAACGATGCCGTCAAAATCTTAGAAACTTATCCCAAAATTGCCATGCAACACGCCGTCAAAGCTAAGTCTTATGAGAATGCCATGGAGAAGGCCTACCATACAGCCCTCGCCGATCTCTTCAAAGAGGCGGATACCGTCTATATGCTGAAGATGAGGGAGATTTATCGACATCTCAGTAATGCTGCCGATCGAAGTGACGAAGCGGCCAACATTATTTGCAGCATTGTGATGAAGGCAATCTGAGTTTTCTAAATCCAAATTTCAAAAAACCCAGCCTGCGCTGCCTGTTCAAACTCTCATCCTGAGTCCGTTGAAGGATGATCCCCTGATTTGATTTGACATTTGTGCTTTGATATTTGATATAGATAATCTGGATATGTTTGAGAATTTGAATTTCATCATTGTATTGTTGAGACCCTGAGTGAAGATAAAAACAGAAGTATTGATCGTCGGAGGTGGCGCGACCGGCACCGGCATCTTGAGGGATTTGTCGCTGAGAGGAATCCCTTGCCTTTTGATTGAAAAGGAGGATTTTGTCTCCGGTGCCTCGGGTCGAAATCATGGACTCTTCCACAGCGGTGGAAGATATGCTGTCTCAGACCCTGAAACCGCACGCGAATGCATTGCTGAAAATAAAATTCTTAGAAAGATTGCTCCTCACTGTGTTGAAGAAACAGATGGCCTTTTCATCTCCCTTCCTGATGACGGTCTCGATTTCAGAGATAAATTTCTTCGAGCCAGTGAGGAGATAGGAATTCATGCCGCCCTTCTCGCTCGGGATGAGGCCCTTGAATTAGAACCCAAACTCAATCCTAATCTTCTGAGCGCTGTGAAGGTGCCGGACGGAGCAATTGATCCGTTTGCCTTGGTCTTAGAAAATGCCAAAGATGCAGAGGGGCATGGTGGAAAAATCCTTCTTCATACACAAATTAATTCGCTCATTTTAGACGGAGATAAGGTAAAAGGGGCGAAGGTAAAAGACCTCCTCCTGGGCGAGGAACACTCCATTGAGGTTTCTTATATCGTCAATGCCACAGGGGCCTGGGCAAATCAATTCCTCAAACTTGCCGGTCTTCACATCAACATGGCCCTCTCTAAGGGATCGATGTTGATCATCAATCAGAGGCTCAATCATCGTGTCATCAATCGCTGCAGACCTCCTGCAGATGGCGATATCATCGTCCCAAACCATACGGTATCCATCCTTGGAACCACATCCATTCATTCGGAAGAGGTCGAAAATTTTGAAGTCACTCCCCAGGAGGTCTCCCTCCTCATTCAGGAAACATCGAAGATGATTCCTACCATTAAGGAAGCCAGGTTTATCCGGGCTTATGCAGGTATCAGGCCATTATTTCAATCCGAGCAGAAGAGGGATGATCGAGCGGTCAGCCGCGGATTTGCACTGATCGATCATGGGAAAAGAGACGGGATAAAAAATTTGATCACCATCACCGGGGGTAAATTGGTGACTTATCGACTGATGGCAGAAAAAACCTCTGACCTCATCTGCCAAAAGATGGGATGTAATATCCCCTGTTCCACCCATTTAAAACCGCTTCCCAGCGCCAGCCAACCCACTGATCTAAAAGAAAGATTGAAACAATTCTCAACAGATCGAGGAGAGACCCTTTGCGACTGCGAGCTGGTTCGAAGGAAAGAAGTTGAAGAAGTTTTGAAGGGGGGAAAATTAAAGGATTTTCAAGATATCCTCCATCGGACACGTCTCGCCAAAGGGACATGTCAAGGGGGTTTTTGTGTCTATCGCCTTTTTGGAGTCTTACACGATTTAAGATTGACAGAAGGAGATTCCAACAAATTGTTAGGAGAATTTCTTGAGGAGCGATGGAAAGGGATCCGCCCCATTCTCTGGGGGACGGCCATGAAAGAAGAAGAATTGATTGAATCGATTTATAAGGGAATCTTTAACCTGACATGACAGGGTTCAGGTGAATTAGGATTCAAGGATTCAAGCGAAACATCTTGACCCCTCGAACCCTCGAATCCTGGAACCCTCTAAAAACTCATGCCCTACGACCTCATCGTGATAGGAATGGGACTTTCAGGGCTGATGGCCGCCAAAACGGCTGCTCAAGCCGGGCAAAAGGTCCTCATCGTCGGAAAAGGTATGGGATCTCTCTACCTCTTTTCCAATACGATCGACCTTTTGGGAAGCCTCCCTAAGGGAAAGAAAACAGGAGAAGGTCTTTCCCAATGGATAAAGGATCATCCCAAACACCCCTATTCTAAAATGGGCCCGGAAAAAATCGAGGAAGCCCTTTCTTCCTTTGTATCCCTCTTTCCACCCCCTTATTCTTTTCAAAACATTGAGAATGGAAACTGCTTTATCCCAACAGGTGCAGGAACATTTCGACCCACCTATCTCGTCCCAGACACAATGGTTGCAGGAACCTCTCTCAAAGAAGGAAATGGACTGATCGTCGGGTTTAAAGACTTCAAGGATTTCTATGCTCATTATGTGGCCGATCAACTTAAGTGTCGAGGCACTACCCTCACCCTTCCTGACTTCCCGGATCAGGAAATGACAGCGACTGCCCTGGCAAGGTTGATGGAAAAAAAATCCTTTAGAGAAAATATTGGCAGGGAGATTAAGAAGCAGCTCCATCATGAAACCCAGGTGGGTTTTCCCGCCATCTTAGGAATGCGCAATCCGATTCAGGTCAAGGAAGACTTAGAGAAAATCATGAGTGCTAACGTCTTCGAAATCCCTATCCCTCCCCCATCGATTCCGGGAATAAGAATCTTCAATCGCTTTAAAGAATGGCTGATCCAGAAGGGAGTCACTTTTCTCCCGGGTTATTCCGTTTCTAAGGCGATCATCAAGGGGAAAAGGTGTGAAGGGATGGAAATGACTCACCCTCCTGTGATCACTACCTATTCTGCTGATCGATACATCCTGGCCACAGGCCGCTTTATGGGAGGGGGGCTGGTGGCCAGCGACCAAAGGATTTCTGAACCGATCTTCAGTCTCCCTGTCGCTCAACCGCCGTCACGCGAAGACTGGTTCGGAAAATCTTTTTTTAACCGCCTTCCTCATCCCGTGCATGAAGCGGGTATTTTGACCGATGCATCATTTCGGCCAACCAACGAAAACGGAAATCCGATATTAGAAAATGTATGGGCGGCGGGTTCGATCTTAGCCTATCATCATTGTATCGGTGAAAAATCAAGAGAAGGGATTGAGATCGCTACTGGCTATATGGCAGCCAAACATGCAATGGGAACCTGAGAGATCGAATAGTGTCAGTTCTGAATGAATTGGGAGGTATCCTTGACTTATTTTCGTTGCAAGCACCAAATTTCAAGCCCTGTACCTAATATGGTGCAGGGCAAGCACCAAATCATAAATAAATTCCAATGAACGAAATTCCAGCTTCCCTCTCCCCCAAGGGGAGAGGGATAGGGTGAGGGGGTCATTGGGAATGGGGATTCGGTATTTGTTTGGGATTTGTAATTTGGGATTTGGAATTTCAAGTTGCGAGATTCCATGATGGGTAATGAGATTGTACGATGGCATTAATGGCGAAAAGTTGGCCTAAGAAAAATTTGGATGTTTGTATTCGTTGCGCTACCTGTATGGCGGTCTGCCCTGTTTCGCGGGTGACCCCACAATTTCCAGGGCCCAAACAGGCGGGGCCGGGTGCCGAACGATTTCGAAATCCTGATGAACCTTCTGTGGATAAATGGATTGACCTTTGCATCGGTTGCCATCTCTGCGACATGGTCTGCTCCTCTGGAGTCAACATCTCAGAACTGAACCTCATCGCCAAGGCAAAATATTTGGACGAGAAGGGAAGACCCCTTCGGGATTGGCTTCTCACCCATTCCTATCTTTATGGCTGGCTTGGATCCCTTCTGTCCTTTCTTGGCAATCTTATTCTTAGAAATCCCATCATCAGATGGATGATAGAGGCTGTTCTAAAGATAGACAGAAGGAGAGAACTCCCCAGCTATGAATCTCCCACTTTCAGACAATGGTTTAGAAAGCATCAATCTCAAAGTAGCAATCCCCCCTCACCCCCCTTTAGTAAAGGGGGGATGGGGGGATTTGAACCTGGCTCCAAACATAGAAAAACGATTGGTTATTTTTATGGCTGCTATACCAATACCAATGAAGTCGATGTCGGAAAAGCAGCGGTTCAAGTCCTCGAGGCAAATGGGTTTGAAGTCATCCTTCCTCCCCAGCGATGCTGTGGCATTCCCATGCTCGGCAACGGAGATTTTAGAGGGGCAAGGAAAATGGGCCTTTACAATGTCCCTTCCTTGCTTAAAACGATTGGCTCAGGTTCTGACATCATCTTCTCCTCATCCAGTTGCGGCCATATGATCAAACATGAATATAGCCACTTGCTCTCCATTCCAGACGCGGAGGAGGTGGCCAAACATATTTTTGACATCTTTGAGTTTTTGAGGAATTTAAAAGAATCGAATGGTTTCAATGCCCATTTCAATGAACTGCCCTTGAAAGCAGCCTATTTTGCTCCATGCCATTTAAGAGTCTTGGGGATTGGTCTCCCTGCCCTTGAAATTCTCCGACTCATTCCAGGTCTTAAAATTGACAATATCGAGGCCGATTGTTGCGGAATGGGGGGAACCTTTGGTTTCAAAAAAGAGAAATATGAGATCTCTCAGGAGATCGGAAAAGATTTGGCCGAAACGATTGATCGCTTAAAGCCAGAGATCGTCCTTTCTGACTGCGAGGGTTGTCGCATGCAAATCCGTCATCTCACCGGCCTGAAAGTCCTTCACCCCATCCAAATATTAAGAGATTCATTGACGCGGTGATACGGAGAGGGAGTGACGCGGAGAGAAGAACCTCCGTCTCGTCGTGTCTTCCGATCACCCTATCAATAAGTTTTCAACGTCGGCGATGCTTTGAAAGACAAAGTCAGGTTGAATGGAGGTGAGTTTGGACTCCTTGAGCATCTTTTCGTCAGTGACACCTGTCAAAACGATGCCAGTAGCAATTCCTGAATCTTTCCCCATTTTGATATCGGTTTCCAGACGGTCTCCGATGAGGATACAATCTTCAGGCATCAATCCCATCACTTCCAGGGCTGTTTGAATGATGAGGGGAGATGGTTTCCCCACGATGATTTCCACCTTCTTTCCTGTTACCGCTTCAATGGCTGCAATCATCCCTGCGCAATCCGGGATTTCTCCCCCTTCAACCGGGCATGTCCGGTCGGAGTTGGTGGCAACAAAATGGGCTCCAAGTTTGATGGCCTGGAAGGCAATGTTAAGTTTTTGGTAATCAAACGTCCGATCAAACGCCACAACCACATATTCGATCTCTTTGGGCTCATCGGTGATTTTAAAATCGGATCTTTTCAGCTCCTCAATAAAAGGGGCCTCCCCCACTACAAAGAGTCTCGCCTGAGGGGCAATCTTTTTGAGATAATTGACCATCACAAAGGTGGAATTGATCACTTCATTAGGCTGAGTTGGGATGCCGAGCCGGGTCAGTTTGGATGCGTAATCTTCCCGAGTCTGGATAGGTTTATTGGAAAGAAAAACAACCTTCCTCTTATTTTCTCGAAGCAGTCGGATCACGCTATCTGCTCCAGGAATGAGCTTATCGCTTCGATAAACTGTCCCGTCCAGGTCGAAGATAAAGCCCTTGAACATCCTTCACCCTTTTTTCTATCCTCTTTAGAAATAAATATGAACCTTTTGTATCAAATAGAAAGCTAAGCCGGCCATTACTGCCGAGGCTGGTATGGTGATAAACCAGGCCAGGATGATATTCTTAGCCACTCCCCATCGAACGGCTGAAATCCTCTGACCTGCCCCCACGCCCATGATGCTGGAAGAAACGACGTGTGTCGTAGAAACTGGACCTCCGGCCAATGCAGCTCCTAAGATGACGGCTGCCGAGGAAGATTGAGCACAGAAGGCATGAACGGACCTCAGGCGATAAATTTTTGAACCCATGGTCTTGATGATTTTCCACCCCCCACTGGCTGTCCCGAGGGCAATTGCAGTAGCACAGCCAGCTACTACCCATGTGGGAATATAAAAGCTGGGGGAGATTCCAAGAATTACAAGAGACATCGCTATCAATCCCATCGATTTCTGTGCATCATTTGCACCGTGGCTCAAAGCAAGGGCAATCGAAGCTGGAATCTGCATTCGATTGAAGAAATAATTTATCTTAGGAGTCGCATTCTGGGTTATGCGTAAAGTTATTTTGAGAAAAAGCCAACCCACCAATAATCCCAGTAGAGGAGAAAAGACTAAAGAGCCAATCACAAAAATAAGGCCTCCCCACAGAATTTTGTCTGGCCCATAGGCGACCAGCACAGCCCCTACCATCCCTCCGATCAATGCATGGGAAGAACTAGAGGGAAGACCAAAAAACCAGGTTATTAGGTTCCACATAATAGCACCGATGAGAGCAGAAATAATGAGGAGCATCGAAATATTAACAGCCCCTGGATCGAAAGCGGAGAAGTCGATGATATTTCTCCCGATCATATAAGCCACAGCTGTCCCAAAAAGGAAGGGCCCGATAAATTCACAAATCGATGCTAATATCAAGGCTTTTCTGGGCGAGAGAGCTCGGGTGATAATAATCGTTGCCACGACGTTTGCTGCATCATGAAAACCATTGGAAAAATCAAAGAAAAGAGCGAGGGAAATAACAACAACGGCAAACTCCATTATCCAAATACTCCTCCCATTTTGGTCCCAGCAACTTTGCTGATGGCAAAGAGACAGACCGCTCCGAGAATGATCAAAATAAACCCCAGGGCTGCCGCTTCATTCACGGAGCCTCCAATATAAAAATTAAAAATTCCCACGGTCATCATCTCATGTCCCGGGACCACTAAAAGAAGTGTGGCTGACGCCTCTTGGAGGGCAAGGATGAAGGAATAGAGAGAGCCAACCAAGACCCCCTTCCAGATCAATGGAAGGGTAACATCTTTAAAGGTTTTCATTTTCGGAGCCCCTACACTTTCAGCGGCCTCTTCAAAAGACCTGTGGACGATCAGAAGGGAAGCAAAAGTTCCCCTTACCGTATAGGGAAGCCTTCTCACCCCGAGTACAATGGGAATCACAATCCATATTCCGAGCAAGGCTGTGCTCATGAATGGCAGTGGATCTCTGAAGGCCCGAAGGTAGGCAATACCAATTCCAGTTCCTGGAAGCGCCAAGATCAGCGTGGTGAGAGAGTCCAAGAGATCTCTCCCCGGGACTTTGGTCCGAGCCATCACCCACGCCACAGGGACCCCAACCATAATGCAGATCAGCACTGATATTCCTGAATAAAGCAGGCTGTTAATGATAAATTTGGGAGTCTCAATGGCGACCCGTTCAAAATATTGCAGGGTGTATTTTACCGGAATGGGTGTGAGGGCCCAGCCCTTACCAAAGGAATCAAGGCCGATACCTAAATAAGGAATAAAAGCAAAGATGAGAACCACTATCAGGAAAACAAGCACCCCCACTCTCCCCCAAGGTGAGATTTTCTTTCTCTCGATCTTCGAATAAGAAAGGGAACTATAATCCTTGATGGCCACATACTGTTTGGCAATGATCAAAAAGATGATGGCCAGTATGACCATGATGGCCGAGATGACAATTCCCATCTTGAAGAGCCTTCGGTCCACAAACTGGACGATGTTGAGATACGCCTGGGAGGCAAGGAGATTATCAACACCCACTACCAATGGAGTGGCGAAGTCGGCAAAAGTCCAGATAAAGACCAGAAGCGCGCCCGAGACATAACCCGGAGTGGTAAGTGGAAAGGTAATGTCCCAGAACTTCCGCAGGCCACGCGACCCCACGCTCTCTGCTGCTTCATCGAGAGAGGGAGAGATCTTCCCCAGAGCATCAACGATGCTCAGGGTCATAAGTGGAAAGAGGTGAAGAGTTTCAACCAGTAAAACTCCGTGGATTCCATACATAAAATTAATGGGTTTGGATAAACCCAAATAATCCATTAAGATCACGTTCACTGTCCCAGCCCGCCCCATGATGAATACAAACCCCATGACCCCGACAAGGGGAGGCATGATCATGGGAATGATGGTGAGGTAAGAAAAAAGATTTCTTCCGGGAAACTCATAGCGTAGAAGGAGGAACGCAATCGTGATGCCAATGATCGAAGTAGTGATCACGGTCGCTACCCCGAGGAGGAGGGAATTCACCAAGGTTTTCAGGTAAAAGGAGTCGGTGAAAAAGTCGTAGAAGTTCATCGACGTGAAGACACCTTGATCGGTTGTGAAGGCATCGTAGAAAAGGCGGATGAGTGGATAGATTAGAAATATACCAAAGAAGGCCCAGATCCCGGCGTAGCCAAGCAATCCGCCAATATTCGCCCGAGCCCAAGAACGGGGCTGACTGAGTGTCATGGCTGATGGAGTCTGGGTGGCCATATCAAAATTCTTCTATCCCCCCCTCACCCCGCCCTCTCCCCTGAGGGGAGAGGGGATGGGTGAGGGGTAGTCGCTGGAATTCCTAAAGTGGTTTTTATTGGAAAACCGACATATACCTTCTCCCCTATGGAAAAAGGTTGGTAACCCCAAGGATTCTGAATGTCCACTTTGAAGATGATCTCACTATTGATTTCAACATCATAGCGGATTGTATTCCCAATATAAGAGGCAAAACTAACGGTCCCGGCAATACAATTAAATTCTTTTTGAGTATCTTCTGACTGGCTGATTGATGCAGTCTCTGGTCGAACACTGATCATACATCGATCTCCAGGTTTATACTGTTCATCGCTGGTGCAACGTAAAGGCCCTGCCTTGGTTTGTACTCTCACCCACTTTTCAGTGGCATTGATTTCCTGGACATTTCCTGGGATCAAGTTATTAATCCCAATAAAGTCGGCAACGAAGGGATTATGGGGCCTTTCATAGAGATCCCTTGGTGGACCAATCTGCAGTATTTTACCCAGATTGATCACTGCAATCCTGTCCGAAAGGGTCAGGGCCTCTTCCTGGTCATGAGTGACGTAAATAGTCGTTATCCCAAGCTCCTTTTGAAGCTTTCGTATCTCGGCACGCACTTGGATACGAATCTTTGCATCCAGGTTACTTAGAGGTTCATCCAACAGAAGCACATCCGGGTTCAAAACAAGCGCCCGGGCCAGAGCCACCCGTTGCTGTTGTCCTCCTGATAGTTGTCCGGGGTAACGATTTTCAAGCCCTGTCAGGTTCACCAGTTTCAGAACATGTAAGACTTTATCGGCAATCTCAGCTTTGGGAAGTTTTTTGAGCTTGAGGCCGTATGTGATATTGTTCAAAACGGTCATATGGGGCCAGAGGGCATAGTTTTGGAAAACCATCCCTATGTTTCGCTCATAGGGCGGGATAGAGGTTACAGGCTTCCCGTCGAAGTAGATCTCACCGTGATCAGGCTTGTGAAATCCCCCTATCAATCGAAGAATGGTTGTTTTCCCACAACCCGAAGGACCGAGAAGTGTGAAAAGTTCTCCGTCATGTATTTCCAGGGAAACGTGACTCACGGCCTCCAGGGTACCAAATCTCTTAATAATGTCTTTTAATTGAATCTCCATAAGTCTGACCAGTTCTTTAAATCTAACTTGAAAAAGTGATCTTTACATGGGAAAACTCCTCGAGGACAATGCCCCCAAGGAGGTTTCCCATGATGAAAAAAGATGATGGAATCTCACTTTCCTTTGATAATATCTTTATGTTTCTCAGCAATCTCCTTCCGGAAATAAGAATTCACTTCCTCGATCCTCTTCTTCGGTCCAGCCACCTTGTCGTCGTAGATATTTCCTACTGGGA
>Ga0256868_10001511_pt1 | contig 12610 bp, 10 predicted proteins | sample RVTome_13_FD_187341 | JGI IMG/M metagenome (GOLD analysis project Ga0256868, IMG submission 187341) | Soil microbial communities from uranium-contaminated site in the Upper Colorado River Basin, Wyoming, United States - RVT92D227 HiSeq ... | reverse complement strand
AATGGCCAGACTTGTTCCCTGCGCCTGATGCTGAGTCATACTAAAAAAGAATACAAGTGCCGGAACAATTATGATAGCCCCTCCCACCCCCAGCATACCGGAAACCACTCCCGCTGAGAGGCCTATTAAGATCAGTATTATTATTTCGTTCAGTGTCATTTTAGTTAGTGACGAGTGACGAGTGGGTTTTGGGTGTTGGATCTTGGATCTTGGATCTTGGATCTTAGATCTTGAATCTTAGATCTTGGATCTTGGATCTTGGATCTTGAATCTAATTAAAAATCAAGGCTCATCGAAAAATAGAATACATGTGGTAAGATCTGCCGGTTTTCGATACCCCAGGCCCAGTCGAACCGCATAAAATATCCCAGCAATTGAGTATGAATCCCAAAACCATATCCCGCAACAATCGGATCACGATCGGCATCAATAGTGATGGTAATTGGCCCCTGCCGGATAATATCTGAATCGTAGGCATTCCTGGATGACCATGGAGTAGGACCCGACCAGGCAGAACCGACATCAAAGAAACCCACCAGCTGGAAGTTTTCAAAAAAACTCTTGCTCAATGGATAATTGGCCAGGTACTTGAACACGGGGAAGCGGATTTCACTGTTAAATACGGCAAAATTGTTGCCATTGCGGATATTCTGAGAAAAACCACGCATATTGGTCCCCACAGCCTGAAACGCATAGTTCTGGGTTCTGTCTATAGGAATTTCTGTAAAAGGAATGAAGGTGGGTGTTCGGCCCTGATTCAGGTTGATCCAGTTGTCAACACCACCCAGGTAATAAATGATCCTGCTGGATCCCTGGGAGGAACTCCAGGCGAACCGGCTCGCAAATATTAAAGAACGGTGAATACGTGTATAGTTCCGGATGTCTGCGCCAAAGACAACAAGTTCATAAAAGTCATTTTGAACTTGCTCCTGGACTTCCGCGAATATTTTATAACGGGTACCTGTATATAAGTTCAAACCGAGAGATCTGGTATTGTCATAAATATATTCGAACTTCAAACCAAGCCAGTTCCGGTACTCATTTGGAAGCGGAAGGTAGGCAGGATTGCTTGACAAAAAAACGGTTCTGTCGTTCCTGAAGGAAAATGTTGAAGCAATTGATTTTGTTTGTGACAAAGGATACCTCAGAATAAGGGATAGCATATGCATATGGGTTTTTATCTCACCGTTAAAAATACCCCTCTCATCAAAAACATTATTTCTAAAAGCCTGCCGGTGAAATACCACTTGTTTGTCCAGTCTTCTTTTCAGGTTTTCAAAACTCAACAGATATTCATTTGCATCCAGGTCAGGAGATAATCTGAATCCTCCTGTCAGTTTAATATCTTCGAAAAGGTCGTTTGCACCGATTTTCATTAGCACGTTAAAGCCGGGATTAAAATAAAAAGCACCGCCGGTAAAGCTCTGGTAAGTTGCGTTCAGGAAATTGAAGTCAATCTGTGTTACCATGTTATTCTGGTAAAAAACAGGCTGGTACAGACGAATCCTCGGACGGCGTCTCTGGGCTGTATCCATGGCCAGTTCCAGCTTCTTCTCGTTAAGTTTCTCATTATAGGCATTAATCTTTTCTGCTTCAAAAACATAATTATTAATATCAATAATATTCGGTCCTAGTGTAACCGTATCGCCATGTGTGATAATTATATTATCGGCTATTTCCTGTATGGGGATAATCTCTTTGCGGATATTCCTCAGGCTGTCTCTCTCAGCTGTCAGTCTGTAACGGATCTGTTGACTGGGAGTTGATTTTAAGCTCTCTGTAATTACTTCCTGCCGGTTGAGCGGATGATGATAGATATTGTATCTCCCGTTGTTGAAAATGATTTCAGCAACATTGTCAGCGGTTTCGTTATAATCCTGTTCCAGGATGTTGCGGGCATATTGTGTTAATGGAGCCGTTTCAGCAAAATAACGGTAATGAATGGTGGTATCAACATAGCTGATTGTACTGTCGAATTTTGAAATATAACGGTTTATTATACCCTGATTGTCGCTTAGCTGTATGAAATCATTTTTCCCGACTTCATTGGGATTCGTTTTGTGCGAGTATTTAGAATCATTCAGACGCATAAGAATATCAGCATTGCCCGTGTAGTCAAAGATAAACAGATCGCTGGCCGGCGCCCGGCGTGTTGCTCCTGTTTCTGTGCTCAGGGTGTCGGCCAAGCGATTTGAACTGAAGATGATCTTTTTATCGTTCTCAATAAACCGGGGAAAATTATCATCAGCGCGGTCATTTGTAACCTGCTGGTTTGTTGAGGAGGCAATATCATGAACATATATATCAGTTTTGCCCATGCGTGTACCTGCAAAAACAAACTTGGAGCCCTCCTTGGAAAATGAAAAATCCAGTACTTTGTCAAAGTACAAAAAATTCCTCACCGTAAGTTGCTCTTCAGCAATATTATAATAGTAAAGCTTAAGTCCTCCCTTTTCCTCCGTTATGAAACTAATATACCGGGCAGAAGGATGCCAGGCCATGACAGGATAGCTGTAATCAGTAATCTGATCAAGCCTGTATTCCCGTTTAAAAATTTTCTTTTTCTTTCCGGTCTGGATATCCAGAAGCCATATTTTGTATAGCCCCATATCATTGGTGACAAAGGTTAAAAAATTACCGGAAGGACTGATTTTTACATTTTCAAACACAACGTCTTTTTTTGGTTTTTTCAGCATTTTGCCTGCATCCGGTGTTTTAGGTTTGACTTCATCGTCGGCGAACATATTCAGGTAATAACCCATCCATTCATATGACAAATCTTTGATTGAAAAACCAAGCACATTGGAAAAGCCAGCTTTAATCGATTTGCTGACAGAAGTGAGATAGATAATGCTGGGAATTACAGATTCGCCATAAGTATCTGCAATATACTTCCAAAAGGAATGACCAGCATAAATGGCATCATTACCTGTAAGCCGGTTGAATTTTTCGTACTTGCCATTGATAATCCCATCCTTCACCTGGTTCTCGGTTTCTATGTCCCATTGCCTGGAAAGATAAGCAACCAGCCCTTCACTAAACCATTTGGGAACATTAATCAGTGTTGAATTGGCAACATTATCAAGCAGAGCCGATCCATTCAGCATTTCATTGATAATAACTCGGGTAGCTGCTGCAGTGATTTGTTCATCGTATTTATTAAAATCACCTTCAAAATATAAATAAGCCTTATTTTGATTGACCGTTGTGGTGCCCCCGATATTATACTCATCCTTTCCTGTAACCAGGCCAAAATTACTTTGCCTGAAATCGGACAGCCGGTTATATACCACAAACTGCATACGTTTTTCCAGCGTATAGTCAAAGAAGGCTTCAATTTTCGGAAGGATCTGCTCGGTATAATCAGCAGTATATTCAGCCAGATTCTTACCATCTTCATTAAAAAACACGTCGTATTTTTCATGGCGGTAATATGACCAAACGAATTCATTGTACTGAACCCTGTTTTTTCCAAAACTCATTTGGTGCCCGTTATAAAATTGGGAAAATCCGGTTGAGGAGAAGCCGGTTAATAGAAGAATAATCAACTGTTTTTTTGCGACTTCTTTCATTATCTCCATGTCAGTGAAAATTATCGCTAACAAACCATAAAATTAGTTTATTCCGGTAAAATTGCAACGTAGCAAAGTTCATAGCTGCTCAAAAATTGCACCAAAGCAAAACACCCTTCAAGTTATCACTGACCCCTGAAGGGTGTTTTGGTTATAACCACCTGAATACTCATTATTTATGCTTTATCGGCACTTCCCAGCACATGAATGATTTTATGCCTGTATAGTTCCTTAAGCTTGTCGCGTGCAGGTCCCAGATAATTGCGCGGATCGAATTCACCCGGCTTTTCGACGAATACCTTACGGATAGCAGCTGTAACAGCTAACCTGCCATCACTGTCGATATTGATCTTGCATACGGCCGATTTTGCAGCTCTGCGTAATTGATCCTCCGACACGCCGGCAGTATTTTCCATCTTTCCGCCATACTTATTGATTTCGTCAATAATATCCTGAGGAACGGAAGATGCTCCGTGAAGCACAATAGGGAAGCCCGGTATCCGCTTTTCAACGCCTTCAAGGATGTCGAAGCGCAGCGGAGGGGGAAGTTCTCCTGGTTTTACCTTGAATTTAAAGGCCCCATGAGACGTACCGATAGAGATTGCCAGAGAGTCAACACCCGTTTTTTTCACAAAGTCTTCAACCTCTTCAGGCCGGGTATAGGAAGAATGTTCGGCAACCACCTCATCTTCAATTCCTGCCAAAACACCCAGTTCACCTTCCACAGTAACGTCATACTGATGGGCAAAATCCACGACCTGCTTGGTTAATTTAACATTCTCATCATAGGAGAAATGAGATCCGTCGATCATTACCGAGGAGAATCCGGTCTCGATGCATGCCTTGCAGGTTTCGAAGGTGTCACCATGATCAAGATGCAATACAATAGGTATTGCATACCCAAGTTCCTTTGCATATTCTACTGCACCTTTGGCAAGATATTGGAGTAAAGTCTGGTTTGCATATTTACGGGCTCCTTTGGAAACCTGAAGGATAACCGGTGATTTTGTTTCAACACAGGCACTGATAATCGCCTGCAGCTGTTCGAGATTGTTAAAATTGAAAGCCGGAATTGCATATCCGCCTTTTACGGCATTTTTAAACAACTCTCTCGAATTTACTAACCCTAATTCTTTATAGTGTAACATAATACTTTGTTTAAAAATTGAATTGCGCAAGATAGTTCATTTAGCCATAGCCGCCAAAATATTTGCTGAAATTTTAGGGAATTGCCTGGCAAATCTCTATTTTTATGATTCATGTAATAACCAATACAGATACCTTATGCAGCGATCCCCTGCAGGCAAATTCCAGCAACGGTTGAGATTGTTTGATGCAACAGCAATCGTTACCGGATCCATGATAGGATCCGGAATTTTTATCGTAAGTGCAGACATTGCCCGTAATGTAGGTGCACCCGGCTGGCTTCTGTTGGTATGGCTGATTACCGGAGTACTGACTGTAATCGCGGCCCTGGGTTATGGTGAACTTGCATCCATGATGCCTCATGCCGGTGGACAGTATGTTTTTCTTAAAGAAGCTTACAATCCCCTGGTTGGTTTTTTATACGGCTGGTCGGCTTTTCTGGTCATTCAGGGGGGAACCATTGCAGCGGTGGCAATGGGCTTCGCCAAATTTACCGGAGTTGTCATTCCCTGGGTTTCAGAAAGCAATGTTTGGTTCAGGTGGCATTTTCTTAAATTCTCCACTGTACATTTAATAGCCATCGGTTCAATTGTTTTGCTTACCCTTTTTAACACGCGTGGTATCTTTCTGGGCAAAATCATTCAGAATATTTTCACATCGGTGAAGGTGGGGGTATTGCTCGTCTTTATCATTATCGGACTATTTGTTGCCGGTAATCATGATGCCCTGGAATTTAACCGCCAGCTTTTCTGGTCAGGTGCAAAGATTAACGGTGACCAGGTAGCCTTTCTTACCGGTTTCGGACTAATCATAGCCATCACCACAGGAATGGTGGGTTCGCTTTTTTCCTCTGATGCCTGGAACAACATCACTTTTGCCTCCGATGAAGTGGTAAATCCTAAAAGAACCTTGCCGTTAAGCCTGATTAATGGTACAGTGATCGTGACTGTGATTTATTTACTTGTCAACGTCGTATATTTATCCGCCTTGCCTGTTCGCGGATCAGTAACCGGAATCTCAGCAACCGACAGAGGTATTCAGTTTGCAACCGAAGACCGGGTAGCGACTGCCGCCATGGAGGGCATACTGGGTGAAAATGCCGCCCTGGTAATGGCGATCCTGGTAATGGTTTCTACTTTTGGGTGCAATAACGGTATTATACTTGCCAGTGCCCGCGTTTACTATGCCATGGCCGCAGATGGATTATTCTTCCGAAACACCGGAGTTCTTAACTCCAGGGGTGTGCCCTCCAGGGCATTGATTATCCAGGGTATATGGACATCCCTGCTTTGCCTTTCCGGTACCTACAGTAACCTTTTGGATTATGTTGTTTTTACTGTTCTTTTGTTTTACATCCTGACCCTGTCATCCGTCTTTATTCTTCGCAAAAGGTATCCCGACAGGGAAAGGGCATACAGGGTTCCCCTATATCCTTTTTTACCGGCGCTTTACATTTCAGCGATTGGCTTTATAATGGTTATTCTTCTCATTTATAAACCCCTGTATACATGGCCCGGACTCATAATCGTTCTGGTCGGGCTGCCTGTATATTTCCTCTGGAAGAGAAACAGCAACTAACATTATTAGGCATCCAACCGGTTAAAAAATATCGCAGTGTTGTGACGTTTTAACCAGGCGGTCAGGATCGAAACCCTTTTCTTCAATAATGGATAGTATCTGGTTATATGTTTGGGTTGGCATGAATGCCTCCCGATAAAGAATCCTCAGGTATTTTTGCTTAGGGTGGCATTCAACAGACCACGAATAATCATTTGCCAGACCAACGATACAATAATCTTTATGCATCGGCCAGTGATTCCGGATCTTAAACTGGGTATTTTCTGATCCTTTCATAAAGAAAGCCTTTCCGGTTGCCCTTGACATTTTAAATTTTCCGCTTCTGAATTTTACACATCGCTTATTCATCCGGATATATTTTTTACCGGGTACAGCCTCATAATCAATGGTTGTACATCGGCAATCCTCCTGAATTCCGGCTGTATAGGATGCTATATCATACCACCGGCCCAGGTACTTATCCAGCTCTACATGACTAACTGTCAGAAGAGACTGATGCTGGGCATGTGAAATGAGACAAATAGCCAGTAAAATAATCAGGGTTATGGTTTTCATTTCGCTGATGACAAAAGTTATCAGGAAAGAGAAAGTACTGATCAAATTTACTAAAATGTAGGCAATTGGTAATTATAACATCAGTAAATATGACATCCCGGTTTTACAGTTTTTGTTACTGTAACAACTTTTAATGTATTTTTGCATCCCTGTTCTATATTGTATGAAAGATATCCGCAATATTGCGATAATAGCCCATGTTGATCACGGTAAAACAACCCTGGTGGATAAGATCCTTTTCCAGACCAAACTTTTTAAGGAGCATGAAAGTCCGGGTGAATTGATCATGGACAGCAATGAGCTCGAACGGGAGCGTGGAATAACCATATTGGCGAAAAATCTGTCGGTTATGTATGATGACATAAAAATCAACATCATTGATACACCCGGACATGCTGATTTCGGCGGAGAGGTTGAGCGGGTGCTGAATATGGCGGATGGTGTGCTTTTACTGGTTGATGCCTTTGAAGGAACCATGCCACAAACCAGGTTTGTATTACAAAAGGCGCTTAACTTGGGATTAAAGCCTGTTGTGGTGATCAACAAGGTAGATAAGCCCAATTGTCGGCCCGAGGATGTTCAGGAACAGGTATTTGAGCTGATGTTCAACTTGAATGCAACGGAAGACCAGATGAATTTTCCCACCCTGTATGGTTCTGCCAAGCAGGGATGGATGTCGGATGACTGGAAAAAACCCACACATGATATAACTGCCCTGCTGAATGCCATCATTCGGTACATTCCGGCTCCAAACAAATTAAAAGGTTCACCGCAGCTGCTGATCTCCAATCTCGATTATTCAAATTATCTGGGACGGATTGCCATCGGCCGGCTGCATCGAGGTGAACTGGAGGAAGGCATGAATGTAGCGCTGGTTAAGAAGGATGGCAGCATAGTTCGTACCCGTATCAAAGAATTGTCGGTTTATGAAGGCCTCACCTACAGAAGGACTCAGCGTGTAACATGTGGTGACATATGTGCCCTGGTGGGCATTGAAGGATTCAATATAGGTGATACCATTGCAGAAGCAGAAGATCCGGAGGCACTTGAAACAATAAGTGTTGATGAACCCACCATGAGTATGGTGTTTACGATCAATGATTCGCCATTCTTCGGTAAAGACGGTAAGTATGTCACCTCGAGACACCTTAGGGAAAGGCTGGAAAGAGAACTGGAAAAGAACCTGGCTCTCAGGACAGAGCCGGCCGATTCTGCGGATTCCTTTGTAGTTTACGGACGGGGCGTTCTGCATTTGTCAATTCTTATCGAAACCATGCGACGTGAGGGTTATGAATTCCAGGTCGGACAGCCCAAAGTTATCATCAGGAATATCGGCGGAGAGATGTGTGAACCGGTTGAGGTGTTATTCATCGATTTGCCTGAGGAATATTGCGGTAAAGTCATTGAGATGATATCGGCCAGGAGAGGTCAGATGCTGATTATTGAAAGGCGTGGCGACCGTATGCACCTTGAGTTCGAAATTCCTTCGCGTGGCATCATTGGATTGAAAAGCAACCTGTTGACTGCCACAGCCGGAGAGGCCGTGATGTCGCACCGGTTCAAAGGTTTTGAACCATTGAAAGGTGTTGTTGATAGACGGATCAATGGTTCGCTGATTGCCATGGAGACAGGCACAGCTTATGCTTATGCCATTGACAAGCTCAGGGATCGCGGTCAGTTTTTTATCGATTCACAGGAAGATGTATACGGGGGCGAAGTTGTCGGTGAACATTGCCGTGCAGGTGATCTTGTTGTCAATGTAACCAGGTCGAAAAAGCTCACCAACATGAGAGCATCCGGAAGTGATGAAAAAGTGAAACTTACTCCCCCGATCCGATTCAGCCTTGAAGAGGCACTGGAATATATCCAGGAAGATGAGTATGTGGAAGTTACTCCCATTTCCATAAGGCTCCGCAAGATATTGTTAAGCGAACACGACCGGAAGCGGGCGGGGAAGATCTGACCTGAAGCTATTTACTTCAAGAAATAATATTCATGCATGTAGAGACGCAAAATTTTGCGTCTCTGCCCACATTTCAACATTTAATTTCTAAAATTTTTAATATCACCCCTTCCATTATTTAGTATTTTATATATTTTTTAATATTATTTTTATCTTTACCCATATTTTATATAGGTCCAAAATATTTATTTTATATTTTTTTGTTTTTATACCCCATATTTTTATATCTTTGTTCCGGAAATATGTAAGTTTTAATTAAACATTATAAAATTATGAAAGTACTGTTTAAACGGAGTGTGATTGCTGCAGGTATACTGCTCTTTTTTGCAGCGGGATCAATTGTGGCGTCCGACGGAACACCTATTGATACAGGAGTTACTGCCTGGATGCTCACCTCAACGGCACTGGTTTTGCTGATGGTACCCGGACTTGCCATGTTTTACGGAGGTCTGGTAAGAACAAAGAATGTTCTGGGCACCATGATGCATAGTTTTGTCGCAATGGGTATCATGGCAGTTTTGTGGATGATTGTTGGCTATTCGATGAGCTTTGGTTCGAATATACTGGGAGGCTGGTTTGGGTGGAACAATGACTACCTGCTGCTGAAAGGTATTGATGAAACCATAACCTCAGCAGGTGTACCTGAATATGTTTTTTCCATGTTCCAGGGTAAATTTGCCATTATTACTCCTGCATTGATTGCCGGAGCCTTTGCCGAGCGTATTTCGTTTAAAGGTTATATACTGTTCATTATCCTGTGGGGTTTGTTTGTCTATAATCCGCTGTGCCACTGGGTCTGGGCAAGTGATGGTTTCCTGTATAAAATGGGAGCCATGGGGGCCATTGATTTTGCAGGTGGTACGGTAGTTCATATTGCCTCAGGCGTTAGCGGACTTGTAGCTGCTTTATACCTGGGTGCACGGCGTGGTCATCCAAAAACAGCATTTGCACCGAGTAACCTGGTAATGACCATGATAGGAGCCGGATTGCTTTGGGTGGGATGGTTTGGTTTTAATGCCGGAAGCAGTGTCAGCAGCGGATTACTTACTGCTCAGGCTTTAACCGCCACACAGGTTGCAGCAGCAGTCGGGGCCATATCCTGGATCCTCATTGAATCTATTCACCAGGGCAAAGCAACAGCCCTGGGTTTTGCCAGCGGAATTCTGGCAGGATTGGTTGCGGTGACGCCGGCAGCCGGAGTTGTTCAACCGGCAGGTGCAATGGCACTCGGTGTTCTGGCAGCAACCTTTTGTTACCTGGCTATTCTGATAAAGAACAGACTTGGTTATGACGACAGTCTTGATGCCTTCGGTATTCACGGAGTAGGAGGAATAGTCGGATCACTGCTGCTGACCTTCTTCATCCGCAACAGCTGGATGCAGAACGCTGCCGAAGCGGCAGGAGGAACCTGGACGACTATGCAGCAATTTGGTGTGCAGGCTGCCGCAGTTACGATTGCCATCGCTTATACCGCCATCCTCACCCTTATTATTATATTTATTGTTAATAAATTAGTTGGTTTCAGGGCATCTACCGAGGCTGAAATGCAGGGTCTCGATCATACTTACCATGGCGAACAGGGCTACGGAATGCTCAATCCCCGGTAATTATTTAATTGATCTATGATTACTATCTAAAATAGTGCGAAATGAAACTTATAACAGCCATTATTCGTGAAAACAAACTGGATCAGGTAAGAGAAGCCCTGATTGAAGCCGAGATAACACGTATAACTGTAAGCCGGGTTTCCGGACACGGACAGCAACACAGTGAAGAAATTTACCGGGGAGCCATGGTAATCCCGAACCTGATCCCCAAAGTCAGGCTCGAAATAGCCGTTAATGACTCATTTGTGGATATTACGGTCGATACCATCATCAAATCTGCCCGTACCAATTCAAGAGGTGAGTTGGGTGATGGTAAAATATTCATTACATCATTGGAAGAATGCATCCGCATAAGAACCGGGGAACGGGGAGGTAAAGCAATTTGAAAAACCGGCGGCCGGATGCTGAATGGCCGGGGCAAGATCTGGCAGAAGGCAGGTAAAAAATAACCGCAAGGATTACCAGTCAATACTTAGTACTCCTTGCGGTTAGCATGCGGGTAAGATTAATCCCTGATCCGGCGTGCTACAAAATACGAAGCAACCAGGCCGGCACCTGCGAACATAAAGATCATTGACAAATAAGCAACCTCTTCCTCGAGCCGTGTGGTGACTGTAAGGATATTCCCCACCAGCACACCCAGGCCGCCTCCCATGAACAGCATTCCCAGCTTAATGGAAAATTTCTTTAAAATGTTGACCGGCTCTACTTTAAAAATAGACGCGTCAGCATTTTTCTCAATCAGTGCAAGCCTTTCCCTGTTGCGGGTTGTGTAATAAAAATAGGCCAACCCAAAAATGGAACCGAAAAAAGTTATAAAAAACATAATCGTAACAAATGCTTCTCCTTGTCCCATGACTTTAAAATTTAATGGTTAATATTATTGTTATTATCTGAATCTTTGACGCCGGTTTCGGGGGAGAGGTTACAAAAAACGGTAAAAGGTAATCAGTAATCGGTATGCTTCGACTACGCTCAGCATGACACACTGGTCACCCTGAGCGGAGTCGAAGGGCACCGAACATTGAATACCGATTACCGATTACCGATTACATTCTTTATCTTTGTAACCAACCGAACAAAACAGGCGTCTAACATCAGCATGATGCAGCCAGATGATACGCAATTGATTAAACGTATTCTGGGTGGGGACATCCAGGGTTATTCGGTTTTGGTAAACAGGCACAAGGACCTGGCATTTACCATTGCCTGCCGGATATTGAATAACCGTGAAGATGCCGAGGAGGCAGTACAGGATGCTTTTGTCAAGGCATATCGAGGCTTACCGGGATTCAGGCAGGATTCCAGGTTTTCTACCTGGTTGTTCCGGATAGTATACAATGCCTCGATTTCGAAAAGACGATTGCAAAAGGCCGGAATTCAATATGTTGATGATCTTAATACGCATCCGGAAAGTTACATGACAACGGACCAGGAGGACACGGAAGAAAGAGGACTATGGGTTGAAAAGGCCATGCAAAAACTACCCGAAGTGGATAGAGTCCTGATCACCTTGTTCTATATCAACGAATCCAATGTAGAAGAAATTCACAGGATAACAGGATTAACCAGATCGAATATCAAGGTAAAACTATTCAGGGCAAGAAAGAAACTACAGGAATTAACGGGAATGATGGCTGAAAAGATTTGCATTTAACCTAAATTTCAATGGGTATGGAAAATATTACGGAGAAATTATTTGAAAATGAAGATGATCTGAAAAAGCTCATTCAGAAAGAAGGACTGCTGACCACTTCACCTGATTTCACCCGCCGGGTAATGATGGCTGTTGATGCATATGAAAAGAAGTCCGTAATTGCCTATAAACCACTTCTGAGCCGGAAGACCTGGTTCTTTTTAATAACCTCACTAATTCTGCTTTTGTTATGCTGTATGTGGGCTATTTCAGGCGGTAATACGGAAAAAACGGCATACTCCGAAGCTGTCAGATACTTATTTGACGCAATAAATGATCTCAATTTTTCATTGCATTTTAATGCCGGGGGATTACTGATAGCAACCATTGTCATTGCCTCCATTGGGGCGCTCTTGTGTCTGGATATCCTGCTTACACATAAGTATCGGGAGGTATCTGTCTGAATCCCTTGTTTATTAAGCCAAAATAAAAAAAAGCGTAGTTAAAAACTACGCCAAGCGGTGTATATTATTTTCTGCTGGTCAATTTATGG
>Ga0256868_10001510_pt1 | contig 12615 bp, 9 predicted proteins | sample RVTome_13_FD_187341 | JGI IMG/M metagenome (GOLD analysis project Ga0256868, IMG submission 187341) | Soil microbial communities from uranium-contaminated site in the Upper Colorado River Basin, Wyoming, United States - RVT92D227 HiSeq ... | reverse complement strand
TGCCCAGGATTTCTCGTACGACTTGCATGTGTTAGGCACGCCGCCAGCGTTCGTTCTGAGCCAGGATCAAACTCTCCAGTTTATATCTGAAAATGATCCTTTTTAAAGGAAAATATATGAAGACCCAGAAACAGTAACCCCTATTCTTTTGTCAAAGAACATCATATCCACAACTTAGTATTATTAATCTAAATTTTCTTTTTTGTCAAGAGGAAAAATCGTTTTGCAAAATTTTTGGCTGGGAGGCCTTAAATTCATAACCTATTCAATGAGTTCAACTCTCTTCGTCAATCTTTACCCGGTGGAATTTCTTTTTTCCTGCCCTTAATAAGATCTCGTTATTATTAGAAAAAAACCGTAGAGTGACAGGTTGATCAAACGTCTCCACTTTCTCCTCATTTAGGTATGCCCCTCCCTGTTCTATCAATCTCCTTGCTGCTGAACCTGAGGCGCAAAGGCTAGTCTTTTCAAAGAGTTTAAATATTGGAATCCCACGAACAAATTCTTCTTTATCCATATAAATTGTGGGAACAGAATCATGGGGGTAATCGGTGCCTGTTGAAAGTTGATGAGTTACCTCCCCTTTAAAAGGTATATTCCCAAAAAGTTTTCTTGATGAATCCCGTGCCTTTTCTGCTTCCTTTTCCCCATGCACAATTTTAGTCGCTTCAAAGGCCAAAATTTCTTTAGCCTTTCTGATATCAGCCCCCTTTAATCCACCGTATTCCTCTACCTCCTCCATGGGAAGAAAGGTAAAGAGAGCCAAGAACCTTTTTACATCTCTATCATCCGTATTGATCCAAAATTGATAATATTCATAAGGAGAAGTGCGCTGGGGATCTAACCACACAGCTCCTTTCTCAGTCTTCCCCATCTTTTTACCGTCAGCCGTCATGATCAAGGGAAAGGTGATTCCATAAGCCTGTTTTCCCTCGAGGCGACGGATGAGATCGATCCCCGCAACAATGTTACCCCACTGATCACTCCCTCCCATTTGAATCAGACAGTTGTAATGCTTGAACTGGTACCAGAAATCGTAGGCTTGAAGGAGTTGATAATTAAATTCGATGAAGGAAAGCCCGGTCTCCAAACGAATTTTTACTGATTCTGCCGCAAGCATACGATTGACGCTAAAATGGACGCCGATATCGCGAAGAAAATTGATGTAGTTAAGTTTTGTCAACCAATCAGCGTTATTCAAAAGAAGAGCTTTATTATTTGAAAAATCTAAAAACTGAGCAAATTGTTTTTTTTGCAATTCTGCATTTTTGTTAATCTCTTCATAAGTCAAGATCTGCCGCATCTCATCCTTACCGCTCGGGTCCCCAACCAATCCCGTTCCACCCCCCACCAACGCGATTGGACGATGGCCATGTCTCTGCATATGGGCAAGTGACATGATGGGCACCAAATTCCCTACATGGAAACTCGAAGCGGTAGGGTCAAAACCAATATAACAGGTCACCTTCCCTTTTAATATCTCAGGGACTTCTTCCTCATCCGTCACCTTTTCAATGAACCCTCTTTCTTGAAAGACGCCATAGACTGTTTTGGCAGGAGGCGGATTTTTTACAGTTTCTAACTTCATCGCGCTAAACCTCAGTTATGTAACGGCATTCTAATTCTCTTAATATCTTTCGCCTTCCCCGTTTTCGAATCGACCTCAATCACTACCCCCTGTAGTTCGATCTCCTCTGTGGCCACATCAAATTTCCACGGGATTTGGGTCAATAAACGATCCAAGGCCACTTGTTTGCGAATACCAATCACAGAGTCCATGGGGCCCGTCATTCCGACATCGCTGATGTAAGCCGTTCCTTCGTCCAATATCCTATCGTCACTTGTTTGCACGTGGGTATGGGTTCCCAATACGGCACTCACCTTCCCATTTAGAAACCACCCCATCGCCATTTTCTCTGAAGTGGCCTCCGCATGAAAATCGACAAAAATGATATTGGCCTCTTTCCGCAATAACTCAACTTCCTTCTCTCCGACACGGAATGGACAATCCAGATGCTTCATGAACACCCTGCCCTCCAAATTTAGGACACCCACCTTTTGTCCATTGGTAGAGTGGAAGATGCCACTTCCTCTCCCTGGAACTTTCGGCGGATAATTAGCAGGTCTTAGAATTCGAAGTTCCTCATCTAAAAAAGGAAAGATTTCTTTTTTCGCCCAAATATGATTTCCAGAAGTCAGCACATCCACCCCCTGATCCAACATCTCGATGGCAATGGGGGGGGTAATGCCCATTCCTCCTGCTGCATTTTCTCCATTAGCAATCGTGAATTCGATTTTATGATCGGCAATGACTCTCTGCAAAACTCCATCGATGGCCTGCCGACCTGCTTTTCCTACGATGTCCCCTACAAAGAGAATGCGCATCTCTCTCCAACCCGGCCGATAGCTAATGGCTTATGGCTAATGGCATTTATTTATTGCTATTTCCAATCGGCTATATGCTATTTGCCATCAGCTAACTATTTTGCATAATCGACAGATCGCGTTTCTCTGATCACCGTCACTTTGATCTGTCCAGGGTAGGTCATTTCTTTCTCGACCTTCCGGGCAATATCTCTGCAAAGAATAACAGAATCCTCATCAGAGAGGCGGTCGGGCTGGACCATAATACGAATTTCTCTGCCTGCTTGAATGGCATAAGATTTTTCCACTCCTGGGAAAGACTGGGCGATCTTTTCCAAATCTTCCAATCGTTTTACATATGTTTCAAGCATTTCACGCCTTGCCCCAGGCCTTGCCCCGGAAAGGGCATCCGCCGCCTCGACCAAAATATCGAGGATGGAATCTGGTTTTTCCTCTTCGTGATGAGAAGCGATGGCGCTGACAATAGCAGGTGATTCGCCATATTTTTTGGCAAGATCTGCCCCGATCTTCCCATGGGAGCCTTCCACTTCATGATCGACGGCCTTTCCGATATCATGGAGAAGACCTGCCCTCTTTGCTTGTTTCACGTTGATTCCCAGCTCGGAGGCCATTATCCCGCAGAGAAAGGCCACTTCCAAGGAGTGCTGGTAAACATTCTGGGCAAAACTCGTTCGATATTTGAGCCGGCCAATAAGTTTAATCAACTCCGGATGCATGCCGTGGACACCCACGTCAAAAGTCGCCTGCTCACCCGCCTCGCGGATGGATGTTTCTACCTCCTGCTCTACCTTCTGGACAATCTCTTCAATCCGCGCAGGATGGATGCGTCCATCGCTCACCAGACGTTCCAAAGCAATGCGGGCAATCTCCCTTCGAACGGGATTGAATCCTGAAAGAATCACTGCCTCCGGCGTGTCGTCGATGATCAGATCAATCCCTGTGGCCGCTTCGAGGGCCCGGATGTTTCGACCTTCACGACCGATAATGCGGCCCTTCATTTCTTCATTCGGTAGGCTGACAACAGAAACCGTCCTTTCCGCAACATATTCTCCAGCATAGCGTTGAACGGCCAGACTGATAATTTCTTTTGACTTTTTATCAGCGAGCTCCTTCGCTTCTTCTTCAATCCTTTTTATCCCTTTGGCTGCTTCGTGCTTTGCCTCATTCTCCATGGACTCCATCAACAATCGCTTGGCCTCTTCAGAAGACATTTTCGCAATGCTCTCCAATTGAATACGCTGCTTTTCAAGAAGGGCCGTCACCTTTTTTTCCTGTTCTTGAACTGTTTTCTCCTGCTGGATCAACGTCTTTTCCCGACGAGCAATATCTGTTTCTTTGGTATCAAGAAGCTCTATCTTTTTGTCTGAATGCGATTCTCTCTGGACGAGCCTTCTCTCCAGATTCTGAAGTTCTTGGCGTTTTTCCATCGTCTCTTTTTCAAAATTGGCCTTTTCTTGATAAAACTTGTCTTTGGCTTGGAGGAGGGCCTCCTTTTTCAATATCTCAGCCTTTTTCTCGGCTTCCTCGATCAGGCGTTTAGCGACCTCTTTCGCAGAAACAATCCGGGCTTCTGAAAATCTCTTTCTCACAAGGAATCCAATGACCCCTCCAAGAAATGCAATCGCAGAAATGAGGATGATGTACATCTCAATGGATAACTTCAACGGTCCACTCACCTCCTTAAGTATAAAATCGCATAGCGCATAGGGCATGGCGCATAGCGTTATAACTAAAAACAAAGACTATTCTCATAGTTCGAGCCTGCCCGCCCTGTACCATGTTTGGTTCAGGGCCCCCCTCAAGAGAAGTGCTCTTTGGGCATAGGTTAATAATTACAAAATAACAACATCCGTGGCTTGTGATTCAACAAAGACATCACCCATGCGAATCACTACCACGACCAAAAAAATATATTCGTCAGTTGAGAGAAGAAAGAGATTTGAGATGGGATAGAGGAAATGACAGGTTCAACGAAACCCGACATGGAAGAAAAAATGAGGGGGACCCCGATGTGGATTGCCAATTGACCTTCATTATATTACGAAACCCTACTCTCCCTTGAAAGGAGGAGCCTATTATCTTTCTCTCCGTATTGAGACCCGTTTCAAGAACGGAACGAACGAGCGATAGATAATATGATTTGACAGAGACTCCCAACTTTTTCCCCAATCGACTCCACGTCCCTGGAACTTTCAGCAGGATTTCGATCGTTCTATACAGGATCATCGTTAGCGAACTCATCTTTTCTTCCCCGCCTGCGCCTACCTTCGGCAGGCAAGGCAGGAAAGTCATGTCAGGATCGACTCAATTGCTTTCTTCCCTCTGCTCCACTACACCTCTCATCTTCTGACAACGGTGTTGATCTCAAGTCCCCTGCTCGATATCCCATGGCCAGTGATCTAAAGCAACCGTTCGGAAAGGGTTCCCTGTTTAAGGTTGCCCACGAAAAATCTTCCGGCCCCCTGAACACAGAGGGAAAGATCAACCCATGATGGGGGGTTTCTCAAATGCTATTTCCCCCATTTCAATATCAATCTTCTTACCCAAATCCCTTGACTTGGCATCGACCTCTCGAAGAAGAGCGACCCTTTTTTCCTTCTCTCTCAAAAGATCATCTGCAATATTAAGAGCCGTCAAAATCGCTACATTCAACGTGGAAACGCTTTTTGTCTTCTTTAAGACTTCGTCCATTTTTTCATTGACATATTTGGCCACTTCCTGAATATAATCTTCTTCGGCATCCGTTTTAACCGTGTAGGTCTGGCCAAATACCTTGATTTCGACCAATCGCTCCCTTCCCATTCCTTCTCAACCTTCTGAAAAACATCCAGCCACAGATCAAGTATCAATACTCTTAAAACGATGAAGGAGTTGGTCAATCCGCGTCTTGACCTTTTCTCTATCTTGGGAAAGGAGTTTCATTCTTTTCTCCAATCGGTCCACCTTCTCCCTCTCCATATTCAAGGCAGCGGCGAAATGGTCTCTCTCCTTCTTGAGTTCGTGATATTTTGCTAAAAGACGACGGACCTTCTCTTCCAGGTTTCCGAACAATCCTTGTTCTTCCTCTACCGCCATCTCGTCGGTTTGTTTATCTAATGATATGTCTCCAGCCATAAAAAGTCAACCCTTCGACCTTGCTCAGGGCCAGCCCTTCGACTCTCTCTCAGGATTTATGAAGTGCTGAGCAAATAGGCCTTGATCAATTCGTCGATCTCTCCATCCATCACCCGTTCAACTTGATGGATCACCTTATTACTGCGGTGATCTTTGACCATTTTGTAAGGGTGCATAATATAAGAACGAATCTGGCTCCCCCAGGCAATTTCCTTTTTTGAGTTGTGAAGGTCCTGAAGCCTCTCCTCTTTTTCCTTCATTTCTCTTTCGTAAAGGCGTGCCCTCAATATCTTTAAGGCGGTTGCCTTATTTTTATGCTGGGATCGTTCGTTTTGACATTGAACGACAATGCCCGTGGGAAGGTGAGTGATTCTTACCGCTGAATCAGTTTTATTGACGTGCTGCCCCCCCGCCCCACTGGACCGAAAGGTATCAACTCTTAAATCTTTTTCATCTATCTCGACCACGATATCATCGGAGACTTCAGGAATGACGAAAACCGACGCAAAGGAAGTATGCCTTCTCGCCCCCGCATCAAAAGGGGATATTCGAACCAATCGATGGATTCCACTCTCCGCTTTTAAATATCCATAAGCGTAACGGCCATTGACCATAAACGTAACATTTTTTAAACCCGCTTCTTCACCCGTGAGGATATCAATAATTTTTGTCTCAAATTTCCTTTTTTCTGCCCATCTCAGATACATCCTCAGAAGCATTTCCACCCAATCTTGAGCCTCTGTCCCCCCAGCTCCCGCATTGATGCTGACGATCGCATGGCTCGGGTCGTGCTCCCCTCCCAACATTCTTCTAAACTCTATCTGTTCAATGGCTTCTTCGCTTCTTCGCACCCTCTCTAACAACTCATGAGCTTCTTTCTCATCTCCTTGTTCTTCAACCAATTGGAGGAAAATCTCCATTTCCTCCAGCGCCTTCTTTTCCACTTCCCAAGGCGATAGGCTCTCTAAGAGAGAGGTTCGCTCCTTTAAATTCCTCTGAGCAGTCTCACCCCCTTCCCAGAAATCAGGTTTTGCCATCATCTTCTCAATCTCATCCAGTCTTTTCCTTTTTCCCTCGACGTCAAAGAGGACCTCGGAGGGATTCCAGTCGATCCCTCAATTCTTTCAATCTGTCTCTCAATTCGATCAACATATAATTATCCTTCCTTTTTAAGCCTTAGCAGTTATGATAACATAAGTCAAGAAAAAGATAAATAACTTTCTATAACTTATTGAGTTTATTTGGTTTATCGAATTCATTGAAGACCCCGTATTGCTGTGTTGCGGTTCTCCCGCACTGCAGTCAATTAATCATTTCATAACATTGAAGTTAGAAAAACGGCAGCACTTCAACACCGCAGCACAAGGGCACATTGTTCGCGCTATCCACCATGCCTGGTTTATTTTCTTAGAATCGCCTTCACCTCTTCTCCAACCAACGCCGGGTTTCTTACGACCTTTACGCCTGCCTTTCCTAATGCCTCCATTTTCTCTCTGGCTGTTCCTTTTCCCCCCGCAATAATCGCACCGGCGTGTCCCATCCTCCTCCCTGGAGGAGCAGTCAATCCCGCAATAAAAGCCAATACTGGTTTGTGAACAGACTTCTGAATGAATTCGGCTGCCTCTTCTTCTGCCGTTCCTCCAATTTCACCAATCATGACCACCGCCTCTGTCCCAGAATCTTTTTCAAACATTGCCAGGAGGTCAACAAAGTTCAGCCCAATGATTTGATCTCCTCCAATGCCCAAACAGGTTGATTGTCCGATCCCCCTCTTGGTTAACTGATCCACGACCTCATAGGTGAGGGTCCCACTTCGAGACATGATCCCAACCGCTCCCTGCTTATGAATATACCCTGCCATAACGCCGATCTTGCACTTTCCGGGGGATATAATCCCAGGTGTATTTGGGCCGATCAAATTTACCCCCTTTTCTTTTAGATAAGCCCGGACCATCACCATATCTAATGTTGGGATTCCCTCTGTAAGACAGACGATGAGGGAAATCCCCGCATCAGCGGCTTCCAAAATCGCATCGGCAGCAAAAGCTGGAGGGACAAAGATCGCAGAGGCAGTGGCGCCCGTCTTAGTTACGGCTTCGCTGACGGTATTGAAGACAGGAACTCCGTCAATTCTCTGTCCGCCTTTTCCCGGGGTCACACCTGCGACGACCTTTGTTCCATACTCCACCATCTGCCGAGCATGAAACATCCCCTCATTTCCTGTGATTCCCTGAACCACGACCCTTGTTTTCTCATCAACTAAGATGCTCATGCTTGCCTCCAGATTTACCAACGCAAGAGAAGGCAGAACGCAGTCGGCAGAAGGCAGATAAAACTTAAAATACTGTGCTTGGCTACTGCTTAATGCTTTTTTTCTTCCTGCTTACTGCTTTCTGCTTACTGCCTACTGTCTTTTCAGTGCTTCCACCACCTTCTCGGCGCCCTCTTTCATTCCAATGGCAACAGTGAAATTGAGGCCCGATTCATTCAATATCCTTCTCCCCTCCTCTACATTTGTCCCTTCCAGTCTCACCACAATAGGAACATTGACCTTCACCTCTCGAACAGCCTCTGTCACGCCCTTTGCCAGGGTATCGCATCGGAGAATTCCTCCGAATATATTGATGAACACCACTTTTACTCCGGGGTCGGACATAAGGATCTTAAACCCATTCTTCACCATTTCAGCCGTGGCCCCACCTCCCACATCAAGAAAGTTAGCAGGTTCTGCCCCCACCACTTTGATAATATCCATCGTGGCCATGGCAAGACCTGCTCCATTTACCATACAACCGACATTTCCATCCAATTTGATATAATTCAAATTATACTTGGAAGCCTCCACCTCAAGCGGGGCCTCCTCATTAATATCCCTCAGTGCAGCAATCTCCTTATGCCGAAAGAGACCATTGTCATCGAAATTCATTTTTGCATCGAGGGCAATAAATTCCCCTCCTTTCGTCAGGACAAGAGGATTAATCTCGGCCAATAAACAATCCTTTTCATTAAAAGCCTTGTAAAGGCCGACAATGATGTTTCTCATCTTCCCCACTTGAGCAGATTCGAGCCCAAGCCCAAACCCGATTTTATTCGCCTGAAAGGGCCTCAGGCCAGCGGTGGGATCCACCCATTCTCTTACAATCTTCTCCGGAGACTCCGCTGCCACTTTCTCGATCTCCACACCCCCTTCTCGACTGGCCATGATCACAGGACAGGCCTTCGAACGATCAATCACCACCCCTAAATAGAGTTCTTCCCGAATCTCCATTCCTTCTTCAACCAGGACCTTGCGGACGAGTCGACCTGCTGGTCCAGTTTGATGGGTGACCAATGTCATTCCAAGAATCTCCTTGGAGGCCTTCTCGGCTTCTTTTGGATGGCTCACGACCTTGATACCCCCTCCTTTTCCTCTTCCTCCGGCATGGATCTGTGCCTTCACAACGATTGGCTTTTCTCCAATCCCTTCGGCAATCTTTCGTGCCGCCTCTGGAGTCTCGGCTACTCCGCCCTTTGGAACAGGAACACCATAACTTTTCAGAATCTCTTTGGCTTGATATTCATGAATTTTCATTCTATTCTCTCTCCCTCCTAAAATTAAGCGGGCTTATTATAACGGATTTCACTCACCGAAAAAAGGGGGGAATGATGAGCAGTGAGAAAAAAGACAGGAATATACCGGGGGCAAATTGTAAAAAATTTCGGGGTCAGCTTCTCTTATTCTGCTGCCAGACCAAATCTCTCGGGGGCTCTCAAGATTTCGTTGATATAGGAGCAGAAAGCATAAAAATCCTGAAGTTCTTCCCGGATGATATTGTAGATCTCCTGGTCGAATATCATACTTTTGAATATCTTTCCGCAGCAACCTGGTCGAAAAAATTCCAGCACGGGCTTGAAATCAAGATATTGATTGATAACCCGTTGCTCATAATCGGCTGTAAAAGAAGGATCTTCCTCAAAAAGAACCTTACCTTCCTTGAGTGCAGAATACTGAAGGGATACAGCAGCTTTCTGCAAAAAGACTATATCTATCTTTGAGGCCCGGTATACCTCCGAGAATATCCTGTATAAGGTATTATATAGTGCTCTGGTATCTTCACCCGGCGGAAGCTCTTTGAATACTACTCCAATGTCAATGTCGCTTGACCGGGTTCTTCTGCCAATTGCAGCTGAGCCAAAGAGGTATACGACAGAAACCTGTAACCCTTTTAACTTATTTTGTAATTCTTTCCTCATGTTAGAGCTTTATATCCTAAACATGATCCATATGTCAACCTTTCGACTCCTCGGCACAAACGCTGGAGCTTGCTCTCGACCCGAGCCTTCAACTGAGCTCAGCCGAAATCTCAGGCCGCGAGGGACTCAAGGGTGACCTTGCACTTCGATAGACTCAGTATCTTGAGTCTGCCGAAGGAAGCGGCGCCTTTTCCCACGACCTAAAGGGTCGAGCTTGAGGCCGCCAAATGGCTCAGCAAAAGAAAAGAGTATCAATCGATGGAAATGGATGAACCTAAAATATTTTTGCTTAATTTTACAGGAAGTTACACGACTTGACTCTCTCCAAGTAAAAGCCTTTTTCCCCTCAAAAATTTGTTGACAAGACCTCGTGTTGTTTGTATAAAATGGACGGTATCCTTCCATAGTATAAAAGCAAAAGAGCAATTTTTATGTAGTAAGTTTTCGAAATTAGCCGCCTTTTCTAGTACTGTCGCTATGGACTTTGCGCTGTATCCTAAGGGGGGAGTAAGAGGTGGAAGGAAATTGCAAAAGCCTGGCCTTCGAATAAACGATGCCAGGCTTTATTTTTTGTCAGGGGGAAAAATGGGATGTGTCCCTAATTTAAGACGCTTCATTTAAGGAGGAGGTTCCGTGAGAAAACGACATTCTCTATCGGCTCTGTTGATTGCGGTTTTTTTGGTGATCTTTGTACACTCCATTGAGGCGGGTCCATGGGATCCCGTTGCTTCTGCCTCAGGGGGCTTGCAAGGGTCAGCTCAGGTCGGCTCAGGGGGTGAGGGTGTTGCATTGAGCGGCCTGGGGGCAGCTAATAATATACTGCAGTTCAAGGCAGGAGGCCACCTCTTGGGCTTTCAACCCAAGAAGGTATACTTTGCCTCTCTGGATCATGCGTTGAGCGTCGAGTTTCTTGGCACACTGGGGGTGATGCCCAAGACGGCTCCAGAAGGAAAGGAGACGGGCAATGAGTCGAAGGTTCCAACTCTTGGCAGGGTGGTTTATGAGGAGCTCTGGGAGGGGATCAGCCTGACGTATGAAGCAAGAGAAGGGGGTATCGCTGAGAGCACGTATCGTATTGGACCTTGGGCGGACGTATCGAAGATCCGGCTGGGGTATAACGTACCGGTGGAGGTGCAGAGGGATGGTTCGCTCAAGTTCAAGTTTGACCGGGGCTACTTGACGGAGTCGTCCCCGGAGGCGTGGCAGGAGATTGGGGGGGAGCGTGTGCCGGTGGCAGTGGCCTTCAGGGTGACAGGGGGGGAGGTTGGGTTCAGCGTGGGTTCATACGACCCCAACTACCCGCTCACAATTGATCCGACCTATGCATGGCACACATTCTATGGATCGAGTGGTGGTGATAACGGCATGGGCTTTGCCCTGGACGCCAGCGGAAACGTCTATGTTACGGGAAATAGCGATGCAGCCTGGAACGGCCCGGCCGGACAGACCCCGCTCCATGCTCACAGCGGAGGAGCCAATGACGTCTTTGTGCTGAAGCTCAACAGCAGCGGCGCCTACCAGTGGCACACCTTCTACGGGTCAAGTAGTACAGGCTATGACATTGCCATAGACCGCGACGGAAACATCTATGTCACGGGAGGTAGCCGTTCAACCTGGAATGGCCCGGCCGGACAGACCCCGCTCCATGCTCACAGCGGAGGCTATCCCAATGACATCTTTGTGCTGAAACTCAACAGCAGCGGCACCTACCAGTGGCACACCTTCTATGGGACTGGTAGAGATTACGGCAATGGCATTGCCATAGATAGCAGCGGAGACGTCTATGCCACGGGAATGAGCAACGAAACATGGAACGGTCCTGCTGGACAGACCCCGCTCCATGCTCACAGCGGAGTCAATCAAGATATCTTTGTGCTGAAGCTCAACAGCAGCGGCGCCTACCAATGGCACACCTTCTATGGGTCAAGTGTCAATGATTACAGCAGTGACTTTGCTATGGACGTCAGCGGAAACGTCTATGTCGCGGGATATAGCGGTGCAGCCTGGTACGGCCCGGCCGGACAGAGCCCGCTCCATGCTTACAGCGGAGGCGAAGACATCTTTGTGCTGAAGCTCAACAGCAACGGCTCCTACCAGTGGCATACCTTCTATGGGTCAAGCGCTTTTGATGATTGGGGCGAAGGTATTGCCATAGACGGCAGTGGAAACGTTTATGTCGCGGGATATAGCGGTGCAGCCTGGTACGGCCCGGCCGGACAGAGCCCGCTCCATGCTTACAGCGGAGGCCTCAATGACGCCTTTGCGCTGAAACTCGATAGCAGCGGCTCCTACCAGTGGCATACCTTCTATGGGTCAAGTGGTATCGATGACGGCCATGGCATTCGTGCAGACGCCAGGGGAAACGTCTATATCACGGGAGAGAGTAACGCAACCTGGAATGGCCCGGCCGGACAGAGCCCGCTCCATGCTTACAGCGGACCCTATGACATCTTTGTGCTGAAGCTCAACAGCGGCGGCTCCTACCAGTGGCACACTTTCTATGGGTCAATGGATTCTGATTTAGTCCCTAGCATTGCGGTAGACGCAAGCGGGGGCGTCTACATCGTGGGAAATAGCGTTACAACCTGGAATGGCCCGGCCGGACAGATTCCGCTCCATGCTCACAGCGGAGGCTTTAATTTCGATTTCTTTGTGCTGAAACTCTCAGATGCTCCCATTAGTTGCGACTTTGATGGGGATGGGAAGACCGATATCGCCGTCTACCGGTCAAGCAATGGGTGGTGGATCATCGTTCCTTCCTCAAACCCCAGTGCACCCTATGCAAAAGGTTGGGGAGCTTCAAGTGACATCCCGGTGCCAGGAGACTACGACGGAGACGGGAAGACAGATATTGCGGTCTACCGGCCGAGCAATGGGGGGTGG
>Ga0256868_10001509_pt1 | contig 12630 bp, 13 predicted proteins | sample RVTome_13_FD_187341 | JGI IMG/M metagenome (GOLD analysis project Ga0256868, IMG submission 187341) | Soil microbial communities from uranium-contaminated site in the Upper Colorado River Basin, Wyoming, United States - RVT92D227 HiSeq ... | reverse complement strand
GTTGATGTGGTCGTAGCGCCGCCCCCAGCGCTCGGACGGCACCAGGGAGTGGACGCGCACGGCGAGCACGTCCTCGTAGTGGCTGCGGTTGAAGATGGTGATGTGCCCGTCTCCGGGAGTGTGAGGGTGGACCCGCCACAGGTAGTCGTGGGCGAGCTCCTCGGGTGTCGGCCGCTTGAACGACGCCACGGAGACGCCCTGAGGGTTCACTCCCTCGAACACGTGGCGGATCACTCCGTCCTTCCCCGAGGTGTCCATTCCCTGCAGCACGACGAGCAGCCGATGCCGGCCTTCGGCGTACAGGACCTCCTGGAGGCCCTCCAGCCGCTTGCGGAGGGCCCTGGAGCGCTTCTTGGCCGCCGATTGGTCCTGTCCGGCGGTGTCGGCAGGATCGTGATCGGCGAGGCGCACGCCGGCGCCGGGATCGATGCGATGGCGGTCCATCGGCCGAAGGTACCAGGGAGCCCGGCGGCCGTTGCTGCGCCCGATCGCCCGGTCGGGGGGTGCCGGGTGATCGGTGACCTGCCCGGTAACCTGCCGAGCGATGGCCGTCAAGATCGCCCCTTCGATCCTCGCCGCCGATTTGGCCCGCCTCGCCGACGACGTCTCCCGGGTGGCCGGCGGGGTCGACCTGCTGCACCTCGACGTCATGGACGGGCACTTCGTGCCCAACCTCTCGTTCGGGATGCCGGTGATCGCCGCCTTGCGCGCCACCACCGACCTCTACTTCGATTGCCACTTGATGGTCACGAACCCGATCTCGCTCTTCGCCCCGCTCAAGGCCGCCGGGGCGAACCTGGTCACGGTGCACATCGAGGTGCACCCCCAACCCGTCCTCGCCGCCTCCGCCGCGAGAGATCTGGGCCTCGACTTCGGCCTCGTGCTCAACCCCGCCACCCCCTTCGAGGCGGTGGCGCCGTTCATGGAGCTGTGCGATCTGCTGCTGGTCATGTCGGTGAACCCCGGTTTCGGGGGACAGGCCTTCATTCCGGGCGTTTTGGCCAAGGTGGAGGCGGCCAGGAAGTTGGTTGAGCGGGCCGGGCTGCGCGCCGATATCGAGATCGATGGGGGAGTGACCCCCGAGACTGCTCGACTGGCGCGCTCCGCCGGGGCGAACGTGTTCGTGGCCGGCACGGCGATCTTCGGATCGCCCGATCCCGTCGCGGCAGTCGAGCGCCTTCGTGCTGCCGTCGACGGGACACAATGAGCGAACGAATCCTGGTCATCGACGACGATCCCGACATCGTCCGGTTCGTCGAGACGAGCCTCGAGCTCGAGGGGTACACCGTGGGTACCGCCCGCGACGCCGAGGACGGCCTGCAGCAGGCGTTTGCCGACCCCCCCGACCTCGTCCTGCTCGATCTCATGATGCCCGGGGTGGACGGCTTCGAGGTGCTCCGACGGCTGCAGACCAGTCCCGCCACCACCAGCGTGTCGATCGTGCTGCTCACCGCCAAGGCCAACGTGCGCGACCTCGTCCGCGGCCTGCAGGGGGGCGCCGACGACTACGTGCAGAAGCCCTTCGACATCGAGGAGCTACTCGCTCGGGTGGGATCGGTGCTGCGCCGGTCGCGGGCGATGCGCGATCTGTCTCCCTTGACCGGGCTCCCGGGCAACTTCCGGATCGCCGAGGAACTCGAGCGGCGGGTGACCGGAGGTGGCCCGGTGGCGGTGATCCACGCCGACCTGGACAACTTCAAGGCGTTCAACGACCACTACGGCTTCATGCGGGGTGACAACGTCATCAAGTTCACGGCGAACACCCTCGTCGAGGCGGCGCTCGAGGTGGGCGATCCGACGTGTTTCATCGGCCACGTGGGAGGGGACGACTTCATCATGGTGATGAGCCCGTCCTTCGGCGAGCAGTTCTGCAAGGAGGTCGTGGAGCGATTCGACGATGGCATCCTCGACTTCTACGACCCTCAGGATGCACTGCGGGGGTTCGTCGAGGTCATCGATCGCCGCGGTGAGCGCCATGCCTTCCCGGTCGTGTCGATCTCGATGGGCGTGGCGACCAACGTGCGGCGTACCTTCTCGAGCGAGTGGGAAGCCTCGGCCGTGGCCTCCGAGATGAAAGAACACGCCAAGACCGAGGCCGGCTCGTCGTATCGGATCGACCGGCGCGGGCGCTGACCCCGGGAAGAAGCCGGCGCAGCCGGGGGTACACTTCGGTGCACAGAGCCCTTCTTCGGGGCAGGGTGCAACTCCCTACCGGCGGTGACAGCCCGCGAACCTCCGACGGAGGCCGACCCGGTGGAATCCCGGAGCCGACGGTGACAGTCCGGATGAGAGAAGAAGGGCACGTGTTCGCGCGCTCGCGTTCGCGTGCCCTCAGACGCGGGAGCGCCATACCATGGCTGCCGACGAGCGGGACCTGATGCGGACGGCGATCGTCCTCGCCTCCGCTGCGCACCCCCACCCCAATCCCCGGGTCGGCGCCATCGTCGTCGACCGGGCGGGTGTCGTCGTCGGTGAGGGTGTCCACGTGGAGCCGGGGACGCCGCACGCCGAGGCGCTCGCGCTGGCAGCAGCAGGTGAACGGGCGCGGGGCGGCGTCCTCGTCGTGACCCTGGAACCCTGCGCCCACCAGGGACGAACTCCGCCGTGCGCGGCGGCGGTGCTGCGGTCCGGCGTCGCCAGGGTGGTGGTCGGAGCCGGCGACCCCGATGAGCAGGTCGCCGGGCGGGGGATCGTCGCACTGAGGGAGGGGGGCATCGACGTCCAGGTCGGTCTCCCCGGTGTCGATGCTGAGGCAGTCGACCCGGGATACTTCCACCACCGGCGCACCGGACGGCCGCGGGTCACCCTCAAGATGGCATCCACGCTCGACGGGCAGGCGGCGGCGGCCGATGGATCGTCACGATGGATCACCTCGCCCGAGGCGCGCCGCGACGCCCACCTGCTCCGGTCCCGATCCGACGCGATCCTGGTGGGCGCGGGAACGGTGCGCGTCGACGACCCGGAGCTCACGGTTCGTCTGGATGGGTTGTCGGGCCGCCAGCCGCGCCCCGTCGTGCTCACCGGCCGGCACCCGCTTCCTGCGGACGCCAAGGTGCTGCGGCGCGACCCGCTGGTGTACGCCATGCGTCCGATCGAGTCTGGCGGCGAGGTGACGGTGCTCCCGGGAGAAGACGGGGTGGACCTCGCCGCCGTGCTCGACGACCTGGGCAAGCGCGACATCGTCGACCTCCTGGTCGAGGGTGGGCCCTCGGTCGCCGGGGCGTTCACCCGGGCGGGACTGGTCGACCGCTTCGTGGTCTACGTCGCCGGAGCCGTGGCCGGGGGACGCGGGCTGGCCACCGTCGAGGGGGTCTTCGCCACGGTGGCCGATCTCGCCAGGGTGGAGATCAAGGAGGTGGTCCGAGTCGGGCCGGACCTGAGAATCGACGCGGAGCCTGCATGATGTTCACCGGAATCGTGACCGAGAGCGGCACCGTGGGCGAAGTGCGGGCCACCGTCGGCGGCATCCGGGCGACGATCGAGGGCCCGCGCACCGCCGACGGACTTTCGGTGGGTGACTCGATCGCCGTCAACGGGGTGTGCCTGACCGCGGTGGCGGTCGGCGGCCCCCGTTTCGAGGTGGAGGCGGTTGCGGAGACGCTGCAGAGGACGAACCTCGGCGATCTTGAACGCGGCGTCCGGGTCAATCTGGAGCGGCCCCTCGCGGCGGCGGGGAGATTCGACGGGCACATCGTCCAGGGGCACGTCGACGGCGTCGCCACGGTACGCGCCGTCACCGGCGAGGGCGATGCGCTCCGCGTGTGGTTGAACGCGCCCCCACACTTGCTCCGCTACGTCGTGGAGAAGGGCTCGGTCGCCGTGGACGGCGTGAGCCTCACGGTCTCGGGAGTCGACGCGGCGGGGTTCGAGTTCGTCTTGATCCCGCACACGCTGCAGGTGACGACCTTCGCCGGGATCGGCCCGGGGCGGCGGCTCAATCTCGAGGTCGACGTCCTGGCCAAGTACGTCGAGCGGCTCCTGGAGGCGCGGTCGTGACCTTCTCTCCGATCCCCGATGCCGTGGCGGCGGTCACCCGCGGCGAGTTCGTGGTCGTCGTCGACGACGCCGATCGGGAGAACGAGGGCGACCTGATCATCGCCGCCCAGCTGACCACGCCCGAGCGGATCGCCTTCATGGTGCGGTACACGTCGGGCCTGATCTGTGTGCCGATGGAAGGGGCGCGCCTCGACGAGCTCCGCCTCCCGCTCATGGTGGTGGAGAACACGGACTCGCACCGTACCGCCTTCACGGTGTCGGTGGACTACATCCAGGGGACCACCACCGGCATATCGGCCGCCGACCGGGCGGCCACCATTGAGGCGCTCATCGATCCTGCCACCCGCCCGCAGGATCTGGCGCGCCCCGGCCACATCTTCCCGCTGCGGTACCACGAGGGCGGCGTCCTCAAGCGTGCCGGCCACACCGAGGCGGCGGTGGACCTCACGCGCCTCGCCGGGCTCTACCCGGCGGGGGTGCTGTGTGAGATCGTCAACGAGGACGGATCGATGGCCCGGCTCCCCGAGCTCACCGCTTTCGCCCAACGGCATTCGATCCCGATCATCAGCATCGCCGACCTCATCTCCTACCGGCGCCACCGGGAGCGATTCGTCAAGCGCATCGCCGAGGCGCGGATCCCGACCGAGTTCGGGGAGTTCACCGCGGTCGGCTACGAATCGACGCTCGACGGCACCCAACACATCGTGCTCGTCAAGGGTGACGTCGCCGGAAAAGAGGGCGTCCTGGTGCGGGTGCATTCGGAGTGCCTCACCGGCGACGTGTTCGGCAGTCTGCGATGCGACTGCGGGCTGCAGTTGCGCGATGCGATGCGCAAGATCGCCGCCGAGGGCGCCGGCGTGGTCCTGTACTTCCGGGGGCATGAGGGGCGAGGGATCGGTCTCATGCACAAGCTCCAGGCATACGCCCTGCAGGAGCATGGACGAGACACCGTGGAGGCCAACCTCGACCTGGGGTTCCCCGCCGACGCCCGTGACTACGGGATCGGTGCGCAGATCCTGGTCGATCTCGGGGTCACCTCGATGCGGCTCCTGACCAACAACCCGGCGAAGCGGGCCGGGCTCGAGGGATATGGGCTCAGCATCATCGAGCGGGTGCCCCTGCAGACCACCCCGACGCCGGAGAATCGTGACTACCTGGCGGCCAAGGTCGCCAAGATGGGGCACCTCATGGATCTGGAGGCCGATGGCTGAGATCACCGGGTCGTTCGACGCCGCCGGCCTGCGGATCGCCGTCGCCGTGGCCGACTTCAACGCCGCGGTCACTTCCGGCCTCCTCGCCGGGGCGCTCGAGGCGCTGGCCGGCGCCGGGGCAGAGGATCCGATGGTGGTGCACGTCCCCGGTGCCTTCGAGCTCCCGGTCGTCGTCGCCCGCCTCGCCACGGCGGGGTACGACGCGGTGGTGGCACTCGGCGCGGTGATTGCCGGAGAGACCGACCACTACGAGCATGTCGCCACCCAGTGCGCCGCCGGGCTCCGCCAGGTCGCCATCACCACCGGGATCCCCGTCGGGTTCGGAGTGCTCACCGCCCGTGACCCCAACCACGCCGCCGCGCGGAGCCGTCCCGGCCCTGGGAACAAGGGCGCCGAGGCGGCGGAGGCGGCGGTACGCACCGCCCGGGCGTTGCGCCGCGTCGGCGGCCTCCCGTAGTAGGGTCGGCCGGTGCCGACCGTTCCCACCCTGCGGGAGTCCCTCAAGGGGCATGCTCCCGGCACCGGGGCCGAGCGGGCGTTGTGGGAGGAGGGCGTCGAGGTCGTCGTCGGCGCCGACGAGGTCGGCCGGGGTGCCTGGGCGGGCCCGATCACGGTCGGGGTGGCAGTGATCCCGCGGGATCGGCGGGTGTACAAGATCCGCGACTCCAAGATGCTCACCGAGCCAGAGCGCGAGGCGATGTTCGGTCGGATCGCCGACTGGTGCCTCGCCTGGGCGGTCGGCCACGCCTCCCACGTCGAGTGCGACGAGTTGGGCATGGCGGATGCCCAGCGGCTGGCGGCACGCCGTGCCTTTGAGGGACTGGCGATCACCCCGGACGCCGTGCTGGTCGACGGTTCATGGGACTTCGTCGGGTTGCCGCGGACAACCACCATCGTCAGGGGTGACGTCAGCTGCCTGTCGATCGCGGCGGCGTCGATCCTCGCCAAGGTCACCCGGGATCGGATCATGCGCGCCGAGGCCGAGCACTATCCGCAGTACTGGTTCGAATCCAACAAGGGGTACCCGGGGCCGCGCCATCGCGCCGCCCTCCAGGGGTACGGTCCGAGCGCGATCCATCGGCGGTCGTGGGTCTTCATGGACGCCCTGATGTGGAACGGCCTGCGGCGCTTCGAGCGCCCCAATCCCCAGGGGATGCTGTTCGACGCGGAGGAGGGGTGAGGGCTCCCGAGTGGACGGGTTTCCGGTGCCGGTCCCTTCCCCGCCTATACTGCTGGGCCACAACCGAATGAAAGCGGAGGCGCTGCTTCCCACCCGGCCACCCGCCATCCCCTGGGGGACGCGGAGTGAGCCGAGGTCCTCTCCCCGAGAAGACGGCAGCTCCTGCCGTCTTTCCGTTCTTCTGGCCGCCTAGGAGGTCGACCGAACATCACCCAGGAACTCAGGGTCAACGACAAGATCAGGGCCAAGGAGGTGCGGGTGGTAGCACCCGACGGGAGCCAGATCGGGGTCAAGAAACTCGAAGAGGCGAGGTGGCTTGCTTCCCAACTGGGACTGGACCTCGTCGAGGTCGCCCCGGATGCCAGGCCCCCGGTCTGTCGGCTGATGGACTTCGGAAAGTACAAGTACGAGCAGTCCGTTCGCCAGCGTGAGGCCCGCAAGAAGCAGACCCGCACGGTTGTCAAGGAAGTGAAGTTCCGGCCCAAGACCGACGACCACGACTACGACTGGAAGAAGCGCCGGGTGCTGGAGTTCCTCGACGAAGGGGACAAGGTCAAGGTGACGCTGATGTTCCGGGGCCGTGAGCTCAGCCATCCCGAGCTGGGGGAGCGGATCCTGAAGCGGCTCGCCGAGGAAGTGGCCGGATACGGCTCGGTGGAGATGGGACCGAGGCTTGAGGGTCGGAACATGACGATGCAGTTCATGCCGGACAAGCGCCGGCGCGAATCAGCGGACCAGCCTGCCGCCGTGGAGCAGGCCACGACGGAGGAGTGAGCAGGACATGCCGAAACAGAAGACACGGAGGTCCGCGGCCAAGCGGTTCGAGGTGACGGGCGCGGGGCGGGTTCGCCGGCGCCAGGCGGGCCGCGCTCACCTCAAGGTCGGGAAGAAGTCGAACCGGCGTCTCCGTCGCCTCGACGGCGACGCCCCTGTGTCGGCCGCCGATCGGGCAAGGGTCGACCGGATGTTGGGACGCTAGGAGGCCGCTGATGGCACGAGTCAAGCGCGCCGTCAACTCGAGGAAGGGTCGTCGCAAGATCCTCGAGCGGGCGCAGGGGTTCAAGGGCTCGAGGAGCCGCCGCTTGCGGGCGGCCAACGAGCAGGTGATGAACGCCATGCAGGACGCCTACGGCGACCGGCGCACCCGCAAGGGTGACTTCCGGCGGCTGTGGATCGCCCGGATCAACGCCGCAGCGCGAGAGCATGGCACGACGTACTCGCGCCTGATCGCCGGCCTGAAGGCCAACGAAATCGAGATCGACCGCAAGATGCTGGCCGAGATGGCGGTGTCGGATCCGTCGGCGTTCGGGGCGCTGGTCAAGGCGGCAGGCCTCCCACACGCCTAGGCGGCCATCCTCGTGACCGGATCGGGGGCGGCGCCCGCGATCTCCTCGCTGCGGCACCCCCTCGTCGTCGCCGCCGCCCGCCTCGGTGCCGGTCGTGAACGGAAGAGGACGGGGCTGACGCTGCTCGAGGGCCCCGTGCTGACCGGGGAGGCCGCCGCTGCCGGGTTGGGGTTCGAGCGCCTCTTCGCGGTGGAGGGGGATGAGACGGCGCGGCGCATCGCCGACGCCTCAGGGTGCCCGCTGATCCTCGCCACCCCCGGCGTCCTCGCCAAGGTGGCGACCACCCGCCAGCCACAGAGCCCGGTGGCCGTCCTGGTGGTGCCCGCCGACAGTGCCCAGCCGGGACGCCGGTCGTTGGTCGCCTGGGGCGTGGGGGACCCGGGCAACTGCGGGACTCTGATCCGGACGGCGGCCGCCTTCGGCTACGACTATCTCGCCGGCCCGGGATCGGCGGAGACCTGGTCGCCCAAGGTGCTCCGCTCCGCCGCCGGGGGCCACTTCCGCACCGGCGTCGGGCGGGTGGCGACGCTCGACGAGCTCCGGCGCGGGCGCACGCTGGTGGCGACGGTGCCGCGGGGCGGGTCGGAGCCGGGCCTGCTCCCCGCCGGAGCGGCCATCCTGATCGGCAGCGAGCCCCACGGCTTGCCGTCGGAGGTGGTCGATGCGTGCGCGATCTCGGTGACGATCCCGATGGCCGCGGGGAGCGAGAGCATCAACGCCGCAGTGGCGGGGGCCATCGTGGCGTTTCTCGGCGGCTGGGAACCCGGGGCTAACCTGACCCCTCCATGATCCGCCCCGACGACCTGCGCGCTCACGAGGCGGCGGTGCTGGAACGCCTCGAACGAACGACTTCGACGGCGGAGGTCGATGCCATCGAGCGCGAGGCGCTCGGCCCCGAGTCGCCCGTGACCGCCGCTCGCCGGTCGTTGCGCGATGCCACCCCCGAGGAGCGCCGCGAGGTGGGGATGTCGGTGAACGCGGTCGCCGCGTCCCTGACCGGCGCCATCGCGGCGCGACGGGAGCGCCTCGGCCTGGCCGAGGTCGACGCGCGGCTCGCCTCGGAGCGATTCGACATGACGCTGCCGGGAAGGGCGCCCGCTCTCGGGGCCGCCCACCTGGTGGCCCAGGTGTGGGATGAGATCGTCGACATCTTCCTCGGGCTGGGGTACACGGTGGCGTCCGGTCCCGAGGTGGAGACCGCCTACTACAACTTCGACGCTCTCAACACCCCTCCGACGCATCCGAGCCGTCTGGAGAGCGACACGCTGTACGTCGAGCACGGCGCCGATCCCGAGGGCGTGCTGTTGCGGACCCAGACCTCGCCGGTGCAGGCGCGATGGATGGAATCCCATCAGCCGCCGGTGTACGTGGTGGTCCCCGGCCGCTGCTACCGGCGTGACGCCGTCGACGCCACCCACACCCCGGTCTTCCATCAGATGGAGGGCCTCGCCGTCGACACCGACATCTCCTTCGCCGACCTCAAGGGCACCCTCGGCTATTTCGCCGATGCCTTCTTCGGAGGGGGGAGGCGAGTGCGGTTCCTGCCCCACTTCTTCCCGTTCACCGAGCCGTCCGCCGAGATGCACGTGTCGTGCTTCGCCTGCGACGGGTCGGGTTGCCGCACCTGCAAGAACACCGGGTGGATCGAGCTGCTCGGATGCGGAGTGGTCGACCCCAACGTCCTGGCCTCGGCGGGTTACGACCCGACCGCGGTGTCCGGGTTCGCCTTCGGGGTGGGGATCGACCGGCTGGCGATGGTGCGCCACTCGATTCCCGAGCTGCGGTTCTTCTTCGATCCCGACCTCAGGGTGCTGGAGCAGTTCCGATGAGGGTCTCCCTGCGATGGCTGGGCGAGTTCATCGACCTCCCGACCACCGACGCGGAGCAGTTGGCGTCGGTGTTCAACGGGGTCGGGATCGAGGTGGAGGAGGTGCACTCCCTCGCGCTGCCGTTCTCGGGCGTGGTCGTCGCCCGGGTCGAGGCGATCCGTCCCCACCCGTCGGCCGACCGGGTCCGGCTGGTGACCATCGACGACGGGGCGGGAGGCAAGGAGGTCGTCTGCGGGGCCTGGAATTTCGAGGCCGGTGCCACCGTGGCCTATGCCACCGTGGGATCGGTGCTGGCCGGGGGTCTCGAGGTGGGGGAGCGCACCATCCGCGGTGTCCGTTCTCCCGGGATGATCTCCTCGGAGAGGGAGCTCGGACTCGGCGAGGAGGGGGGCGGCATCCTCGTGCTCGATCGGGGCGCTCCCGGGGAGGACGTTGCGGACCAGGTGGCCCTCCCCGACGTGGTGTTCGACGTGGCGATCACGCCCAACCGCCCCGACGCCATGTCGGTGTACGGCATCGCCCGCGACCTTGCCGCCTTCTACGACATTCCACTGCGCCCCGTGCCGGCTGCCGCCGTGCCGGGAGCGGGCGCGTCGCGGGTCGCCGTGAGGATCGAGGATCCGGAGGGTTGTCCGCGGTTCACCGCCCGTGAGATCGGCGGGGTGACCGTCGGACCGTCGCCCCTGTGGATGCGGCAGCGCCTGCGGGCAGGCGGCCAGCGGCCGATCAGCAACATCGTCGACGTCACCAACTACGTGATGCTGGAGTTGGGCCAGCCGTTGCACGCCTTCGACCTCGACCTCGTGCCCGACGAGACGATCGTGGTGCGCAGGGCGGCGCCGGGGGAGCGGCTGCGAACGCTCGACGGGGTGGACCGGCGACTCGACGCCGCCGACCTGGTGATCGCCTCACCCCGGGAAGCGCTCGGGCTCGCCGGGATCATGGGCGGCGGGGACTCCGAGGTCTCCGACACCACGCGCCGGGTGTTGCTCGAGGTGGCTCACTTCGAGCCGACCGGGGTGCTCCTCACCGGCAAGCGCCACGGCCTGCGGACCGAGGCGGTGGCCCGGTTCGAGCGGGGCGTCGACCCCGAACTGCCCCCGGTCGCCTCGGCACGGGCGACCGCCCTGATCGGCGAGGTGGCCGGTGGCTCGCCCATCGGGCCGCTGGTCGACGAGCATCCCCGCCCGCACGTGCCTGTGACCGTCGCCCTGCCGTCGGGCGAGGTGGAGCGTCTCCTCGGCGTTGCCCTCGAGCGCGACGAGACGGCCGGGTACCTCACCCGGCTCGGGTTCACCGTGAAGGGATCCCGCCCGATGAGAGTCACCGTTCCCTCCTTCCGTCCCGACGTCAGCCGTCCGGCCGACCTGGTCGAGGAGGTGGCGAGGCTCCACGGGTTCGACCGCATCCCCGCCCGGCTCCCGAAGGGCGGCGGGGGCGGCCTCCCGCCCGACGAGGTGGTGCGGCGGGCGGTGCGCCGAACCATGATCGGCGCCGGCTTCTTCGAGACGATGTCCTTCGACTTCGTCGGGCTCGACGAGATCGCCGCCTTCGTGACCGATCCCGATGACCGCAGACGCCGCCCGCCGAGACTGCGCAACCCGCTGAGCGACGAACAGGCGTTCCTGCGCACCACCCTGATCCCCGGGCTGCTCGACGGGATCAGGATCAACCAGGCGCAGCTCCGTTCGGAGGTGGCGCTCTTCGAGATGGGCACGGTGTTCTTCCCGTCCTCCGGCGAGCTCCCCGAACAACCCCACCACGTGGCCTTTGCCGCCGCCGGCCGCATCCCGGCACCGTCGTGGGAGCGGGCCGCCGACCGGGACGCCCGTGATGCGGTGGGCCTGCTCGCGACCCTGTTCGGGGCACTGAGGACGGAATACGCCCTCGACGGCGAACCGCAGGCGGGGTTCCACCCTGGACGGTCGGCGGCGATCGTCGTCGGCGGGAACCCGGTCGGCGTCGTGGGGGAGATCCACCCTGCGGTCGCGGGCCGGTTCGCCATCGACGGCCGGGTGGTGGCCGGCGAGCTCGACCTGGCCGCCTTCGCCCCGCGGCTCGGTCCCTTCAGAGCGCCGAGCGCCCTGCCGCCGGTGGTGTTCGACCTCGCCTTCGACCTGGCCGAGGGCGTGCCCGCCGGTGCCCTGATCGAGGCCATCCGACGGGTCGGGGGAGAGCGGCTGGAGCGTATCGTGGTCTTCGATGTGTTCGACGGCCCTCCCCTCGATCCGGGCCGCAAGAGCGTCGCCGTTCGCCTCGCGTACCGGGACCCCAGCCGGACGCTGACGGACCAGGACCTCGTGCCGGTACGCGGGGACCTGACGGCGGTGGTGTTGCGCGAGCTGGGTGGCCGGCTGAGAGGAGCGTGACGTGGACTTCCTCCGGGTGAGCGACCTGGGTGCGGGCGGATTGCGTGCGGTGCTCGACCAGGCTGCCGCCGCCAAACGCGACCGGGCGGCGGTCCGCGGGACGCTGGCCGGGCTGCGTGTTGGCCTCTTCTTCGAGAAGCCCTCGACCCGCACGCGCGTGTCCTGCGAGGTGGCCATCACCGACGTGGGCGGGGTGCCGGTGGTGCTCAAGCAGGACGAGGTGGGTCTGGGTTCGCGTGAGGCGGTCGCCGACGTGGCCCGGGTGCTGGACCGCTACCTCGACGTCCTGGCGTTCCGGGTATTCCACCATCGCGATCTCGACACCATCGCCGCCAACGCCGAGGCGCCGGTGATCAACCTCCTGTCCGACGTCGAGCACCCGTGCCAGGCCCTGGCGGATCTGCAGACCCTCGCCGAGACGCGGCCGCTCGACGGCGCGGTGATGGCGTACGTCGGGGACGGCAACAACGTGTGCGCCTCGCTGATGATCGCCGGCGCGGCCATGGGGGTATCGATCCGGGTGGCGGCGCCTGCCGGCTACCAACCGCCCGCGGACGTGGTGACGGCGGCCCGGGCGATCGCCGCACCCGGCGTGGACATCGTGGTGACCGACGATCCGGTGGCGGCGGTGGGCGGCGCCGACGCCGTCTACACCGACGTCTGGGCGTCGATGGGCCAGGAGGCCGAGGCGTCCGCTCG
>Ga0256868_10001508_pt1 | contig 12631 bp, 10 predicted proteins | sample RVTome_13_FD_187341 | JGI IMG/M metagenome (GOLD analysis project Ga0256868, IMG submission 187341) | Soil microbial communities from uranium-contaminated site in the Upper Colorado River Basin, Wyoming, United States - RVT92D227 HiSeq ... | reverse complement strand
TGAGGCGAAACGCGTCGTTGACTATGCGCAGTCAAAGGGAGTACAGCTCAGGATCATGGGCGGCATAGCTGTCAGAATGCACTGCACCAGCCTGGAATTCTGCGAGAGGCCCTACTCGGACATCGACCTCATGAGGCTGGGCGCACAGGCGGCCATCATCGAGAAGGCGTTCGTCGACCTCGGGTATGTCCCGGACAAGCCGTTCAACGTCCTCCACGGCTACCAAAGGCTGAAGTTCGAGGACCACGTCAACAACAGACATGTCGAGGTGTTCCTGGACAAGTTCCGCATGGACCACACAATGGATTTCCAGGACAGGCTGGCAATCTATCCCTACACTCTCTCCCTCACCGACCTGTTCATGACGAAGATACAAGTCGTCAAGATGGACGAGAAGGACTTCCACGACCTCTTCTCTCTTCAGGGACCACAAGATCGGCATCGACGACAGAGAGGGCGTCATAAACGCCCGTCACGTCGCCCACCTATGCGCCCAGGACTGGGGATCGGATCACACGGTCCTGAAGAACCTGGCACGGCTGCCGGACTTCTATGGCCACTTCAGGATCGACACACAGGAAACGCAGTCGATGGACAGAAGGATATGGATCCTGCGGCTCAGAATAATCGAAGAGCCCAAGGGAGCCTTGTGGCTGGCCAGGGATCGGATAGGAGAACGACTTCCGTTCTACGAAGAGGTCGAGCGCGAGAGTGGCGAGGAATAGACACCGTCAGTCCGAGCATTCGATGGGATCAGCTCTTCCTGACCATCGCCAGACTCTCCTCAGCAACGGACTTCGCATAGGCGTCACCGGTGAAATCGGCATGTCTAGCTGCCTCCTCGTAGTGCTTCGCAGCTCCGGAGTAGTCATCTCTCTTCTCATCGACTATGCCGAGGCGCATGTGCACTGCCACAAGCCCGCCGTGGTCGCCGGTCTGCGCCAGGAGCGTCTCCGCCTCACCGAGGTGCTTAACGGCGTCGTCAAGCTCGCCCGAGCCCTCGTCGATCATGGCGGCCATCATGCTCCCTCTCGCCAACTCAACAGGGTCTCCGATTGCAGTAGCCATCAAATTGAACCCTGCAAGTTCCTTCCGAGCCCTCCTGTAGTCTCCCGATTCCCGGAGGAGGTCGGTAAGCGCAGATGCGAGCGCGAGGTCACCTCGGTCGTATCGAGGGGACCGCTGGAACAGACCCTTCCTTCGCCTTAGTTCGGGCCTCGCGAGCGCCTTCTCGCACAGCTCGATGCCCGGCTCGAATCTGCCCTGCTCGCCCAGCGACGCAGCGCAAACCGCCTGTAGTCTCTTCGACTCCGACAGCTCACCCGCACGCCTGAAGGCTTCGGAGGACTCCAGCAGTAAGTTGGAGGCGTCCGAAAGACGGTTCTGGGCCTTGGAGAGCATCGCCAGGTTCTCCAGCCCGTTCGCCTCCCCGAGGTGATCCTTGACCAGGTGAGAGAGTCTGACCGACTCCCTCAATCGGACCTCAGCGTCCCTGAGCCTGCCCTCGTCCCAATCGAGCAGTGCGAGGTTGTTGAGGCATGCTGCCTGCGCAGATCTGTCCTCCTGCATGGTCGCCAAGGTGAGAGCCTTGTTATCGGCTTCCCTGGCCTTCGTCCAGTCGGCCCTCTTCCTGTATACGCCGGCTATGTTCAGCCACTCCCTTGTCTGCCCGCCCTTGTCGTCCGACTTCTCGTAGAGCTTGAGGGCGTTTTGATGGACCGCCAAGGACTCAGTCAACCTCTCGATCTGGGAGTGCAACTTCGCCACTGCCTCAAGTACGATGGCTCTTGTGCCCGACTGGCCGTCGCCCAGCAATGACAGGCTCTGCTCGAAATCCGCAAGGGCGTCCTCCCGTCTGCCCAGAATCTCGTTCAACTGCCCTCTTATGAAAAGCAATTCCGCAAATTGTCCTGACACGCCTGTGCCCTCGGGGACCCTGGAGAGAAGGGCAAGTGTTTCTTCCGGGAACTCTTTGGAGAGTTCGTTGGCATTTGCGATGGCCACTACCACTGCGGCCACCCAATCCTCCGCCTCTGCCAGGTGGTGGAGGGTCTCCAGCTTCCATTCGACCCCGGGGTTCCCCGCACAGTACCTGGCGGCGCCAGAATGCAGCTCGGACTTCGCGGAGGCCGTCAGCCGAGCCGACATGAATTCGCGGAGAAGGTCATGGGTCCAAAGGCCGCTCTCCTGCTCGACAATAAGAGCCCTCTGTTTGAGCACGACGATGGCCGAATAGTCCAGGCCCTCGAGCGCGTCCAACTTGACGGGATGCCTGAAGATAGACAACTGTTCCAGCACCCTGCGTTCCCGCTCGTTGAGTGCGGAGTAGACTTCGCGCTCGATGAAGGAAAGGACATCACCCTTCGCCTCCGTCGCGCCTCCACGTGCCATGAGCCGAATCAGGAGAGGGTGTCCGTGGCTCTCTGAGACAACCTTGACTGCCTCCTTTGCGTCGAGGCTCTGAGCCAGCTTCCATGCAGAATCGCGGTCGAGGCCGGATATCTCGAACGCCAGGTTCCCAGGAGCGGTCTTCGAGAAGAACGAAGGAACCGACCTGGCGATCATGACTACCTTTGCTGACTGAGAGGCCTTCGCTGCCTCCAGGAGCATTGATAGCACAGTCGAGGCGAGTCTCTCCCCTTTCTGGACGTCGTCGAGGAAGAGCGCGATATTCCCGCTCGACAGGTCACTCGAAAGCGGGAGGAACATATCGCCGGCGTGCGAACCCCTTCTCAGAGCTGACTCCGTGCCGTTCCTCCCGTTGGATGACAGGAAGGCTGCGAGCGCAATCAGGAAGGACGTCTCCGTATCCCACTCCCTGAATGAGAACCAGAAGAGCGGCCTCTTCCCGGCCATCTCGTCGAACGCACGAGAGGCCAGGGTGCTCTTTCCTATGCCTGGCATTCCCCAGAGGAGGACCGCAGATACACTCGAGTCTGCAAGTGCATCGGTCATCGATTTGAGCTCCTTCTCCCTGCCGAAGAACGCCTCGACCTTCGGCCTGCCCTGCTGCGCGATCGGGAACTCCTGAGCGGGTTTCTGGGCCTGAAGGGCCGCGAAAGAATCAGCAACGACCAAGTCGTTCACACGAGCGACGTCCACGAAGGCTGTAAGCGACGGCGTGATTCCGACCAAGGACGATATCTTCCTAAGCGCGTCCTCGACGGTCATCTCCTGGACTTTCCCGTCGGACTCCAGCGCGACGGCCCTCTTCATGACGTCCGATCTGATGGCCTGCGCTGCGGACCGTCCCTTGTCTGTGAGGGAATACGCTCTTCGCCTCCTGGGGGCTCCTCTGACATGGGTCAGCCGGTCGGACACAAGTCCCTCTGCCTGCAGCGATGATAGGGCCCTGGAGGCATTATGAACCTGAACCTGAAGCACTTGGGCTATGCCCTCCTGGCTAGCGGCCAAGGGCACCTCTGGCTCGTCCCTGTATTTGTCCATCTCCCACAGATGCAGGAGCAAGCGCTCGTTCTGGGACATCGCGAGGCGTGCCATTGAGAACTCGTACTATTGGCTTCGTTAATACTCCTTTCGGAACAGATATCGAACGCGTCTAGGGGCCACGCAAAACAACTGCAAAAGACCGACTTGGGTTCATATACCCTGGAAATGGGTAGTTGCATCCAAGGAAAAATCGCACAGGAGACAAGGACAAAATGATGAACGTAAAGAGAACTGCAAGTGCTGGCGTGGCTGTCGCATTCATGATGCTCCTCGGGATCTTCGCGGTCCCGGTGAACGCATCTGCAGGCCCGATAACCATAACTGACCAGCTTGAGACCGAAGACGGCGGAACAACGATCCTCGGTGGCGGAGACCACTTCTTCGTCAAGTTCGGGACGGACGCCTCATTCGGGATAGTATGGGGCAACGAGACAAACCCGAACGATATCTACTTCGTCGCGATCAAGGCGAGGTACCTCGGCATGGCTCAGGTGTACGACAGGGACGGTAAGCTCGTGGAGGCGAACCACTCGATCAAGGTCTACACGATGTACGCAGTGAAGCTCGACTCCCTGCTTGAGTACAGCGATGTCAACGGGAACGGCTTGCTCCAGTACCAGAGATTGTACGACATGAACTCCAACTTCACCGGCGACTACCGCGGCTATGAGCCGATGTACAAGATGGTCGATATGAAGACCTCTTGGACGCAGTCGGAGATCGACTACGACGAGACGGACGATTCCAAGGTCTGGAGCTTCGGCTTGACGGCTCTCGACTTGCCTTACATCCCACTTGACAACTACAGTGGCGTCTCGGGAGATGACAAGCTGAACAACCTGACGCTGACGTTCCACCTCGAGGCGAACATGGTCCAGGTCGACAACGCGAGCCTCCCACAGTGGAGGATCACAGTCACGAAGGGACCCCTCGGCACGATGTGGTTCAACGGCGCTGAGAAGCTCAACGACATGCAGGTAACTGGCAAGGTCATCAAGTACGACGCGAAGTGGGACCAGTACATCGAAGGCTGGGACTTCGACGCAGACAACACCCTCAATCCGAGCCTCTTGATGGAGTTCGGGGCGATCGTGGGCAACTGGATGTCTCCCACGAGAGCCGCCTGGATGGAGATGAACGTCGTGCGCACGATGAACGAGTACGGCGTGGCCGTCTGCAACGAGGGCGAGTCGACGGAGCTTCGCATCAATGAGACAACAGTGACGCAGACCCAGACCAGGGCGCTGATCCAGAACAGGCTGAGCTTCAGCGGCGAATGGTCAAAGATCGGCGCGATGCACTGGGTGTCCGATGTCGAGGTTGACGGCGTTCAGGAGCAGCTGCACGCTCAGATAATGGCAGGCGTTCCAGTCTGGGCGGTCGGCCCGAACGGCGCCGTGTTCGCAGGATTCGCTGTCCTCGGTGGTCTGGCATTCCCGGGCGGAGGGCTCATCGTACACGACCCCACCTTTGAGTCCGAAGCCCTGGTGGATGTCTCCACCACTGATGGACCCACAATCCCGATCTTCCTGCTAGTGCTCGCAGGCGTGGTCGCAATCGCGGTGATAATCGCGGCGGCCGTCCTGCTTACCGGCAAGAAGCCCGGACAGAAGGTCCAGCAGAGCTACGAGAAGAACCTCTCCTCGCAGCCCGGCGAGTGGGCGAAGTACTACAACAAGAAGTAGTCCGCGCCCTAAACCCCTTCCCCCTCCCATCTTTTTTTCTTACTTCTTTTCGGAGAGTTCGTTCAGGGCCTTGAGCAGCGCCAACGCCTCATCCTTGGTGTTGTAGTGCACGAATGTCGCCCTCGACATCGTCTTCGCGTTGTACTGCGCGGGCACGCGCGAGTAATAGTCCTCCGCGCCCACGGCCAAGGCGTACTTGTCCCACAGGATCTTCGACAGCTCGTGGTCGTCGTAGCCGGCAAGCTTGAAGGCAAATGTCGGGTCCCTCCCGAGCTTCTTGTCTATCTCACGCGGACCGTAGAGAGTCAGCTTCGGGATGTACCTCATGCCCATCATCTTGCCGTAGCCGTCGAGGACTATCCTGGTCAGGTCGTGCTCGTACTTCTCGATCTTCTCCATCGCGTCTCTCAGCTTGGCGACTCTTTGCGGACCAGGCTTTGTGGGAGTCTTCGACGCCGGGTCGGCGAGCCAGACCAGGTAGTCAATCGCTCCCCTGATGGCTGCGAACATGGCCTGGTCCCTCGTGCCCATCTCCCACTTCTCAGGACCGTGCTTCGGCGACGGGTCGACCTTGTATGGATGGAGCTTCTCCGTGATGTCCGGCTTGAGATACATGAAGCTCCCGTGCCTGGAGAACAGCTTGTAGCCCGAGAACACGAGTCCGTCGCAGCCGATCTTCTTCACATCCGTCGGACCGTGAGCCGAATGATGGACCGAGTCGACGAAGAAGTACGCGCCTGCCTCCTTCGCGATCTTGCAGAGCTCGACGAGGTCGCTCCTAGTGCCGAGCACATTGGAGGCTGCAGCAATGGACACCACCTTCGTGTTCTTGTCGACGAGCCTCTTGTAGTCCTCGATGTCTAGGTAGCCGGTGTCCATGTCGAACTTCGCGAACCTCAGCTGCTCGATCATGCCCATCCCACCAAGCTCAGCCCATGGGTTGATGTTCGCGTAGTGCTCGTAGCCAGACACGACTATGTTCTCCTTCCCTGTAAGGTCCCTGCTGATGGCGTAGCTTAGGGCGAACAAGAGACTCGTACACGACTCGCCCGAGATGATGGTCTCCGGCCCTTCGGCCCTCAGGAGGTCGGCCACGGCCTTCCTCCCCTCGAGGATTGTCTGCCCTGCACCCTGGGACTCGGGGAAGTAGTTGCCCACGTTCGCGCTCCAGTCCATCCTGGCTCTCGCCTCTGCCTCCGCGCTCTTTCTTGTGACTAGCGTGCCAGCTCCGTTGTCGAGAAAAGCCCTCTCACGGTCGGCGGGGTCGACGTCTGCGGCAGGGAACTCCCTCCGGATCCTCTTGAGGAACTTGGGGTCGAATGACATGGCCGGGTTATTGACGAGCGGGTTGATAAGAATTCGTTCTGTCTAGCCATCGGATCATACATGTAGTGCCAATTCTCAATGGGTCATCGCCCTTCTGACCTCCTAATGCCGAACAAGGCACTCATACGGGCCGCCACGGTCGGCCCGCAAAGCAGCGGATCGCGCCCGACATGTGGGAGGAATCCATATTCCCGAATGGGCGTGTTTGCCGTGTGCGCTCGCGACAGGCGCCTGGACGGGCGCCTTCGAGCGAGCGCTGGCCCGCTGCGGCCAGCCGTCTCCAACACGACGGCAGGGGGTCTACGGTTCGACCCCGGCGCGTTCCAGCATGACGTGATGATGACCCTATACGAGCCAGCGATGGCCGCACGGTCGGAGCCGAATGGAACGAGTCGATCGTTCGGGAGGTCCTAGTGACCATCACCCGAATACTGACAGAACCATAAGAATTGAGTATCCTGAAGCGCAGCCCATATCGAGAGCCATCGAAAGCAAGGAATATGAAAGACGGGAAGGCAGAAAGACTTGACTGGATGGGGCGCCTGCCGGGAAAGGCGGGCCCCATCCAGCGGTTACATCTACTGGTTTGGGTTTCAGACGGTTGGCACAACGTAGTCCGCGAACTCCGGGAAGGCTTCCTCGCTGAAGTTGCTGATGCCTTCCGTGGTTGATGAGCTCCAGTCCATGTAGGCCCTGTACTGCACGAAGATGCTGACCTCGTCGCCATTGACGTACGAGCCCTGCGGCAGGGTTATCTCAATCGTCATGACGCCGTCAACCTGGACTGCGACTGCATACGATGCCAGCGCTGTGGTCAACGCAATGCCGTTCAGGCTGATGCCCCAGCCGACTGGGTAGAGCGTCGCCTCTTCGACATCGTAGATCTCAAGCGTGCCGAGCTTCACCGCCGCGATCTGGGTAGTACCGTCTTCCAGAGTCGCAGTGTCCATCATCGAGACATCCTGTAGCTTGACTGTCGTCGTGTACGTCCACTTGGAGTACTGCTTCGCGTAGACCGCCCCAGGTGTCTGGAAGCTGTCTGCCTTGAGGTTGACAGTCCTCATCACACTGTAGGTAGAGTCCCAGTCACTTGCATGCGTCAACATGTCCGTTGGCACACCGTCGACGTCGACGACGCCTGGGACGAGGTAGTCTGCTTCCCACGAGATCAGAGTCTCGTAGTCAATAGGACTCTCGCCAGCTCCTTTCGCCGTTATCGGCAAAGACAAGGCCGACGCACCGACAATGAGTGCACACGCAGCTATTGCCGCCACTAGCACGCCCAACTGTCGGGGAGACCAGAGCCTTCTCTTCTCCGCGATTCTTTTCGCCAATTCGCTCTTGAATTTGTTCTGCATTCTCTATGCCCCTCCTTTGCTAGCGGCTTCTCGTGTCATGGCCATCGTTCCGCGCGGCCACTTGAGATCCAAGCCACTTGAGGTCTTGACCGGCACCTATCTGGTTTACCCCTTTTGGTGCAATTATCAAGCTATGGTACACCCTTAGAAGAGTCCGTATCAATATTGAAAATCATTGTCCGAGGATGATCTGGATGACCGTCGATAGGTCTTCGACTAGGAGAAGAAAAATCCCGGCGGAATAAAGGGGTTTTGGGAGGAAGTTATCGCTCTTTCAGCTGCGGTCCCTACACTATCTGCATCTCGCCCGCGTGCGCCTTGTACGGCGGCTCAAGGTCGGTCTCGCCGAACAGGAACTGGTGGAAGTACGAGTTGAGCGTCGGCTCGCAGACACCGTCAGAGGTTAACGCCACGAGGAGATACTCTGCGTCCTGACCGACTGCCGACTGGTGCGGAGCCTCTATGTCCGTCTCACCGTACAGGAAGCTCCAGTTGTAGTCGTTGCACGAGTCGCACGTGCCGTTGGTGGCTGCCAGAGGATCCGTACAGTTGTCGCCAGTTCCATCCTTGAGCTGCAGCTGATCCTGCAAGCAGTCGCCGCTCATGTTGCCGGCGGCTACCACTGAGATACCGCCAATCATGAGCGCTGCGCAGATCCCCAGCGCGGCCCACATTTTTGAAATCATTTTTTTCACCCTTCCTTTCTTGAAACGATCTCTTTCGTTTCTGACAGGCCCATCGAGGGGTAGGTGATATGGCGTTTCTGGAACAAGTTTCAAAAGCTAGCACAATCTTGAATCTATATATCCAGATATCCAGAAAACAGCGAAAAACCACACAAAGAAAGGAAATGACGTTAAGGGGTTTCGTAGGCCTTTTAGCGGGCCATACATTGAGGCTCAGCTGCGGATCTACTTCTTGCCGCCGTTTCCGTTGTGGCCGCCTGTGCCGCCGTTCCCGCCGCCGCTGTTGCCGCCACCGCCACCGCGAGACTGCAGTGCGCCGAGGATGAGCCATGCGGTCCCATCTTCCGAAACGCCTCCAATCCCGAGGTCGTAGAGGACGTACACATCGTCGGTCTCGTCATCTGCGAGCTGGTCGAACGGGTGGTCCACATCGGTCTTGTTCGAGCCCATGGCGTAGGTGATCAGGTACGAAGACCCGATGGTCACCTTCACCGTATACACTCCGGTGGCCGCGTCCGTTGTGTCCCACTGGCCGCCGTAGATCAGGTGCCCGACCTGGTTGATCTCCCTACCGAAGCAGTCGCTGGTCTCTATGGGCAGCATCGTGAGTGGGTCCCATGACACCTTCTCGCTCCATGCAGGCGCGGTAGCACCCTCGAGCGTGATGTCGACCTGTATGCTGTCGACTGACACCATCCTCGTGTTGGCTACCAAAGATGGGGTGGCGAGCAATTCTGCCTGGTCGTACATGTTGACCTCAGTGGCCAGAACTTCCTTTGGCGCCAATGCACCAAGGTCGATGACCATCATCTCGATCCTGACGAAGTTCCCGGTTCTCCACTGCGGTGTGAAGACCATGTTGTCAGCGAAGTAGAGACCGACGTTCATCGGGGTAGCTGGCGCCTCTATCGGCACCAATACCTGCTCTTCCTCTGCCGCGTTCACTAAAACCGGCACAGTTCCAAAGACCATGACAAAGGCCATGGCCATAGCTATCGCCGTCTTTCTCATCATCTAAGTTATTCCTCCCTCCGATTCCTTCGACCCGGCGAGGGTCTCAGAATGCCATGCAATTGCGGATAAATGTTCTTTTGGAACATTTTTGAATATAACACCGCTACTAAACGGCGTTACTTCATAAGTCAGTAGTCGAATGTGAGAGAACCTCTGCCCGAATTTCAACTATCGTTAACCTCTCCTTCCTCTGCTTCAAGTGCACCTGATCTTCCGACTGGCACAGCGAAATCTTGTTTATTCGAGGAACGTCCAGTTGTTCTAAGCTCGTACCAAATGCCTTATTTAACCCGACCGGGATAAGTAAGCTGCATGCTGACACGCTGGCCACTGCTCGTACTGGTCACAGTTGCGACGCTGTTCTCAGCGTCGATGTTGCTTGTTTCCGCACCAGCCTCTGCGCTGCAGGACGACATCTCGTTCACCCAGGACTATGACAGCGTCACGATCAAGACGGACAACTCGACGGTAGAGATTTCGAAGGCGTTTCCAGCAGCATTCATCAGGCCTGCCAACGACACCACTGGCTACGGATACGGCTTCATGACTTCGTGTTTCGTCGGATACAACGAGAGCGATGTCCTTGAGAACCCGTTGGCCGAGGGCGCATACCACGCTTCTCTCACGAACGCCACTTGGACGATGATAGGCCCCACAGAATCATCTGACGACGCTGTTGGCAACGCGGTCACCGTGGCATTCAGGGCGACGGTGGACATGAGTTACCGGCAGTCTGGCGGCGGCCAGGGCTCAGGTGGGTCCGGTTCGGCCGGTGCCATCATCATAGAAGACTGGGCCGTTGTCCAGTTCACTTTCCAGGTTTCCACAAAGAGCCACTTCTCTGTCTACCCGGGATTCTCTGACCAGAACATCGTGGTCAACGGATCCACGGAGGTCAAGTTCGACGTCGGGATCACTCTGAGCAAGACCATCAACGCTGACAGCCTAGCGATGGATATGGGTCTCGCCAAGGTGCATTCAAGCAACCTGTCCGCGCCGGCTGACACCCAGGGATACAAGCTCTGGGGATACGAATCCGACGAAGTCACAATGAGCGACCCGAGCGTGAACGAAACGGACGGGACTGCTCCGATTGTCCACAGGTTCCAGTACCGCAACGCGCACGAGCAGATGTTCGCATTCGTGGAGGAGAACGTCACGAAGGGTTACTTCTCGTGGGCCAACAAGGTCATGCTCAACTGGTCCGGTGGGAGTAGCACCCTCGTGGACACGCAGACTTACTACGGGACCGATGGAGAGTGCCTCCGGATTTATGTCTCATCACCGATAGGGCTTGAGACAACCGCCATCAGCCACGATCCGAGCATCGGAATCTTCGAGGCACCCGGAGGCGGTGGAGGTGTCATCCGCATTCCCGATGATGGCGGCATATTCGGATCTTCCGCAATGTCGGTCGCCGCGGGAGTTGTCATCGGCGGTGCGATCATCGGGGGCAGCGTCGGAGTCATGTGGGCCACCAGCAGAAGGGGCGAAGATGACCCTGCAGATACCCTGTCGCTCGAGAAGAACAGATACTACAGAAGGCGCAGGTAGACACCGCGATTCGGTTCTCGATACGTATCAATGCTGAGCGGAGCTCTGGTCTTTCGGCTGTTCCGGGGGAGACTCTGGACCTTTGACATATGCGGCTACGAACTCGTCGACCAGCTTGTCCAGGAAGGTTCGCCTGTAAACGATCAGAAGATCGGCTACCACGTCCGGATCTATCACGGTGAGGTGCGACTCTCTGCCCTTCTTCTCGACCCTGACTGCGCCCCTCGACACCAGCTTCTTGATGTGGTATGAGAGGGTGCCTCCGGATATCGTGAAGTTCTCCAGGAGCTGCCCGTGTGTCGCGCCCGGGCTGCGCAGCAGGTAGAGGATAATGCCCCTCGGGAGCTCCTGTCTCAGGCAAGCGAGTATGCGCATCTTGTCCGCACCTATCTGTCCTCCAGGATAGTATCTGGAAAACCCCTCCTGTTTCGTCACCGTCACCAAGCCCCTCTGAACGAGGTAGTTCAGGTGATAGTCCAACACGCCAATTGGCATGCTCACCCTACGCTGGATCTCCCTGAAATGAAGACCAGGGTTTCCCCTCACGCATTCGTACAGACGCTTCCTATTCTCAAGGAGGAGAGGGTCATCCACGCGCCCTTCCTCCCACGAAGCCGAGCGATAGTATGACCGCAAGTGCGACCGCGTCCGCAATGACAAGATATAATCGCAGTGTGTCGCCCACGGAGTCATTGATCAGCGTCGCGAGGATTATGATGAAGGTGCCGACGACGTGTGCAGCGAGTGCCACAGCCGTCGCCATGATGGCCTTGATCCCGCTCCGCCTGTACGACATAACTGCGAGTGCGAAGAAGAACACAGAGGTGACCAACAGGAGCCCGAGGGCCAACTCTTCTGGGACTATCATGGATGTACCATATTCAAGTATACAGTGCATGCGTATAAGCCATTTGATTGGCAGCCAGATGCTCGACTGTCCGGACGGTCAGACCGGGTGTCGCAGGCTCAAATGCGAGCTGTTCGGCTCCCAATATAACGCAGTTTTAATTTGACGAAGCGCCTTGGGAAATGCCTAACGGGGACCGGAGAGCGACGAGATCCTACAGACACGAATGGTGCTTGATCGCGATCACGGGGCAGGCCCCCTGACATGCGCAGCATTGAACGCAGCCGTCGATGTTAGGAGCCGTGGCCTTACCGTCCACAATCTCATACACACCTGCGGGACAGACCTCGACGCACTTGCCAATTCCTTGGCACTTGCCGTAGTCGACCTCGATAACGACCCCGATCTTCTTGCTCTTCCACTTCCGCACGTCGGCCTTGGCGTTGACTATCCTGACGATGTTCGTGACAATGCCCGCCTGGATATCCTTTTCCCCACACCCATTCAAGCAGCAGGAGACGAGGGTCCTCCCTTAGGGCGATGGGGAAGGGCTAATGTGGCACTGATGCCTACGCAACCCCAACTGGCTACCGGAGATGAACGGATATGACGAAATTCAAGCTGGAGATTGTAAGATCCGAATGCACTGGCTGTGAGCTCTGCACCCAGACCTGTCCTGAGGTCTTCGAGATGGCGGATGACGGGCTTTCG